>Ga0194127_10001367_pt1 | contig 35920 bp, 35 predicted proteins | sample TA2KigC100mmetaG_FD_148624 | JGI IMG/M metagenome (GOLD analysis project Ga0194127, IMG submission 148624) | Freshwater microbial communities from Lake Tanganyika, Tanzania - TA2015036 Kigoma Deep Cast 100m | ecosystem: Environmental > Aquatic > Freshwater > Lake | place: Tanzania: Lake...
TTAAGAAGAGTCGCCCTATAAGCCGGATCCTGTCTTGCTATTGCTAGCGAGATCACCATCCATCTAGGTTCGTAATTACTTACGAACTCAAGCAACCTACCCGCCAACTTGAACGAGCCGTTCTCAAACGTTGGCCTATGTGGTCTTGCTCCAAGTGGGGTTTGCATAGCTACTGATATTGCTATCAGTACTGGTGGTCTCTTACACCACCGTTTCACCCTTACCAATATTGCTATTGGCGGTTTACTTTCTGTTGCACTATTCCCGCGGATCGCTCCGGGTGGATGTTATCCACCACTTTGCTCTTTGGAGTCCGGACTTTCCTCGGTGCTTAAAAGTTAATTAGGCTCTTAAGTAACGCAGTGATCCGGGCGACTCTTCGCTGCGAATTGTACGCGCTATTTATAGGTGAGCGTTAATCAGTTTGAGCGGACGAGTTGTGACTGCAGGCAGTATTTTCTCGCGGGCATAGCCCATTTCTTCCAGGATTTCTAAAGATCTAGCTAAAGTGCCAATTCCGCCAGCCAAAGTTCCATCAAGGCGCTCGGCTCTGCCATTTCTGATTTCAATCTCCATATCGCCAAGTCGATGACGTCCCTGACCAAGTCCTGCAGCAGAAACGGCATCGGTTGTGATGATCAATCTGTCGATAGCTTTATCGCAAGCTTTTTTAACTAAATCTCTTGAGACATGGGTGTCATCAACAATCATTTGGAAAAGTACATCGTCACGCTCTAAAACTAAATCAACTAATCCCCCGTCTTTTTTCATTCCGTTGTAAAGGTGGGTAACAGTTTTTGCACCTGCATCAAATGCTTTTTCTGCTATCGCTCGCTCTTTAACTTCAAGACCTGGGATAGATCTAAACATCGTAATCGGTAGTACCGAGCCGATTAACATCAAGATCAACCATTCCAAGTAAAGGCCACTTCCAATCATCAGCCCAACTAAGGCTGCTCCGATGATTGCTGCGATATTCCAATTCATCGCCATTACTGAGTTATAACGTCCACGTAGTTCCTCTGGAGCAATTCGATTAACGATTGAGGGAGCTTTGGGAGCCCAGATCATTTCGCCAAAGGCAAATGCAACCTGGCTAAGTGATACTAAGACTCCGGCAATTACACCCGATGCTAAAGAGGCGCTTCCAATAATGATCCAAGATAAGCCCCAGAGATAGCCGACTCTTCGAAGTGCGACTAGATCTACAACGCTTTCCAGCCAGCGCAACATAAAGCCTTGTAAGAAGAAAATACTTATTGTGTTAGCGGCAAAAACTAAACCGAGCCATTTTGGCGATAGCTCAAGATATTGAGTTGTGAAGATTGCTAATCCAGCTTGTAAAGAGGCATAACCAAAGGTTATGTAGCCCAATCCGCCCAGAATAATCCGCATAAAAGTTTTATCTTTTATTACTTCTCGATATCCGGCGCCGGTTTTCTTAGATTCGGCTTCACTTGCCTGAAATTTATCTTTGATCGTTGAGACCATTAATAGGTACCCAAAATACGAGAGCGAATCGACAAGATATAGAGTCTGAAAACTTCTTAAGTTTCCTTCTTGAATAATAGTTGCAGCGATTAATCCACCAAACGCAATACCTAGATTTAACATCATGAAATTAACCGCAAATGCACTCTGTCTATCTGATTCATCAGTGGAGCGAGTAATCATTACCGTCTGTGCTGGCCAGATCAATAAAGTGCCAATTGCGCTTAGCGTTCCAACCAAGATTGCTTGTTCTTTACTTTCAACCATTGACCAGGCTGCCACAGCGCTGCCTTCAACGAATAGTCCAAAGATTATTACCGGTTTTGGTCCGATTCGATCAATTAACCAACCTGAGGGGCCAGTTAAAACAATCGCAACAACGGCCATATAAGAGAGTAAGAATCCGCCAAAGGCATTTGTGAAACCACGGATGTCATGTAAATAGACGAGCAATAACCAGAGCGTCATTCCAGTGCCAAAAGCGCTAATAAATGCGCCAGCAAAAAGTCTGCGTAGGGTGCCGGTCTTTGATACCCGGAAGCTGCCAAACATGATTTCAAAGAGATCACTGCTAGACAACGTGCACTCCATTCGACTAATAATTGAATGGCAATGCTATAAGGTTACGCTGTGGTTCATACGATTGACGCGGATTTTCTAGCTCTTCCGCTCTCTAACCTTGCAGATGCGGCAATAAACCAAGCTAAGTCATCGGGCGCATCACATGTCGATGTAAGAATCGAGCGAACTCGCACTGGGTTGCTTTCGCTGCGCGACGCTAAACCAGAATCACAAAGTGATGAAACTGTAATCGGGATGGGCGTGCGAGTAATCGTTGATGGCGCTTGGGGTTTTGCCTCCTCTCCTGAACTCACTAAAGATGTAGTAACCCGGTTAGCTGAAAAAGCGGTTACTATGGCAAAGATTTCCAAACCTCTTTCGACCGAATTCGTTACTTTGGCTAGCGAACCTGTTTATAAGAATCAACAATGGGCATCTGCCTACGAGATTGATCCATTTTCTGTTTCTGAATCTGAAAGAAAAGGTCGCATTGAAGAATTGAGTTTGAAGCTACTTTCTGCAAAATCAGTTAACCATGCAAATGCCCACACCATGTATGTAAAAGAACAGAAGTTCTATGCCGATTCTTATGGCACGAGCACAACCCAACAACGCGTTCGGATGCAGACTCAGATCGAGGCGATATCTATTAGTGATGCCGGTTTTGAATCAATGCGAACTCTGGCGCAACCTGCCGGATACGGCTGGGAATGGATGGATAACCGAAACTGGAATTGGGATGAGGAAGTTTCGAAACTTCCAGATTTGTTGGAAGAGAAAGTAAGGTCACCTTCAGTTACTCCTGGTAAATATGATCTTTTGATTCATCCATCAAATCTCTGGCTTACGATTCACGAATCGATTGGACATGCAACCGAACTTGATCGCGCTATTGGCTATGAAGCCAATTACGCCGGAACCTCATTTGCAACCCCTGATAAGTTGGACAAACTCAAATACGGAACCGAACTCATGAACATAACTGGTGATCGAATCACCGAACATGGCCTAAGCACCGTTGGTTGGGATGATGAAGGCGTCGCAGCCCAGAAATGGGATTTGGTTAAAAATGGCGTGCTTGTTGGTTACCAACTTGATCGAAGAATCGCCGCGAGAGTAAATCAAGATCGCAGCAATGGTTGTGCCTTTGCTGATTCACCAGCGCACGTTCCGATTCAGCGAATGCCAAATGTTTCACTGCAACCTAATCCATCTGGGCCAGAACTTGAAGAAATGATCTCCTCCATTGATGATGGAATTTATATTCTGGGCGATAAGTCATGGTCGATCGATATGCAACGTTATAACTTTCAATTCACCGGACAGCAATTCCATAGAATCAAGAACGGCAAAATTGTTGGCCAAGTAAAAGACCTTGCTTATCAAGCGACAACGACAGATTTCTGGGGATCGATGAGAGTAGTAGGCGGTCCATCAACTTATGTCCTTGGTGGAGCCTTCAACTGTGGAAAAGCACAACCTGGACAAGTAGCTGCAGTAAGTCATGGCTCGCCTGCTGCAATCTTTGAAAAAGTAAACATTCTTAATACTGTTGCAGAGGCTGGAAAATGATCGCAGCACAAGATCTGATTGAGAAGGTTCTGCAAAAAGCAAACTGTGATGAATGTATCGTAATTGTCAAAGAGAAATCCCAGGCAAATCTTCGCTGGGCAAATAGCACTCTAACTACCAATGGCGTAATTCAAGAGCGTAATGTCACTGTCCTCGCATTTGTTTCAACTGGCGCAGTTATGTCAACCGGCGGTGTCACACGAACTAATGTCTCTGAGTCAGAGATTGATTCTCTCTTTTCCGAAGCGATATCTGCAGCCAAAGCTGCTGGACCGGCAGATGATTACGCGCCCTTAGCAAAGGATGTAGCTATTGGCGAATGGAGCAATTCTCATAATCCAACTGGCCCAGAGGTATTTTCGAAATTTGCTCCTGATCTTGGCGAAATGCTGAAGAGCTCTGTTAAAGAGAAGATTGAATTATTTGGATATGCAGAACATACAAATCTAACTACCTGGGTTGGCTCTAAAGGTGGCTTACGATTGCGCAACGATTCACCAATTGGTCGAGTTGAAATGACTGGAAAATCACATGAGCGCTCTCGCTCCACTTGGGAAGGTGTTGAAACCCACGATTTCAAAGATGTCTCGATTGAAAAGATCGAGAAGGCAATAAAAGAGCGCCTAAATTGGCAGGCACGAAAGATTGATTTAGCTGCTGAAAAATATGATGCAATTCTTCCGGCGGGCGCGGTTGCAGATCTCTATACCTGGATGATTTGGGTTTCTGGAGCCAGAGATACTTGGGAAGGTCAGAGTGTTTTTTCCAAGAAAGGCGGCGGAACTCGCGTCGGAGAAAAACTTTCAAATCTTCCAGTAAATTTATATAGCGATCCCGCAAGTAAATTATTACCGGGATCCCCCTTTGTTACTCATTCAGTTTCAAGCTCCCTTGGTTCAATTTTTGATAATGGACAATTAACATCACGAGTGGATTGGCTAAAAGACGGCGTCCTGCAAAATCTGATTCAAACCAGAGCATCTGCGCAATTGACTTCACTTCCCTTTACTCCAATCGGCGATAACTTCTTTATGGAGATTCCGGGAGCTAGCGGAGACCTAAATAGTCAGATTGAGCAAATGAACGAGGGTTTGCTGCTAACTACCCTCTGGTACATACGTATGGTCGATCCAAATACTTTGCTTCTTACTGGTTTAACTCGCGATGGCGTTTACTATGTTAAAAATGGTGAAGTGCAAGGCGCAACAAATAACTTCCGTTGGAACGATTCACCGGTAAACGCTCTATCGCGTATCAAGGCGGCGGGAGCGAGTGAGTGGACCCAACCTAGAGAATGGGCCGAGTACGCAACTCATTTGCATGTTCCACCGATGGTCATCGGTGAGTTCAATATGTCGACCGTTAGCCCTGGAAGCTAAAGGCTACAGAGTATCCAGTGCTAGGTTAACCAGGCTATCTGCTCTGTAATTCTCTTCCCTCGGAATCCAGGTGAAGGTAATTAGCTGCGCTGGGTGAATTGTCTTCGCCTGCATTGCCAGCCTGGCTATTGGAACGCTTTTTATCTTCCATCGCCCGCTCATCTGTTCGACTATCAATTTACTATCTAGGCGGGCTTCGATGTGGGCCTGCGGATCTATCCTATGAGCCGCTTTGATGCCAGCAATCAGGCCTTGATACTCTGCGACATTATTGGTGGCTATGCCAATTCTCTCCGATATTTCAACCAGAACTTCATCTCCCTGGCAGACCAGGGCTCCATAGGCAGCTTGCCCAGGATTTCCCCTTGAGCCACCATCGGCATAGATAACTAGCTTTCGCGACACTTAAGAGAGCCTAATTAGAATTCTGCGACAATCTTCGCAGCGTACTAATTCATCTACAGGTAGAGAGTTAATCCTGGTTAGTTCAGCAGCGCTCATAGCTAAGTGGCAGCCCTGGCACTTGCCATCAGAGAGTCGAACGGCTCCAATCCCATCAGCTGTCGCTCTGATCCTTTCGTAGAGGTCTAGTAGCTCACCCTTTATCTCTTGAGCCAATACCTCTCTATCTGACTTTGTAGCGCTCCTTGCTTGCTCAATCTGGGCAAGTGCAAGATCGCGCTCTCTAATAGTTGCTTCAACTTCTATTGCTAACTCATCTCGCCTCTTTGATAGCTCGGCAATTCTGCTATCAAGTCCCTCTAGGCGCACCATCACTTCAAGTTCAACATCTTCGAGCTCTGAGCGCCTCTTATTGAGAGACTCTAATTCATGTTGAATCTGCTCAAGTTCCTTAGGTGTGCCTGTCCCAGATGCCAGGAGCTTCTCATCTTTTTCAATGCGAGATAGAACTTGCTCCACATCAACCTCTGACTTCAAGAGCTCATGCTTGATATCACTTCGCTCAGTACTGGCCGCCACTGCTAGATCTCTGGCGCTGGCATATTCCAAGCGTTTTTCGTCAAGAAACTTTGAATGTGGCAGATTATTCGCCCTATGTTCAAGCTGCATTAAGGATGAATCAAGATCTTGGAGCGCAAGGAGGCGCTCTTGGGATAGTTTCTCAGACTTCATCACCGCCCCACTTTAGGCTAAGAGGGGAAAGTGTCTATAAATCGCGCACTTTTCGTATCTGATTTAGGCTTGCGGCCTCATGAGAAGGAATCTTGCAGCCCTTATCTCCCTAACTCTCACCCTCTGGCTTTTTCCTTCCACTACCGCCACTGCAGTCAATCCAAAAAGTGGATCAAAGTGCACCAAAGTAAAGCAAGTGAAGATCTATAAAGGATTGCGTTACACCTGCCTTAAGTCAGGAAGGAAACTGGTTTGGAGCAAGGGAGAAAAGGTTGTTCCCGTTACAGCCATGCCCACTCCTACTCCGACCCCGACCCCGACCCCGACTCCGACCCCGACCCCGACCCCGACCCCTACTCCTACTCCTACTCCTACTCCGACGAAGGTTGGATACACCATGGATCAAGTGCGAGCCAATAACAGCAACGCTAGCTGTTGGACCGTTATAGATAACAATGTCTATAACTTAACGAGTTGGATTTCCTCTCACCCAGGAGGAGCTGGAGCGATTCGCTCCCTTTGCGGCGTTGATGGAACTGCTTCATTCAGAGGAAAGCATGGAACTGGAGGATCACCCTCAGCCACTCTGGCAACTTATCTTCTAGGTCCGCTCTCTAGGTAACTCTCATTACCTCTTTAGGCTCTGGATATTTAGCTTTATCATCTTGATTAGCACTCCTTCATCTACCTTCCAATCGATGGGAACTTGAATCGTCTTCTTATTTACCTTATAGCCCTCAAGATCCTCCTTCATCGCCAATAAGATGCTAGCGTTCCAGGGAGCGATGAGAATGTGGTTTTTAAGTATTGATGCGCCAAATAAGTACTCATCACCCAGCTTAAACATAGGTTGATTCCAAGCAATGACCAGTTCTAGTTTCGGATATTTCTTCTGGATTACTCCAAAGATCTTCTTCATAGTCTCACTCTTTACGCCATCATGGCCTCTTAGATAACCATCTAGGTCATCAAAGCGCCTAGAACTCTTAGAACCTCTGGAATACATCACCAGGGCATTGGCGTGGGCCTGGCTAAATCCATGCTCCTGCTTTAGAAATGCAATCTGCTGCGGGTATTTAAGATCTGCGATTTCCTTCATGACCAAAAACCAATAGCTCATTGGCTGGCCATATTTGGCCTCTATCTTGGGAAAGTAGGCCGAACGCTCCTTTCCTGTCGAGGTCAGACTCAACTAATCCCGATCAATTAGCGATGAGAAGCCCCAGCCCCAAGCAAGGCAGAATAGGAAAACACCTAGCACATACAAGAGATCGCCCATGATTTAGACCCTCCTTTCTATCTTAACAAACTTGATGCAGACAATCTTGTACCCGATACCAACATTACAATCCTTTGGCTTTGCTTGAGTGGCAACCTACTTAGCCTAGGCAGAAGTAATAAAACTAACACCGAAGCCTATGGTGCTTGCTGAAAGCAAAGGGAGAAGAACCACAGCCCCGTGGACTATGAGTGGATGAAGCGGCAAACCACCCAGCGATACCCGCGTTCCATAGGGAAGGAAACAGACACCAGCGATGACCACTTCGCCAATCAGGGCAATTGCAACAAAACGCTCCGCAAAGGCGATTTCAATGGAACTTTCTTGCACCCGAATTGATGGTGAGAGTCTGGGTGTGCGTATAGAAATCAAGGGCAGCTTTGCCTTGTTCGCGCATTCCGTACGAGGAGTCCTTATCGCCGCCAAATGGCGCATGGAAATCCACGCCGGCCGTGGGGCCATTCACTTTGACCATACCCGTGGCAAGTCGACGTGAGATTCGAAGCGATGCTTCAAGATCCCCAGTATGAATCGATGCAGTGAGTCCGTATCGGACAGCGTTAGCAAGTGTGACTGCTTCATCAGTCGTTGCAACTGTCGCGATGTGGGTTATCGGCGCGAAGACTTCCTCGCACATGAGCTGGTGTTCTGGCGGAATGGAATCTGTGAGCGTTGCACTGGGGAGATTGCCTCCAGTGGAATCAATCTTTCCACCAGAGATGACTTCTCCGATTTCCTTTGCTGAAGCAATTGCATTGGAGTAGTTCTTGTAGGAATCGGAGTGAATCAGCGGACCGAGGAATGTCTTCTCATCTCGTGGGTCTCCGGCGACAAGTGTTTCTGCGCTTGCAACGAGTGCTTCGACGACTGCAGTCTTACGTTTCTCATCGCCGACGATGATGATCCTTCTTGTGGCAGTGCATTTCTGTCCTGAGTAACTAAATGCGCCAATCTGAATGTGGGTCGCTAGCAAATCCAGATCGGCATCAGGGAGAACAATCGCCGGGCTATGTCCGCCCATCTCTGCCTGAACTGGCTTTCCGAGGGTTGCAGCGCGAGCGACAACACTCCTACCCACCTTGGCTGAACCAGTAAATGAGATGACATCGGCTAAGTCGACCAACTCAGCACCTATCTCTGCACCTCCGGGAACGAGATTGAAGATTCCCTCTGGCAGAGCCTTCTTCATCAGCTCTGCAACGAGTTGTGCGATCTTGGTAGCAAACTCACTCGGCTTGATGATCACTGCATTACCCGTGGCGAGAGCGGGAGCCGCCTTCCAGAGTGGAATAGCAACCGGGAAATTCCACGGTGTAATCAATCCTGCGACACCGTAAGGGCGTCGAAGCGAGAGAATTAGGTTCGGATCCATCGTAGGAATAGATGTGCCATCAGGATCAAGGACTGCCTGGCTAAAGTACTCGAGTATCGCAACGGCCCGCCCGAATTCTCCTCGCGCCTCTGTGATTGGCTTATGCACCTCATCGACCATCAGATCAACAAGTTGATCGCGATGAGCCGTGAATGTCCTAGCCGCTGATGAGAGAGCGGCGCTACGGGCGATGGGGTTTGCTGACCAGGATATCTGCGCTTTACGTGCGCCAAGAATGACCTCTTGAATACTCATCAACTAGACCAAGAATCCTTCCGGAAATGGATCACTTGCATCAAGTGTCCATGTGGATTCGCCCATTACCCATGCTCTGCCTCTTATCGTAGGAACTATCGCATCGAGAGTTCCGACTTTGGTCCGTTCCTTGATTCTTCCTTCAAAGATCGAACCTATCCATGACTCGTTGATCAAGACTTCGTCATCGCTCATCTCGCCCTTTGCAACTAACTGCGCAAGGCGAGCGCTCGTTCCAGTTCCACAAGGCGAGCGATCAAACCATCCTGGGTGAATTGCCATCGCATTTCGCCAATGAAGCCGGGAATCTCCAGGTGCGATGAAATCGACATGATGACAGACCGCTATCTCTGGATTCTCTGGATGGACGGGACGATTCTGCTCGTTGATCGCGTCGCTGATGCGAAGGCCGAGATCGAGAAACTTATTTCCATTTTCCCGTTTGAACTCGATGCCGACACGTTCGATGGGGACGATGGCATAGAAATTTCCACCATAGGCGATGTCATACCTCAGTTTTCCAAATCCTGAAACCTCGACATTTTGGTCGGTCGCCAAGAGAAAAGAGGGAACATTAGTGAGAGTCACGTGAAGTGCTTTTCCATCTTTGACCGCCGCATCAACGACAACCAACCCTGCAGGCGTATCGAGTCTGATTGTCGTAACGGGCTCAGTGACTACAACCAACCCTGCAGGCGTATCGAGTCTGATTGTCGTAACGGGCTCAGTGACCTCCACCAAGCCCTTCTCCACTAAGACCGTGGCCACGCCGACGGTTCCGTGTCCACACATAGGAAGACATCCCGATACCTCTATATATACGACTCCCCAATCGGCATCGGCCCTGGTTGGCTTTTGCAAGATCGCTCCGCTCATTGCCGAGTGGCCACGAGGCTCGAACATCAACCACTTGCGAAAACCATCGGAGTTGGCCATGAAGTGAGCGCGGCGCTCGAACATCGTTGCGCCAGGGATCTCACCGAAACCATCGATGACCACGCGAGTAGGCATACCCTCGGTGTGAGATTCCACGGTTCGGACTGTACAAAGGATCTTGCTCAAGCGTTGAAGGCTTTCTTGAAGTGAAGATACTGCTGGTGAAGTTTTTCCTTATCCTTCCAAGGCAATGGAAGGCGTGGCAATCTCGTCGGACCACCGTAACGACCTTCGAACTCCATCGTCGTCTTGATTGCTTGGATGAACTCCTTCTGGCTATCCCAATGGTAAAGATCGTGAAGCGCTGCATAGAGCGGGCGAGCTCGCTCGAAATCTCCAGCCATTGCAAGGTCATAGACCATCTTCGATTCGCGAGGCAATGCGTTGGTGAATCCAGCGATCCAACCTGATATCCCGCCGGTCGCTAGTTCAAGGAGTAGATCGTCTGCGCCAACGATTACTTCGACGCGAGGTGCCAACTCATGTATCTGCCAAACCCTTCGCACATCACCGGAGAACTCTTTGATTGCTACGACATTCGATACTTCATCGCAGATCTTGCCCAGAAGTGATGGGATCAGATCGACCCTAGTATCAAAGGGATTGTTGTAAGCGATGATGTCGATTCCGACCCTCGATACCTCTTTGTAGTGTGCGATCACTTCTTCGTCGCTTGCTCGATAAGCAGTCGGTGGGAGCAGCATGACGGCAGATGCGCCCGCCTCTTTTGAGTGCTCAGCCCATTCCCGCGCTTCTCGCGCGCCATATGCTGCAATTCCTGGAACTACTTGAAAACCCTTCGGTGCGGCCTCAATCGCGGTGGCCACCAACTTCATTCGCTCTTCGCGGGTGAGGACTTGGTATTCACCGAGTGAACCATTAGGTATGACGCCAAGGGTTCCGAAGGATGCAAGCCAGGCAACATGCTCGGCATATCGATCGAAATCAATCGACAAGTCTTCGCGAAATGGCGTTGCTGTCGCGGTGAGAATTCCCTGCCAGGGTTTTGTGCTCATCGATGCTGTACCTATCTCTTCTGCTTAGGTTATTTTCTTCTACATGGCCATCATGCTAGTCGGAAAGTCCACCAAGCGTCACTACCCCACCGATCGGACGCACTGTCTCGCGATTTGCATCGGTGGCGTTCGGCACATCACCTCGCATGAAGTCGATGATCTCCTTTACATTCTTCTGACAGATTCGCCCCTGACATAGACCCATCCCGGCACGAGTGAAGAGCTTCGCTGTGCGCGCAGAATCGGCGCCAAGTTCACTTGCGGACTCCCTTATCTCGCCAGCGCGAACCTCTTCGCAACGACAGACGATGGTCGAGTCATCAAGGGATTCGATCCAACCTTTTGAAACTGGATATATCTTGGCTAACCCTGCTGCAAAGAATTGTTGCCTCATTCGGCGCCATTTCAATAGTGCGGTAGAGAAATATGAACCCCTGGATCTGTGACCCTTCTTCAAAAGATCCCTCGCAGCGATAGCGCCCTCAGAGATTGCAAGCTCATGGCCACCTATCCCGGTGATCTCGCCCGCGGCCCAGACGCCATCGAGAGAAGTTCGCTGATTTCCATCAACAAAAACAACAGCATCACCATGGAGAAACTTTCGTTCGAGACCGAGAATGCTTGCAAGAGTCATATCAGGGATAAATCCAAATGATGTCGCAATCAGATCAGCCGATAGTGACTTCTTAATTTGATCCTGCCTGAGATCACTTTTCACTCTGGCGATTTCGACGCCGATGATCTGCCCTGCATCGATTTTTCCCTCCGTGATAATCGTTTTCGAAAGAGTCTTTACGTCGTTGCCTTTCATGAACATCACAAAGCCAATTGCTTCAATAATCTTGCTCGGATTGAGTAGGAATGCAAAGGTATTTCGCCACCACCGAAAGAGACTCTGTGCTTCGATGATGCTTACTTCTACTCTCGTGCCAAGATCCTTTGCCACTTTCTTGATCGTCTTTGCCACGGGCATCGCGAAAACTCCACTGCCCGCGATGACGATTTTCTTGCCGGGAATGACTCCATACTCCTTCGCAAGGCTCTGCAAAGCACCCGCGCTCATCACTCCTGGCGCACTCCAATTCCCAAAGGGCAAGGTTCGCTCACTGGCTCCGGTGGCGATGATGATCTTCTCCACCTCAAGCGTCGTTGCTACATCGCCGATATCTAAGGCGATATGGATCCGAAAAGTCGCACCTACTCTCTCTATCTGCCAGACCGAAGAGGAAAGATGCCAGTTGATTTCAACCGAATGTGAAGGGTGATGCCTTGCATCAAACTCTTGGGCGGGGAAAGGACCGCCTACCTGATGGCGCCAGAACTGCCCGCCGATGCGCGGATTGGAGTCGATGACTGCGACACGAAGTGACCTCGAGGATTTCTGTAGTTCGCGAAGCGCAGATAGTCCCGCTGGTCCGGCTCCGATAATTGCAACTCGCTGTCTAAAGGGATCCTCGTTCAATCGCCTCACCCTGCGCCATCTTGAAACTCGACTTTGATTCCCTCTGTTGCAGAAATGAGACAAGCGCGCTGATTCGCTACGCCATCGACAACGACGATGCAATCAAAGCACTGACCGATACCACAGAAGATCGATCGTTCTTCGCCACTAAATCGGGTTCGACGAAGTGATTTCTTTCCACTGCGAATCAGAGCCGCTGCAACGCTATCTCCCGGTTCGAAAGAGATGCCTTCGCCATCAAAGGAGAAAGAATTCACCAACTTAGCGCACCCCCGCTAACTGGAAACGCCCTGGCGAGAATGGTTCCGGATTGATGAACGGCTTGACGCCTGTAATCATCTCGGCAATCAACTTACCACTTGCTGCCGAAAGCCCAATCCCTGCTCCTTCATGTCCAGCACAGTGATAGAGCTCTTTGATCTTGCTATCTGGGCCAATCACAGGAAGATGGTCGGGAGAGTAAGGACGAAATCCATTGTAGACCCGGAGCAATTGCGCATTCTTAAGGATTGGAAAGAGTGAGGTCGCTTGGCGCGCCAACTTCTTTATCACGGACACGCTGATCGACTTGTCATAGCCCACACGTTCACGGCTCGCACCAATCAAGATGTTTCCGCTCTTCGTCCCCTCAATGACTGTTGAGGTCTGAAGGTCGGCATCACTACTTGCGACATTATCCACATAGTCAGAGTCATAGACCTTATGAAGGACGTACTGTGGAAGTGGCGCTGTCACAAGAATGAATCCACGCCTTGGCATGATCGGCAGATCAGAACCAGCACGCTTTGCAATCTCACCCGCCCAAGTTCCAGCAGCATTGATCAGATGAGTTGTGCGATAGATGGAATCAGATGTTGAAATCCCAAGACCGTTGCTCCTCTGCTCAATAGACAGGACTTCTTGATGAGGAATGACTTGACCACCGCGACGCTGAAAGTCTTGGAGTATTCGGGCTGTAGCAAGCATCGGCTGACATTGGGCATCTTGCGGATAATGAACTCCGTATTCGATCTCCGGTGAGATGTATGGTTCTAGTCGCGACAATTCGCTCTTATTCACTTCTCGCGCATCAACGCCCACCTGACTCTGTGATTGCGCGAGAGCACGAAGTGGTTCAGGATTATTTCGCGCGACTGAGAGACCACCTTTGGCCACTAGTTCGAATGTGTCACCAACCCGTGCTCCGACCTCAAACCAGAGTTCACGAGAGATCAGTGCCAAATCGAGTTCTGGCCCCGGAGTCTTATCCGAGACCATGATGTTTCCTTCGCCACTACCAGTCGTTCCACTCGATACTGCATTTCTATCGATGACGATGGTTCGAAGGCCGGAAGCGATTGCATAATGAGCGCACATCGCGCCCACTATTCCTGCCCCAATGATGACCAGGTCTGAGCCGATCTCCCGCTCTGACGAAGTGGGATTTCGGGTCATGTGAGAAAGTCTGCCAGAAGGTCAATTTCCATGGGGATCCCCTTGGGTCTTATGGGAGTTCCATTGGCAATAACGAAAAAGTTACTCTGTCTCGCTCGCTCGATTTCTGCCCCTGCTGGTCAAAGGCCCCCTACTCACCCTAGGGTATCCCTTGAACCAGGGGGTGACCTCTGGTTAAACCTAGGAAAGGTATACCTAATTAAATGAAGTACAAATCTGCAAAGATCGCAATTGTTGCTATCGCAACCGCTGCTCTCGGCTTGGGACTCGTCTCAAGTGCGCAGTCAGCTCCCAAGACACTCTGGATCTCATCTGACCTGCCAAAGCAGGGCGGATCTGCTGATCAGAGCGCCTCGACCAACAAGGCGATCCGTTTGCTTCTCAAACAAATGGGCAACAAAGCTGGCCCGTACACAATCAAGTTCCGTGAGTACGACAACTCAACGGCAGCCAAAGGTTCTTGGGACGATGCACAGTGCGCGAAGAACGCACAAGCACACGTCGCATCTCGTGACGAAGTAGCAGTCATGGGTACCTACAACTCAGGTTGCGCGAAGATCATCGTGCCAATCCTCAACCAGGATCCAAAGGGTCCAATGATTATGGTTTCCAATGCGAACACCAACCCAGGTCTCACAAAGAACTGGGATCCAGGCGAGCCAGGCAAGTACTACCCAACCGGATTCCGTAACTACTGGCGTGTAGTCACCACCGATGACAATCAGGGTAACGCGGCTGCTGCGTTCGCAAACAGCCTCGGCGTTAAGTCTGTCTACGTCCTCAATGACCGCCAGACCTACGGCCAAGGTGTTGCACGTGCATTCACTGCTGCCGCCAAGAAGTTGGGTATCAACGTGCTCTCACCTGGTGATGCCGGCGAAGGTTGGGACGAAAAAGCTCCTAACTACGAGGCACTCTTCGTCAAGATCGGCGCACTCAAGCCAGAAATGGTCTATGTCGGCGGTATCTTCGACCTCAATGGTGGACAGCTCGTCAAGGACAAGGTTAAGTTCCTCGGCGACAACACCAAGGTCAAGTTCATGATGCCAGATGGCTTCACCGGTTACCCAGACTTCTTGGCTCTGCCAGAAGCTGCTGGTGCATACCTCTCCTTCACTGGTCTTTCAATCGATCAGTTCCCGAAGGGTGGCGCAGCCGAGCAGTTCCAGAAGGCATATCTAAAGGAGTACAAGGAACCTCCAACGAGCTCCTTCTCCGTCTACGGTGCTGCTGCTACACAGGTAATCCTTGATGCAATCGCACGTTCCAATGGAACACGCAAGGACATCTTCCTCAAGATGAAGACTGTCGATATCCCAGCTAAGAAGTCTACAGTTGGAACCCGCCTGAAGTTCGATGACAACGGTGACATCCTCTCAAAGGACATCACCATCCTCATCGTCAAGGACAAGACAGAGACCTTCGTCAAGAAGATCACTATCAAGTAACACCCATCAGTAACGGATCTGGGTGGTCGCCTAAGCGGCCGCCCAGATTCACAACTTCTTGAGTCTAGGAGTTAGTCTTGGCAAAGTCCGCAGAGATGCAGAAGTTCAAAGGCACTCCCGGCCAAATCCGTAGACAACGTATCGAGCGAACCGGTGCAATCGTCATCTCTCTCGTCCTCGCAGCATGGATTCTGGTCAACCTTCTCAAATCCCCACAACAGGTCGCCCAAGTGGCAGTCCTCGGCCTACGTAATGGTCTTCTCTATGCTCTGATCGCCCTCGGTTACACGCTGGTCTACGGCATCATCGAGCTGATCAACTTTGCGCATGGCGATCTCTTCATGCTCAGCGCCATCTTCTCTTCATATTTCATCACTGTCTGGTTCAAACAAGATGAATCCAACCCAGCAGGTTGGCTCACCTTCATTTCGGCGCTATTTGCGGTGATGGCCTTTGGGGCGGTGATCAACGTTCTTATCGAACGACTCGCATACCGAAGGCTTCGAAACGCGCCACGGTTGGCGCCACTCATCACTGCCGTTGGTATGTCCTTCCTCCTAAACTTCATTGGATTGAAGTGGAATGGTTCGACTCCTCGCCAGTGGCCCTCAGTGATTCCCAACAATGACATCTACATTGGTGAAGTTCGCATCAACATGACGACAATTCTGCTATTGCTCGTTGGAGTCCCATTACTTCTTGCACTTAACTTCATCGTTACAAATACAAAGAGTGGCAAAGCGATGCGTGCGACCGCTCAAGACAAGCAAGCAGCAGCTCTAATGGGTATCAACGTCAACAAAACTATCACCATCGCTTTCACTTTCGCAATCGGTGGCGCGATGGCTGGTGCAGCAGGGTTGCTCTACCAGCAGTCAATCGGCACCACGAACTACAACCTGGGATTCCAACTCGGTCTTATCGCCTTTACCTCTGCGGTCTTAGGCGGAATCGGCAATCTCTGGGGCGCGGTCGTTGGCGCTCTTCTTATCGGACTTGTTCAAGGCCTCAATGACGGACTTCCCATCGCTTTCGGTCAGCAATGGTCACAGACCGTTGTCTTTGCCATCCTGATCACCATCTTGGTCTTCAAGCCAGCGGGCTTGTTGGGCAAGGTCACGACGGAGAAGGTGTGATATGTCAACAGCTCTGGTAAAACCCCAAAACGTCACACGCTCCAATCGAAAGTGGATAATCGGCTATTCGATTGCCGGTGCTTTTCTTTACTTCGTCTATCAATTTCTCCTCAACTGGGAAGGATTGCCACTTGGAATTTATGACGCCATCAATCGATGGATGCCCCCTGCTGCCGTCAATGAGTCACTTGTTTATGTGATCATGGCACTTGGCCTCAACATCGTCGTGGGATATGCAGGGCTCCTAGATCTTGGGTATGTTGCTTTCTGGGCGATCGGCGGATATTGCGCCGGGTGGTTCATGTCGGAGTTCTTCTACTTCCTTAAAATTCACTTCTTTGGGGCCGTCCCGGCCGAAGCGCCTGGTATCCATATCAACTTCTGGTTGGTCTTGATTATTGGCGGCTTTGTCTGTGCCTTCTTCGGTGCCTTGATCGGGGCACCGACGCTTCGTCTTAAGAGCGATTACCTCGCCCTTGTGACCCTGGGATTTGGCGAGATCATTCCTCAGATCTTCTTCAACGGTGAGAACTTCTTTGGCTTCAATATCTCCAACGGCACTAAGGGAATCGTTCAGGTCGATCCAATCCCGGTCGGATTCAAAGATCTTGGTCCGTTCGACTTTGGATGGAAACTACTTATCTTTCTCTTCCTCGCTGCCGTCATGGTCTTCATCTCACTTCGCCTACGACGCGGACGTCTTGGACGAGCATGGCTTGCGATTCGCGAAGATGAACTCGCGGCGAGCATGATGGGCGTTCCTTTGATGCGCACCAAACTCCTCTCCTACGCAGTCGGTGCATTCGCTGGTGGACTGGGTGGCGTTGCATTCGCAACACACGTCAATGGCGTCTACGCAGAGCGTTTTAACTTTGCCATATCGATCTTCCTCCTTGCGATGGTTGTCTTGGGTGGAATGGGAAATGTCTGGGGCGTGATCCTTGGTGCATTCGTTCTCTCCTGGGTCAATGGAAATGGACTCTCTGCCTTTGGCGCCTTGTATAACGAGCGATTCGGCACAGAGATAGATTTCGCATCCTTCACCTTCCTACTCTTCGGACTCGTCTTGATCCTGATGATGCTCTTCCGTCGAGAAGGGTTGCTCCCTGAGTCAAGGTTGAAACTGGTTCTCCATGAAGGCGACATTGATGAGAGAGAGGCTTCAGGAAAGAAGGCAAGATGAGTAACGTCCTGGAAGCAAAGAACATCAGCGTTGCCTTTGGTGGTCTCCTTGCCGTCAACAGCGTCGACTTTGATATTCCTAAACGCAAGATCGTATCCTTGATCGGACCAAACGGAGCTGGCAAGACCACGCTGTTCAATGTGCTCACTGGTCTCTATAAGCCTTCAGTGGGAACGATTAGCTACGAAGGCAAAGACATCACAGACCTTCCGCCTCATAAGATCGCATCAATTGGAATCGCTCGAACTTTCCAAAACATCAGACTCTTCGGTTTGATGACTGCACAAGAAAATCTCCTCGTTGCGATGCACTCCAAATTGAAGTCAGGTATCACCTCCACGATCCTTCGCACTCCGAAACAACGTCGCGAAGAGAGCGAAGCTGAAGACAAAGCGCAGTACCTCCTTGACTATGTCGGAGTCGGAAAGTGGACCTATGAGTTTGCACGAAATCTCTCCTACGGGGATCAGCGACGCCTCGAGGTTGCACGCGCACTAGCACTTGACCCCAAGGTCCTTCTCCTTGACGAGCCGACCGCGGGTATGAATCCGCAGGAAACAGGAGTCTTCATTGATTTCGTCAGGCGACTCGTTTCAGAGAAAGACATCTCTGTGATGTTGATCGAACACGATATGAAAGTTGTCATGAGCGTCTCTGAGCGAATCACCGTCTTGGATCAAGGCGAAAAGATCGCTGAGGGAACTTCGGATCAGATAAAGAGCAATGCACGAGTCATCGAGGCCTACCTCGGTAGGGCTAAGGAGGGGCGAGCATGACCGCGATGCTAGAAGTCAAGAACATCGAAGTCGCTTACGGAAAGATCGTCGCGGTCAAAGATGTCTCACTCACCGTCAATCAAGGTGAAATCGTCACTCTCATCGGTTCTAACGGAGCTGGAAAGTCGACGACGCTTCGCACAATTTCAGGTCTTCTCAAGCCGCGAAAGGGCGAGATCACCTTCAAAGGCGAGCGCATCGATGGAAAGCCAGGTCATACGATCGTCAGCGCAGGAATCTGCCAATCCCCTGAAGGTCGCCGAATCTTCCCTCGAATGTCCGCTCGAGAGAACTTGGAGCTTGGCGCATTCCTTCGCAATGACAAGGCTGGAGTCGCTGCCGATATGGAGCGAGTCCTCGACCTCTTCCCGCATCTTCGCGAGCGAATCGAACAACGCGCTGGAACTATGTCCGGTGGCGAGCAGCAGATGCTCGCTGTCAGCCGTGCGCTGATGGGAGCAGCTTCGCTGTCAGCCGTGCGCTGATGGGAGCACCTTCCCTTTTACTCCTGGATGAGCCATCAATGGGTCTTGCACCCATTTTGGTAGAGGCGATCTTCGATACCATCGTCAAGATCCGAGAGCAGGGAACCACGATCCTCCTTATCGAGCAGAACGCTATGGTCGCCCTCGAGGTGGCAGACCGGGCTTATGTCATGGAGTCAGGCGAAGTGAAGATGAGTGGTAAAGCCTCTGATCTGAAGAAGGACGAAGCGATCACCAAGGCATATCTCGGCGGACACTGATCCCTCAAAAGCTATCCCTCGGATAGCGCCTCACTTGATCGCGTTCTCGCCCGTTAGCGCCAGCCCTATGACGAGGGTATGTACCTCGTGCGTACCCTCGTAAGTCAATACCGTCTCAAGATTGCTCATATGACGAAAAACCGGGTACTCGGTGGTGATTCCTGCGCCACCTAGAATCGAACGAGCAGAGCGAGCAACTTCTAACGCGCTTTGTACATTGTGATACTTACCCATACTGATCTGTTCTGGCTCTATCTTTCCGGCATCTTTCAAATCTGCAAGGTGATAGGCAAGAAGAAGTGATGCGGTGACCTTCGAAGCCATCTCCGCGTACTTTGCTTGGGTCAACTGATAGGCAGATATCGGACGATCGAATTGGATTCGAGTCTTTCCATAGCCAAGCGAACTCTCGAGGCAATCACGCGCCGCGCCAACGACCCCGAAAATGATTCCAAAACGCGCCTCTGCAAGACACATCAGCGGTGCGCGAAGGCTCGTCGCTTTCGGAAGGCGATACTGGTCTGGAATGCGCATACCCTCAAAGACCAACTCTGAGGTGATCGAGGCGCGAAGTGAGAGCTTGTGTTTGATGAGGTTGGCCTTGAAACCTTTCGTATCCGTGGGAATGGCAAAACCACGGATTCCTTCATCGGTATTTGCCCAGACAATTGCTACATCTGCGATATTGCCGTTTGTGATCCACATCTTGGAACCGTTGATCACCCAATCATTTCCATCGCGCTTTGCGAATGTTCTCATCCCAGATGGGTTAGACCCGAAGTCGGCCTCAGTCAGGCCAAAGCATCCAATCAACTCTCCCTTTGCCATCCCCGGAAGCCATCGCTCCTTCTGGGCATCACTTCCGTACTCATGGATCGCAAACATGGAGAGCGAACCTTGCACTGAGATAAGGGAACGAAGGCCAGAATCGACCGCTTCTAGCTCAAGACATGCGAGCCCATAGGAGAGCGCATCAGAACCTGCACACCCATAGCCATCCAAATGCATCCCAAGGATTCCAAGTGATCCGACTTCACGAGCGATTTCTCGAGCCGGTATCTCCTCGCACTCAAACCACTCACCGATCTTCGGTCGTAGTTCACGGTCTGAGAATTCTCGAAGCATCTTCTTGAGAGCGCGCTGTTCTTCATTAAGACGCGCATCAAGCGCTAGGACCTCGGTGAGATTTCGAGCGGGTTTCTCTTTGCTCATCTGGTCATCTTAGACGATATTCAATTCTGGTCTCAGTGAATCTGGTCGAGAGAATCTCTCTGCAGATAGCGCAGTAATGTCGATGAACGGTTCCTTTTCGAGATATAGGTCACGCAAGATCTCCCCGATGGCTGGACCTTGCAAGAAGCCATGGCCACTAAATCCTGTCGCGTAGAAGAACCTGCTCACCGACTTGTATTCACCAAGGATCGCGTTGTGATCGGGCGTCACTTCATAGAGCCCGCTCCATCCACTCTGTATCCCAAGATCAAGGAGCCTTGGCGCCCTCTTCTCTGCAAGTGCGCCTAACTTTTCTGCGAATCGGGGGTCTCGCTTCAACTCGAATCCAGGAGGATTACTCGAATCCGAAAATCCCATCAAGATTCCCTTGCCTTCGCGGTGCCAGTACAGCGAGGTCGAGTAATCAATCGTCATCGGGAATTCTTCTGGCAAGTCATCAAACTCTCTGCCTAGCGGTTCTGTGATCGCAAGTTCTCGTCGATAGGCAGTGACCGGGAGTTCAAGTCCGACCATTGCCGCAACCTCAGGCGACCAAGCTCCAGCACAGTTGATCACAGCGCCTGTCTTGATTCTCCCTGCACTTGTCGTGACCGCCTCGATTTCACCGCCTTTGAGCTCGATTCCATGTCGTGACCGCCTCGATTTCACCGCCTTTGAGCTCGATTCCAGTGACACGAACTCCAGTCTTCACTGTTGCACCATGTTTGCGTGCACCTGCCGCATAACCCAGAACAACCGCTTCAGGAGTGCAGTGACCATCGTTAGGTGTGAATGAACAAGCAAGAACTCCCTCTTCACTCAGGAGGGGTGAGATCTTGGACGCCTCTTTGGCGCTGAGCATTCGAGATTCGACTCCAAGACTCTTCTGCAACTCTGTTGATTGTTCAAAGCGCGATACATCCTCGCTCTTGGTGAGGGCGAAGAGATAGCCGGGGCGACGCAGATCAATTTCATAGCCAGGGCGCTCCAAGAACTTTGAGAAGAGGTCGAGTGAGCGTGCACCTAAAGCGATATTCAATTCATCGGAGAAATTGGCTCGAACACCACCTGCTGCCTTCGACGTTGAACCACTCGCTAATTCTTCTGCTTCAAAGAGCGCGACCGACACCCCCGCCTCACAGCGAGATGAAAGGCGGTGGAGGCGCCCATCACTCCCCCGCCGACGACGACGACATCGACTCGTTCCGGCAGTTGCATATCAGAGCGTGAAATCAGGATTGTGATCGATTTCGATCACATCCATCTGTGCCTTCTGTAACTTATTCGACCAATCCCAGTTCATCGACTGCCATCGTGTGAACTGATCGAGGACCCAGATTCCGCTCTGCCGCGATCCATTTCCGCTCTTGCCATTTCCACCAAAGGGAAGATGCGCCTCTGCGCCCGAGGTCGAGTTATTGATTGAGACCATTCCGGCAGAGATTCCCTCTCTAAAGCGCCAGACGCTATCGGGATTTGTGCTGTAGATCGCCGACGAGAGTCCGTAGCCATGTCCATTGGAAAGCTCGATCGCTTGATCGAGATCTTTGAATGAACCAACGGTGACAAGGGGACCAAATGTTTCGGTGTAATAGAGCTCATCATCACTGTTTATCCCAGAAATGATAGTTGGATGGGCGTAGATACCCTGTGAAGCATCCCCTACAAATCCTGCGCGAGGATTCTCGGCAGTGATCCTTCCAATTCCCGATGAACCTGAGATTTTGTGATGTGCCTTGATCATGGCTAGATGCTTGAGGTGATTCTCTAGGTACTTCTCGCTGATCATCGGACCATAGAGCACATCCTGGAACGGATCCCCAATTTTCGCCCCCTCAACCAACTTCGAATATCGAGCCAAGAATTGATCGTGAATAGATTCATGAAGCCATAGCGTTCCGAGAGAGGTGCAACGCTGTCCTGCCGTGCCAAAACCGGCGAAGAGCGCACCTTCCAGAGCGAGGTCGAGATTTGCATCGGGCATCACCACCATCGGATTCTTCCCGCCCAGTTCAAGACAAGCGCTCTGGACATACTCGCCCGTCTTCGCTCCGATGCGTCGTCCGACCTCTGTTGATCCTGTAAATCCCACTTTATTGATCAATCCTTGCTGCAATCCCTCTTCGAGAGCAGAGAAGGTCTCGCCTCCCTCTGCTACTAAGGTGATCAGTAAGTCCTGAGGGATCCCGCCAGCATGAAAAAACAGCATGAAAGAGTGAAGTCAAAGCTTTAGCGACAACTGGCGTGAATTCGGATGGCTTCCAGACGACCGAGTTGCCGGCAAGAAGGGCCGGGACGATGTACCAAGAGGGAACAGCGGCAGGGAAATTTCCTGCGGTAATGACAAAGACGCTTCCTACTGGATTTCTAAAGGTAAAGAGATTCTTTTTTGGCATCTCACTCGGCACTGTCTGGCCATAGAGCCTTCGCCCTTCGCCAAGGAAGAAATCACAGGTGTCGATGACCTCTTGAACCTCACCAAGTGCTTCCAGGTAGACCTTTCCCATCTCTCGAGTGACAAGTTTCGATAGCGCTTCCTTGTTCTTCTCAACTAACCGTCCAACATTTGCAATGACGCGGCCTCGTACTGGAGCCGGCACCTTCGCCCAACTTGCTTGGGCGATTTTTGCTCTCCGAAGCGCCTCGACGATATCTGCGCTCTTGGCTTCTGGGGCTTCACCGACTTTATCGCTGCGGTTGGATGGACTAAAGGAAGTGAATGTCATCTCGTTATCTAACACCAAAGAGAGATGAAATTCCATGAGTTATTGTTGAGCCGTGACACATACGCAAACCGTTGCTGATGCAATCCTTCGAATCCTGGCATCTCACGGAGTCCGCTTTGCCTTCGGAATTCCTGGAGTTCATAATCTCGCCTTCTGGAAATCAGATGTAGAGGGCGCTCCCCGAATCATCAATGTCCGACATGAACAGAGCGCTGTCTACGCTGCTGATGGACTCGCGCGAACAACTGGCGGAATTGGTGTCGCACTCACCACAACTGGACCTGGTGCGGCTAACACCCTCGGTGCATTCGGCGAAGCAGCCATTTCGCGATCACCACTACTGGTGATCTCATCTGAAGCACCGATTGGTTTTCGGACCAAGGGCATCTATCGCGGATATCTCCATGAAATGGGCGACCAAGCATCTCTCTTTGCTCCCCTCGCAAAAGTGACCGTGTCAGGTTTTCCTTTGGCCAAGAGTGCAACGACTGCATCAGAGGCGATTGGATTTCTAGAAGAATTGATAGCTGAGATCATGAAGGCTCCAACCGGTGCTGGATATCTCGGTATTCCCGCAGATATTCTCTCTGCGCATTTTGAAGGAAAACTGGATACGCCTACTGTATCTTCCGATCCTCACATCAAGTTTGATGGTCTATCAGAGCTCATTAGAACCTCTGAGCGAGTCATCTTTTGGGTGGGTGGTGGCGCCACTGGAGTGGATCTAGAGATTGCAAGACTCTCTGAACTTTTCAAAGCACCGATCATCACGACATTTGCCGGTCGAGGCATAGGCGCTTCAAGTCGCTTCTCACTCGAGATTCCAGTACATGAACCTGAAACTGGCGAACTCCTTGCTAGCGCAGAGCTCTTACTCATCATGGGAAGTCAGTTTGATGGGATGAATACCAAGAACTGGAGCATCAAACTCCCGCCAAAGGTTGCAGTTATCGATGCAGCTCCTGAACTAATCCAGCGAAATACCAAGATAGATATCGCTATCAAGGCCAACCTGAAGTCCGTGCTCCTTGAAACGCTCTTTTCCTTGGAAGAGAAAGATGAGTGGGTCGATGTCGCCTCGATAAACAAGAAGGCTCGAGCGAGAATCGCCTCGACTCCTGAGGGAATTGCTGGAATGGCTCTCGTTGATGCCATTGATCGAAGTTGGCCAGATGAGGGGCGAATCGTCTTGGACATGTGTATCGCAGGGTATTGGTCTGGCGGATACGCTCGTGGAAAGCGAGCACGGCGGATGGCTTATCCGGTCGGTTGGGGCACTCTTGGATTCGCATTGCCATCAAGCATCGGCGCGGCAATTGATGGCACAGCAACGCTCGTGGTCGCAGGCGATGGGGGAATCGCTTTCGCACTCTCCGAACTTGCAACGCTGGTTCAGGAATCACTTCCGGTGACCATCCTGCTTCATGACGATGGCGGCTATGGCATGTTGCGCTACGACCAGAAGGTGATGAACGCTCCCGAGCGGGGGGTAGATCTTGTCAATCCCAATTGGAGATTGCTTGCGGAAAGTTTTGGAGTTTCCTTCAAAGACACGAACCTAAAATAGATTCACTATCCAATGATCTTGGCGAATCTCTCAATATCAAAGTTCCGCGCCTATTGCTCTTGCGTGATCGGCTCTTGCCGCCTCGGACTACATCACCGCGCTGGAGAGAGAGTCAGGCGAACTAGCGCGTGAGCCCTGCTTCACCGAGGAAGAAGAAAATCGTCAGCGCCACTGCCGCCCAGAGGAATCCACTCCACCACGATTGACTTAACTTCATCTTGTAGGGAGTCCAGTCCATGGCGCCAAGTTTCTTATCTTGGCGAATCTTGTTGCGGTAGTTGATCACCATGAAACCAGCGACGAATATTGCCCAGATGAACATAAATCTACTTGTCATGAGCCGAGCCTATCTAAAGCGATCTGGATTGACTCAATAGGGTTCACAGTCGCTTATAGAAATATGTGGTTGCGACCAGAGTTCCATCAGGGTTAGTCGCATAATCGGGAATCGATCCCACTCGATTCCATCCCCAAGCTTCATAAACGACATCGGTGAGAAATCCTGTCGCCGAGTCCAAGGTCAGAAGAGTCACTCCCCTGCGCTTTGCCTCATCACAAGCTTTGGATTGCAAGGCTGAAGCTATTCCTCGTCTCTGATATGCCGAGTGAACCATGAGCTTTCGAAATTCTGCTCGATGTCTTGCATTAGATCTCGACTCCCTGGTGATGATCGTGCACCCTGCAACCACTCCATCGACTCGAGCTACAACCAAGAAACTGCCACCGGTGAGATTAGAACTCTCACTTCGCCAAAACTCAAGGAGATCGGCATCGCTATTTGATTGAAGAAAGCCGATTGAGAATCCGCCATTAATCGAGTCGCGGAGGAGTCTTACAAGCGCCTGGAAATCGGCGTCGCTTAAGTTTTCGGCCGAGTCAATGATCTCCAGTCGAACGCCATCCTCGCTCGCCACCCTCTCCATCCTATTACCCTGAAGTGAACTAGGACGACGAGCAATGACTAAGTGACTTCTCGTGCCATAGGATTTTCGACATGGCTACCTTCCTCTCCCAATCAGAGATAGAAGCTCTCTGCACTCTCGAGGAAGTGATTGCAACTCAAAGAGAAGTTTTCGCCAGACACGCACGGGCGGAGACAGTCCTTGGGCCTCGCGCAGTTCTCACCCAAGGTGAGAATGCACAGTTCTCCTACATCGCACGGGCAAGTAGCGGAGGCCCAACTATCGTCAAGTTCGGAACGGTCGTGCCTTCGAATGCTCAGAGAGGATTACCAGCAGTCCAAACTACCGTCGCAGTTCTCGATGCTGAGACCGGATCTCCCACTCACTTCTTTGATGGTGAGACAGTTACGAGACTTCGAACCGTAGCTACCAGCATGGCTGTAGCCAACACCGTGACTGCCCATGCCAAGAGAATCGCAATAGTTGGAATAGGACACCAAGGATTAGCCCACGCAACGGCCGCACGAGAAATCTTCCAACCGCTAGAACTCATCGGAATCTCACGCCAGGCAAATAGTTCATGTGCAGGCGACTCTCCCTTTACCTCGATTACCTCTGACATCTCATCGCTCGACGGTTTTGACCTAGCCTTCCTCTGTACTAACTCCATGGCCCCAGTTCTTAGCAACCCCCTTGCTGAAAACTCCCTAGTGGTATCGATTGGATCATTTGCACCAAACCGCTCAGAAATCTCACCCGAGTTGCTATCAAAGGCTGACCATCTTTTCGTTGATGACCCAGCCATCTCAATCGAACAATGTGGATCGGTCCGGGGGGCCCTTGCCCAGGCGACGCGCAGCTGGACCGAACCTCGAGGAATCGGTTCACTCTTCCACGGACCTACCCCTACTATCTTAGGGAGAAGTTATTTCTTTAGCGTAGGGCTAGGTATTCAAGATGCTGCCCTCGTTGAACTCCTTCTTAAGAAGATGGGGAGGTGATGGCTATGGCTTTGAGCATTGATACGGCATCATCCCTTCTCAAAGACCATTGGAATTGTGAAGGCAAAATCACCGCCCTTATTGGTGAGCGCGATCTCAACTTCAGAGTCGATGGCGAGAAAGTCCACATCTTCAAGGTTTATCAGGATTCCGAGGAGAAACGGGCGCTTCTTCATCTGGAAGATCGTGTGCTCGAGCACCTCAATGCATTAAGGGATCTAAAAGATTCGATAGTTCCTCGCGCGCTTGCGAACGAGAGTGGATCCACTCTCGTTGCAGCTGATGGAAAATTGCTTCGTCTTCTCACTTGGATTGAAGGTCCGATGTGGGGCGAGATTGGATCTCATTCAAGTAATGACCATCTCAATCTTGGGCGGATGATTGCGCTTGTTGATAAATCACTGGGGGGCGAGATTGGATCTCATTCAAGTAATGACCATCTCAATCTTGGGCGGATGATTGCGCTTGTTGATAAATCACTGGCGACCTTGCCGATGGACGGCGATGAGATCTCGCTAACTTCACGTTCCTTCATCTGGAATATGAATCAAGCTCAATCACTTCTCGGGTGGAGCGAGAAGATTGAAGATACAAGGATCCGAAAACTGGTAGAGAATCTTATCTCGAGGGAAGCCGCACAATCCCTAGACACCTTGGCGACTTTGCCTCCTCAACTGATCCATAACGATGCCAACGAATGGAATATAGTCCTTGGTAAGAACTCCCTCGGGCTTATCGATTTTGGCGACCTTATCTATGCGCCACGAATCGTGGGAGTGGCTGTCGCATCGGCTTATCTAGCCATGCACTCAGAGAATCCTGCAATAAATATCTGTGATCTACTCCGTGGTTATCACTCGCTTTCACCACTTGCCAGTGACGAGGTTGCACTTCTCTACGACCTAATGCGAGTGAGAATCGCAACGAGCATCGCAAATGCCGCCCTACAGAGTTCGGAGAATCCAAGAAATCACTATCTCAATATCAGCCAAGGTCTTGCGCCGAAAGCGCTCTCCCGTTTACCCGATAGCGAGCGCAACCTCTGGTTCTATCGGTTCCGAAATGCCATCGGCCTGGAAGCAGATCCACTCTCGAAGGAGATCCGCTCCTATCTTCTAAATCGAGTGAATCCCAAAGATGTCCTTGGTATCCCACTCCACTCAGCCAAGAAAGTCTGGATCGATTGGTCGGTTGATGCGCCAAAGCTCCCCCTCACCACTGAAGAGGTCGCAGATTTCCTACATAAGAACAGCGCAGATGTTGGAATCGGAAGATATTGTGAGAATCGAGCGGTCTACACATCAGATTCTTTCGATGCCGACGCCCCAAGTGCTCGCACATACCACCTCGGCGTCGATCTCTGGCAGAGCGCCGGTGCACGGGTACATGCGCCACTGGCGGGAACTATTGAAATTTTCAATGACAACGATGCCTACCTTGACTACGGACCTGTCGTGATTCTTCGTCATGAGACGGATAAGGGCCATTCCTTCTTTACTCTCTATGGTCATCTCGCCAAGGAATCTCTAACGCTCTGGCAGGTCGGAAAGAAGATCCAGGCTGGTGAGTTGATCGGGTGGATGGGCGATGAAAGTGAGAATGTTGGGTGGCCACCTCACCTTCACTTTCAACTCATCACAGATCTCTGTGGAATGGGAATCGATATCTACGGCGTCGCACCGCGAGATGAAGTCTCGCTCTGGCGGAGCATCTCCCCAAATCCCAATTTGATTCTTCGCATCGCAGAAGGTACAGATGCTCATAGTCGAATCACTGGAGAATCGATCAAACGAGATCGTGGCTCAACTATCTCGCAAAATCTCTCGCTCAACTTCTCAAAGCCCCTCCATATCGTTCGCGGCGAAGGTGCATACCTCTATGACGAGGGTGGGCGCGCATTCCTCGATATGGTCAACAACGTCGCACATGTCGGCCATTGCCATCCACGCGTGGTCGAAGCTGGGGTGCGCCAGATGCGCACCTTAAATACCAATACTCGATTCCTTCCCAATACTCGATTCCTTCATCAGGGCATCACAGAATATGCCCGCTCGCTCATTGCCACGCTTCCAGATCCACTGAGCGTGATCTTCTTCGTCAACAGTGGAAGTGAGGCGAACGATCTCGCCATTCGACTTGCACGTGCCCACACCAAACGAAACTCTGCGATCGCCTTAAGGCATGGCTATCACGGTCATACCGAGTGCGTGATAGAGATAAGTCCCTACAAGTTCCTCGGGAAAGGTGGGCTTGGCAAGCCTTCTCATTGTGGCCTCGCTGAACTTCCAGATACTCTCCGCGGTCTCTATCGTGGCGAAGGCGCTACCTCTCGTTATCTCGCCCAGCTAAGTGAGGTGATTGACTCATTTGCCGGTGGAGTCGGTGCCTTCTTTGCCGAATCGATAGTAAGCACCGCAGGTCAGATAGTCCTCCCCGATGGCTATCTGAGATCTGCATTTAAGGCGATTAGAGATTCTGGTGGAGTCTGCGTCAGCGATGAGGTGCAGATCGGCCTGGGACGAGTTGGCGAGCAATTCTGGGGATTTCAACTCCATGGCGTTCTGCCCGATATCGTCACGATGGGAAAGCCACTCGGTAATGGCCACCCGTTAGCTGCAGTCGCGACTACTCCCGAGATCGCCGCCTCATTTAACAACGGTATGGAGTACTTCAATACCTTCGGTGGAAATCCTGTCAGCGCAGCGATTGGTCAAGCAGTCTTTGATGTCGTCGAAGATGAAGGGCTCCAGCGAAGCGCCCTTCGTGTCGGTCAATACTTGCAAGATGGAGTTCGACGGCTCGCTCAAGATCACCCCATCATTGGTGATGTGAGGGGACATGGCCTTTTCATCGGTGTCGAATTGATTAAGGACCTCGATCACCCTGCGACCGCTGAGGTTGCTGACCTGATGGAGTTTGCCCTCATGCAAGGTGTGATGCTCTCCTGCGATGGACCAGCCAATAACGTCTTGAAGATCAAACCCCCGATGGTGATCACGGAGAAGGATGTTGATCTCTTCCTAGAAGTCATCGAGCAATGGTTGGTGAAGAGATGACAACTCCGGCTCTTCATGGAATCAAGATCGCCGATTTCAGTCGCGTCCTTGCTGGCCCCTATGCCACGATGCTTCTTTTTGGTGCCGAGGTAACGAAGGTCGAACGGCCAGGAAGTGGTGATCAGACGCGGAGTTGGGGACCGCCTTTCGATCAGAAGGGACGCGCTACCTATTTTCAATCAGTCAATCGCAATAAGACCAGCGTCTCGTTAGAACTAGGTGATGAAGCGGACATGTTGAAAGCGCGCGAACTGATCCTTGCAAGTGAGATCGTGGTTGAGAACTTTGGTCCAGGCGGTATGAAGCGCTTTGGACTTGATTTCGAGTCCCTCTCGAAGGAAAAGCCATCTCTCATCTATTGCTCCATTACGGGTTTCGGCGACAGTGAAGCGGCGCAATCACTGCCTGGTTATGACATGCTGATCCAAGGGATGAGCGGACTGATGAGCATTACTGGAGAACCATCGAAAGGCGGAACCAAGGTAGGTGTAGCCCTTATAGATGTCATCGCCGGACTCCACGCGACGACAGGAATCTTGGCCGCCCTCCACGCAAGGGAGCAATCTGGAGTGGGCCAGGAAGTGAAGATCAACCTCTTCAGCTCGGCCCTTTCGGCAATGGTCAATCAAAGCGGTACATTTGTCGCCGCTGGCGTTGTTGCAGAGGCGCTGGGAAATGATCACCCATCTATCGTTCCCTACGGAGTTTTTCATAGCGCAGACCGAGACTTCATCATAGCGGTGGGAAATGATCATCAGTTCCAAGCCCTGCTAGAGGCGATTGGCCTCGAAAGAGATGATCGATTCGCGACCAATCAGATGCGCGTGGAGAATCGCAAGATACTCACTGCTCGCCTCAATGAGATCTTCGCCTCAAAGCCATCAGAGCATTGGATAGCGCTCCTCACCGCATCAAAGATCCCTGTTGGACCGATCAATCGAATCGATGAAGCCTTTGCACTCGCCGAGCGGCTTGGTCTCAACCCAACTGTCGAAATCGCCAATTCGAAGTCAGTTGCAAATCCGATTCATCTCTCGAAATCACCACTGGCTTATCGTTTACCGCCACCAGAACTTCATTAAGCGCCTCAATAAGAGCGCCTAGCAAGGGCGCTGATTCTTCGCGGCCTTGCTTCGTCCTTGTCGAGAAAGAATTGCCCAAGTCACTGCAATAACGATCCCTGTAGAGCAGGCCAGAGTTGATGGTGGGACGCTTTCACCGAGAATCAGGACTGACCAACCCAAAGTCATAAATACTTGCAGTTGCTGAACCTGCGAGCCGCGAGCGGTACCCGCATCTTTCAATCCTCGATACCACGGCATGAATCCGAGGTACATAGAAGAGATACCAAGGACAAGCATTCCGATGGTGGCGTGCGAAGTGATTGCTCCGTGATCTTCTACTTGGAACCAGAGCCAGATAGTCACGGGCATCGTAATGGGTAGCGCCATGATCACAACCCAAGAGATGACCTTCCACCCCGGATAGATACGGGTCAACTCTGCGCCTTGCACATAACAAAAAGATGAGGCAAGGACTGCGCCGACGGTAAGGAGATCAGCGATCAAATCTTCGCCATCAAAGGAAGCACGCGATGCGGTGAAATAGGACAAGATCGCAGTCCCTATCAGTGAAGCAATCCAGAATTGATTTGAGACATTTTCGTGTCCGCGAAGCACTGCAAAGATCGCAGTCGTCAATGGCATGATTGAGGCGATGACAGCCACTGGTGCAGTTTCAGTTCGTAGTAAGGCAAGCGCAATCAAAATGGGCCATCCGAATACTGCGCCCAACATGGTGTAGATGAATTCCCTGGTGTGGCCAGGTGGCGTGATGCGCTCTCGCACAATCTTGAGAAAAATGATGGCAAGGAGCGCCGCAATAACTGCCCTACCCGTCGCGGTGAAGAGTGGCGTGAATCCCTCGAGGGCCCACCGCGTCATCGGTAGTGAGAGCGAGAAGAGGGCTACGGCGAAGAAGGCAAAGGCGATTCCTTGCGCTTGGGTCTTATTCACTTCTGACCCCAAGTTTTCGCACTCTCGAAGGGTACGCCATTGACTTCATCTCACTATGTAACTCATATCCCCGAAAAGCCGATTGACTTTGAGTAAGTGAGCAATAGCATTCGGCGAATGCGAGCAGTCGTCATTGGCTCTGGAGTCCTCGGATCATCCATCGCCCTCCAACTTACTCGACGTGGCCATCACGTTACTGTGATCGATAGAAACCAGGGCCCAGGACTTGGATCAACAAGTGCATCGAGCGCTGTGGTTCGATTCAACTACTCCACTATTGATGCCGTGATGCTCTCTTGGGAGTCATACTTCCATTGGATCGATTGGAAAGACTTGATCGATGGCACCAAGCATTACAGCAAGAATCCAAGCCCCGATTCACGGCCACACTATGCCTTGATGGAGGATCGGGGTTATGTGATGCTCGATGTTCCAGTCTTGCCTCACGATCGCACCATGAAACTCTTTGATCAGGCAGGAATCCCCTATGAGATATGGGATTCAAAGACCCTTGCAGAGCGCGTTCCAGGAATTGATGTCGGAAAGTACTGGCCAAACAAACCAGTGAAGTCCGATGCATTCTGGGAGGAGGCGACTGAGCAACTTGGTGGCATCTTCAGTAGACATGGTGGTTATGTCACTGATCCACTACTTGCCAGCGAGAACTTAGCTTTCGCCGCAAAGCGCGAAGGGTGCGAATCCCTCTTTCGTACCGCAGTGATTGATATCAAGAAGGATGGTGGCGGTCGAGTGACTGGAGTTGAAATCCAAGAATTCGACCCAGAGACCAAGAGGCTCACTTCATCACCGACTCGAGTCATTGATGCAGATGTCATCGTCAACGTCGCAGGACCATGGTCAACCCTTATCAATCGCATGGCTGGGGCAGGAAGTGATTTCACCGTCGAGTTGAAGCCGATGCGCCAAGAGGTGCACCAGATCTCAACACCTAAAGATCTTCTCCCTGGCCCCATCATCGGCGATCTCGATCTGGGCACTTATCTCCGCTCAGCACCGGGTGGAATCACTCTGGTGGGTGGCACAGAACCAGAATGCGATCCGATGTACTGGGTTGAGCCAGATAAAGTAGATGAGGTCAACATGACCCGCACCGTCGAGGTCTTTGAGTCACAGACATATCGATTCGCACGGCGATTTCCCGCGGCACAGATTCCCTCGTCTCCCACCGGTGTCGTCGGGGTCTATGACGTCTCCTCTGATTGGACACCGATATACGACAGGACTGATGTGCCAGGTTTCTACGTTGCAATCGGCACTAGTGGCAATCAATTTAAGAATGCACCTGGGGTTGGCTTCATCATGGCTGAGTTGATCGAGCAGGTAGAGAGTGGCATCGACCACGATAACAATCCAGTCATCTACAAGTGCATCAAGACCGAGCACTCAATTAATCTCGGGACTTTCTCTCGTAAACGAGAACTGAATGCTGAATCAAGCGGAACAGTGATGGGTTGAGGTGAGAAAAGTGCTGATGGAGATTCCTTCTCGCTTCCCTGAATATTTGGTTGAAGCAACCAACTATCACGCCTCGTTTCCCGGCTATGACCAAGATACTGCTAAGTCAGCTGCCGATGCCTATCTCAAATCAATTCTTGGAAAGCAGACAGGACAGAATTACAAACTGGACTAGGTACTAGGCCCCTTATCGCTTTGCTAGGAACTCCTCGAGTCCACTGATCAAGCGAACTACATCCTCTTTCGTCGAGTATGGCGCAAGGCCTGCGCGGATGGCTCCAGTATCGCCAAGTCCGAGTGCCCTTGAAACTTCGAGCGCATAGAAGTTATGGCTAGGAACATTGACCTTCTTCGTGGCCATGAACTGATGTACTTCACTCGGTTGAACGCCCTTAAAGTTGAAATAGGCAGTTGGGGTGTGACTCTTGGCTCGTGAATAGATGGTTATCCCAGGGAGTGCTTCCAGCGCTGACTTCATATGAGCATAAAGAGATCGTTCATACTCTTCGAGAGAAGTTAGGGAGTGAATCAATTGTTCACGACGCGATCCCTTTGCTTCATCATCGAGTCCAGCCACATAATCAATAGCAGCAGTAACTCCAGCCATCAACTCATAGGGCAAAGTGCCAAACTCGAATCTCTCTGGCACCATCATCGTTGATGGCAAAAGCTTGTCGTTATAGAGAGTCTCGAGAAGAGAAGGGTCTGCAACCATGGTGGCGCAATGTGGTCCAAGGAGTTTGTATGGTGAGAAGCCGTAGAGATCTGCTGTCATAGCCCTGAAATCAATTACCGCATGTGGCGTGAGATGGACCCCATCAACGACAAAGAGAGACCCGTTCGCCTTAACCGCCCTACCGATTGCCTCTATATCCGGTTTGGTTCCAAGAGTGTTTGATGCTCCCGTCACCGCAACGAGTTTGGTTCGTGGCGAGAGAAGATCGGTAACGGCGCTGGTATCCAACTCCGCTGTTTCGACATTTACCTTCCCCCACCTAACCTCCACGCCTTTTGATTCAGCCGCTTGAATCCAGGGCCTTATATTCGAATCATGATCGAGCTGTGAGACGATGATTTCATCGCCTTTGCTCCAGCTCTTGGAGATGGTCCGTGAGAAGTCATAGGTGAGTTGAGTCCAACTCCTGCCATAGACCACTCCACCGGGGTCGCAGTTGAGAAGATCAGCGACAGCGCTTCTATAGCCACTGACGTAGTTATCAGCGTTGATCTCGGACTCCGTCACAACGCCGCGATTTGAGGATGGCTGAGTTATCGCCCGCGCTAAGGCTTCGCCCACAACTCTGGGAACTTGCGATCCACCTGGTCCATCAAAGTAGGCAATTCCGGTTTCAAGTGATGGAAAGTCTTTGCGGATGCGATCGACGTCATAGGCCATGCCGAAACATTAGCGAAGGATTTGAAGGGAGAGGAAGACCAATCCTTATTGAAAAGAAGAGGCTGCGTGGGCGCTGAGGGTTTCCCCCCGCTTTTTCCGGGTACTTCCCCGGCTCTTAGATTGTCGGGTCATAATTGGTTAACCTACCTGGTCGGTTCCAGAATTCAAAGCCTTCGGTCATCAATCAGCAAACGACTCTGCTAGGAAGTTGGGCAGACTACTACATGACCCTGAGCTCTGCCAGATGCAAAAAACTCAACGGCCTGGGCGCTCTGCTCTAAAGTGAAGACTTTTCCTATCACTGGAGTAATCCTTTTCTTCGCCAAATCTTCAAGTAGGACAGGCAGGTCATCGTTATTGTCAGACTGGAGAAAAGATTTTAAGGACTCTTTCACAAAAACTGATAGCAAGGCTGCTGCCAGGTTGCGCCCCAAATTACTGGAGCCAGCATTAGCTGCCGCCCCAACAATTACTAATCTGCCGCTCGGCACCAATAACCTTCTCAATGCCCTTAAGGACAATGAACTTGAGGTATCGATAATGCAATCAAACTTACCTTTTATGGATTGCGATTGATAATCAACTACCTGGCGAGCTCCCAAAGATCTAACATAACTCTTCTTAGCTCCTCGACACACACCGGTCACCTCTGCTCCAAGTGCCACCGCTATCTGCACTGCAAAGGAGCCGACGCAGCCAGAGGCACCTATGATCAAAACTTTTTGTCCGGCGCTAACTCCTCCATGTTTTCGAACTGCTTGAAGTGCTGTGCGGGCTGACACTGGAATTGTTGATGCTTCATCAAAATCAACCCCATCGGGTAATACAGCGACACGCTTTGCACGGGCCACCACTAGATCTGCAAACGCACCGGGTGCAGTTCCACAGACCCGATCTCCAACTCTTAGATCCTTCACTTCGCGACCAACCTCAACTACTGTCCCGGCGAATGATTGCCCAGGACGCATGCGTGGTCTACGAAAACCTGCAAACAATCTAACAAGTGAGACATCTGCCGTTACAAGATGCAGGACTGCCGCATACACACTGGCGGCCTCTACCTTTACCAAAATTTGTTTTGAATCAAGCTTCGGAGTCGGGATATCAGATAAGACAAGGGAGTCTAAGCCGTACTTGCTCTGAGTTATTGCACGCATGCTTGCACTCTCTGTTTTGAAGAGCTCGAAGTCTAACCGACTTTCTCTAGATAGATATTAGAAGACTAAGGCCAACTCCTATGGTGCTAACTGATAGGAGTATTGCGCCTATTGGCACTAATCTTACTAACGCTGTTGCTCTTGCCCCCGAACTCCGTGGAGCCCCACCAAAAAATCCGGCCGAGATAAATAAAGGCGCTAGGAATAACCCAAAACGAATACTCCATGTCGCT
>Ga0194127_10001372_pt1 | contig 35798 bp, 19 predicted proteins | sample TA2KigC100mmetaG_FD_148624 | JGI IMG/M metagenome (GOLD analysis project Ga0194127, IMG submission 148624) | Freshwater microbial communities from Lake Tanganyika, Tanzania - TA2015036 Kigoma Deep Cast 100m | ecosystem: Environmental > Aquatic > Freshwater > Lake | place: Tanzania: Lake...
GGGGGGCCGGCTCACCCGCCTGCTCGGCTGGATCTTCATTCCCGCCTTCTTCCTGCTCTACCCGCTGAACGCCCTCTTCGGACCGCTGCTCGGGTACCTGCGGCTGGGCGGCGGGCTCGAGTCGCTGGGGCCCCTGGTGTCGGCGCGCGACGTGCAGGACTTCGTCGAGCACACGGGCGGCGAGGACATCCTCGCCGAGGGCGAGCGCGAGATGATCGCCTCGATCGTCGAGCTGCGCGATACGCCGGTGCGCGAGGTGATGATCCCGCGCATCGACGTCAAGGCGCTCGATGTCGAGACGCCCTTCGCCGAGGCGAAGGCCTTCGTCGCCCGCTGCGGCCACAGCCGCATCCCGGTCTACAAGGATTCGCTGGACCACGTCCTGGGTATCCTCTACGCGAAGGACCTGCTGCGGCATGAACACGAGCACGCGCAGCAGCAGGGCGAGGGCCGCGTGGGCGCCCCGCCCGCCTTGCCCCTGATGGCCCTGATGCACAAGCCCTACTTCGTGCCCGAGACGAAGATGGCCGCCGACCTCCTGCGCCGCTTCCAGGCCCTGCGCCAGCACCTGGCGATCGTCGTCGACGAGTACGGGGGCACGGCCGGCATCGTCACCCTCGAGGACCTGCTCGAGGAGATCGTCGGCGAGATCCGCGACGAGTACGATCGCGAAGAGCGGCTCTTCGAGCTGATCGACGCCCGCTCGGCGCGCGTCGACGCCAAGATCGACCTCGAGGAGCTGGGCGAGATCGTCGGTCACACCTTCGTCGAGAGCGAGGAGGACTTCGAGAGCCTCGGCGGCCTGCTGCTCTACCACTCCGGCCGCATCCTCAAGCCCGGCGACGAGCTGACGCTCGATCCCTTCACTTTCCGCGTCGAGAGCGTCCAGCGCCAGCGCATCGCCAAGGTGATCATGATCAAGGACGGCCTCGCCGCCGACGTGCAGGCCGAGGGCAAGGCGGGGGCGGGAGGGGAGTCGTGATGCGCCGGCTGCGCCGCCACCTGCTGACGGGCATCCTCGTCACGCTGCCGACCGTGGTGACGATCTGGCTGCTCTGGCGCATCGTCGCCGCCGTCGACGGCATCCTCGATCCGGTGCAGCGCCGGCTCTACGGCATGGACATCCCCGGGGTCGGCCTGGCCGTCGTCTTCCTCGTGCTGCTGGTGGCCGGCGCGGTCGGCGGCAACTACCTGGGCCGCAAGCTGGTCGGGCTCTACCACCTCTTCGTGGTGCGCGTGCCGCTCGCGGGCAAGGTCTATCGCGCGGTGCAGCAGATCCTCGACGTCTTCCTGCGCGACAACACGCAGTCCTTCAAGAGCGTGGTCTGCGTGGAATTCCCCCGGCCGGGTGTCTGGGCCTTCGCCTTCGTCGCCAATACCACGCCGCCCGCCTGGGTGCCGGCCGACGGCCGCCGCTACCTGAACGTCTTCGTGCCGACGACCCCCAATCCCACCTCGGGCTTCCTGCTGCTCGTCCCCGAGTCCGAGGCCCGCGTCCTGCCCATCAGCGTCGAGGACGCCCTCAAGATCATCATCTCGGGCGGCGCCTGGGTGCCCGGCAGTCCCTTGCCTGCGGAGCCGCAGCCGTGAGCGAGCCGGTGAGCAGCCTGCGCGAGCGCCTCGAGGCCCTGCTCACCGCCGGCCGTGAGGCCGAGCTGGCGGCCCTGCTCGCCGAGCAACCCTCGGAGGAGTTGGAGGAGATCTTCACCGAGCTTGACAGCGACGAGCGCCAGGCCGTGCTGCGCCTGCTCGAGCCGGCCGCGGCCGCCGAGGTGCTGGGCGGCGTCGAGGAGGACATCCAGGAGGAGATCGCCGACGCGCTCAGCGAGCAGGAGCTGGCCGAGCTGGTCGAGGCGATGGACTCCGACGAGGCGGCCGACACGATCCGCCACCTCGAGCCGGCCGAGCAGGAGCGCGTGCTCGACCTGCTGCCCGCGGACACCGAGTCCGAAGTGCGCGGCCTGCTCCAGCACGAGGAGGACACGGCCGGCGACCTGATGATGGCCGAGCTGGCGGCCATCAACGAGAACGCCCTCGTCGCCGAGGCGATCGAGGAGCTGCGGGCGAAGGCCGACGAGATCCGGCAGCTCTACTCGATCTACCTCATCGACGGCGAGCGCCGCCTGCGCGGGCAGCTCGGCCTGCGCGAGCTGGTCATCGCCCGCCCGGGGATGCCGCTGAAGGCGCTGATGGAGCCGGTGCCCGTCACGCTGACGCCCGAGATGGACCAGGAAGAAGTAGCGGCGATCTTCCGCAAGTACGACCTCGTCTCGGCGCCGGTCGTGGACGCGGCCGGCGTGCTCGTCGGGCGGATCACCGCGGACGACGTCATGGACGTCCTCGCCGAGGAAGCCTGGGAGGACGCCTCGCGCTTCGCGGGCGTCGACAACCTCTCCACCCGCGCGCGCAACCTCTTCGCGGCGAGCGCGGGACGCCTGCCCTGGCTGGTCCTCGGCCTCGGCGGCGGGCTGCTCTCCGCGCGCATCCTCGCGCACTACCAGCTCGCGCTGAGCGAGGTGATCACCCTCGCCTTCTTCGTGCCGGTGATCACGGCGCTGGGCGGGAACATCGGCATCCAGTCCTCGACGCTCGTCGTGCGCGGCCTGGCCACGGGGGAGATCAAGCCCCACGCCCTGCCGCTGCGCCTGCTGCGCGAGCTGGGGATCTCCCTCTTCAACGGCCTGATCATCGGCCTGATCTCCTTCCTCGTCGTCTGGCTCTGGCTCGGCAATCCGGGGCTGGCGACCGTCGTCTCGCTCTCGATGCTGAGCGTGGTCATCTGGGCAACCACGACCGGCGCCCTCGTGCCCGTGCTCCTCGAGCGCTTCGGCCTCGACCCCGCCTATGCGACCGGCCCCTTCGTGACGACGACGAACGACATCGTCGACCTCACGCTCTACATGCTGGTCGCTCGCGCCCTGCGCTTCCTGCTGGTCTAGCCGTGGCTCTGCTCGCGAGCCGGGCGCGCGTCCTGCGCTGCTACGCCCTCGGCGAGACGAGCCTGATCGCGGTGCTGCTCACCGAGGAGGCTGGGCTCCTGCGCGCCGTCGGCAAGGGCGCGCGCGAGCTGAGGAGCCGCCTGCGCGGACTGCTCGCGCCCGGCGCCGCCCTCGACGTACAGGTCTACCTGAGGCCGCGCGGCGGCCTGCACCTGCTGCGCGAGGCGAGCGGGCGCCGGCCGCTGCCGCGCGCCGAGGCCGGGCTGGCCCCCCTCTGCCTGCGCCTGGCCGCGCTCGAACTCGTGGCGGCGACCACCGAGGAAGGGGAGGCGATGGCGGGCCTCTTTCCCCTGCTCGAGGAATTCCTCGCCCTCTACGAGACGGAAACGCCCCCCACGCCGGGCTGGAGCGCCTTCCTCGCCTTCGAGGCGGGCCTGCTCGCCCTGCACGGCGTCTCCGGCGGCGCCGACCTCGCGCGCTGCGGCCTCTGCGGCCGGCCGCTGGCGGCGGGCGAGACGCGCTTCCTGCCCGGCGAGGGCCTCTTCGCCTGCGGCGCCCACCCGGAGCCGGGAATGGCGCTTGCGCCCGAGGAGAGGGACTGGCTATTGTCGGTCTTCCGCGCGCAGCCCGCCGCGCTCGCCGCGCGGGAGATGCCGGAGGCCCTGCGCGTCCGCGTCGGCCGCGTGCTGCACCTCTCGCTCAGCCGCCACTTGCCCGGCTACAAGTCGCCGCGTTCGCTCGCGGTGCTGGGCAGTGCCCGGCGTGGAGACGCGGGTTCCCCCGCTGTCGAGGAGGAGGAGCCTTGAGCTACCAGGACATGATCCTGCGCCTGGCCCAGTTCTGGTCCGCGCAGGGCTGCACGCTGCTGCAGCCCTACAACTCCGAGGTGGGGGCGGGAACCTTCAACCCGGCCACCTTCCTGCGCGTGCTCGGGCCGGAGCCCTGGCGGGCGGCCTACGTCGAGCCCAGCCGCCGGCCCAAGGACGGGCGCTACGCCGAGAATCCGAATCGCCTGCAGCAGTTCGACCAGTACCAGGTCGTGCTCAAGCCCGAGCCCCCGGACGTGCAGGACCTCTATCTCGAGAGTCTGCGCACCATCGGCGTCGACCTCGATCGCCACGAGATCCGCTTCGTCGAGGACGACTGGGAGAGTCCCACGCTCGGCGCCGCGGGCCTCGGCTGGGAGGTCTGGCTGGACGGCATGGAGATCACGCAGTTCACCTACTTCCAGTCGGTGGGCGGCTACGAGCTGAAGCCGATCACCGCCGAGCTGACCTACGGCCTCATGCGCATCGCGATGTACCTGCAGGGCGTGGACCACGTGCTCAACCTCGACTGGGGCGGCGGCCTCACCTGGGGCCAGGTCAACGCCTCATTCGAGCGCGACTTCTCCGCCTTCAACTTCGAGCAGGCGGACGTGCCGCTGCACTTCGAGCTCTTCGCGCGCTTCGAGGCCGAGGCCCAGCGCCTGCTCGAGGCCGGCCTCGTCGCGCCGGGCTACGACTACGTGATCAAGTGCTCGCACGTCTTCAACGTGCTCGAGGCGCGCGGCGCGATCAGCGTCTCCGAGCGCACCGGCTACATCACGCGGGTGCGCAACCTGGCGCGGCGCGCGGCGCGTGCCTATCTCGCCCAGCGCGAGGCGCTCGGCTTCCCGCTGCTGGCGCCGGCCACGGAGGGACGCGATGGCCAGGGCTGACTTCCTGCTCGAGATCGGCTGCGAGGAGATCCCCGTCGCCTACATCGAGCCCGCGCTCGGGCAGCTCGCCGAGGGGCTGACGGCGCAACTGGCCGCCGCGCGCCTCGACCACGGCGCCGTGCAGCGCTTCGCCACCGCGCGGCGCCTCGCCCTGCTCGTCGAGAATCTCGCGCTCGCGCAGGTCGACCGCGAGGAGGAACTGACGGGTCCGCCCGTCGCCGCCGCCTTCAAAGACGGCTGGCCCACCCCGGCCGCCCTCGGCTTCGCGAAGAGCCAGGGCGTCGAGCTGGCGGCCTGCCATACCCTCGAGACCCCGCGCGGCGCCTACCTCGCCCTGTGCCGCCGCGTGCCGGGGCGGCCCGCCGCCGAGCTGCTCGCGGAGGGCCTGCCCGGCCTCATCCTCGGCCTGCGCTTTCCCAAGACGATGACCTGGGGCGACGGCGCGCTGCGCTTCGCGCGGCCCATCCGCTGGCTGGTCGCGCTGCTGGACGCGGAGGTCCTCCCGCTCGCGCTCGGCGGCCTGCAGGCCGGGCGCGTGAGCGCGGGGCGTCGCCAGACGGCGACGCCCACCGTCGCGATCCCCCGCGCCGCGGGCTACGCCGAGGCGCTGCGGAGCGCGGGCGTCGAGCCCGACCCCGCGCGGCGGCGGGGGCAGGCCCTCGCCAGCGCCCGCGCCTGTGCCGAGGCGCTCGGCGCGCGGCTCGTCGAGGACGAGGAGCTCGCCGACACGGTCAACTACCTCAGCGAGTGGCCCGTCGCCCTGGCCGGCAGCTTCGCGCCCGAGCTACTCGCGCTGCCGCGCGAGGTCGTGACGACGGCGATGAAGGCGCACCAGCGCTACTTCTCCGTCGAAGACGCGGCGGGGCGCCTCGCGCCGCATTTCATCGTCATCCTCAACGGCGAGCGGCCCGATCCGGCGGAGCTCCGGCGCGGCAACGAGCGCGTGCTCGCCGCGCGGCTCGCCGACGCGCGTTTCTACTGGGAGGAGGACCGCCGCAGCGGGCTCGCGGGCCTGCGCGAGCGCCTCGACGCCGTCGTCTGGATCGAGGGCTTCGGCAGCCTGGGCGAGCGCAGCGAGCGCCTGCGCGCGCTCGCCGCTCGGCTGGTGGACGCGCTGCCCGCGCTCGCGCTGGACCGCGAGGCCCTCGACTGGGCGGCGCGCTTCTGCAAGGTCGATCTCGCCAGCGAGATGATCAAGGACGGCAAGGAGTTCACCAAGCTCCAGGGCCTGATGGGCCGCGAGTACGCCCTCGCCGAGGGCGCGCCGCCCGCGCGCGCGGCGCTGCTGTTCGAGCACGTCCTGCCCCGCCAAGCGGGCGACGGCCTGCCCGCCTCCCGCGAGGGCGCGCTGCTGGCGCTCGCCGATCGCCTGGACGCCGTCGCCGGCCTCTGGCAGGCGGGCTTCGCGCCCACGGGGTCGAAGGATCCCTATGCCTTGCGCCGCCAGGCCCTGGCCTGCCTGCGCCTGCTGATCGAGAAGGAGCTGCCGCTGCGCCTGGACGCCCTGATCGCCGCGGCCCTGGCGGGCTATCCGGCGGCCGACGCGAGCGCGCTTGCCCCGGCCCTGCTCGATTTCTTCCTCGGCCGCTTCGAGGGGCTGATGGAAGAGGCGGGCGTCGCTCCGGACGTCTTCAACGCCGTGGTGGAGAGCGGCGAGCTGCGGGTGCTGGACCTGAGGGCGCGCGCCCTGGCGCTCAACGCTCTGCGCGGCGACGCCGCGTTCGAGCGGCTGGTGATCGGCGCGCGCCGCGTCGTGAACATCCTCGCCAAGGAGGGCCAGGCGAGCGACGCCGGGGCCGCGGGCGCCGACCTCGCGACCTGGGCGGCCGGGGGGGGCGCCCTGCCCTACGGGTATCGCCCGGAGGCGCTGCGCGAGCCGGCCGAGCAGGCGCTGCATGCCGCGGTGGCTTCGGCGGCGCCCGCTCTCGCGGCGGCGGCCGCGGCCCGCCGCTACGAGGGCGCCTACCGAGATCTGGCCGGACTGAGCGGCGCCATCGCCGCCTACTTCGACGGGGTCATGGTCAATGCCGAGGATCCGGCCCTGCGGGCCAACCGGCTGGCCTTCCTGCACAATCTCGCCCAGCTGTTTCTCCACTTCGCAAACTTCGCCCGGGTCGTGCTCGAGGGGGAGCGGGAGAGCGTCCCGGGTCGCTAGGCGGCGGCTGCGGGCATGCATGGGAGGGGGAGGGCTGTCAAGCCCCTTGTGGGGCCCTTTGGCGTCCGACCGGCATTACCGCGCCGCGACTTGACTTCGCAAACCCCGGACGCTTAGACTATTAGCACTCGGATTGGGTCTTCGTGTCTGGACCCGTGATGCAGGTCGGGACTTGCCAAGCCTTCCTGAAGCCTGAGCGGCGGGGACAGAGACTCCCGGAACTGGGGGCGGCCATCCTGCGGTGCCGCTGCAATTCCGGGCGGGGGCCCCCGTCCCGGGTCCCAACGGTCTCGGGGGAACGGAGTTCCAGGCCGAGTAGCCCCACGGGCCGGTCCGGATCTGGCCCGACTGAATCGTCTCGAAACAACCTTGCCTCAATTGGGGGGTAATAATGAAGAGGATCCTCTCTCTGACCCTTAGCCTCGCGCTGGTGCTGACGGCGGCGAGTGCCGGGTTCGCGCGGGATGTCGCCAAGGACACCCGTCTGAACTTCGAGCATCTCGGCTCCCCGCTGGAGCCCATCTCGACCACGGGCATGCGGGCAGACACGTTCTTCCTGTTTGCTGGGTCGGGCCCGGGTTCCTACGGTTCCGCGGGCACCAACGCGCGTGGCTTCACCTTCGACAACGCCGGCGGTCCGGCCACGGCTGGGTGGACGACCGTGGACGTGACGGCGCAGCCGGATGCCTACTGGCACCTGCAGGCGCTGACCCTGAGCAACGGCCACGCCACGGACTTCCAGTCGGCGGCCGGCCTGCCTCCGACGGGCGGCCCGGGCGGCGATACCGTGAACGACTACGCCTGGTGGTGCGGCCGTGCGAACGTCTGCGGCTGGATCAACCCCACCGGTTACGGCGGCGGCTGGAACCAGTGGCTCGAGCTCACGGTCCCGGTGGCGGCGACTGCCGGCAGCCTCGAGTTCGACTACGTCGGCGACTTCGAGGGCGATGTCTACGACTTCTTCACGCTGTACTCGAAGACCGGCGCCAACGATCCCGTCGAGCTGCTGAGCAACGCGGTCAGCGGCGAGCAGATCGTGACCCACTACGGGCCGATCGCCTTCGGGAACATCGACAAGCTGATCTTCGCCTTCGTGTCCGACGGCGGCTGGTCCGACGAGGACGGTTCCTTCATCACCGACATCGGTGCCGTGTGGATCGACAACATCGAGATCGACTACACCGGTGCGACGGACGTCGCGTGGAACTTCGAGAGCGGTAACGAGGCGGACTTCCCCGCGCTCGATGCCACCTTCCCCGCGGGTGCCGGCGCCTACGGCGCGCTGTATGCGAACCTGTTCTCCGAGGACATCTGCATCACGAACTCGACCTACGCCTGGGCGTTCTTCGATCTGAACACGACGAACCCCGAGTACCCGATCCCGGTGACTCCCTACGGTCCGCCGTACTTCGAGAACGGCATCCAGAGCCCGATGCTGGAGAAGGCGCACATGCTGGGCGACCCCGTCGGCATGAGCTTCAACGATGCCCACGGGTCGAACTCCCAGTTCGTGTTCAGCATCCTGGTCTACTGGGACATGCCGCTCAACACGCTGGTGTTCCTCCAGTCCGACGTGGCGGCGCGCACCGTCGAGGTGCCCTGCCTCGGCCAGTGGGCGAACAACAACATTGTGTACTACGGCGGCGGCATCACGGCGTGGCTGACCCATACCCGGGACTACACGCTGCAGCTGGCGACTTCGGCGGGGGCCGGCAACACCATCGATGGTGCCGTTCTCCGTCTGAAGACCCTCGACATGTGTCCCTTCTGGTGCAACGTCTACGGCGATGGTACCGGTCACACGCCCGCGCCCTACATGGATGTCATTTCCGCGCGCTTGATCAACACCTCGTCGATCGCCTGGGACATCGATGTCTTCCATCGCTTCCAGGACAACTTCCCCGAAGTGGGCGGCACGGTCCGGATCGACAGCGCCATCGACGTCCAGCCGGTCAGCGGCACGACCCTGGTCATCGGCGACTCCACGAAGATCAAGCTGAACATGGACGGCAACGGCGGCATCAAGCAGGACCTCACGAGTGTTCCTGGCGAGACCCGTCCGAGCCTGTACATGCACTTCCGCGTGGCGGCCGGCCCGCACGCGGGGTCCACGAGCGCGTTGATGAGCGACCCGGATGCCACCGACGGCATCTACTCGCCTCGCATCGGCACGACCGTCGTGAACGGCGAGACCTGGAACGTCGCGGTTGCTGATACCGCGCGCTACCAGGGCACCATCAGCCCGGGCTCGTATGCCTTCGACCTCGCGGAGGACTACTTCGTGGCGGGCGATGTCATCCAGCTGTACTACAAGGGCACCGCGGTCGACAACACGATGCAGACGCGTCCGGCTTGGGCCGAGAGCAGCAACCCCGATCTGCGTTCGTACTACATCGTGCGCTGCCTGCCGACGGCGGGTGCGACGATGCTGCTGTGCGACGACGATTTCGGGAATCAGCCCTGGTGGGACGAGGCGTTCCTGTACAACGGCTACGCCGGTTACGACGTCTACGCGACCCAGGCGCCGAGCTCCGGTCTGCACAACGGTCTCGGTGGCCGTGCGGAGGTCGGGGACATCGACCAGTACGACGTGATCGTGTGGGACAGCGGCGATCTGCCCAGCTACACGATCCAGAACGCGCTGCCCGACGACCTGACCTTCGACGACGTGCTGCTGGACGACTGGCTCAGGAACAGCGCCAAGAACACCTGCCTCTGGGTGATGGGCAACGAAGTGGCCAACGACCTCGATAACGAGGCGAGCTTCCTGAACATCAACCTGGGCGCGACGCACATCCTGGACGGTAGCCACTACAACGACGTGACCGGCATCCTGGTGCCGCAGGTGAAGTCGGTGCATCCGGCCCTGCTGATCGGCGGCCAGCAGCCCACCTTCCGGGTGGACGCCGGCTGTCCGTTCGTGCGCAACCTGGACCTCGTCGAGAAGAACGACGCCATGGCCGTCGATGCGATGGCCTGGAGCGTCGTCACGGGTGCTCCCACCTCGCGTGCGGGCATCTACAACACGGACCCGGATGGCAACGGCTTGATCACGAGCCCGGGCGGCTACACCAACCGGACGCTGTTCAACCCGTTCGGCTACTACGAGGTCTGGGACGAGGGCTTCGGCATTCCGCAGGGCTACGACTACGCGCGCCGTATGGTCGGCGACGTGCTGACGAACCTCTGTGGCTTCGAAGCCAACTCCACCCCGAACAACGCGGGTGAGGTGCCGGCGAGCTTCGCGCTCAAGGGCAACTTCCCCAACCCCTTCAACCCCAAGACCACGATTCGCTTCGCCCTCGCTGCCAGCGAGCACGTGCACCTGAACGTGTACGATCTCGGCGGCCGCCTGGTGAAGACTCTGGTTGACGAGCCGATGACGGCCGCCAACCACGAGGTGGTTTGGGACGGCACCGACAGCGGCGGCGCCAAGGTCGCCAGCGGCGTGTACTTCTACAAGCTCGTCGCGGGTGATTTCAACGCCACCGAGAAGATGGTGATGCTCAAGTAGAGCGCTCGCCTGCATCCTCTCGCGCGCGAACAACGCGCGCGACCCGGATGCAAGCTCGCTTGCGAGGCAGAGAGGGGGAGCCGCAAGGCTCCCCCTTTTTCTTGCGCTCGCGCGCGCCCTCTTGCGCTCGAAACAACGAGCGCGACCCGGGGCGCGCTCGCTTGCGGCCATGCCGCAACGGCTTGGGCGGCATCGGATTGCCGGGTTTGCCCAGGCGGCGGCGATGGGCTATGCTTAGCTGGCTTACCCCTGTAGCGCTCCCGCGGCGGCAGCCGCAGCCGATCGGGAGATGAAGATGCGCCGTTCGTCGCTCGCGTTCGTCACGCTGTTTGCGATCGGGTTCGCCGCGCCGGGTCTGGGCCGGGAGCCGGGGCCCCAGGAGCGGATCTTCTTCACGAGCGAGCCGCCTCCGGTCGAGTCCGCGCCCGCCGACCTGCGCGCCGACACGCTCTTCCTCTTCGCCGCTTCGGGGCCGGGCGCCTACGGGACGCCGGGCACCAACGCGCGCGGCTTCTCGTTCGACGACGGCGCCGGCGGCCCCGCCGCGGCGGGCTGGACGCCGGTCGACGTCACGGCCCAGACGGACACCTACTGGCACCTCCAGGATCTCTACCTCAGCCACGGCCACGGGACGGACTTCGCCGCCGCCGACGACTTCGCCGACGGCGGCCCGACGGCCGGCAACGACTACGCCTGGTGGTGCGGCCGCTCGGGGGCCTGCGGCTGGGCGCATCCGATCGGATACGGGGACGGCTGGAACCAGTGGCTGGTCCTCGCGGTGCCGGAGGCGGCCACCGGCGGCACGCTGGAGTTCGACTACGTCGCCGACTTCGAGGGGGACGTCTACGACTACTTCACGCTCTACGCGCAGAGCGCGGAGGGCGAGCTGAGCGAGCTGCTCGACAACCATGTCTCGGGCGAGCAGGATGTTCGCCACTACGGCCCCCTCGCCTTCGGCGAGGTCGCGGCCTTGATCTTCGCCTTCGTCTCCGACGGGGCGTGGTCGGACGAGGACGGCTCCTACGTCTCCGATGTCGGCGCGGTCTGGCTCGACAACTTCGAGCTGGACTACACGGGCGCCCCGGACGTGGCCTGGGACTTCGAGAGCGGCGTCGAGTCCGATTTCCCGGCCCTGACGGCGAGCTGGCCGGCGGGCGCCGGCGCCTACGGCGCTCTCTACCGCAGCCTGTTCTCCGAAGACCAGTGCATCGTCAACTCGAGCTACGCCTGGGCTTTCTTCGATCTGGGCACGACGAACCCCGAGTATCCGATTCCCGTGATCCCCTACGGGCCGCCCTACGTGGACAACGGGATCGTCAGCCCGGTGCTGGACCGGGCGCACTCCCTCGGCGATCCGGTCGGGGAGCCCATGGACGATGTCTGGCACGGGCCCAGCCATCTCCTCGTGCGCTGCATGACCTACTTCGACCTGCCGCTGGAGGCGCTGATCTTCTGCGAAGTCGAGGTGCAGGCTGCCGTCAGCGAGTTTCCCTGTCTAGGCGAGTGGGAGTACGGTGGCGGCGTGTACTACGGCGGCGGTGTGGTCGCCTGGCTGAGTTGGACCCGCGACCGCACGCTGCAGCTGTTGAGTTCGGCGGGTCCGCACAACATCGTCGGCGCGCGCGTCAGGTATCGCGTGATGGACATGTGTCCCTTCTGGTGCAACGATTACGGCGATGGTACCGGTCACACGCCGGCGCCCTACTTCGACACGATCAGCGTGATGGTTATCAACGGCTCTCCGGCGAACTGGAGCGTGGACAGCTGGTGGCGCTTCCAGGACAACTTCCCGGAGGCGAACGGCAAGGTCCGCATCGACAGCGCCATCGACGTCCAGCCGTACAGCGGCACGACGTTGGTCATCGGCGACTCCACGCTGATCAAGCTGAACATGAGCGGATACGGCGGCATCCGGGGCGACTACCTGAGCGTTCCGGGCCAGGTGCGTCCCAGCCTGTACCTGCACTCGCGCGTGGTCGCGGGCCCGAATGTGGGCAGCACGAGCCCGGCGATGGGCGATCCCGATGCCAGCGATGGCATCTACTCGCCGCGCATCGGCACCGCTGTCGTCAATGGCGAGACGTGGAACGTCGCGGTTGCCGACACCGCGCGCTACCAGGGCGCGATCAGTCCCCACTGGTATGCCTTCGACTTCGCCGAGGACTTCTTCATGCCGGGCGACATCATCCAGCACTACTACAAGGGGATTGCTGTCGATAACACGGTGCAGACGCGTCCGGGATCGGCCGAGAGCAGCAACCCCGAACTCCGCAACTACTACGTCGTGCGCTGCCTGCCGACGGCGGGCGCGACCCTGCTCTTCGTCGAGGATGGCCGTCTGGTCAGCGGCTACTACCAGGGCGAACCGACTGCGGACCAGCGAATCGCCGGCTACTGGCAGGAGGCCTTCCGCTACAACGGCTACTCCGGCTACGACATCTACACGACCCAGGCCCCCAGTTCGGGATTGCACAATGGTCTGGGCGGTCGCGCCGAGATCGGCGACATCGATCAGTACGAGGTGATCGTCTGGGACAGCGGCGATCTGCCCTCGTTCACGATCCAGAACGCGCTGCCCGACGATCTGGCCTTCGACGACGTGCTCCTGGACGACTGGCTCAGGAACAGCGCCCACAACACCTGCCTCTGGGTGATGGGCACCGAGGTGGCCAACGATCTCGATGACGAGCCGAGCTTCCTGAACGTGACGCTGGGCGCGACGCACATCCTGGACGGTAGCCACTACAACGACGTGACCGGCATCCTGGCGCCGCAGGTGAAGTCGGTGCATCCGGCCCTTTCGATCGGCGGCCAGCAGCCCAGCTTCCGGGTGGACGCCGGCTGTCCGTTCCCGCGCAACCTGGACCTCGTCGAGAAGAACGACGCGCTGGCTCAGGACGCGATGGCCTGGAGCGTCACCACCGGTGTCCCGAGCGCGCGGGCGGGCATCTACAACCTGGACCCGGACGGCGACGGCGAGATCACGAGCCCGGGCGGCTTCACGAACCGGACGCTGTTCAACCCGTTCAGCTACTACCAGGTTCGGGACGAGGGCTTCGGCGTTCCCCAGGGCTACGACTACGCGCGCCGTCTGGTCGGCGACGTGCTGTCGAGCCTCTGCGGCTTCGCGCCCAACGGCCAACCAGATGGTGCCGACCTCGCGCCTGCGCGCACGGCCCTGGCCGGCGCCTATCCCAATCCCTTCAACCCGTCGACGGCGATCCGCTTCGCGCTCGCCCAGCCGGAACGCGTTCACCTGGAGGTCTTCGACCTTGGCGGCCGGCGCGTGCGGACCCTGGTCGACGGGCCGCTGCCGGCGGCGCAGCACGAAGCGATCTGGGACGGCGCCGACGCAGTCGGCCACCGACTGCCGAGCGGGGTCTACTTCGCGCGGCTCGTGGCGGGGGACTACCGGGCCAGCGCGAAGCTGGTGCTGCTCAAGTGATTCGCTCCCCTCGCGGCTAGCCGCCCGGGAGGTCTGCCCGCGGTCGCAACGACGACCGCGGCGCAGGTGCCCCGGGGCGCCGTTTCGCGCCGGGAGCCACCCCCCGTATCGCCCCCGACGCCCACCCGGCACGCTGCCCGACGCCCCCGGGTCGGGGCGGCGACCCGCCGGCGGGTTCCGGGCTTCGGGGTTGACTTTGAAACGGGCTAAAACCTATATTGCACACGCTTTACCCCACTCAGACCTGCCCCTGCCCTGAGTCTCCACCTGCCGTGTGGAAGGAGTGGACCATCATGCTGGGGATCGACCGCCGCCTGCGGAGCGCTCTGCTCGTCGCCGCGGGCGTCGCGCTCGCCGCCGGTCTCGGCTGCCGTCGCGAACTGCCGGAGCTCTTCGACCGCAACAAGGCTCCGGAGACCTATGTGACCGCCGCACCGGTGGAGTCCCTCTTCGACGGCTTCCGCGTCAACCTCAGCTGGTACGGCCTCGACCCGGACGGGGAGATCGCCTACTTCCTCTGGGCTTGGACCGACTCTTCGCGCGCCTACTTCTCGGCCTGGAATCCCGAGAATCGCGCCGAGGACCGCATCCTGCGCGAGGGCCTCTTCGACGCCACCCACCTGACGACGCGCAACGACTCGCTCTTCACCATCCAGGCCAACGACAACGGCGGCACCTCGCGCGACGTGACGTTCAACATCACCGCCGTCGACGACCAGGGCAAGCGCGACCCGGTGCCCGCGCGCCTGTACTTCTTCGGCAGCGTCGACAGCCGCCCGCAGGTCATCTGGCTGCAGGAGCCGCCGGACACGCTCGACGCCGGCGAGTCCTTCGCCTGCCGCTTCACGGCCACGACGAAGAACGGCTACATACTGGGTTACAAGTGGGCCTCCGGCGCCGACCCCGCCTTCGAGCCGCGCAACAAGAGCGGCGACCAGATCTGGACCCACCAGATCGAGGACGACTGTGCGAACGTGCCGGCCGAGTATTGCGGCTACCAGGATTCGACGGCGATCACGCTCAGCTTCACCAACGACATCGGTGGCGCCGACGCCGACATGGTCCAGTTCTACAAGTTCGGCACCTTCCTCATCAAGGCGAGGGCCGTCGACCTGGCCGGGGTCGAGTCGGAGCTGAACACGACCGTCGGCAGCCTGAGGGGAGCGGTCGCGCCCATCCTCAACCGGGACCCGGACACGCGCCTGCGGCCCTGGGACGGCGCCGAGGACTACCCGGTCTTCGTCCGCTACAAGCAGACGAGCGATTCACCCTACACGAGCTACGGCCTCAACGCCGTGCTCGTCGACACGCTGCCGGACGGCAGCCCCGCCCCGCCCGGCTTCCACTACGCCGTGCGCGAGACCGTGCCCTGGGGCGAGGCGACCTGGATCCGCTTCTTCTGGCAGGGCTGGGATTACGACGACCCGATCATCGCCGCCGATCCCGAGGACATCGTCGGCGCGGAACAGGACACGATCAAGACCCGCTTCCAGATGAGCTACGCCTGGACGAAGCTGAATCTGACGAACGGCTTCCCCTTCACCGCCAACTCGAACGGGCGCTATCCCGCGGGCGGTCGGCTCGGCTATCCCGAGCAGCTCGAGTTCGCGGCCTTCGGCGAAGCGGGGAGCGACTTCGAGATGAACATCCTGCCCGTGGACTACACGGTCTACGGCTATGCCCAGGACTACTTCGAGCGCGTCGACGGCACGCCGGTCTCCGTCACCTTCACCGGCGGCTACTCCTCGTTCGTCGACAGCATCCTGGTCGGCGCCGTGGGCTCCACCACGGCCGTCAATCTCACGACGCTGCCGGCGGGCGACCCAGTCCGCATCGCGCTGCATCCTTCGCCGATCCCCTTCACGGGGGAGCTGGTCACCTGGGATCCCGTCACGCGCACGTTCAGGCTCGAGCCGAGCGCGGTGAGTGGCACGTTCCCGAACATCACGAACGAGTTCAACCTGACGCTGACCTTCTTCGGTCACGACGATCCTCGCAACGGCCAGTACGCCCAGCTCGGCCGCGGGCGCTGGGATCTGATCGACCCGGACTACCCGTTCAGCAGTTTCCAGTTCGTCCCCGATGTCTTCGAGCCGGCGAACCAGACGACCGTCCAGTTCTGGAAGGACGTCTTCCCGGGCAACGCGCTCCCGCCCGCGGAGGGCAGCTTCACGGTCCAGCTCCGCATCCGCGAGACCTTCTGGTTCGAGGCGCCGCCGACGCCGGCCTACCTCGGCCCGAAGACCTTCCAGGCGGAGTTCTGCAACACGATTCCCTCCCAGGTCGTCACCGAGCTGATCGAGGAATCGGCGCAGCGCCAGATCGGTCTGACCAACATCGGCCGGGTCAGCCGCCCGCTGCGCGCCCAGATCGACATCCAGTACGTGCCCTACCTCTAGCCCCAGGGGAGGGCGACCGGCCCCTGCGGGGGTCGCAACGCGGGAAGCGAGCCATGATCGGAAACAGGATCTTCGCCGTCTTCGCAGCCGCCGCGGTCGTGATCGCTGGGGTGGTGGGCTGCGACAATCCGGAGACGACCGAGAAGCCGAATCGGCCGCCGGAGGTCACGCTCTCGAGCGGTCCCGCCAACGGCGCCGGCAACGTCAACTACAAGGTGCACTTCTACTGGCACGGCTACGACCCGGACGGCCGCGTCGAGAACTTCGAGTACCTCGTCACGAATGACGAGGTGACCGGTTCCCTGATCATCGACGAGGACATCTACGAGCGGCTCGCCGCACTCGATGCCGCCTTCCCTGAGGTCGACTACCGCTGGCGCGCGATCGAGGTGCACGACACGATCCTCTCCGTGACCGCCGATTCGATCCCGGATCCCGGCGACGACGACGACGCGATCTACTTCTACGGCGACGACCGCTTCCTCTTCCGCGCGCACCACACCTTCTTCATCCGGGCCGTCGACGAGGACGGCGCCATCTCGGAGCGGCCGGCGCACCGCACCTTCACGGCGACGACCATCGCGCCCGAGGTGAAGATCAACCATCCCTCGGACATCGGGGGCATCGGCGGCTACGATGACCTGCCCCCGGACGTTTTCTTCCGCTGGACCGGCAACGATTCGGTGGGGGACGGCACGGTGATCGAGCCGGACTCGACCCGCTTCGCCCTGCTCAAGCGCGGGGACCTCGGCCTGGACACCCAGTTCAGCGGCCGCCTGCTCGACTTCCCCGATTCGCTCTGGAGCGTCTGGCGCGGCTGGGACCAGGTCGACTCGCTCGACGAGAACATCGGCGGCAGGCGCGCCCTCATCACGGGCCTGACCCCCTCCTCGCAGGGCGGCGGCGCCGGCCGCTATCTCTTCTTCGTGCAGGCCAAGGACGAGGCCGGCGCCATCTCCAGCCACTACGAGGACGGCAAGAACCTGCGCAAGTTGCGCATCGTCTCCAGCCTGGCGCCGCGGGTGACGATCAGCGAGCGCACCCTCGGCGTGCGGGTGAGCAGCATCAGCCAGAGCTACGACTACACGATCGCCGAGAACCAGCCGCTGCAGCTCAGCTGGTCGGCCTCGGCATCCGAGTACGGCAGCGAGATCACCGGCTACCGCTACGGCTGGGACATCCTCGACTCGGCCAACGACGAGGAGTGGAGCAGCTGGGCGCTGACCAACACGGCCACCCAAGCTGTCTTCGTCTCCGGCAGTCACAGCTTCTGGCTCGAAGCGCGCGACTACAGCGGCACGACGACCCGCATCGTCTACCGCTTCGTCATCGTGCCCTTCACGATGGAGCGCGAGCTGCTCTTCATCGACGACTACACCAACGTGCCCACGGAAAACCCGCTCCAGGGCTGGCCACTGGGCCAGCCCTACACCTGGGGTACCTTCCCGCACAACAACGATCAGCAGAAGGCCTTCTGGGACACCATCCTCCCCGAGTACTCGGGCTACGATCCCGTCGTCGACTTCTTCCGGGTGACCACCGTCAACCGCGTCCCGCCCTTCGAGACGGTGGCCGTCTACAAGCGTCTGCTCTGGGAGGTGAAGGAGGTCCAGCCGACGGAGTCGGGCCTCGGTCGCATCTCGCGCTTCGTGGACGTCTTCCGGGTGAGCACGGTTCCCTTCGACTTCCTGTCGGCCTTCCTGGATCGCGGCGGGCAGCTCCTGCTCTGCGGGGGCAACCCCGTTCTCGCCATGCTGCCGACGACGGGCGACATGGGCAACGAGGACTACGAGCGCCGGATGCCGATGGCCTTCCTGAAGCACCTCGGCTACTCGCAGGGCTCGTCCAGCGAGTCGCAGGCCGCGGTCGGCCGCTTCCTGCCCTTCAAGCACTTCGGCCTCGATGCCGTGGTGAAGGGGACCGACCAGGACCCGCGTTCCTTCGACTGGGCCGGACCCGACTGGAAGACGAACCGCCAGTTCTGGGGCCTCTACGGCGCCGGCTACCCGGGCAATGAGCTCGCGCAGTTCCCCAACACCGTGGGCTGGACGCCGGGCGACACCCTGCGCTTCCTCCCCCAGGTCTACCAGTGGTTCAACGCGGCGGGCCAGTTCTTCAACAGCTCCGACCCGTCCGCCGTGAATTGCACGGGAGAGGTGTCGCGCGCCTTCGGCCTCAGCTCGGTCGAGATCTACAACTGGGACTTCTTCCGCGTCCAGTTCGAACCGCCCCTCAACTACCGGACGAGCAAGTACATCCCCCTGCTCACCTACGTGTCGGCCGACCCGGAGACGCGCTGGGGCGCGACGCCCAGCCCGGACATGTGCTATCTGACTCCCGGCGGCGAGCACCACGATGAGGCGGGCTACGCGCTGACGCCGCCTGGCCAACACGCGATCGCGGTGGTCGGACTGCAGAACCCCGCGTCGCCGAGCGTGCTGATCGGTTTTCCGCCCTACTACCTGGCGCCGGACGAGGCCCAGGGTTTGATCGACCACATCCTCATCGACATGTTCGGGATGACCAAGTGACTTGGACGGAGGGATGCCGCAGCATTCGGGAGTGGGACCTGAACACCGCGGCCCCTCCGTCGCTCCATCGATGCTCGGCGGCGCGGCGGCCGGAGCGAGGGAGGACGAAGACTTGAAGAGACACAGCGCGTGGCACACCCGTGGGGCGATCGGCGTCGCCCTCCTGCTCGTCCTGGCGGGGACGGCCCCGGCCCAGCTCTGCGATCCGGAGGACATGCCGCCGCCGGCCGCCTTCGCCGACACGCTGCTCCTGCCCGGTCCGGACTGGGAGATGATTCCCTTCTACCCGGTCGGCGGCACCCGCCTGGACGAGGTCGACAACGCCCACTACACGGTCGAGACGGAATTCCGCTACTTCGGCATCCCCGCCGAGCCCGACGATACCGAGGAGATGCCGGCGCACTACTTCCTGCCCATCGGCTGGCGCACGCGCGACATGCTGAGCTTCCGCTGGGCGCGGCCGGCGAGCACGCAGATCGTGCGGGCGCCATCGCTGCGTTCCGGCGGCGTGTGGGTGCCCGATCCGGCGGGCAGCACGCCGGCGGACACCGTCCTCGTCTCGCCGCGGATGAGCGTCTACGGCCGGTACACGGGCAGCCGCGACCAGGTCTTCACCTTCGAGTACAGCTTCGGCGCGCGCTTCCAGGGCGATCGCGTGCTCAGCCCGCTCGATCCCGATCTGCAGGCCTGGAGCGCGAGCAGTCACACGGTGGGCGGCGAGCGCTGGTACGACACGCCCCAGTACTTCACGCCGATCGGCGGCAGCATCACGATCACGAGCATCCTGAGCTGGAAGGAATCCTACGGCCCGGACATCGAGCACAGCTACGCGCCGGGCGATGCCCGGCTCAGCGGACGCATCAACCTCTACTCCCGCTACACGCGCGTCGCCGCCGACTCGGTGCGGCTGGACGAGACGAACATCCACTGCGCCCACGGGCTCTTCCCGGACGCCTGGTATCCGAGCGGCACCTGGAATCCCGAGACCGATCCGTCCGCCTACGGCCTCTACGTCTCCTTCTCGCCGGGCGTGATGGGCGATCAGTTCCGCTGGCGGCTCGTCGTCGAGGAGATCGACGGTTACCTCGTCTGGCGTGAGCTGGCGGGAAGCGGCGAGGGGTGGGTGAACATCTGGAAGATCTCCTACAACGAGGAGCGCGACAAGGAGTACTGGTGGTGGATCGGCGGGGAGTTCAGCCCCACGGCGCCGCCGCCTTACTACGGCTACGATCCCGCCACCTTGACGCCGGTCTTCGCGGGCAGCGACGAGCTGCTCTTCCTCGACTTCGACGTGCACAACGGCTTCGCCTACAACTACGCCATCACCACCTTCGATCGCGGTTTCCGGCCGAACAGCGGCGAGAACAACCACTACCTGCTCAGCAGCACGCCCAAAGAATCGCTGCACACGGTGGCGCAGAGCCTGGTCTTCAACAAGCCGGCCGACGACAAGCTCGAGCGCAGCGTCTACGCGGTACCCAACCCGCTGCGCTCGGGCAAGAGCGCCTTCGACGACCCGAACTACCACAACTTCCCGGGCGCCGTGGTGCGCTTCGTGGGGGTCACCGCCCAGACGACCCTCAGGGTCTACTCCCTCGCGGGCGACCTCCTGTTCGAGGCCGAGAACCGCGATCCGAGCACGTGCAACATCGTCTGGGACACGCGCAACCAGCAGGGCGAGCTGGTGGCGTCGGGGGTCTACCTCTACCGCGCCGAGGGCGCCGGGGACGACGAGGAGTACGGCCGGTTGGTGATCATCCGCTAGCTTCCGGGGCGCGGCTCGGGGCCCCGGCCGCTGGCCGAGGAGGATCGATGGCGAGCGTTCGGCGTCGGTGGCGCAGCGTGGAGCCGCTGCTGCTGGCGGTGGCGATCGCCCTGGCCGGCTGCAGCGCCGAGTACGACGACGTCCCGCTCGCGAACCGGGCGCCGATCATCCACCTCTCGAGCGGCCCCCTCGAGGGGGAGCCGGACGCCAACTACCGGGTTCACTTCTACTGGAACGGGCACGACCCGGATGGGCGCGTGGACCGCTACCAGTTCCTGATCACCGACGATGAGATCACCGGGTCACTGCTCATCGACGAGGACATCTACGCACGCCTGGCGGCTCTGGGCTACGAGTGGCAGGACGTCTGGGCGCACGACAGCATCTTCTCGGTGACGGCGGACTCGATCCCCGATCCGGCCAGCAACCCCGCGGACTCGATCTACCTCTACGGCGACCGCTTCCTCTTCCGCGCCCAGCACACCTTCTTCATCCGCGCGGTCGACGAGGCCGGCCTCTGGTCGCGGCTGCCCGAGCACCGCAGCTTCACGGCGACGAACATCGCGCCCGAGGTCAAGATCGTCTTCCCGCTCGATCTGGGCGGGGTCGGCGGCTACGACGGCCTGCCCCCGGACATCTTCTTCCGCTGGACGGGCAACGACTCGGTGGGCAACGGCACGGTGATCGAGCCCGATTCGACGCGCTTCGCGCTGCTCCTGCGGGGAGACCTCGGCCTGAACAACCAGCAGAGCGGCCTGCTCCTCGAATTCCCGCCTGCCCTGTGGAGCCCCTGGCGCCACTGGAACGAGGTCGACAGCCTCAATCCCGCCATCGGCGGCCGCCAGGCGCTCGTCGAAGACCTGACGCCGGTCTCGCAGGGCGGCAATGCCGGCTACTACCTGTTCTTCGTCCAGGCCAAGGACGAGGCCGGCGCCATCACGAGCCACTTCCAGGACGGCAAGAACCTGCGCAAGCTGCGCATCGTCGGCAGCCTGCAGCCGCGCCTGGTGATTCGCGAGGCCTCGCTGGGCACCAACGTCTCCAGCCACGACATGACCTGGGACTACAGCATCGCCGCCGACCAGCCGCTGAACCTCACCTGGTCGGCGTCGGCGGGTGAGTACGGCAGCGAGATCACCGGCTACCGCTATGGTTGGGACATCCTCGACGTGAGCAATGACGAGGAGTGGTCGAGCTGGTCGCTCGGCAACACGGCGACCGCGGCGAGCTTCCCCAGCGGCACGCACAGCTTCACCCTCGAGGCGCGCGACTACAGCGGGCGGGCGACGCGGATCGTCTACCGCTTCGTCGTGGTCCCCTTCACGATGGACTACGACCTGCTGCTCGTCGACGACTACGACAACACGCCCGTTGCCAATCCCTACCAGGGCTGGCCGCTGGGGCCGCCCTTCACCTGGGGCACCTTCCCGCACGACAACGCGCAGCAGCTCGCGTGGTGGGAGGCGATCCTCGGGGAGTACCCCGATTTCGTGGTCGGGCGCGATTTCTTCCGCGTGACGATCGTCGACCGCGCGCCCTACATCCAGGTGCTGGCCGCCTACCGGCGCGTGATCTGGGAAGTGCGCGAAGGGGAACCCGGCGCCTCGGGGTTGGCGCGCATCGCGGCGATGATCGACCCCTACACCGTGCAGGGCGCGGTGCCCTTCGACTACGTCAGCGCCTTCCTCGAGCGCGGCGGACAGCTCCTGCTCTGCGGCGTCTACCCCGTCTTCGCGATGCTGCCCCTGCCGAGCCAGATGCAGACCGGCAACTACGAGCGCAAGTCGCCGCTCGCCTTCCTCAAGCACCTCGGCTACTCGGGCGGCTCGGTGAACGAATCGACGGCGGCCGTGCAGCGGTTCCTGCCCTGGCGGCACCTCGGTCTCGACGCGGTGACGAAGGCGGTCGATCCCAATCCGCGCTACTACCCGGGCGCCAACGTGGACCTGCGCAACACCCGCACCTTCTGGGGGCTGACCGGGCTAGGCTACGCGGGCGAGGAGCAGGCGGACTATCCGATCAGCACCGGCTGGGTGCCGCCCGACACCCTGCGCTTCCGCCCCGAGGTCTACGCCTGGTTCGCCGCGGCCGGGCCCATCTTCAACAACCCGGACGACTGGGAGGACCCGAGCGGCGCCAACCACGTCGAGTTCGGCATCGGCGAAGGCGAGATCTACAACTGGGAGCGTTTCGCGGCGGCCTACGAGCCGCCGCTGGTGCTGCGCAGCGGCCAGTATCGGCGCCTGCTCAACTACATCCCCGCCGACTCGACGACGCGCTGGGGCACCGCTCCCAGCGCCAGCCATCCCTTCCTGCGCAGCGACGGCACCCATTACAACGAGGCCCACTACAGCCTGGGCCCGAATCGGCCGCAGATGAACGGGCTCGTCAGTGTCGTCCACCCCGAGACGCCCAGCGTCGTGCTCGGCTTCACGCCCTACTTCCTCGCCCCGGCCGACGCCCGCGGTCTCTTCGACCACATCCTGGTCGACATCTTCCACCTGACGAAGCGCTGAGCTCGATGCCGTCGGCCCCCTGGCAGAACCTGGCAGTGCTCACGCGCGGCGACTGGCCGGAGTCTCGCCACGCCGGCGCCTGGCGGCGGGGCCGCCCCCGGCGGGCCTGCCCAGGCCCGAGCTGCCCTAGGCGGCGGCCCTGGCGCGCCTGCGCGGCGCCCTGGCCGCCCACCCCGAGCTCGTGGGGGGCAGCCGCCGGCGCCGAGCGCGTCGTGCCGCCCCTCGTCTGCGCCCTGCTCGCGCGCTGGGGAATTCTCGACGCAAAAGCGCTTGCCGCGCTGGCGAGTTGGCGGGATCCTGCGCAAGTTAACGCGGCCGGGCGGGTGACGGGAGCGCTCAGCGTCCTGCCGGAGGCCTTGCCACCGGCCGTGCCGGTCCTGGACTAGTCTGGAGGTTGGGATGGAGCGCTACATCGAGCCCTTCAAGGTGAAGGTCGTCGAGCCGATCACCGCCATCAGCCGCGAGGAGCGGGCGGCGGCGATCGCCCGGGCCGGCTTCAACCTGTTCAAGCTGCGCGCGGACGAGATCTACATCGACCTTCTCACGGACTCCGGCACCAGCGCGATGAGCGACAACCAGTGGGCCGGCATCATGCTCGGTGACGAGTCCTACGCCGGCAGCCGGAACTACTTCAACTTCGAGACGGCCGTGCGCGAGATCTTCGGCCTCGAGCACGTGATCCCCGTCCACCAGGGCCGCGTGGCGGAGAACCTGCTCTTCTCGACCGTCCTCGAGCCGGGGATGGTCGTCCCCAACAACAGCCACTTCGACACGACACGCGCGAACGTCGAGGTCCACGCCGCCGAGGCGCTGGACCTCCTCTGCGCCGAGGGCAAGGACCCGCACCTCAGCGCGCCCTTCAAGGGCAACATGGACGTGGCGGCCCTGGAGGCCCTGATCGCGCGGGTCGGCACGGCGCGCATCCCGCTCGTGATGCTGACGGTGACCAACAACAGCGGTGGCGGCCAGCCGGTCTCGCTGGCGAACATCCGCGCGGTCAGCGCCGTCTGCCGCGCCCACGGGCTGCCGCTCTTCTTCGATGCCTGCCGCTTCGCCGAGAACGCCTACTTCATCAAGACCCGCGAGCCGGGCTACGCCGGGCGCAGCATCCCGGAGATCGTCGCCGAGATGTTCGGCTACGTCGACGGCTGCACGATGAGCGCCAAGAAGGACGGCATGGTCAACATGGGCGGCTTCCTCGCCATGCGCGACGGGGAGCTGGCCGAGCGCATCCGCAACCTGCTCATCCTGGTCGAGGGCTTCCCCACCTACGGCGGGCTCTCGGGCCGGGATCTCGAGGCCATCGCCCGCGGCCTGCGCGAGGTGCTCGACGAGCGCTACCTGCACTTTCGCGTCAGTCAGGTGGCCAACCTCGGCGAGCAGCTCGCGCAGGGGGGCGTGCCCATCCTGCAGCCGCCGGGCGGGCACGCCGTCTATCTGAATGCGGGCGAGTTCCTGCCCCACATTCCGCCGGCGGCCTTTCCCGGGCAGTCGCTGGCTGTGAACCTCTACATCGAGTCCGGCGTGCGCGGAGTGGAGATCGGCACCCTGATGTTCGGCGGCAAGGACCCCGCGACGGGCGCCGAGCGCACGGCGCGCCTGGAGCTGGTGCGCCTGGCCATCCCGCGCCGCGTCTACACGACGATGCACATGAACTACGTGGCCCAGGCGATCCTGGACCTCTACCAGAAGCGGGCGAGCCTGCAGGGCATGCGCATCGTCAAGGCGCCGCCCTTCCTGCGCCACTTCTCGGCCACCCTGGACTTCGTCGGCCGGCCCGAGCGCGCCCAGGCCATCTGAAACTGCGAGGAGAGAGCGAAGCATGATCGAGATCAGCGAGAAGAAGGTCTACGCCTTCGGGGGCGGCAACGCCGAGGGCAACGCAAGCATGAAGAGCCTGCTCGGCGGCAAGGGCGCGAATCTGGCCGAAATGGCCGCGCTCGGCATTCCGGTGCCGGCGGGCTTCACGATCACGACCGAGGTCTGCAACTGGTTCGGCGCCCACGGCCACCAGCGCCCCGCCGACCTCGCCGACCAGGTCGAGGCCGGCGTGCGCGCCATCGAGCGCGCGATGGGCGGCGCCTTCGGCGATCCCAAGCAGCCGCTGCTGCTCTCCGTGCGCAGCGGCGCCCGCGCCTCGATGCCGGGCATGATGGACACGGTGTTGAACATCGGCCTCAACGACGAGACGATCGCGGGGCTCATCCACGACGAGGGCTCCCGCCGCTTCGCCTACGACTCCTACCGCCGCTTCGTGATGATGTACGGCGACGTCGTCATGCAGGTGCGCGGCGAGCACCACGATCCCTTCGAGCAGCTCCTCCAGGCCAAGAAGGACGCCCGCCGCGTGAAGCTCGACACCGAGCTCTCCGCCGACGATCTGCGCGATCTGGTCGGCGAGTTCAAGGCCCTGGTCAAGCGCGAGACGGGGCGCGAGTTCCCCGAGGATCCCTGGACGCAGCTCTGGGGCGCCATCGACGCCGTCTTCCTCAGCTGGGACAACCCGCGCGCCGCCGCCTACCGCAAGCTGAACAACATCCCGGCCGACTGGGGCACGGCGGTCAACGTGCAGGCGATGGTCTTCGGCAACATGGGCGACGACTGCGCCACGGGCGTCGCCTTCACGCGCGATCCCTCGACCGGCGCCAACCGCTTCTACGGCGAGTACCTCAAGAACGCCCAGGGCGAGGACGTCGTCGCCGGCATCCGCACGCCCCAGCCGCTGAACATCGCGGCGAAGGATCCCGAGCGGCCGCTGCCCAGCCTCGAGGAGGAGTTCCCCGCCTGCTACCGGGAGCTGGTCGCGATCTACAAGAAGCTCGAGGGCCATTACCGCGACATGCAGGACATCGAGTTCACCATCCAGAAGGGCCGCCTCTGGATGCTGCAGACGCGCAACGGCAAGCGCACCGGCTTCGCGGCCGTGCGCGTCGCCGCGGAGATGCTCGGCGAGGGCCTGATCGACGCCAAGACGGCCGTGCTGCGCGTGGACCCCAACCAGCTCACGCAGCTCCTGCTGCCCGTCTTCGACCGCAAGGCGAAGGCGGCGGCGATCGCGGCGGGCCGCCTGCTCGCCAGGGGCCTCAACGCCGGCCCGGGCGCGGCGACGGGGGCCATCGTCTTCAGCGCCGACGCGGCGGTGAAGCGGGCCGCGGCGGGCGAGAAAGTGCTGCTCGTGCGGGTCGAGACCAGCCCCGAGGACATCCAGGGCATGCACGCGGCCGAGGGCATCCTGACGAGCCGCGGCGGCATGACCAGCCATGCCGCCGTCGTCGCCCGCGGCATGGGCAAGAGCTGCGTCGCCGGCTGCGGCGCGCTCGACATTGACTATGCCCACGCAGTCCTTCGGGTCGCCGGCCGCGAGTTCCGCGAGGGCGAGGCGATCAGCATCGACGGCCTCACGGGCGAAGTGCTGGCGGGCAGCATCCCGGTGCGCCCGAGCGAGATCGTCCAGGTCCTCATCGACGAGGAACTGGCGCCCGCGGACAGCCTGCTCTTCCGCCAGTTCGACACGATCATGAAGCTGGCCGACGACTTCGCGCGCCTGGCCGTGCGCACGAACGCCGACACGCCCCTCGACGCCACCGTCGCCCGGCGCTTCGGGGCGAAGGGCATCGGCCTGTGCCGCACCGAGCACATGTTCTTCGAGGGCGACCGCATCGATGCCGTGCGCGAGATGATCCTCGCCGAGGACCGCGCCGGCCGCGAGGCGGCCCTCGCCAAGATCCTGCCCATGCAGCAGTCCGACTTCGAGGGCATCTTCCGGGCGCTGGACGGTCTGCCGGTCACGATCCGCACCCTCGATCCGCCGCTCCACGAGTTCCTGCCCCACACGGAGGCGGAGATCGCCGAGCTCGCCCGCAAGCTCGGCGTGCCGGCCGCGCGCCTGGCCGCCAAGGTCGAGCAGCTCGAGGAAGCCAACCCGATGCTCGGCCACCGCGGCTGCCGCCTGGGTATCGTCTATCCGGAGATCACGGCGATGCAGGCGCGCGCCATCTTCCAGGCTGCCGTGGCGGTGCAGCGCGCTGGCGTGCGCCCGCTGCCCGAGGTGATGATCCCGCTCGTGGGCCACGTCAAGGAACTCGCCCTGCAGCGCAAGCTCGTGGAGGAGACGGCGGCTGCAGTCTTCGCCGAGACGGGCACGAAGGTGGAGTACCTGATCGGCACGATGATCGAGCTGCCGCGCGCCGCCCTGACCGCCGACGAGATCGCCGCCGAGGCGGAGTTCTTCTCCTTCGGCACCAATGACCTCACGCAGACCGCCCTCGGCCTCAGCCGCGACGACGCCGGCCGCTTCCTGCCCTTCTACGTCGAGCAGGGGATCTATGCGGCCGATCCCTTCGCGCGCCTGGATCAAACGGGAGTCGGCCAGCTCGTGCGCATGGGCTTCGAGAAGGGGCGCGCCGCCCGGCCCGGTCTCAAGGTGGGCATCTGCGGCGAGCACGGCGGCGACCCGAGCAGCGTCGCCTTCTGCCACCGGGTGGGGCTCAACTACGTGAGCTGCTCGCCCTACCGGGTACCGGTGGCCCGCCTGGCGGCGGCCCACGCCGCCCTGCAGGCCTCGGGAGTGGGGGACTGAGCGGGGAGCGGAGCCTGCGCGCCGCCAGCCGCAGGGAGCGGTCGGCGGCGCCCTGCGTTCCGCCCGCCGGGCCTGCCGCGCCGCGCCTCGATCTGCCGGCGCTGCGCCGCTCGCTGCGGCGCACGCTCCTGGTCGCCCTCGCCGCCCAGGCGGCGCTGGCCCTGCTGCTCGCCCGCTGGCCGGGACCGCCGCGCCTGGGCGCCGGCTACTTCGCCCTCGCTCTGCCCTGGGGCCTGGCCGTCGGCGCCGTCTTCACCCGCGGTCTGCACCTGCTCTACAGCGATGCGGGGCGCCCCCTCGCGCGTCTGAACCTCGCGACGAAGATCACCTTGCTGCGGCTGCTCGCGGTGCCCCTCGTGATCAGTCTCGTGCTCGCGGGCCGGCTGGTCATGGCCGGGGCCGTCGTCCTCCTGGCGGCGCTCAGCGACTGGCTGGACGGCGCCCTCGCCCGGCGCCTGGACGAGGTGACCCAGCTCGGCCGCGTGGCCGACCCGAGTATCGATGCGCTCTTCTGCGGCAGCGCGCTGGCGGCTCTCGCGCTGGCGGGCGCGCTGCCCGGCTGGGTCGTCGCCCTGGCGGGTCTGCGCTACGCCCTGCTGGCCGGCGGCGCACTCGGCTTGCGGCTCTTCGCCGGCTACCTGCCCGTGCGCGCCACCTTCGCCGGCCGCCTCTTCTACGTGCTGCAGTACGGCCTCCTCGTGTTGCTGCTCCTCCTCGGTTCGGGCGAGGGCGCCGCCGCGCTGCGGCGCTGGATCCCGCCCGCCCTCGGCGGGCTGCAGGTGCTGGTCAGCCTGCAACTCGCCTTGCTCGGCCGGAACCTCTATGCTGAGCTGCGGCGGGCTTGAGCGGCGACCCGGCCCGGCGCCGGGCAGCGATCCCGGTGGGCCGCTGCGCGAAAGGAGCTCCGGCATGCGCCCGATCCTCCGCTTCCTGCTCATCGCCGGGCTGGCCGGGGTAGCCTGCGCGCGGCCGGCCCAGGCCCCCCTGACGATCTGGGCGGGCGATGCGGCGGCTGTCCGCCTCGAGTACCGGGGCGAGGCGCTGGCCGTCTACGCGGCGGGGGACTTCAACGACTGGAACCCCCAGCGCCATCCCTTCCGGCGCCTGGAGGACGGCCGCTGGGAACTGACGCTGAGGCTCGCGCCCGGCGAGTACGGCTACCTACTGGCCGTGGAGGACAGCGGCGGCTGGACTCTGCGCCTGGACCCGGCCAACCCGCTCCGGCGCGACGACGCGGCCGGCCGCGGCCTCTCCCTGCTGCGCGTCGGGAACGACAAGGCCGGCGACGACTAGACCGCGCACCGACGCCTCCAGGCGTCACCGCACCATCCGGAGGCGACGGATCCCGTGGCACTCGAGACCCACCTGGCCGCTCCCCTGTCCGCGCTGATCGCCGCGCTCGCGCTCTGCGGCTGGTCGGTCTGGTCCTACCGGCGCAGCCTGAGTCCGCTGGGCGCCGGCCAGCGCCGCCTCCTGCTCGCGCTTCGCCTGGCGGCATCCCTCTTGCTCGCGCTCATGCTCGGGGGCCTCGATCTCGTGCTCGATCGCCAGCGGAGGGAGGCGCCGCTGCTGCGCGTGCTCGTCGACGCCTCGGCGAGCATGCAGCGCCCGGTGGGAGCGAGCGGCGGCAGTCCGAGCCGCTACGCCCGGGCGCGGGAGCTGCTGTCGGCGCTGGGCGAGCGCTACGGCGAGCGGCTGCGCCTCGCCCCCGTGGCCTTCGGCGCTGGGCTGCTCGCGGGCGAACTGCCCGCCTCGGCCGTGGCGCCGGTGACGGACATCGGCGCCGCGCTGGCGGGGCTGCCGCCGGCCGAGCCGGGCGAGGCCCTGCTCGTCATCAGCGACGGCTGCGACACCGAAGGCGGCCTCTGGGCCGGCGCTCTGCGCGGCGGCCGGCCGCTGCACGGGATCGTTCTCGGCGACAGCGTGCCGCCTGCCGACCTGCGCCTGGATCGGGTCGAGGCGCTGCCCGTGCTGCGCAAGGGCGCGCGCCTGCCGCTCGCGGTCGAGATCGTCGCCACCGGCGACGCGCCGCGTGCGGGCCGGCTGAGCGTCCGCGAGGGCGAGCGCCTGCTCGCCGACACGGAGTGGCTGCTCGAGCCCGGCGACACGCGAGCGCGCATCGAGCTGCCGCTCGCGCTCGAGGGCGTTGGCGAGCACCTGCTGACGCTGGCGATCGAGCGCGCGGGCAGCCCCGACGCCGCGCCCGCCAACGACCGGCGGCTGCTCGCGGTGCGCGTCGTCGAGAGCCGGCTGCGCGTGCTCGTGCTCGCGGGCCGGCCCGACTGGGATCTCGGCGCTCTCCTCGACGGCCTGCGCGGCGAGGAGTCCCTCGAGCTGGTCGCGGTGACGCCGGGCCCGACGGGCGCGCTGCGCGAAGCGGCCACGGGGCGGCCCTGGTCGCCCGCGACCGAGGAGTGGCACGGCCTGGTCCTGCACTCCTGGCAGGCGGGCTGGGCCCCGGACCTGCTCGAGCGCTTGCGTTTGCGCGGCGGGGCACTGGTGCTCGGCGGCTTCCTGGAGCAGGCCGGCAGCGCGCGCTTGCCCGAGCGCTGGCAGCTGGCGCTGCCGCGCGCCGGGCGCGCGGCCGGCGCCGAGCTCGAGCCGCGGCTGCGCTGGGGCGCCGACGCGGCGCACCATGCGGCCCTGCAGGGCGCCCTTGCCCTGGGCACGGATCCGGCGGCGCTGCCGGCCATCGAATGCGCGAGCGCGAATCCGCTCGCCGGGGGCCGTGAGCTGCTGGTCGCCGCGGCGGGGCCGCTGCTCGTCGCGCGCGAGCTGGGCGGCCAGCGCATTGCCGTCTGCAGCGGCCGCGGCCTCTGGCGCTGGCCGCTGCACGGAGAGACCGGCGCGCCGCTCTACGAGGAGCTGTTCTCGGGCCTCCTGCGCTGGCTCGCGCGCGAGGATCCGCCGGCGCGCCTGGTGGTGGACTGGGGCGAGGAGCCGCTCGCGGCCGGACAGCCCGGCCGCCTGCGCGCGGAGGTCTTCGATCCGGACTTCCGGCCCCTCGCCGATGCCGAGCTGGACTGGAGCCTCGCGCGGCCCGCGGGCGACAGCCTGCTCGCGGCGGGGCCCTTCGCGCGCGCGGGCGCGGCCTTCGCGGCCCAGCTGCCGGCGCTGCCCGAAGGGGTCTACCGCCTCGCGCTGCGCGCGCGCCTGGCGAGCGGCGAGACGCTCGCGCGCAGCCTCGAGCTGCCCGTGCAGACGCCGCCGCGCGAGCTGCTCGAACTGGCTGCCCGCCCGGAGACCCTGCGCTGGCTGGCTGGGCAGACGGGCGGCCGCCTGATCGCCGCCGAGGACCTGGGCGCGCTCGAGGCGGCGCTCGACTTCACGCCGCGCTCGAGCACGAGCCGGCGGATCCTGCGCCTGTGGCAGCACCCCCTGGCCTTCCTCCTCCTTCTCGCCCTCCTCGGCAGCGAGTGGGGGCTGCGGAAGCGATTCGGCATGGTCTAGGCCCCGCGCGAGCGCCGGCGACCCGGCCCGCCGCGGCGGGGTCGGGAGGTCGCCATGGACAGCGGGCTCGTCGCGCGCCGTCTGCTCCTTGTTCTCTTCCTGCTCGCGCTCGTGCTCTGGTTCCTGCTTGATAAGCCCGCCCGCGCGGGCCTCGTCCTCAACGAGGTGCTCTACGATCCCGAAGGCACGGACGGCGACGGCGAGTTCGTCGAGCTCTTCGCGGCCGGCGCCGAGAGCCTCGCCCTCGCGCCGGTGCGCCTCGAGTTCTGCAACGGCGCCAATCCGGGCGCCTGGGAGCTGCTCTGGAGCGGCGAGCTGCGCCTGGCGCCCGGCGCGCTCTTCCTGCTGGCCGAGGCGGGCGTGCCCGGCGCGGACGTCGTGCTCGCGCTCGATCTGCAGAACGGACCCGAAGCGATCCGCCTGCGCCTGGGCGGAGAGACCCTCGACCTCTTGGGTTACGGCGACGGGCTGGACCCCGCGCTCTACGAGGCCTGGCCGGCGCCGGACCCGACGGGGCTATCCCTGGCGCGCCAGCCCGACGGCGTCGACACGAACCAGAACGCCCTCGACTGGTTCGCCGCGCCGCCCAGCCCCGGCGCCCTGAACCTGCCCGCCTTCCGCGCCGCGCTCGAGGCGGTGACGCCGCCCTGGCTGCCGATCGCGCCCGGCGCGCCCTGCAGCCTCACGGTGCGCGCCGCGAACACCGGGGCCGCCGCCTGGCCCTCGTCGCTCGTCCTCGCCGTGGACGGGCAGGCGCGCGGCGCGCTGCCCGCAGCCGCCGCGGGGGAGCGGGCGAGCGCGCGGATTCCGCTGCCTGCGCTGCCGGCCGGCGAGCACGCGCTCGCACTCGTGCTGCAGGACCCGGCGGGAGCGGCGGCCGACAGCCTCAGCCTGCCCCTGCGCGTGGGCCTGGGACCGCTCGTCCTCGACGAGGTGCTCTTCGCGCCGCTCACGGGCGCGAGCGAGTGGGTGGAGTGCCGCGCGCGCGAACCCATCAGCGGGTTCGAGGACTTCCGGCTCGCCGACCTCGGCGGCAGCGAGGCGCGCTTCCGGCCGCCGCCCCTGGCCGCGGGCGAGCGCCTGCTCCTCTGCGCGGATCGCGAGGCCCTGCTCGCGGCGGAACCGGGGCTCGATCCCGGACGCGTGCTCGCGCTCTCGCCCTGGCCCAGCCTCGCCAACGCCGGCAGCGCGGCGCAAGCCCCCGGTTGGACCGATGGCCTGCGCCTGGACAGCCCCGACGGCCGGCGCGCGGATGCGCTGCTCTACCGCGGCGACTGGATCCCCGCGCGCGGCGTCAGCCTCGAGCGCGTCGTCGATTTCGGCGCGGGCGGCTGCGCACCCTGGGCGCCCTGCCCGGTCGGCGCGAGTCCGCTGGCGGGCAGCGGCGCTCCCGCGCCGGCCGCGACCGCCGGCCTCCGTCTCGCGCCCAATCCCTTCGATCCCGATCGCGAGCGCCTCTGGGTGGACCTGCGGGCGCCGGGCGAGGCGCTCGAGCTGCGCATCTTCGATGCGGCTGGGCGTCCCGTGCAGGCGCTGTCCGGCAGCCTGGGCGCCGGTCTCGCGCGCCTCGTCTGGGACGGGCGAGACGCGCAGGGTCAGGCCCTGGCCGACGGCGCCTACCCGCTGCTCGCGCGCTGGCAGGACGCCGCCGGCGCGCGCCGCGAGCAGCGCGCCGTGATCGGCCTGCGCCGCGCGGTCCTGCGGTGAGCGCGGCCCCGGTCCGCCGCCCCGGCGCGCGAGGCCGGCGTCCGGCCCTCGCGCTCGCAGCGCTCCTCGCGCTCGCACTCGGCGCCCGGCCCGCCCGGGCCCAGCTCTTCAGCCTCTTTCCCGAGCGCTCCCCGCGCGACGCCCAGGCGGCCCTGGACGGCCTCGCGCCCTGGCAACCGCGCCTCCTGCTCGGGAGCTGGCGCCCGCACGGCCTGCCGGCCACGGTGCACGAGCTGGAGCTGGCCGCAGCGCCCGGCGGCTTCCGGCTCGCCCTGGCCGCGAGCCGCCAGGACTGGGGACCCGTCGGGGCCTGGCGCCTGGGCGCGCGGGCGCTGAGGCCACTGGGGTCCGGCCTGGTCCTCGGGCTTGCCGCCGGCAGCGAGCAGCTGGACGCCGGGCGCGCCGCCGGCGAGCTGTCGCTGCTGGCCGCCCTGGGGCGGCGGCCCGTGCTCAGCCTGAGCGCCCGCCTCGCAGGGGCGCCGGGCCCCGGCCTCGCTCCGCGCTCGGCCGGCACCCAGCTCGGCCTCAGCCTCGCCGAAGGGCCCTGGACCTTGCGCCTCTGGCGCCGCCCCGGCGGTCCCCTCGGCGCCGAGGACGGCCTCTCGCTCGAGCGCCGCCAGGGGCCGCTCGAGATCGCCCTGCTGGCCAACTGGCCGGGTTGGCAGGGGCTGGCCCTGCGCTGGGGCGGTGAGCGCTGGGGGCTGGCTGTCGAGGAGCGCTTCCACGCCGAACTGGGCGCGAGCCACGGCCTGCGCTTCCTGGTGCGCTAGATGAAGTCCATTCCACGACTTGCTCTCATGCTTGCACTTGTGGCGGTCGTCCTGGCGGCGCCCGGCGCCCGCGCGCGGGCGGAGGAGGCCCTGCCCCTGGAGGCGGAGGCGCCGCCCGAACTCGGTGCCCTGCCCGGCCGGACGGGGCTCAGCCTGGGCGGGGGACTGGACGGCGAGGGCTGGCGGCCCGCGCGTCTCGGGGCCAGTCTGGCCCTGGGCAGCTGGCGCCTGGGTCTCGCGGGCACCCAGGGGCAGGGCCGGCCGCGGGGGGCCCTCGCGGCCGGGGAGGGCCGCTGGCGCCTCGTGGCCGGCGGTCTGGGCGGCGACTGGGGCAGCGGTCTGCTGCTGGGCCGGCGCGGGCGCGCCGGCCTCGGCAATCCACGGCCGCCCAGCGCGCGCTGGCTGCCCCTGGCGCCCTCGACGCAGCGCTCGCCGCTGGCCGCGGGCCTCTACCTTGCCCACGCGGGGCGGAGCCGCGTGGCGGTGGCCGTCCTGGCGCCCGCGGCCGTGGGCGAGGCCCCCCGCGGCCTGCTGGGCCTGGGCTGGCGCGCGCTCAGCCTCGACCTGCTCGCGGCGCCGGCGGCGCCGGGGCTCGCGGCCGGCCTTGCCCTCCCGCGGCGCGAGGGCAGCGCCGGCCTGCAGATCGAGGCCGGACTGCTCGCGCCTCCGGCAGCGCCGCTGCGCCGGGCGCTGGCCTGGCGGCTCGCGCTGGCGCCCGCGACCAGCGCTCGCGGGCTCGCGCTCGGCGTCGAGGGGCTCCTGCTCGGCGGGCCGCAGCCGCGGCCCGCGCCGAGCGGGTGGCTGGGCGGAGCGCCGGGCGAGGAGCTGCACGCTGCGCTCGCGCTCACCGGGCCGGGCGACTGGCACTGGCGCCTCGCCCGCCGGCTGCGGCAGGGGCTGGGGCTCGCGCCCGGCCTGCGCCGCAGCGAGAGCGCGCTCTGCCTCGAGCAGACGGGCCGCCTGGCCCCCCTGCGCCTCGCCCTGGAACTGCGCCAGGTCGAGGAGCGCCGCACGGAGGCGATCCCCGCCGCGCCCGGCTTTCCGCGCGCCGTCTCGCGTCTCGCGCTCCGCCAGGAACTGGCGGTGAACCTCGAGAGCGCGGGCGGCCGCGCGCTCGCCTGGCGGCGTCGCTTCGGCGAGCAGGGCGTGGGCAGTCTCTTCCAGCTGCGAGCGCCGCTGCCGGGACTGCCGCGCCTGCGGCTTTCGCTGCTGCGCCACGAGCTCGAGCCCGGCGCGCCGGCCTTCCTCGTCGCCAGCGGGAGCGACGCCGCGCCCGGACTCGCGGCCGAGAGCGAAACGCGGGCGCTCGCCGGCAGCGGCTGGCAGCTCGCGGCGCGCCTGCCCGTGGGCAGTGCCGGCCGCCGTCTCCTGCTCAGCGCACGGGGCGCGCGGCGCGATGATGGCCGTCTGAGCGGCGCGCTCTGGGTGGACCTCGCGCTCGCGCGCAGCGCGCAGGCCCGCGATTGACAGCCCTCGCGATCGATGCTCACATGCCCGCATGTCACGCTTCAGCGGCAGCGGGGAGTGGACCGTCCTCGGTCTCATGTGCGGCACGAGCCTGGACGGCCTCGACGGCGCGCGCCTGCGCCTGCGCTGCGGCGCGGCAGGGCTGGAGGCCTGGGAGCTGCTGGACCATCGCGAAACGCCCTATCCGCCCGCGCTGCGGGCCGAGGCGGAGGCGCTCATCCGGGGCGAGGCGAGGAGCGCCGCGGACTTCGCCGCCCTGCACGTCGGCCTCGCGCGCGCCTTCGCGGACTTCGTGCGCGCGGTCTTCCCCGCGCCCATCGCCGACCTTGCCGGCTTCCCGGGCCAGACCCTCTGGCACGATCCCGAGGGCGCCGGCCTCAGCTTCCAGATCGGCAGCCCGGCCGCATTCGCTACCCTGAGCGGCCTGCCGACGGTGGGCGAGTTCCGCCTGCCCGATGTGCTCGCGGGCGGCCAGGGCGCGCCGCTGGTGCCGCTCGCCGACGCGCTGCTCCACCGCGACGCGCGCGAGACCCGCGTCCTGCTCAACATCGGCGGCATTGCCAATCTCACGCTGCTGCCGCCGGGTCGCGGCGTCGAGGGGGTGCGCGCCTGGGACACCGGGCCGGGCAACACCCTGCTCGACAGCCTCGCGCGCCTGGCCACGGGTGAGCCCTGCGATCGGGACGGCCGCCTCGCCGCGCGTGGGCGCGTGCTGCCCGACCTGCTCGCCCAGTGGCTGGCCGAGCCCTGGTTCCAGCGGCCGCCGCCGAAGTCGACGGGACGCGAGCTGTTCGGCGGCACCTTCCTCGGCCCGGCGGCTCTCGCCGCGCTACGCCGTGCGCATGCGGACGCCGATCTCGCC
>Ga0194127_10001373_pt1 | contig 35795 bp, 31 predicted proteins | sample TA2KigC100mmetaG_FD_148624 | JGI IMG/M metagenome (GOLD analysis project Ga0194127, IMG submission 148624) | Freshwater microbial communities from Lake Tanganyika, Tanzania - TA2015036 Kigoma Deep Cast 100m | ecosystem: Environmental > Aquatic > Freshwater > Lake | place: Tanzania: Lake...
TTTTCACCGGCTCCATGTGGCAGCCCTGGCAGGTGAAGTAGCGCACCGAACCGTCCGCGTAGTTGCCGCCCTGGCCCGCGAGCTGCGCCTGCTCGTAGGCGCGCTTCACGGCGCCGCGCTGGAGGTCGGCGGGCAGGCTCGCGTAGTTCGACACCCGCGTGGTCGGGAAGGCGCTCGCCTTGTGCTCGCTGTAGGTGCGCTCGACGATGCCGTACTGGAACGGGAAGTTGAGGAACGCGGCCTTGGTGGTGACCGGCGTGTTGGGCACGCCGCTGTAGGTGCCGGGCGCGAGCGGCGCCTGCGCGCCGTTGCCGGCCGCGAGATCGCCGACGACGGGATTGCTGACGTCGTGGCACGAACCGCAGAAGTCCGACGAGCGGTGGAACTGCGATTGCGCGGTCTGGTGCGGCGCTGCAGTGCTCGCGTAGGGCCCGTAGCGCACGTTGTCGCCCGCGAGCACCAGCATGCCGCTGCCGTAGTAGCCGACGGGCGGCGTGCCGCCGTTGTGCGCGAGGTAGGGCGCTGACTGCTGGCCCGCGTGCTCCTGCGTGTTCGGGTTCACCATGTTGTGGCAGATCGCGCACTCGACGCCGTTCTTGTCGGTCGAGCCGTTCAAACCCGAGCCGTCGCTCGGCACGGCGCGCCCCTCGTGCCAGCCGCGCGGCGTGTGGCAGCGCAGGCAGAACTGGCCCGCACCCGGGAAGTCGTCCTCCGCGATCGCCATCGTCGCCCAGAACACGGGGTCGCGGCCCGCCTGCGCCATCATGCCGCCCATCCAGTTCTCGACCGGTTCGACGGCCTGGTCGTAGTAGCCGTGGCAGCCGTCGCAGAAGTTCAGGCCGCCGAGCAGCGAAGCCTGGCCCGGCTGCGTGCCCGGCAGCTGCAGGTCGGTCAGGGGCGCCAGCACGGGGGCGAGGTTGGCGGCGAGGAGGACCAGCGAGGCGGTGCCCCAGAGGGTCACGGGGGAGAGCGGGAGGCGCATGGGATCGGGTGCCGGTGCGGGGGGGCAGGGCGAAGGGTCACCAAGGATAGTCGCCCACGCGGGCGCCTGCGCGGTGGCCCAACGGCCCGGTCGGTTTCCCGCCGTGGCAATGCGTCTTCCGATGCGGCGTATCCGCGCCCGCCGGGCCGGGCCCGGCGGCGCCCACCGTCTCACTTGCCGAGCAGTTCGTCGGCGACGCGGCCCATGTCGTAGACCTTGCGCAGGGCCTCCATGATCGCGTCGGTGTGCACGCTGACGGCGCGCGCCTTCTTCTGCGTGTAGTAGAAGTCGTTCGGCAGCGACTCGATGTTGCCGTCGAAGATCAGGCCGACGACCTGCAGGTCCTTGTCGACGACGCAGGAACCGGAGTTGCCGCCGACGATGTCGTTGGTGCTCGCGAAGCAGACCTTCTTCGCCATGTCGATGCGGTCCTTCGCCTCGACCCACGGCTTCGCCAGGTCGAACGGGTGCACGCCGCCGAACTCGTGGGAGCGCCCGTAGAGGCCGTAGAACGAAGTCGCCCACGGTGCGAGCGTGCCGTTGTACTCGTAGCCGAGCACGCGGCCGTCCGAGAAGCGCAGCGTCATCGTCGCGTCGGGGCTCACGTTGTTGCCGTAGACCTCGTGCTGCGCGCGGCCGATCAGCGTGCCCTGCAGACCGATCGCCGCGTCGAGCGCCTTCTGCTGCTTCTCGGTCTCCTGCATCAGCGGCCACAGCACGCGGCCGACGGCGATGCCGACGTCGTCGCTGTTCGCGAACTGCTCGGCCCCGTCCGCGGCGTCGAGCATCTGCTTCACGAGCCGGCCCTTGGTCAACATGCTCTTCCCGACGGCCGCCAGCGAGTCCTGCCAGACCACCGGCCCGTCGGTCGGCACGGCGGCGGCGACGCGGGCGACGTAGGGGTCCTTCAGCGAGAGCCACTTCGCCGCGCGCTCGAAGTGGTCGAGCAGCAGCGCCTCGGTGATCGGATTGCCGCGCATCTGCATGCCGAGCGCCTCCTCGCGCGCCTTCTGGCGTTCCTCCTCGGTCAGCGTGCCGTCGAACGCCTTCGCCATCGCGACCGCGCGCTCGATCACGGGGGAGTAGCTCGGCGCGTAGAACGCGATCTTCGGCTGCAGTTCGCGCTTCCGCGCCGCGAGCGCGGCGAGCTCGTCCCAGACCTTGCCGTAGGCCGCGTCGAGTGCGGGGTTCGCCTTCACCGCGGCCTGGAACAGCTTCTCGTGCTGCTTCTTGAGGTCCGTCAGCTCGGCCGTGCGCAGCCCGTCGAGCATGCCGCCGATCGCCTTCTGGCTGTTCTCCCAGCTCAGCACCGTCGTCAGGATGCCGGCGTTCCGATCCGCGTAGGGTTTGACGATCGCGATGCCGTTGCGCAGCTGCTCGAGGATCAGCGGATACTCGACGTCGCGCTGGCACTCGAGCTGGGCGACGGTCATGAGCCGGTTCGTGTTGCCGGGATTGCCGGGCACGAACACCAGTTCGTTCTCCTTGACGCCCTCTCGGCGCCAGCGCAGGTAGTTGGCGCTGGTGTCGGCCGGCTTGTCGTCCGCGTAGGCGCGCACGAACGAGAAGTCGATGCTCCAGCGCGGGAACGTGAAGTTGTCGGGGTCGCCGCCGAAGTGCGCGGCCATCAGGTTGACCGCGAGCACGAGCCGGATGTCGTCGTAGACGCGGTAGCGGTAGAGCTGGAACGACGCGCCCTGGTAGAGCGTGACGACCTGGTGCAGGCAGTCCGGGTGCGCCGCGTCGGCCTCGGTCTTGATCTTCTCGATGTTCGCCTCGCGCTTCTTCGCCACGGTCTCGCTGTCGTCGGTCGCGGCGATGCCGTCGCCGACCTTCGCCGTGACGTCTTCCTGCGCGATCAGCTGCTGCACCGTCAGGTCGGGGATCTTGACCTCGTCCTCGAGCTGCGTCGCGGCGAAGCCGTCCTTGACCCAGTCGTTCTCGCCCTGGATCTGCGCGACCTGTTCGCGCACGCAGTGGTGGTTGGTCATGATCAGCCCGCGCGGCGACACGAACGACGCCGAGCACCACGGGTTCTCGCGCTCGCCGATCCGCAGCGCGCCCAGGCGCAGCGAGTCGAGCCACTGCTGGTCCGGCTTGAAGCCGTACTCCTTCTCGAGGTAGGCGAGCGGCGGGTTCTCGAAGGTCCACATCTTGCCGAGCGCCAGGTGGTCCTGGGGCGCGGCCTGCGCGAGGGCGGGCAGGGTGAGGGTGCCGGTGAGGAGGAGGGGAAGGAACGTCGCTCGGATCGTGCGGATCGTGCGGATCATGGGTTGGCCGTGAAGCGGGCGGAGCACTCTACGGAGCCGGGCGGGGAGCGGACAGTTCGGGGTGGGGAATGCCCGGGGGGGGCGGCACGCGATCGATCGACCAGGACCGCACTCGAGGCAGGAGATCCTCGCGCACCTCGGCCTGCCGACCGAACCACCGCCGCTCGCCAGCGCAAGGCCTCCGCCAGGCCAGCGCGCGCGGAGTTCGTCGGCCAGCCGGTGGGCTACGACTTCCTGCGGTCTACTGGTACCTGATGAGGTTCGTGGGCGCGTCGCCGTTCGGGCACTCGGCGTGCGGGTTCGTGTTGCTCGTCAGCGCGGTGCTCGCCTCGCCGAACGGCGAGGGCGTCGTCGGGCAGACGCCGCGAGAGGTGCTGTGGCTGTGAGGCGGCGGGCCGGGACCGGGCCGCGCCGTCGAGGTCTTCGTCCGGCGCGGGCGATCCCGGTTGTCGCAGGTGCTGCGGCGAGTCCCTCAGGGGCACGCCGTGTGGGAGACGTTGATCAGGAAGCTACCGGTCGCGCCGTTGTAGCCGCCGACGCGGATGCGCAGCGTCGTCGCGCCCGACGTCGTGACGACCACGCGTGAACGCAACGAGCTCAACGAGCAGCCTGACCAGTCGTCGTTGCAGCCAGCGGAAACCAGCGCCGAACAGCTGCCGGTGAACACCTGCATCACGGTATCGAAGTTGGTGCCGGAAACGCAGGTCGAGAAGGTCACCGTCTTCGCGCACGGCACCGCGTACGTGAACCACAGGTCCTTGCCGCCGCTGCCGCACGGCCAGGATGGCGACGACGTCGTCGCGTTCGCGTTCGAGTAGGTGCCGTTGTTGCCGAGCACCAAAGCGATGGCGCCGGAACATCCGTCGTTGCCCACCGACCCGCCCGAGCTCATCGTCGCGATCGCCGATTGCAAGCCGCTGTGCGTGATCGCGGTGCCCGAATTGCCGCCGCCGGTGCCCGTGCAGCCGCCGTGCGTGTGGATCGCGACCGCCTGCAGCGTCGAGTTGTGCTGGATCACCGAACCCGAATTGCCGCCGCAGGTGTCGATGCCGTAGTTGAGGGCCGAGCCCGAGACGCTGTTGAGCGGACCGGTGTGGGTCTGCTGGGTCTGGTTGCGCGTGCCCGTGCCCGCCGTGGACGAGCAACTGCAGCTGTTTTTGGTCGCGTTGTCGGTGTTGGTGCCGTCGACGCCGAAGCCGTAGTTGCGCAGCGTCGTGCCGTTCGCCGGGATCGAACTCGCGAGCGTGAACGCCGCGGCCTGCTCCTGCCACGTCGTCCTTCCGGTCGTCGAGTTCGCGAAGCACTTGAAGACCCAGTAGTCGTTGCCGACGCCGCCGTTCACGTACATCGAACTCGCCGAGTCGATCGCGAACTGCTTGGCCGCCGGCGGCTGCACGAGCGAGCAGTTCGAGCCCGACGACGGCACCGCGAACTGCAGCACCTGGCCCGAGGCGAAACAGTGCCCGGCCGAGAGGTGCAGCTTGTCGGTCGACGACCCGCCGGCGGCGTTGCCGATGATCCAGCCGGTGCAGCCGATCGTGTTGATGCGGCCGACGGCGGCGTGCGACGACGGCGTGCGGTTGTCGGTCGTTCCACAGATCGAATCGCCGCTCGGCAGATCCGGGGCGGGATCGCCCGCCATCACGCGCGAGATCTCGACGACGTTCTTGGTCGTCTTCGCGCCGGCGACGAGCTCGACGAGCACTGCGCTGCCGTTGAAGTAGGCCACTGCTCGAGGTGCTCTCTGTGCAGCGTCTGGTAGTCGCCGTCGGCAAGCGACACGATGCGCAGGTAGCTGCCGTCGCCGAGCACCGCGGTGTCGAACACGAGGCGGATCCACGGCACGTCGTCGGACGTCGCGACGAACTCCCGCCAGACCACGTCCTCGAGCGGATAGAGGTTGTCGCGCGGACCGCTGGCAACGCGCACGTACTCCCAATGACCAGACGGCGGCGCGGTCTGGGCAGTCACGGTGGCGGCGCAGACGAGGAAGAACCCCGACAACGAGCTGTGCAATCGCATGGCGACTCCTGAGACGAGGGTAGAAACGCCGTGGAGCCCGAGCGTGCAAGCTCGCGGCCCACACGGATCGAGCGCCGATTCTGCCGCATCGCCGAGCCCGAGGCAACCCGCCGGCCGGTGCGCGTGCCCCGGCCACCCCCGGTCGACCTCGCCTCCCCACCTCGACCACAGTGGCGGCCCCTGTGCGCCGCATGTCCCCTCTCGCTGCCATCGCCGCGGCCGTGCTCTGTGCGGCAATCCTGCCCGCTCCTGGCGGCCAGTACCGCGGCCCTTCGATGCCGCCGCCGCCCAGCGCGCCGCCCGCCCCCCGCCCCCGGCCGGCAATCCGAGGCCGCCGAGCACCGGCATGCCAAGGCCCCCGACCTTCGTGCCGGGGGCGGTGCCGCTGACGGGCGGCATCTCCGAGAGCGACGAAACGAACTGGGAGCAGAAGATCACCTGCCAGGGGACGAACGGCATCGAGGGCGACAACGTCTCGACGGTTTTCGTGTCGCGCGGGAGCGTGTCGACGCTGCGAGTGACGAACGATTCACGCGTCACGCACATGAGGCTCACGGCTGGCTCGAGCAGCCAGGACCCGGCCACGATCCTGGCGATAGCAGGCACATCGCCGCGTCTGGAGTGCGACACCATGTGGGGCCCAGGGCGCATCCCGTTGCGATCACGACCGACGCCGGGGCCTTCCACGCATTGCTCGCCGGCTTCGGCCGGTCGTTCATGGACCTGTCGGCGCTGCTGCCGGTGGAGATGGTCTTGCTCATGGAACCGGCGCTCTCGTTCACGGCAGCGACGGGCATGGTCGGGCCCACCGGGGTTGGCGTGGTGCCGGTCACCATCCCGGACAACCCGGCGGTCTGGGGCGGCACCATCTCGTTGCAGACGATGGTGCTCCGTGCGGGCGCGCAGCGACCCTTCGTGATCGGGAACGTCCGGGACGCGGCATTCGTGCCGTGAACGACCTCCGACGCGGTTCGCGAGGGACGTGGGCGTGGCTTCGCCGGTGAGGATGCCGCCGGCGCTGCTCGCGGCGGCAACCGCGCGGCTACACTCGCGCGCCGCCCCACCGTGAGGTTGCCCGTGAACGTCCGCGCCGCCGCGCTGTCCGCGTTCGCCGTGCTCGCCGCCGCCAGCACCGCCGCCGCCCAGGACGGCATCACCGCGCTCGACCTCGCCCGCCTCCGGGAGCTCTACCGCCTGACCGACACCGTCGGCGAACTGCTGTGGCCCGGCTTCGATGCGCGCAAGCTGCCGATCGCCGTGAACCACGAGGACCGGCAGGAGCTGCTGGTCGGCCACCCGCGCCCGCCTGCACCCTTCGCGCCGCACGGCGACGTCGACGGCGTGCCGATGTTCCTGCGCGAGGGCTGCACGCGCTACGGACCGCGCGGCGGCGGCTGGGCCGTGGACCTCGGCGGCCAGAAGACCGCCTACGTGGGCACCCAACGCGGCGCGGGGCCTACGGAGGACTGGCTGTCGCTGCTGCTGCACGAGTGCTTCCACGTCTACCAGGGCCGCTTCCAGCCGGACGCCGCCCGCGGCGGTCCCTGGCAGGAACCGCCCGAGGACGATCCCGCCTACAACGCGCGCATCGGCCTCGAGAGCCACGTGCTGCACGCGGCCTTGCTGGCGGCGGACGCCGCCGGCGTGCAGGAACTCGCGGCCACCTTCGTCGCGGTGCGTCACGCGCGGCTGCAGGGGCGCAGCGATGGACTGCGCCGCTGCGAGGCCGCCAGTGAATACAACGAAGGCACCGCGACCTACGTGCAGGCGCGGTTGTTCCTGCTGCTGCACGAGCAGCTGTCGCTGGAACCGGAGGCGGGACCGGATCCCGGCTACCACGGCTTCCCCGACGCCGAGAAGCGCTACCGCGAACTCGTCGCGCGCGTGCTGCCGCCGCCCGGCCAGCCGATCACGTTCTTCCACGCGCAGTACCAGAACGGCATGGCGCAGTGCCTGGTGCTCGACCGCGTGCGGCCGGGCTGGAAGCAGGAACTGCGTGCGCCGGGCACGTCGCAGTTCCAGCTGCTGGAGCGGCAGTTCCCGATGGCCGCGCAGCGCGAGGCAGAACTGCTGGCCGCGGCCGAACGGCGCTTCTGCTACGCGGACTTGCTGCAGGCGCAGCAGCGGATCGTCGCGGAGCGCGTGGCGCTGGTGCGCGGCTACGTCGAGCGGCCCGGGCGCCGCTATCGCGTCTTCCACCGCGACCTGCCCGGCCGCTTCGACTGGAAGCCGCAGGGCCCGGTCTACCACGTGCCGCCGGCGGTGCTGCCCGACGCCGACCGGGCCACGGTCTGGGCCGGCGGCATCGAGGCGTTCGAGAAGCCGGGATTGACGTTCCGGTCGCAGAAGGTCCCGGTGCTGTTCCGCCACGACTACCTCGAGTGGATCGACCCCGAACCCACGAGCGACGACAGCGACCTGAAGATCGAGGCGAAGGCGAACGACGGCGAGGTCTACACCGACCTCGTGCTGACGACCGACGGCTTCGTGCTGCGGGCGGCGCGCGCGCGCGTGGTGCGCGGCAAGGACCTCGTCGCGATCCACCCGCTGCCGGCGGGCGGTTGAGGCGGTCGCTGTTGGTTGGCACGGTCGTCGACCGGCTACGCGTGGTCCGAATGGCGCGGGCTCCTTCTGCCGGCTCGCTGCTGACACCGGAAAGCCCCGGGGTCAAGATCCGGGCATGAAGAGCTCCACGCGGTCCGGGTCGGCGGCACCACCTCGCATCGAGACGCTGCGGGTCTGGAACTACCGCGCGCTCCACCACCTGGACTTCGAGAACATCACGCCGCTCACCGTGCTGCTGGGGCCCAACGGAAGCGGCAAGTCGACCGTCTTCGACGTGTTCGCGTTCCTGTCGGAGTGCTTCTCCGTGGGCCTGCGCAAGGCCTGGGACAAGCGGGGCCGGTTCCGGGAACTGCGCAGCCGTGCCGCCGAAGGGCCCGTCGAGTTCGAACTGCAGTACCGCGAACAGCCGGGCCAGCCCCTGATCACGTACCACCTCGCCATCGACGAGAATCCACGGGGTCCGTTCGTGGCCAGCGAGTGGTTGCGCTGGAAACGCAAGCCGAAGGGCGCACCGTTCTTCTTCCTGAAGTTCGAGTGTGGCTCCGGCACCGTCGTCAGCGGCGACGAACCCGACGAGCAGGACGAGCGCATCGAGGAGACCCTGGATTCGCCAGAGCTCCTTGCGGTCAGCACGCTCGGCCAGTTCGCCAAACACCCGCGCGTCGGTGCCCTGCGGCGGTTTGTCACGGGTTGGCACCTGTCCTACCTGACGGCCGACAACACGCGCACGACGCCCGAAGCTGGTCCCCAGGAACGGCTGTCGCAGACGGGCGACAATCTGCCGAACGTCGTGCAGTACCTGAAGGAGCAGCACCCGCAGCGGCTCGAGGGGATCCTCGCAATCCTCGCTCGCCGCGTGCCGAGACTCGAACGAGTCGATGCCGAACCGATGCAGGACGGCCGGCTCCTGCTGCGCATCAAGGACGCGCCGTTCGCGACGCCGGTGCTGGCGAAGTATGCATCCGACGGCACGCTGAAGATGCTCGCATACCTGACGCTGCTGCACGACCCCTCGCCGCCGCAACTGGTGGGCATCGAGGAGCCGGAGAACCAACTGCACCCGCGACTCGTGCCGGAACTCACCGAAGAAGCCCAGACCGCCTCGGCACGCACGCAGCTGATGATCACGACGCATTCGCCGTTCGTGCTCGACGGCCTCCGCGCGGAACAGGTGCGCGTGCTCTACCGCGACGAGCAGGGGTACTCGCAGAGCCTGCGCGTCGCCGACATGCCGCGGGCCAGCGCCATGCACGCACAGGGCAGCAAACTGGGCCGTCTGTGGATGGAGGGCTTCTTCGAGGCCGGCGATCCGCTGGCGCGGCACGGCTCGCCTGCCCGGGTGAAGAAGCCGTGAGCGCCGCCGTCGAGCACCTGAGTTCCTCGTCGAGGAGCTGTCCATGGAGGCAGCGTTGCGCCAGCTCGTACCCGCCATCCGTTCCGACCTGTCGTTCGACATCCACCCGTACCAGGGCAAGGACGACTTGCTGGAGCGGCTGCCGCGGGTCCTGAAGGGATACGCCGCGTGGTTGCCGGCGAACAGCAGGGTGGTCGTCGTGGTCGACCGCGACGACGATGATTGCGTGGCACTGAAGCGCTCGATCGACGCGATGGCACGGCGAGCCGGGCTCGCGCCCAAGGTCCGCGGCGGATCCCGCTTCCAGGTGATGACGCGGATCGCGGTCGAGGAACTCGAAGCCTGGTTGCTCGGGGATATCGCCGCACTCGTGGCCGCCTACCCAGGCGTTCCGCAGACGCTGGGCAGCAAGCGCAGGTTTCGGCACGTTGACGAGATCGCGGGCGGGACCTGGGAGGCGCTGGAGCAGGTGCTGCAGCAAGCGGGCTACTTCGCGGAGGGCATGCCCAAGATCCACGTGGCTCGCGAGGTCGCCATGCGCATGGAACCCGCACGGAACCGCTCGCCGAGTTTCAGGACGTTCCGCGACGGCCTGATGGCGCTTTGAGCGCCGAGCCGTTCGGTGTGCCCCCGGCTTCGGCCGGCAGCTCGCCTGCGACCGCGTGGAATTCGCGAAGGCCTCACCTCCACCGCGGCCACGGTCGCGCCAGCACCCGCTGCGCCCAGTCGCGCAGTTCGGCCTCACGCGCCGCATCGACCGGACCCTTCGCGCGCGCGCGCCGCAGCATCGGTTCGAGAATGCCCGCGACGTGCCGCTCCCGGTACTCGAGGTCCACGGCCACCGGCCCCGCCGTCGTGAAGCACGCGAGCGTGGTGCCGTCGTCGCTGAACTGCACCTGCGCGACCGGCGCCGGCAAGCGCGCCGGCTGATGGCAGGCCTCGCCCGAGTCGAGGTCCCAGAACGTGATGCCGCCCGACCCCGCCGAACTCACGAGCAGGTCCGGGTCCGTCGGCAGGAAGCCGAGGCTCCACACCGTGCCCGAGTGCGCCTGCAGCAGCCGCTGCCCCTGCCGCCCCGGCCGCGTGTCGACGACCGCGATCGAACCGCTCCAGTTGCCGACCGCCACGCGCTGCGCGCGTTCGTCGACCGCGAGCGACGCCAGCGTCGACGTCGTTCCCTCCGGCTGCGGCAGCTCGAACGGCACGTCGCGGAACGAACCGTCGCGCCGGTCGTACACGCGCACGGCGCGGCAGCCGCGCCAGCCGACCGCGAGGTGCGCGCCGTCGCCCGCGAAGCAGAGCCGGATGATCCTGCTGTCCGCGATCGTGAACTCGGCACGCACCGCGCCGTCCGCCGCCGAGTGCACGCGCACGCAATCGTTGCCGACCACCACGGCGATCTCGGTGCCGTCGGGCGAGAAGCAGGCGCTCTCGTTGAACGGCACTTCGCCGGGGCCGTCGAGGCGGTAGCGCACCTTGCCGGTCGCGAAGTCGGCGACCTGCACGCCTTGTTTGCCGCGCCCGATCACGGCGACGAGGCCGGCATTGCGATCGGTGGCGAGCCAGCCACCGCCGATGCCCGGCACGCGGCCGTTCTCGCCGCCCGTCGCGAGGTCGAAGCGCACGGCGTCGCGGCCGACGAGCGTGACCGCGGCCCTGCCGTCGCGCGCGAGCGCGATCGTGGCGCGTCCCGAGGGCAGCCAGCGCAGGTCGCGCTGGCCGATGTCGATCAGGTCGAGGGCCGCGGCGCCTTGTTTCGACACGATGCGCCGCGCGACCGGGTCGAGGTCGAGGCGCCAGCAGCCCACCAGCGCGAGCGGCGCGTCGGCGGGCGGCTCGCCGGCGAAGCGGTCGATGCGCCACCAGCCGCCGGCGATCACCGAACCGTCGGCGTCGTGGACCAGCGCCCGGTAGGTGCCGTTGCGCGACGGGATCGTGCGGCGGACCTCGCCGGAGGCCGCGTCGACGACCGTGATCGCGCGGCTGCCGACCCACAGGTCCCGGCCGCCGGGGCCGAACGAGAGGTCCATGATCTGGTCGGCGCCGATGCGCCGTTCCCAGAGCTTCTCGCCGGCGAGGGAGAACGTGCAAAGACGGCCCGACTCGGCGCCGACCGCGACGCGCGCGCCGTCGCCGTCGATCGCGATCGCGGTCGCGCGCTGGCCGAGCGCGGCCAGCTGCCGCGGCGCGGCGTCGGGTGCGGACCACCACAGCACTTCGCCGGCGGCATCGGCCGAGACGAACGACCTTTGATCGGGACCGCACTCGAGCTGCTCCACGGCGCCGCGGTGCGCGCGCACCGTCGGCGCGGCTTCGCCGGTCGTCAGGTTCCACCATGTGACGCCGCCGTCGCGGTCGCCGGCGACCGCCCAGGGCTGGGTGGCCGACGCGATCACCGACACGAAGTGGCAACCGTCGCGGGCCAGGCGCTGCCGGGCCGCCAGGGTCTCGGGATCGAGCACGTGCAGCGCGCCGTCCTCGCCGGCCAGCAGCACCGCGCCCGTGGCGCGCGAGAACACCGTCGCGAGGTGGCCCGGGATCGGCTGCGTCGCGAGCACGGGATTGCGTTCGGCGAGTTCCAGCAGCGACCAGCGCGTCGCGCGCGGCTTGCGGCCGCCGAGGTGGTGGGCCCACAACATCTCGCCGGCGCTCGCGGCGTCCTCGGAACGCAGCAACAGCCGCGCGTTGCGGAACCGGCTGCGGTCGAGCTCGGCCTCCAGGCGGTCCGCGCTGGCGTGGGCTTCGACGTGCGCGGCCTCGGCGGTGAGCCACAGGTGTCCGGCGACGAGCACGCCGGCGGCGAGCGCGAGCACGAGGCCCAGCGAGCAGGCGGCCAGGGCCCGGTTGCGCGCGATCCACTTGCGCAGCTCGGCGAAACGGCCCGTCGCATAGGCGGAGACGACGCGCAGTTCGAGGAACGCGCGCAGGTCGTCGCCGAGGGCCTGCATGCTCGGGTAGCGGGCCGCGGGATCGCGGGCCATCGCGCGTTCGCAGATCGCACGCAGTTCGGCCGGCGTGTCGTCGGGCAGCGGCGCCGGCGGGCCCTTGCCCAGCGCGACGAGCACTTCGTCCGCGGTGCGGATCGCCGCCGTGCGGTAGGGCACGGCGCCCGCGAGCAGGTGGTAGAGGATCGCGCCCAGCGCGTAGACGTCGGCGGCGGCGGTCGCGGCGGCAGCGGCGCCGGTCGCCAGTTCGGGGGCCATGTAGGCCGGCGTGCCGACCACGTCGCCCGAACGCGTCAGCAGCGGCGACGCGTCGTCCTCGCCGGCGATCTGCGCGCGCAGGCTGTCGACGCCGGCCGGGGCCGGCGCCGCTTCGTCGCCGTTGCCGAGCACGCGCGCGAGGCCCCAGTCCATCACGTAGGTGGCGCCGAACCGGCAGACCATCACGTTGCCGGGTTTGAGGTCGCGGTGCACGACGCCCTTGTGGTGCGCGTAGGCCATCGTCTCGCAGACGCGCAGCAGCACGTGCAGCACGCGCGTGCGCGACCAGCCGTCGGCCTCGGTGCGCGCGAGCTCGAGCACTTCGCCGAGGTCGCGCCCCTCGACGAGGCGCATGGCGAAGAACGGCTGGCCCGCCTCGTCGAGGCCGAGTTCGTGGATCGGCACGATGCCCGGGTGGTCGAGTTGCGCCGAGATCTGCGCCTCCTCGACGAAGCGCCGCCGGCTGCGCCCGTCGCCGGCGGGCGCCCGCTGCACCTTGAGCGCCACGTCGCGGCGCAGTTCGCAGTCCCACGCGCGCAGGACCTTGCCCATGGCGCCGCGCGCGATCTCGGGGCCGACCGCGTAGCGCGACCAGCGGTCGGCGCGGGTGCCCAGGCGCTGCAGCAGCTCGGCGAGTGCCGCCGAGTCGTCGGCCGCGGCTTCGCCGGCGGGCGCCTGCGACAGCGACGCGAACGCGACGGTCATCGCCTGCCAGCGCGCGTGGATGCGCCGCAGCGTGGGCTCGTGCCCGGGGTGCTCGCCGACCCAGCTCGCGAAGTCGGCTGGCCCGCCGGCCTCGACGCGTTCGAGGAACTCGGCGAACAGGTCCTCGGCAGTGGGCGGTGGTGGCGTGGACACGGCGGCTGGACCTGGAGTCGGGGCGGGGACAGTATTACCCGGGTCCGCGGATCTCTGCACCGATGCCCGATCCCGTGCCCGACGACGTCGACGTTCTCGTCACGCGCCACCTGCCGGCGCTGCGCGCGTTCGTGCGCCTGCGCATGGGCCGCGAACTGCGCGTGCGCGAGGACAGCTGCGACATCGTGCAGTCGGTCGCGCGCGAAGTGCTGGCGCACGCCGACCGCTTCCAGCACGGCGGCGAGGCGGGGTTCCGCGAGTGGCTGTTCACGACCGCGCACCGGAAGATCGTGAACCGGCTCGAACACTGGCGCGCCGACAAACGCTCGGACCGCCGCGAGGCCGGCGACGTATTGCCCGAGGAACTCGCGGCGTTCGGCGCTTCGCCGAGCCGGCACGCGTCGGTGCGCGAGGAACTCGCGGCGATCGAGGCGGCGTTCGACACGCTGACGCAGGAACAGCGCGAGGTGGTCACGATGTCGCGGTTGCTGGGCCTGCCGCACGGCGCGATCGCCGCGCGGCTCGGCAAGTCCGAAGTGGCGGTGCGCAAGATCCTGTCGCGCGGGCTGGCCCGGCTCGCCGCGTCCCTCGCCGGCGACGGCGGGGACGCGGCTGGCTGATCCGCCCGCGCCGCCGTCAGAAGCCGACGATCGAGCGGTAGGAGTTGCTCGTGCGGAAGTTCGACGGTCCGAACGTGTAACACTGCGTCAGGTACTCGACGCCGACGAGGCTCGGGTTGCTCGGCAGCGAGACGGAGAAGTCCGCCTGCCCGGTCGCCCCGGCGACGGTGACTTCGTTGATCACGATGTCGTTCGTCGCGACGCAGCCGGCGGCGCTGCCGTAGGGCACCAGCGACGCGGGCAGCGGCACGCCCGCCCACGAGGTGCTCGAGAAGCCGATGCCGAGCACCGCGAGCGAGTTCGCGAAGCCCGAGTTGCCGCGGTAGGTCACGCTCGTGCCGATCCGCGGCAGGCCGGTGACGGTCTGCGCGTAGGGCGTCGGCGTGCCGCAGCCCGCGCCGAACGAGATCACGCCGGCGAGGCTGTTGGTCCACGACTGCAGGGCCTGGCGGATCGTCGGCCGCAGCATCTCGGGGATCGCGTCGGTGTAGATCGCCGTGCCCGCCTCGGCGTCGTTGTCGGCGTCGTTGACGAAGGCGCCGAAGCTGTACTCGCGCGGCGTGATCACGTCGTTGGTGATGAACGGCAGCGAGATCCAGCCGTACTCGGCGCGATGGTAGTACAGCGGCCCGCCGCTGCTGAGGCTGTAGTTGCCGCCCTTGTGCGCCAACTGCGTGAAGTTGCGGAAGCTCGTGACCGCGGTGATGGGCAGATTCAGCGCGGCAGCCTCGACGGCGATGACGTTGGCGACCGACAGGTCGAACACGCTGTCGAGCATCAGCGTGTAGTAGGTGTCGCGGAAACTGCCGAGGTAGCCGTTGGCGACGGCCTCGTGCAAGGTGTGCAGGTCGCGCAGCGTGATGCGGTTGGGATTGGCGATCGCGTCGGCGGCGCAGCCGATCCGGTGGTTGAGGCTCGTGCCCGTCATGCCGAGCGCCGCCGCGGTGTTGTTGATGTTGTTGACGCCGAAGTAGGCGGCCACGGCCTGGGTGCGCGCGTTGTCGGAGTCCTCCATCATCATCCGCAGCACGTTCTGCAGGGACTGATTGACGCCGCCGCTGTCGATCGGGCACGAGGCGTTGGTCGGCGAGTAGTTCGTGTAGACGTTGATCAGCGTGCTCAGCGTCGTGGCGCCGAGCAGGACGCGCCGCATCGCGTGCGTGTGGTGCAGCGTCTTCATCGTGCTGGCGGGCTCGAACTGCGTCTCGCCGTTCAGCGACACCAGGTTGCCGCCGTCGATCCGCTCCATGAACGCGCCGACGTTGCCGTTGGTGCGGGCGCGCATGGCCGAGCCGATGTCGGTGGTCAGCGCGTTGCTGTTGTTGATGCCGACGATCGCGTAGCGGCGCACGCTGTTCTGGACGTACGACTCGATATCGATCAAGCGCATCCCGTTGCGGCCGACGTGCCAGGTCACGTCGGCGAGCGAGAGACCGTAGTACCACCAGAACGCCGCGGGGGTGGGGTTCCGCAGCATGATGCAGTTGAAGTTGCCGTTGTCGCGCCGGTCGAGGTGGTAGAGCTGCGCGTTGTTGGTGGACAGGTTGTTCGAGATCGTCGCCGGGGTGACGTTCAGGTAGTACCACCACGACCGGGCATCGGCGCCCGTGTTGCGGATCATCACGCAGTCGTAGTAGGTGCTGCCGTTCCACTCGTAGCTGTCGATGTCGACCAGGCGGGCGTTGTTCGTGGTGAGATTGGTGGCGACCTGGGACGAGCTGAGTCCGTAGTACCACCAGAACGGTTTGTTGTTGGACCCGGTGTTGTCCTCCATGACGCAGGCGAACCGCAGGTTGCCGTTGCCGTCGTCGTAGGCCTCGAGGTCGATCAGCCGCGCGCTGTTCGCGGTCAGGTTGCTGGAGACCTGCGCCGCGGTCAGGCCGTAGTACCACCACCAGCCGCTCTGGTAGGAGCCGGTGTTCTGCACGAACGTGGCGTCGAAGCTGGTCGGCGTGCGGACCTCGAGGTCGACCAGGCGATAGCCCTGGCCGGCGATCGAGCTCAACGTCGCGGCGCTGACGCCGCCGTAGTAGTAGTGGCCGGTCGGGGTGGAGAGTTCGCGGACGTCCTGGGCCGGCAGGGCCGCGGCGAGTCCGAGCAGGATGGGGAGGAGGCTGCGCATGGGGAGGATGATACGGGCAACGGGAACGGGCGGCCGGCACGCGCCGGCCCGGCGGCTCGGGGCCGCAAGGGGAGCGATCAGGAGCGCGCGGCGAACGTGACAGGTGGTTTCGCCGGCGGTCGGTGTCCCCGCCAGGGCCGGCGGCCCGGCCGCCGTGGCCCGGCCCCGTCACGTTCGTTCCAGCATCGCCAGCAGCTCCACGTGCTCGGTGTGCGGGAACAGGTCGCACAGCCGCACGCCCGCGACCCGGTAGCCGTTCGCGCACAACTCCCCGAGGTCGCGCTCGAGCGCGTCGACCGCGCACGCGACATACAGCACGCGCGCCGGCCGGGCGGCGAACACGCGCGCGACGCCGGCCGGCTGCAGCCCCGAGCGCGGCGGGTCGACCACCAGCAGGTCGATCGTCTCGGGCAGCCTGGCCCCGGCGAACGCCTCGCGCCGCACGCGCACGTTCGCGAACCCGTTACGGCTGGCATTGTGCTCCGCGTCGCGGCACGCCGCCTCACCGTCCTCGACGATCGTCACGCTCGCGGCGCCCGCCTGCGCGAACCGCAGGCCGAAGCAGCCGACCCCGCCGTAGCCGTCGACGACGTGTGCGCCGCGCACGTCGCCGCAGAGCGCCAGTGCTGGCGCGTAGAGCAGTTCGTGCGCGCGCGCGTGCACCTGGTAGAAGCTGCCGGCGCTGATCTTGAACTCGAGCCCGTCGCGGCGGTCGACCACGTAGTCGCGGCCGCGCAGCGGCAGGTGCCGGTCGCCGAGCAGGAACGGATCGTCGCGGTCGCTGATGGCGTGCACGACGCCGACCAGGCGCCGCGCGGGCCGCCCCGGCGGCAGTGCCGCCGCCGCCTGCTGCAGCGCCGCCGCCAGGGCCTGCCCTTCGGCGAACGCGCCGGGCCGCGTGACCACGCCCGCGAGCACTTCGCCCGATCCGGCCGCGAGCCGCGCCCAGATCGCCTTCACGTGCCCGTGGTTCCGGCGCGGCTCGAACGGTTGCAGGCGCAGTTCGCGCAGCACCTGCTCGGCGGCGCGGCCGAAGCCGGTCAGCCAACGGTCCTGCGTGCGGCATTCCTCGATGCGCACGAGCTCGTGGCTGCGGAACGCGTAGATGCCGACGATCGGCAGGCCGTCGCGGTCCCTGCGCACGGGATAGAGCAGCCGCGTGCGGTAGTGCAGCGGCGGCCGGTCCGGCACGGCGCACTCGATCGGTCGGCCGCCGAGGAACGGCGCGAGTTGGCGCGTGCACGCCTCGACCTTGTCGTGCAGCTGCCAGGCGATCGGCTGGTCGAGCAGCGAGCACCCGCCGCACTGGCCGAAGTGGCGGCACTGCGGCGTTTCGTCGGCGCGGGGGCGGGGTCGGCTCGGTCGGCGGGTCTGGCGCGGCACGGTGCGGATCCTACGGCGGCGGTGCCGGCGGGCCGCCAACGCTCTGGCGGTGTCGCGGCTGCTCGCGCGCGTCTCCCACCGGCCCGGCCGCGCAATCGCGATCCCGCGCGGGCACTCGCCCGGGCCTTGTCGGCCCCGTTGCCCGATCGCGATACCCCGCCGCCATGAAGACGCTGACGATCGTTCTCGCCGCCGGTGTGGTCACGGCGCTCATCACCTACGCGTTGATCAGCGTGTTCGAACTGGTGGGCATCATGATGGGCGGCACCTTGACCATGCAGATCGGCACGTTCATCGGCGTGCTCGCCTGCATGGGCTTCGGGTCGGCGGCGCTGGCGTTGCTTTGGCGATGGTGCGTCGCGCGCGAGGACCGGGCCCGCTTCCAGAAGCTCGAACAGCGCGTGCAGGCCCTCGAGAACGGCGGCGCCACGCGCGGTTGACCGCGACGGTTCGCGCGCAGTGCAGGCGCCACCCACCCCGCCGGCCGCGCGCACTGCCCATCGCCCGCACGCTTCGCTACCATCCTCCGCCCGGCCGCGCGCTCGCGGACACCCGCTCGGCGGCCGGAGCCACCACGTGGCGTTCCGGCGAGGCGCACCTCGCCCCCGCCGCCGCCGGACCGATCCCATGACCGACTTCCTCGCCGACCTCGAAGGCCGCGGCCTCGTGCACCAGGTCTCGCAGCCGTCCCACGAAGGCTGGCCGACGCTGGCACAGCGCCTCGCGCAGGGCCCGCTGACCGCCTACATCGGTTTCGACCCGACGGCGGCGAGCCTGCACGTCGGCAGCCTCTTGCCGGTCACCAACCTCGTGCGCCTGCAGCGCGCCGGCCACCGGCCGATCGCGATCGTCGGCGGCGGCACCGGCCTGATCGGCGACCCGAGCGGCAAGGCGACCGAGCGCGCGATGCTGACGAGGGACCAGCTCGAGGCGAACGTCGCCGGCATGCGCGCACAGCTCGAGCGCTTCGTCGACTTCGCGGGGGAACGCGGTGCACTGCTGGTGAACAACGCCGACTGGCTGTGCGAACTGCGCCTCGTCGACTTCCTGCGCGACATCGGCAAGCTGTTCTCGGTCAACCAGATGGTCGTGCGCGACTCCGTCAAGCAGCGCCTCGAAGGCCGCGAGCACGGCATCAGCTACACGGAGTTCAGCTACTCGCTGCTGCAGGGTTACGACTTCCTCGTGCTGCACGACCGCTTCGGCTGCGAGCTGCAGATGGGCGGCAGCGACCAGTGGGGCAACATCACCGACGGCATCGACCTGATCCGGCGGCTGCGCGGCAAACCCGCCTACGGGCTCACGTCGCCGCTGGTGACGAAGAGCGACGGCAGCAAGTTCGGCAAGTCGGAGCAGGGCAACGTGTGGCTCGACGCGGGCCTCACGCGGCCGTTCTCGTTCCACCAGTTCTGGCTGAACCAGAGCGACGCCGACGCGGTGCGCTACCTCGGCTACTTCACGTTCCTGCCGGTCGAGGAGCTCGCGGCGATCGCGGCAGAGATGCAGGCGGCACCGCAGCAGCGCGCGGCGCAGAAGCGGCTCGCCGACGAGGTGACGCGATTCGTGCACGGCGAAGCGGCGCTCGCCTCGGCGCGGCGCGCGGGCGCCGTGTTGTTCGAGGGCGGCGACCTGCGCGCGCTGTCGGCGGACGAGCTCGCGGACGCGTTCGCCGAGGCGCCGCGCACGAAGCTCGGCGCGGCGACGCTGGGCACGCCCGACGCGTCGCTCGCGGCGGTGCTGGCGCTGACGAAGCTCGAACCGTCGCGCGGTCGCGCGCGCACGGCGATCGAGAGCGGCGCGGTCAGCGTCAACGGCGTGGTCGAGAAGGACCCGGCGCGCGTGCTGACGGCGGCGGACCGGCTGACGGGCGGGTTCGTGGTGCTGCGGCGCGGCAAGAAGAGCTACCACGTCGTGGAGACGGAGTAGCGGCCGGGCGCTGGCGCGCGCTACCGCCGCGGATCGCCGGTCTTCGCCACGCGGTCCATCGCGGCCACCAGTTCGCGCGCGAGGCCCGGCTCGTGCGCACTGTGCCCCGCGTCGTCGACGACCACGTAGTCGGCCTCGGGCCACGCCCGGTGCAGGTCGTCGGCGCCGCGCAGCGGGCTGATCAGGTCGTAGCGGCCGTGCACGAGCAGCGCGGGCAGATGGCGCACGCGGTGCAGCAGGCGCAGCAGCAGGTCCTCGGGCAGGAAGCGCTCGTTGCGCAGGTAGTGCACCTGCAGCCGCGCCTGCGCCCAGCTCGCCGCTTCGGCGGTCATCTGCGCCAGCATCTCCGGGTGCGGCAGCAGCGTGCCGGTGCTCGCCGCGTAGGTCGTCCACGCCACCGCCGCCGCGCGCGCCGCCGCGCCGTCGTCGCCGTGCAGCAGTTCGTGGTAGGCGGACAGCAGATCGCCGCGCCGTGCCTCCGGCACGTGCTCCGCGAAAGCGCGCCAGACCTCCGGCGCCAGCGCGCGCAGTCCGTAGACGAACCAGTCGATCTCGAAGGCCCGCAACAGCCAGATGCCGCGCAGGCACAGCGACAGCACGCGCTCGGGATGGCGTTCGGCGTAGTAGAGGCCGAGCGTGCTGCCCCACGAGCCGCCGAACAGGTGCCAGCGCGCGATGCCGAGCCGTTCGCGCACGCGCTCGAAGTCCTCGACGAGCAGGTCGATCGTGTTCTCGCGCACCTCGCCGCCCGGCGTGCTGCGGCCCGCACCGCGCTGGTCGACGAACACCACGCGGAATTCGCGCGGGTCGAAGAACCGCCGGCTCGCCGGCGAACAGCCGGCCCCGGGGCCGCCGTGCACGAACAACACCGGGATGCCGCGCGGATCGCCGCACTGCGCGACGTGCAGCGTGTGCAGCGGCGAGACCGGCAGGCGCTCCTGGTGGAACGGTTCGCAGGGCGGATAGAGGCCGGGAGGCGGCATGCCGAGAGGCTACCATCGCCGGCATGGTGTCCCTCTCGCGCCGTTCGTTCCTCGCCGCTGGCGCCGCCGCCGTCGCCGCGCCCGCCGTTCTCGCCGCCGCCCCGCGGCCGCGCGCCGACCTCGCCTGGACCGACGTGGTCGATTGGCCGATCGAGGGCCGCGCCTTCGCCGACCGCAAGGCGCCCTACGACCGCCTGCCCGCGCGCGCCGAGGCCACCGTGCGCAAGGAGGTCTGGGACCTGTCGCGCGACAGCGCGGGCATGGTCGTGCGCCTGTCGACGGCGAGCCCCGAACTGCACGTGCGCTACCGGCTCACGCGGTCGCGCCTCGCGATGGCGCACATGCCCGCGACCGGCGTCAGCGGCGTCGACCTCTACGGCCACGGTGGCGGGCGCTGGCGCTGGATCGAGGTGACGCGGCCCGCCGCGCAGGACGTGACGGCGAAGCTGTTCGGCCCGCGGCCGGCCGGCGAAGCGCGCCCGTTCCTGCTCTACCTGCCGCTCCACAACGGCGTCGAGAAGCTCGAACTCGGCGTGCCCGCGGGCGAGACCGTGGCCCCGGCACCGCCGCGCGCGGCCGGCCGCAAGCCCCTGGTCTGCTACGGCACGTCGATCCTGCACGGCGCGTGCGCGTCGCGGCCGGGCATGGCGTGGGCCGCGATCCTGGGCCGCGCGCTCGACCGCGAGATCGTGAACCTCGGCTTCTCGGGCAACGGCCGCATGGAACTGGAGGTCGGCCAGTTCCTCGTCGAACTCGACCCGGCCGCATTCGTGATCGACTGCCTGCCGAACATGACGCCCGAACAGGTCGCCGAACGCACCGCACCGCTCGTGAACCTGCTGCGCGGCAAGCGGCCGGCGACGCCGATCCTGCTCGTCGAGGACCGCACGTTCGGCAACGCGTGGTTCGACGAGAAGCGGCTGGCGGAGCACGAGCGGCGCCGGCAGGCGCTGCGCGATGCGTTCGCGGGCCTGCAGCGCGACGGCGTCGCGGGCCTGCATCTGCTCGGCGGGGCGCCGCTGCTCGGCGACGACGACGAAGGCACGACCGACGGCTCGCACCCGAACGACCTCGGCATGATGCGCCAGGCGCAGTGCGTGGCCGCGGCGTTGCGGCCGATCCTCGGCGGGTGAACGGCACGGAGGCGCCCATGCACTACGATTCCACCGAGGCGACGGCGCTGCTGCAGCGCACGCCGGCCCAGCTCGACGCCTGGCTGCGCGGCCTGCCCGACGCCTGGCTGCGCTGCGACGAGGGGCCCGGCACCTGGAGCCCCTATGTGGTCGTCGGGCACCTGGTCGCCGGCGAACGGACCGACTGGCTGCCGCGCGTGCGCCACCTGCTGCAGCACGGCGAGTCGGTGCCGTTCCCGCCGTTCGACCGCGAGGCGCAGTTCGCGCGGCCCGCGGTGCCGATCGGCACCCTGCTCGACGAGTTCACGGCACTGCGCGGACAGAGCCTCGCGGGGCTCGCCGCGCTGCAGCTGTCGCCGGCCGACCTCGCTCGCCGCGGCCGGCATCCTGCGCTCGGCCCCGTGACGCTCGGCCAGCACCTCGCGACGTGGGTCGCGCACGACCTCACGCACACGGCGCAGATCGCGCGGGCGATGGCGCGCCGCTACCGCGACGACGTCGGCCCGTGGTCCGCCTACCTGCGCATCGTGCGCGAAGGTCCGGCCTGACGCGCTGGCCCCTTGCAGCACGGGCCGCGGCGCCGTTCGCTTTCCTCATGCCGCTGCGCCCTTCCGCGGACGAGTTCTCCCCGCACCACCAGGCCTACATCGACCGCGTGCCGCTCGGCGACGTGCTCGTGCACCTGCACACGCAGGGCCGCAGCACCTTGCGGCTGCTGCACGCGCTGTCCGAATCGCGGGCCGGTTACCGCTACGCCGAGGGCAAGTGGACCGTGAAGCAGGTCGTGCAGCACGTGATCGACGGCGAACGGCTGTTCGGCTACCGCGCGCTGTGCTTCGCGCGCGGCGAAGCGGGCGCGCTGCCGGGTTTCGACGAGAACCTCTACGCGGCGAACGACGGCTCCGCCGGGCGCACGGTCGCGAGCCTCGGCGCCGAGTATGCCGCGGTGCGCGCGGCCACCTGCGCGCTCTACGAGGGCTTCGACGGCCCGGCCTGGGGGCGGCGCGGCATCGCCAACGGCAAGCCGATCACCGTGCGCGCGCTGCCGTGGGTCACCGCCGGCCACGAACTGCACCACCTCGCGGTGCTGCACGAACGCTACGGGATCGGCTGACGGTGGTGCACGAGCACTGTTTCCTCGGCGCGCGGCACGGGGAGAACCAGCGCCGCACCTGGACCGTCATCGCCGTGACCGCGGCGATGATGGTCGCGGAGATCGTCTGCGGCACGCTGTTCGGCTCGATGGCGCTGCTCGCCGACGGCTGGCACATGGCGACGCACGCCGGCGCGCTGTCGATCTCGGCGCTCGCCTACGCCTTCGCCCTGCGGCGCACGCGCGACCGGCGGTTCTCGTTCGGCACCGGCAAGGTCGGGGATCTCGCGGGGTTCGCGAGCGCGGTGGTGCTCGCGGTCGTCGCCTTGTGGATCGGCGTCGAGTCGGGGCTGCGGTTGCTGAGCCCGGTGGCGATCTCGTTCGACGAGGCGATCTGGGTCGCGGGGCTCGGGCTGTGCGTCAACGTCGTGTGCGCGCTGGTGCTGGGCGGCGGGCACGGGCACGAGCACGCCGATGGGTACGGCGAAGGCGAGGTGGCGGGGGAGGAATGCGGCGAGTCCGGCCACACGCACCTGCACCGCGACCACAACCTGCGCTCGGCGTATCTGCACGTGCTCGCCGACGCGGTCACCTCGGTCGCGGCGATCCTGGGCCTGCTGGCGGGCAAGTTCCTGGGTTGGGCCTGGTTCGACCCGGTCGTCGGAGTGCTGGGCGCGGTGATGATCGCGCTGTGGTCGATCGGGCTCCTGCGCGACACCGCGGCGGTGTTGCTCGACATGGTGCCCGGCGGCGAGGTCGAGGCGGCGGTGCGCGAACGGCTCGAGCGCGACGGCGATCGGGTCGGCGACCTGCACGTCTGGCGCGTGGGGCCGGGGCATCTCGCGGTGGTGGTGGAGGTCGTGACGGCGTCGGCGCGGCCGGCGGCGGAGTATCGGCAGCGGCTCGCTGGCATCCGGCACCTGTCGCACGTGACGGTCGAGGTCACGCGGCGGTAGGGGGGCGCTGCGATCAGGGGGCAGGGCCTGGAGCACCGCGCAAGAGACGCCCGACTTCGCGCAGGAGCTTGTCGAAGGACGGACACCCGCGAGCTGCGTCGAGGTCGAAGAGAGCCGCGAACGACGGTTGGTCCAGCGTCTCGCTGTAGCGGCGCGCCATGCGGGCAGCGAGCCAGCCCTTGGCGCCCCGCACTGCTTCCGGGTCGGCCGGGGCGATGGTACTGTCGTCGAGCTTGCCGGCAGCGGCCAGCGAGGCGGCAGCAGCGAGGTACCACGACTCGAACTCCGTTCGCGCCACGACGACGGCAACGGGCCGGTCCGCCCTGGCTGCGATGGCACAGGCGAGCAGACGCGGTCCGAGGATCGCAGGACAGTCTGCATCGGCATCGAGCACGACCAGGATCGGATCGCCGGGTGCCGACGATCGCGCCGCCAGTTCGACGGCTCGCCGCAGGCCATCCTCCCGCACGAGTTGGCTGCGCGGCACACGGATGGGGAGCCTTACGGCGGCCGTCACGCCCGCGAGAGCAGCGATGCGCCGCAACAGCACAGGGACGGCTTCCACTTCGCCGTGACCCTCGACGATCGGGACGATCCTCATGTCTCCTGCCGCCCGAACAGCAGCAGTTGCCGCGGGCAAGCTGCCTCGGCGTCCGGCTCGAGACGGTTCATGCGCAGCAGTTCGCCGGCGGTGTAGAGGCGGTCGCGCAGGACCTCGCGCCCCGCCTGGTTCAGCCGCCCCAGGTGCGTCTCGTTCCCGTCGGCGACGACGGCGAGGATCGCTTCGTCGGGCACGTCCTTGTCGTCGAGCAGATCCGCGCTGTGGCTGGTCGTCACGACCTGCATGCGCGTGGCGGCATCGCGAAGCGCGTCGAGCAACACGCCAGCCGCCGCCGGATGCAGCGCGGTCTCCGGTTCCTCGATGCCGACCAGCGGGATCGGTGCGCCGTTGCCCGTCTGGTGCAGCGCGAGCAGGATGCCGAGCGCGCGGACCGTGCCATCCGACATGTTCTGGGCGAGGAATCGCCAGGCGTCCCTGGCGCCGTGCACCTGCTGGCGGAACCCCACGGTTTCCCGTGGCCCGAGCGCCACGTGTTCGACGCCGACCACGCCCGGAGCCACCTTGGCGAGGTAGTCGACGAGCCGCTGCTTCTGGGCCGGCACCCCCTCCAGCCGCGCGACCACGCTCGCCACGTTGCTGCCGTCGCGCTTCAGCAGATGACCCGCGTCGGGCGGCTGCAGCTCGCGCATCGCGTTGGGGTTCAGGTTGTAGAAGCCCATACGCGAGAGTGCCTCGTAGACCGGCCGGAGCGGCGCATGGCCCGAGGCAATGCTCAGGAAGAGACGATCGGAACTGGCCGCCGGAGCCGGCCCCAGCCGCGGCGAGAACGTGGTGACGACGCCATCCTCGACGACGAACTCGACACCTGCCTGTGCGGCGAAACACTCTTCGCGCTTCACCGTCCAGGTGCCGTTGGCCCCGGCGCCGATCTCGAACGCGTAGTGCCCGGCGAGCCTTGCCGCGCCGAAGTCCAACCGGATGCCGAAGTGGGTGGGGTGGCCGCTGGAGCGGCGGCGGACCTCGCCGATGCCGCCGCGGTCGCGGCTGGCATGGTGGAGCGACTGGTTCAGGGCGTCCGCGACGAAGCGCAGCGCGTCGAGGAAGTTGCTCTTGCCCGAGCCGTTCGGTCCGACGAGGAACGTCAGCGGCCCGAGCACCACGTCGCAGCCGCCGATGCTGCGGTAGTTCTTCAGCCGGACCCGCTGCAGGAACGCCGTCGAGGCCATTGCAGCAGAGGTTACACGCGGTTGCTGGAGGACTTCCACTGCGGGCGGGTGGCGGATGCGCCACGGGATCCGCAGATCCCCTACCGCCGCGGAAACCGCACCAACACGCGCTGCCCCGAGTACACCGCCCCCGTCGCGCGCAGTTCGCAGATCGCCTGCAGCGTGCGCGTGTCGACCCGCGCCGCGCCGTCCGGATCGAACAAACGCTTGGGACCGAACGACGGCAGGACCGTCTTCACCGTGACCTCGCCGAGCCGCTCCGACGTGCCGAACACCGTGAACGTGCCGACCAGGCCCTCTGCGACCGCGCCCGCCTCGGTCTCGCCGACCTCGATGCGCACGCGCAGCCGGCTCGTGTCGGCCAGACGCAGGAGCGGCGTCGGCCAGCTTCCGCCGACGTAGTCGCCGACCCGCCGATACAGGTGCAGCACCGTGCCCGCGGTCTCGGCCCGCACGAAGCGCAGCTCGAGGTTCGTGCGCGCGACCTCCAACTCCGCCTTGGCGACGGCGACCTCCTCGGGCAGCGGCCCGCGGCGCAGCGCGGCCGCCTCGGCCCCGAGCCCGGCGATGCGCGCGGTCAGCGCGTCGACGCGGCCCTGCTTCATCTCGACGTCGCCTTCCGACAGAGACGTGCTCTCGCGCAGTTCCTTGGCCCGCGCGAGGTCGCTCTTCGCGAACACCAGCTCCGCCTCCAGCGCCTTCTGCTGGTGTTCGACCGCGGCGATCTCCTCCTTGCCGTTGCCGGCCTCGACCCGCAGAAGGCGCGCTTCGGCGAGCAGCACGGCGGCCTCCTGCTGCCGCACGTCGAGCGTCGCCAGCAGGGCCCCCTTCCCGATCCGTTCGCCTTCCTGCACGTGGATCGCCGTGATCGTGCCGGGCAGCTGGGCGCTGACCTCGACCTCGCCGTCCTCGGGCTCGATGCGGCCGGTGCAGACGAGATCGCCGGCACCGGGCTCGGCAGGGGCGGGTGTGGCCGGCCCGCCGCACGCGGCGAACAGGGCGAACGGAGCGACCAGCGCGAGCAGCGCGAACGGAGCAAAACGAGCGGGACTAGGCATCGATCTTCCCCTGGCTCAAGCGGCAGAGGCGGTTGGCGATCGGGTGCAGGCGCACGTCGTGCGTGGCGACGAGCACGGCGACCTGCCAGCTGCGCGCGATCTCGGCGAGCAGCGCGGTGATCGCTTCGGTGGCGTGGCTGTCGAGCTGCGAGGTCGGCTCGTCCGCGAGCAGCAGGTCGGGCCGGCCGACCAGGGCGCGGGCGAACGCGGTGCGCTGCTTCTCGCCGCCCGAGATGTCGCGCGGGAGTTTGCGGGCCTTGCTGGCGATGCCGAGGCGGTCGAGCACTTCGGCGACGCGCGCCCGGTCGACGGGCTGCCGCTTGAGACGCAGGCCGAGTGCCACGTTGTCCTCGACGGTCAGCGCGTCGAGCAGGTGGAAGTGCTGGAAGACGAAACCGAGGTGCCGCTGGCGCGCGGCGGTGCGGTCGGCCTCGGACGCGCTGCTGATGTCGGTGTCGCACAGGCGCACGGTGCCGGCATCGGCGTGCAGCAGCCCGCCCGCGATCTGCAGCAGCGTCGTCTTGCCCGAGCCCGAGGGGCCCTGCAGCACGACGATCTCGCTCTGCTGCACCGTCAGGTCGAGCCCGTCGAGCACGCGCAGCGTGCCGGACGGCTCGGCGAAGCTTTTCTCGATGCCGCACAGGTGCAGCGGCGGGGCCGGGACGGCATTCACGTGCGGAATGCCTCCGCCGGCGCCGTGCGCGCGACCTTGACCAGCGACGGCACGCACGCGAACGCGCACGCCAGCGCCATCAGGCCGATGCCGCCCGCCACCACGGGCGGCGGCAGCACGACCGAGATCGGCGTGTCGGCGAAGGCGAGCACCGCGGCGTAGAGGCCCGCGCCCGCGAGCGCGGTCGCCGAGGCAAACACCACGGCGAGCTGCACCCACAAGAGCACGCCTACGTCCGCCGTCGACGCGCCGAGCGCCTTCATCGCCGCGAACACCGACAGCTTCTGCGAGGTCAGCAGGAAGAAGGTCAGGAACACCGTCATGAAGCCGACCACGCTCGACAAGGTCATCGACAGGAACAGCATCGGCTCGATGCCGGTGCGGTCGGCCCAGTAGTCCTGCGTGAGGTCGTGGAAGGCCGCCGCCTCGTGCACCTGCAGCTCGGGCAGGCGTTCGCGCAGCGCCGCGGCGACCGCGGCCGGGTCGGCGCCCGGCGCGCACTTCACCGCGAGGTAGTGGATCGCGTTCGCCGGCAGGCGCAGGTGGCGGCGCGCGTTGTCGACGTCGGTGACGACGAGGTAGGCCGCATTGAACAGGTGCCGGTTCTTCAGCCAGCCGACCGGCCGCGCGCTGCGGCCGCCGACCTCGGCGCCGAACTCATCGAGCCGCGCGACGCCGAGGCTCCTCGTGTCCTTCCAGTCGATCAGCACGCCGCCGTCGGCGCGCATGCGGGAGGACAGGTCCGGCACGTCGTCGCCGAACGCCGCGCGCACGCCGGCATCGGGGTCGAAGCCGAGCACCTGCACGCTCTCCATGCCGCCCGCGCCGGGGATGCGCCAGCGCGTGAACGCGGCGACGACGCGCGTCGTGGCGCGCACGCCCGGCGTCGACAGCGCCGTCGTCCACGCGAGGTCGTCGAACGGCGCGGCGAAGTCGAAGGTGAGCAGCGGGCGCGACGAGACCCAGAGGTCGGCGTCGAACGAGTCGGGCACGATCGTGATGTCGCGGCGGAAGCCGAAGTAGAAGCCCGACAGCAGGAGCATCAGGAACAGCGAGATCGCCGTGCCGAGCACCGCGCCGGCGTACTTCGGGCGCTCGTGCGCCAGGATCGCGAGTCCGGTGCGGATCAGCATCGTGCGGGGAGGGAGCCGCGGAAGCGTGCAGGCTCACGGCGGCGCGGTCTACGGGGCAATCGGCCCGCCGGCGCGGGTCAAGCGCCGGCGCGCTTCATGCCCGTCTGCTGCAGGATCCAGATCATCGGGCACCAGTCGGTGAACGCCGACTGCAGCAGGTTGAGGCCGACGAAGGCCGTGAACCAGAGCCAGTTCACGTGCCCGAGGTCGATGCCGTTCACGGAGTGGGCCAGGACGAGCGAGAGCAGCACCACGGTGCCTGCGATGCCGCGGAGTGCGCGTTCGATGCACATGCCCGGTAGGTGACCGCGGCGGCGGACGCCGGGGAAGGGGCGCACGCGGGGTGGCGGGCGCATGCGGGCACCTTGGTACGCCGATAGACTTGGGTGCATGCGCGCCGCGGACGTCCGTGAGAAGTTGTCTCGTCGTCTGGACGAGTTGCAAGACCTCGGCGTGGGATCGCTCTACGTGTTCGGTTCGGTCGCACGCGGTGAGGCGCGGCCGGACAGCGACATCGACTTCCTTGTGGAGTTCGCGCGGCCGACGGGCTTGCTCGGCCTCACGCGCCTGCGGTTGTGGCTCGAGCAGGTCTTCCAGCGGCCCGTCGACCTCGGCACGAAGGACGGTCTGCGCCCCAGCATCCGGCAGCACGCACTCGCGGAGGCGGTCCGTGTCGCATAGGGACTGGCGCCTGCGGTAGCTTGTGGGCCCGTCCCCCACGCGATGCCTTCCCTGCTCGACCAGATCCCCGACGACGTGCGCTTCCTGCTGCGGCGCCTGCGCGAGCAGGGCAAGCGCGGCTGGATCGTCGGCGGCTGCGTGCGCGACCTGCTGCGCGATCAGGTGCCGAAGGACTGGGACGTCGCCACCGACGCGCGCCCTGGCGAGATGAAGGGCATGTTCGCGCGCGTCGTCGAGACCGGCATCCGCCACGGCACGGTCACCGTGCTCGTCGACGGCCGCCCCTACGAGGTCACCACGCTGCGCGGCGAAGGCGCCTACAGCGACGGCCGGCGGCCCGACGAGGTGCACTTCGTCGACGACATCCGGCAGGACCTCGCGCGGCGCGACTTCACCTGCAACGCGATCGCGATCGACAGCGACGGGAACCTGATCGACCCGTTCGGCGGCCGGCAGGACCTCGCCGCGGGCATCGTGCGCGCGGTCGGCGAGCCGATCGAGCGGTTCGCCGAGGACGGCCTGCGCGTGCTGCGCGCGGCGCGCTTCGCGGCGGTGCTCGGCGCGCGCATCGACCCGGCGACCGAACAGGCGATGGGCGACGCGCGGGCGCACGCGACGTTCCGCAAGGTCAGCGCCGAACGGATCCGCGAGGAGTGGTGGAAGAGCATGCGGGCCCGAAGGCCCAGCGTCGCCTTCGAGGCGATGCTGCGCACGGGCATCCTCGCGCTGATCGCGCCGGAGCTGGTGGAGTCGGTCGGCTGCGCGCAGAACCGCTTCCACGCCTACGACGTCTGGGGCCACGCGATGGCGTGCCTGGACGCGTGCGAGCCGGAGCCGCTGCTGCGCCTCGCCGCGCTGCTGCACGACGTCGGCAAGCCGCGCACGCGCGAGCTGTCGGCGAAGACCGGCGACTACACGTTCTACGACCACGAGGCGGTCGGCGCGCAGATGGCGGATCCGCTGCTGGAACGGCTGCGCTTCGGCAACGACGAACGCGCGCGCATCGTCGCGCTCGTGCGCCACCACCTGATCTGCTACGCGAGCGACTGGACGGACAGCGCGGTGCGGCGCTGGCTGCGCCGCGTGGGCCCCGAGCAGCTGCCGGATCTGCTGCGGCTCGCGCGAGCGGATGCGCGCGGCAAGGGACTGCCGCCCGACGAGGACCTCGCGCGGTTGGACGAACTCGAAGCCCGCGCGGGCCGGCTGGTCGCGGCCGGGGCGGCGCTGTCGGTGCGCGACCTCGCGATCGGCGGCCGCGAACTGATCGACGAACTCGGCATGCAGCCGGGTCCGGCGATGGGGCGCGTGCTGGCGCAGCTGCTCGAGCAGGTGCTCGACGACCCGGGGCGCAACGAACGCGCGGTGCTGCTCGCGGCGGCGCGGGCGATCGTGGCGGGGCGGTAGGTGGCCCGGCGGAGGGGACTTGCCTTGGTCCGGGATCCGGTCGACGCTGTCGACGTGGACACGTTCGACATGCACGAGGTCAAGACCCAGCTCGCCCGGATCCTCGAGAAGGTGCAGGCCGGAGCAGAGGTGACCATCGCGAAGGCCGGCGAACCGATCGCCAGGATCGTGCCGATCCGTCCGGCGCGGCTGCGGACCCCGGACACGAAGAAGGGGCTACTGTGGGTGGCGGAGGACTTCGATGCGCCGCTGCCGCACGGACTGTTCGACGCGTTCGCGGATCGCCGATGATGATCCGGATCGAGCCGCACGGGCCGAGTCGTTGCGCCGCGTCGCTGCCTCCGGCATCGAGTGCCTGCCGGCGTGAACGGCAGCACCTCGGCGGCTCCCGCCGCCGCGCGCGTCACTGCCGCTGCCAGACCTGGCCGGTGTTGCCCGTGATCAGACGCAGCTCGGTGCCGCGTTCGGTCCTGCGCAGCTCGTACCGGTAGTCCTCCCAGGTCTTGTCGCTCCAGATCATGAACAGGCCGCCGTCGGCCGCGTTCCACGTGCCCTGGCTCTGCTTCTCGCTCTTGTCCTCGATCGCCACGCCCGCGCCCATCGCGATCATGTGGTGGCGGTCGATCCGCTTCCAGCTGCCGTCGGCGGCGAAGGTCAGCGTGCTCGACGTGTCCGAAACCAGACGCGCGCGCGACCACGAGGTCTCGTACGGCGAGTCGTTGCGCAGCGAGGTCGTGGCGAGCAGCGACCACGTGCCGACCAGCGCCGGATCCTTCTTGCCCTCGCCGAAACCGAACGACGCGAAGATCTGCCGCAGCGTCGCTTCGCGCTTGTCGAGGTCCTTCGGGAAGCCGATCGCGAGCAGGGCGATGCCGTAGTTCTTGATGATGCACGCGTAGCCGCGCGCGACGACCTCGGGCTGGCCCTCCATCTGGCCGCGCCACTCGTAGCGCGCTCCCTTGCCGCGCGCCATGGCCACCGCGGTCGGCGCGCCCTGCCGCCGCAGCACCGGTGCGATGCTCTGCAGTTGCTGGTCGAGGTACTGCCCGACGCGCGGGTCGTCGGGGGACTTCAGGTCCTCGTCCTCGATGGCGTCGCCGATCAGCAGGTAGATCTCGTGCGGCGCCTCGGCGGTGCCGCTCGGATCCGGCGGCATCAACTGCAGACACTCCTCTTGCGGCAACACCTTCCAGCCCTGCGGATGCCAGAGCTGGAAGCCGATCGGGTGCTGGTAGAGCGCGCCCTTCGCGGCGGGCCGTTCGGGCGGCGGTGCCGGCGCGTCCTGTGGCGCCGCGGCCGGGGCATCGGGTGCGGCCGGCTTCCTGGCGTCGAGCAGATCGGCGCGCTTCCTCGCGTACTCGGCCTCGGTGATCACGCCGGCCGCGCGCGCGGCCTCGAGGGCCTGCAGCTTCTTCGGCAGTTCGGGGTCGGGTGTGGTCTTCGCGCTGCGCTTGCTCTCGAGCGCCTTCTTCTTGGTCGCATACTCCTGTTCGTCGACGACCCCCGCGGCGCGCGCGGCCTCGAGGGCCGCGAGCTGGCGGTCGACGTCGCCGGCCGGTGGTCTCTGCTGCTCACCGCCGAGCCGGAGGCTCTGCACCGCCGCACGCACGTGATCGCGATGCTGCGCGAACAAGTGGGCCGGCGCGGTGGCCGTCAGGGTCAACAGGGTCTCGGGCAACAGCACGAAGGTCGACTCGAGTCGCAGCTCGTTCAGGCCGGCGCTCAGGTCGAAGCTGCTGCGGCGCGCCGCGGTTTCGCCGATCTGCAGATCCTCGTCGCCAGCGGGCTTGACGGTGAGACCCTGGCGCTTGCGCAGCAGTTCGCCGAACGCGGCGCTGGCCGCGGCCAGCGTGGTCGGCTCGGCCAGAGCGGTCGGCGCGACGCCGAGCGAGACGCGGCCGCCCGGATCGCGGAACACGACGTTGCCGTCGGGGCTCGCCTGCGTGCTCCAACCGGCGGGCGGCTGCAGCGAGAACCTGCCCAGCGGATCCGCGTAGCGACCGTCCTGGGCGGCGAGGCAGGCAGCGAAGAGCGCGACGGAACTGGCCCAGCGCAACATGGCGGCTCCTGGAACGAGGACGATGGGTGCCGGCGCCTGTGGACCGCGCTCGCGATGCCGGGCAGGCACCGATGGAAGGCGTGCAGAGTAGCTGTTGCGGAGACAGAGGCCCATGCCCGGCGCGGATCTGCAGGCGCGCTGCCGCAGTCTGCCGTTGGCGCCTCGGCGGTGTGACGATCACCGGAACCGACGGCCGCCGCGCCTCACTGCAGCGCTGCCTTCACGAGTTCGAGCAGCTTCCTGTGCGACTCCTCGCCGCCGCCGACCACCTTGCCCAGCAGCTTGCCGTCGCGGCCGATCACGCACATCGTCGGGATGCCGCTGACGCCGAACTTCTCGCGCCCCAGCGTCTGGTCGACCGGGAACACGATCGGGTAGTTGATGCCGAACAACGCGACGAGCGGCGGATAGAGCGCGACCTCCTGCTCGTGGTCGAGGTCCACGACGTTCTTGCCGCCGTGCGGGGCCGTTGCACCCTCGCCCGAGAAGTCCATGCCGCAGCCGTAGTAGCGCGTGACGCCGACCACCTGCAGGCCCTCGCCGTGCTGCTTCTGCAGCTCGATCATGGCGGGCACCGCGGCGCGGCACGGCCCGCACCACGAGGCGAAGAAGTCGAGCACGACGACCCTGCCCTTGCAGCTCGCGAGGTCGAAGCCGTTCGGTCCGTTGACGACGCGCTCGACGGCGAACGGCTCGACGACCTGGCCGACCTGCAGCACCTTGCCCTGGTCGGGAGGCGGCTCGGCGGGCACCGGCCGGATCGGCAGCGCGGGCACCGCCGGGGCCGCCCCCTCCGCGTAGAGGCTGCGCAGGAACGCGTCCTTCTGCGCGACCGGCAGGTCGGAGGCGAACACGCCCTTCGCCAGCGCCACGCGCAGCGCCGCCGGCTCGGGCGCGCGCGCCGCGAGCGTCTTCGCCAGACGCTCGAGCATCGCCGTGTCGCGGTAGAGGCGCGTCATGCCCTCGCCCCAGCGCGCGAGTTTGTGCATGTCCGGCTTCTCGGCGCGCGCTTCCTGCGCGGCGGCGTTGAGGAACACGCGGCCCACCATCGTGCGGTGCTCCTCGTTCGCGACCTCGTGGCCCGCGGCGACGAACCGGTCGAGCACAGCCACCGCGCCGGGATAGTCGCGGTCGAGGTAGAGCTGCAGTGCGCGCGCGTAGCCGAAGGCGCCGAGGTCCTTGCCCTCGTGCGCCTGCAGCCACTTCGCGAGCCGGTCCTTCTGCTCCTGCTGGATCGTCGTGCCGGCGGGCCGGTCGAACACGTGGTTCAGTTCTTCCTGGGCCTGTGGGTCGACCTGGGCGGGGAGCAGAGTGCAGAGCAGCAGTGCCGTGGCGAGCAGTTTGCACATTGGGTCACTCGGGAAGCGTGAGGGAGGTCACTCGGGAAGCGTGAGGGAGATCTCTCGGGAAGCGTGAGGAGCCGGTCGGCGTCGGTGGACGCCCTCCGGCAGAACAACGAACAGGGCCGCCGCACGGGTCACTTCGGCAGCGCGCGCAGCCGGACCGTGCGGATCGCCGCGCGCCGTTCGGGCAACACGAAGCGCAGGTCCGCGCCGCCGTTCTGGCGGTTGCAGAAGCGCGCGCGGCGCAGCACGTAGGTCTCGACGAGCCAGTCGCCGTCCCGCCGCTGCGCCGTTGCCCGGCACGAGGTGTAGCTGCCGCCGAACACGCCGCGCGGGTCGTGCGAGTCGTACTCGACCGACAGCGGGAAGTCGCCGTCGCGCGCCACTTCCAGTTCGTAGTCGGCGTCGACGTCGAAGGCGAAGTGGTCGCTGACCTGCAGGTAGAGGTAGCTGCCCAGGCCCTGCCTCGGCCGGCCGGGGCTCAGGTGCGGTTTCGTGTCGTCGATCGGGCCGTCCTCGACCGCGACCGGGCGCAGGCCGAGCGCTCGCCCCGGCTGCTCGGCGTGGTCCAGGAACACCTCGCTGCGGCCCTTCGCCTGCTCGCCCCAGCCGAGGTCGGGCTGTGGCCGCGGCTCCGCCCAGCGCAGCGGGATCGGCGCGCCGGGATCCAGACCCGCGCGCAACTGCGCCACCCAGCCGCGCGTCGCGTCGACGTACTGGCTGCCCAGTTCGCGCGACGGGCAGATCTCGGTGCCTTCGTGCATCTCGTTCCAGGTCTCGATCAGCACGAGCTCCGGCCGGCTGCGGATCGCGCGCTGCCACGAATGCGCGTAGAAGGCGCCGTTCTCGCGTTCGCGCACCGGCGTGCGGCGCCCCGGCACCGCGCGGTCGTCGTAGCCGGGACCGATCTGCGCCACGCCGGGATGCAGCTGGGCTCCCCACAGGGCCGCGCCCCAGCTCGTCGTCAGGTCCTGGCCGACATCGCCCCACGAGGCGTCGGCGACCAGGAACACCATCTCGCCGGGAAAACGCTGCGCGAAGGTGCGGCGCAGGCGCGCGCCGAGATCGCGGTCCCAGCCGGCCGCGAACGCGCTGACGTAGAGCACGACGAGTGCCTTGCCGCGGTGTTGCGCCCAGTGCCGCACCGGGATCGCGGCGAAGAAGTCGCCCACGGTCGTGCAGAACAGCTCGCGCCCCGCCTCGGTGCGCAGGTCGGCCTTGCCGCCCGCTGGCTCGGCGCCGCGCACGTCGTTCGCAAGCGTGCTCGTGTCGTAGAACAGGCCGAGCTTCGGCGCTGGCGTGTTCGCGGCCGCGAGGCGCTCGAGCGCTTCGACCATCGGCGGCAGACCCAGCCGCGAGAACGCGAGGTTCGGCCGCTCGTAGGCGCCGGGCGCGCCCCAGTAGACGGGCAGTGCCGCGTCGATGCCGCACGACGCCATCGCGGCGAAGTTCTGCTCGTGCCAGTCGGTCGAGCGGTAGCTGACCTTCTGCGGATCGGCGAAGTGGTTGCAGTGGCCCTCGGGGCCCGGCGCGCCGGGTTCGTCGAAGTGTTCGGTCGGCCAGTGGTACCAGTAGAAGTAGTGCGTCGCGACGGTGACCTGGGGCTGGGCCGCCGGCGCCGGGGCCAGGGGGATCTGCGCGAGCGCGCAGGCCGTCGCGAGCAGGAACGCGAGCAGGAACGCGGGCAGGGAGCGCGGGGACGGCATGCAGACCTCGTTGGCGGGACGATAGCCGCGGCGCTTCGTCGTGCACTTCGGTCGGGCCGATGGCCGAGTCGCGGCGCAGCGGCGAGGGCCGGCTCAGGCCTCGGGCAGCAGGTCGCCGAGCGAAGCCGAGGTGAGCAGCCGCACGGCGAGTTCGTCGAGTTGTTCGGGCGAAGCGGAGCGGACCCGCGCCGTGGCGGATGCTGGGACCGCACCGAACTTGGCTGCGAGCAGGCGCAGCAGCAGTTCGGCCTTGCCCTCGGCCTTGCCTTCGGCCTTGCCTTCGGCCTTGCCTTCGGCCTTGCCTTCGGCCTTGCCTTCAGCCTTTCCTTCGGCCTTGCCCTCGGCCTTGCCCTCGGCCTTTCCTTCAGCCTTTCCTTCGGCCTTGCCCTCGGCCTTGCCTTCGGCCCTGCCTTGGGCCCGGAGTCGTTGTGCAGTGGAGATCATGGGATGGTCACGGTCCTTCTGGAGTATACGGGCCCC
>Ga0194127_10001375_pt1 | contig 35741 bp, 30 predicted proteins | sample TA2KigC100mmetaG_FD_148624 | JGI IMG/M metagenome (GOLD analysis project Ga0194127, IMG submission 148624) | Freshwater microbial communities from Lake Tanganyika, Tanzania - TA2015036 Kigoma Deep Cast 100m | ecosystem: Environmental > Aquatic > Freshwater > Lake | place: Tanzania: Lake...
TCGACACTCGGCGCGCGGAGGACGCCGCGGCGCTGGTCACCGCGGCCGGGGCGTTCGAGCAGGTGGTTGTCCACAATGATCTCACCGGCCGCGCGCGATTCGTCGTGGCCCGACGCAAGGAGACGTGATGCTGCAGGAGCGCGCCGTGGAACTGGGCCGCCTGATCGGTCAGAGCGACGAATACAAGGCGGTGCGGCGCGCGAATGACGCGCTGGGCGCCGACGCCGACGCCATGGCGCTGCTGCGCCGCATGGAGCAGCTCCGGCAGGAGGCGGCGCGCCTGATGGATGGGGGTGAGCAGCCCACCGCCGAGATGGAGCGCGAGCTCGAGCAGCTGCTCGGCCAGGTGCAGGTGAACCCGCTGTATCAGCGCATGATCGTCGCCCAGGAGAACTTCGACAAGATCATGATGCAGGTGAACCAGTGGATTCTCGAGGGAATCAAGAAGGGCGCGACGAGCGGGATCATCACGCTCGGGTGACGCCGATGCCCGGGCGGCTGATCGTCTTCGAAGGCGTCGAGGGGGCGGGCAAGACCACACAGCTGGAGCGCCTCGCCCTGCGCCTCGGCCGCCACGGCGCGCAGGCGCGCACGCTGCGCGAGCCGGGGGGCACGCCCGTGGGCGATGAGATTCGCGCCCTGCTGCTCCGCCCCGGCGCGCAGATTCCGCCGCGCACGGAAGCGCTGCTCTTCATGGCGTCGCGCGCTGCGCTGGTGGGAGAGCAGGTGCGTCCCGCGCTCGAACGCGGCGAAGTGGTGCTGCTGGATCGCTTCTTCCTGAGCACCTACGCGTACCAGGTGGGGGGACGCGGCCTCCCTGAGAACGAAGTGCGCGGCGCCAACGCGTTTGCCACGGGCGGGCTCGTGCCCGACGTGACGGTGCTGCTCACACTGCCCGTGGCCGTGGGTCTGTCGCGCGCCGCGCAGCGCGGCGCCGCCGACCGGATGGAGCAGGCCGAACGCGCGTTCCACGAGCGGGTGGAGGCCGCCTTTGCCCAGTTCGCCGACACCGCGTGGCAGGACGCGCACCCCGAGGCGGGGCGCATTGTCCCCGTGCTGGCGGATGGCGGCGTGGACGAGGTCGAGGAGCGCGTTTGGCAGGTGGTTGCGGCCGCCTGTCCGGAGGTGCAGGGTTGATGCCGGCTGGAACCCGTCGCCCTCGTCCCGCGTAGGAACCGCGTGCAGCGCAACCGCCTCATCATCACCCTGCTCGTGCTCGCCGCCGGCGCCATCGCCGGCGGCTATCTCGTGCAGCGCGCCCTGCGCCGCTCGTCGCAGCCTGCCGGCGGCGGCGCACGGCTGCTGGCCGCGGTGATGGAGCGCGTGCGCGACAGCTACGTCGACTCGCTGAGCGTGGACGAACTCTGGCGTCGGGCGGCGATTGGCCTCGTAGATGAGCTGGGCGACCCGAACAGCGCCTATCTACCGCCCGACCGCCTGAAGCGGCTGCTCGAGGCGACGGCCGGGTTGTACAACGGCGTCGGCATCCAGGCCGACCGGCGCGAGGGCTATGTGGTGGTGCTCGCCGTGCGTCCGAACTCGCCGGCGGAGACGGCCGGGGTGCAGGCCGGCGACCGTCTGGTCGAAGTGGACGGACAGGCGATGAAGGGGTGGACGATGGAAGAGGCGCGCAACGCGATGCGCGGCGCCCCCGGCACGCGCGTGCGCCTCGTCGTCGAGCGCGGGAGCGCGCGCATTCCATTCGACCTGCAGCGCAGTGAGATCCACGTCAATGCAATCGCGCGTGCGTTGGTGCTCGACGGCGGGGTGGGCTACGTGCTGCTCTCCACCTTCTCCGATTCGGCGCGCGAGGAGCTTACGCGCACGGTGGACTCCCTCGGCGCCGCGGGCGCGCGGTCGCTGATCCTCGACCTGCGGAACAACCCCGGCGGCCTGCTCAATCAGGGCGTGGCCATCGCCGACCTGTTCCTCGACAAGGGGCAGGAGATCGTCGAGGTGCGCGGACGCGGCATGCAGGCGAGGTCGGTGCACGTGGACAGCGCCGAGCAGCGGTGGCCGCGCCTGCCGATGGCGGTGGTGGTGAACGCCGGCACCGCGAGCGCCGCCGAGATCGTCGCTGGCGCCCTGCAGGACCACGATCGCGCCGCGGTGCTCGGGCGCACGTCATACGGGAAGGGAAGCGCGCAGAACGTCTTCGAGCTCAACGGGGGCGGGGGCATCAAGCTCACGACCGCGCGCTGGTACACGCCGTCCGGGCGCAGCATCAGTCGCGCGCTGCGCGACGACCACGCGCCGCGCGTGATCAGCGATCGCGCCGAGCGTCCGGTGTACCTGACCGATGCGGGGCGCAAGGTGTTCGGCGGCGGCGGCATCGCCCCTGATCTGCAGGCGGGCGACTCCGTGCCGCCGCCGGGCGACCGAGCCTTCCTGCTCGCGCTCGGAGCCGATGCGCCGCAGTTCCGCGAGGCGCTCAAGGACTTCGCCGCCGCCGAGGTGCGGCGCGGCGACGTGCGCGATACCGCCTTCACGGTCACGCCGGTGATGCGCGCGGGACTCTGGAACGCGGCCCGCGCGCGCGGCGTCGACGTGCCGCGCAGTCTTTACGACGACGCGGCCTCGCTGGTCGACCGGCAGCTTGGCAACGAACTCGCGCGGCAGGCGTTCGGCCTTCCGTACGCGGGACGGCGCATCGTGCGCAACGACAGGGTGGTGCAGCGGGCGGCGGAGTTGCTGCGGCGGGTGACGGAGCCGAAAGAGGTGCTGGCTCGTGTGAGCGCAGACAGTTCGACCAAATGATCGAGGACTTGGACCGAGGATTGCGATCTAGGATTGCGATTGAGGAACTGGACTAGCGATTGGGGCGCCATGGCTTCGGCCGCGGCGCCCCAATCGCTGGTCTAGGTCCTGAATCGCAATCCTGAATCGCAATCCTCGGTCCATTTCCTATTTCGGTTCCCCCGGCCGGTACCTCGTCACCACCGCCTTGTCCACATCAGCGGCCGTGAACGCCACCGGCTTCAGTTCACCCTTGGCAAACAGCTCGGCCTGCGTCGCGTACCAGGGCGACTCGGGGCGCGAGCTGCTTCCATACGCGAGCGCGGAGTACGCGCGCGGCGTGTCGCCAAACTCGACGGCGAGCACCCAGCCGTCCCCACCGTTGACCGACAGCTTGCCGTCCGGATCGCGCGCGAAGTTGAGCACGCGGAAGCAGCCGAGCGCGCCGCCGCAACCGCCGACCGGGACGTCAACGGGGCCGCGGCGCACGCGGTGCACATCGCCCCACGCGACGTCGAAGGCGCCATGGCGGCGGGCCGTCTCGGCAACGGCCCAGGCGAAGGCTTCGGCGGCACGGACAGGCTGCGACAGCCCGACGGGCGTGCGCGTCGGATCCTCCGACGTCCAGCGCTTCGCGTAGCGCAGTGAGTCCGCGAGCCCCGTGCCGTACCGCGTCCACCAGATCTCGAAGAGCATCGCGCCGCGCGACTCCGGCGCGGCCGTGTTGTCCCAGCGCTCCATCAGCGCGAGCGCCGCGGCGACATCGCCCGTCGGACTGGTCGCCTTCACGGCGGCGATCAGATCGGGCTTCACGCGGTCGGCCAGCAGCATTCGGTTGGAGTGCTTCAGCTTCACCACGTCTTCAAGACTGACCTTGTTGGTGCCCCCCGCGAGCAGGAGTCCCAACTGGCTGCGCAGCGAGAGCGAGGGCTTCTCGAACCCCGGATAGCGATTCGTGGTGTCCACCGGCTCGCGCACGTTCGTCCAGTGGTGCGAGCTGTTCTCCTGATGCACGTACCCGCCCTTGGGGTTCAGGAACTGCGGCAGGGAGTCCCAGGGGACGTACTGCGTCCACATGTCGTTCGTTGAGGCGACGGGAATGGCGAGCGTGTCGCCGCCCGGCGCGTGCGGCATGGTGGGCAACGCCGCATTCCACACCATCAAGATGTTCCCGGCGCGGTCAGCGTAGGTGAAGTTCGACGTGGGACGCGCGCGCACGCGCATCGCATCCTTCCACTCGGCCAGCGAGGAGGCGCGCATCATCCGCAGGAACTGCTCGCCGTTGCGGAACTCGCCGTCGTTGGCGCTCCTGAGGACGTAGATCTTCCCGTCGGCACGGTGAATCACGGGGCCCGCGTTCGTGAACCAGAACTCGCGGGTCTCGGTGGCCAGCCCCGCGCCCGTGCGATACGGCACGGTGACGAGTTCGCGCCGAAGGGGAAGCGTCGTGCCGTCGATGCGGTAGTGATCCGCGAGCGCGGGGTCGGCGTCCAGCGCGTAGTACTCCTGCAGGCGCTGGGCGTTGTTGGTCGTGGACCAGCCGAGATCGCGGTTGAAGCCGCCGATGAGGGTGAGCGGCCCGCCGATGCGGAAGTCGCCGTAGAAGTCCATCACGCCGGGAACGGTGACGTGCGCCTCGTAGTAGCCGGAGTTCCAGGCCAGGTGCGGGTTGCGCAGCAAGATCGCCCTGCCGCTCTTGGTGCGGCTCGGCGCGAACGCCCAGGCGTTGGATCCGACGTTGTCGGCCGCCGCGTCGTCCGCGCCCTCGCTCGGCGGGGCGCCGCCGCGTCGCGGATCGTCCGGCGGGAAGCGCTTCGGGTCGATTGCCGAGAGAAAGCGGCGCGCCGACGCGTACGACGGTCCGCTCACGTCGCCGGCGAAGATGTCGTATCCGGTGAAGTCCGTCGGCATCGCGGCGGGATACTCGTCGCGGTGCATCGCGATGTAGCGGTTGAGCCCGGCGGCGAAGCCTTCATAGACGTCACGCGTGGCGGGCAGGAGCTTGACGTAGGCCTCGACGGCGCGGGCCCGCATCAGCCGAGCCGGGAAGTCCGACTCCATACTGTCGCGCCCGAAGACCAGTCCCATCCGCCCGGCGTTGCGCAGCACGCCGAACGCGGTGCGCGTCCCATAGTCCTCGGCCATGAGCCAGCCGAGCGCGTAGCCGGCGGCGCGGAGATTCTCGGCGCGCACGTGCGGCACACCGGTGGTGGTTCGGACGATCTCCACCTGTCGCCACAGTTCCGGTGACGGCGCTTGGGCAAGGGCGTGCGGCGCAGCGGCGAGGGCGACACAGGCGGAGAGGACGGTGCGGAGGCGCATGCGAACCTCTGGCGATAGAGGCGAGAGCGAGATGCGGGCTGGGGCGCTGCGGTCGCGGCGCAAGACGTCGCGCCCGCGGATTCCCGTGGGTGACCGAAAATTGTACGTGAAAAGCTGGTGGCGCGCTGGCGAGGTGGGCGCGCGGCTACGGCCGACGGGCGGCGCCCGGACCGAGCAGCGCGGCCTGATCCACAATGCGAACGCCGGGCGGCACGTCAAAGACGAAGGCCCGGCGAGGGAGCGCGACGCCAAGCCGCATGCCGGTGAAGCGCAGCCGACGCCGCAATCCGCCCGGTTCCTCCACCTCGAGCTGCCGCACCAGTTCGTCGCGGCCGATCCACACCTTCGCCGTCTGGAACGGCGCCCCCGCGGCGCGCGGCGTGAGGGCAAAGACGGTCACGGCTTCGCCGCCGACGCGGTCGGTCTCGGGCATGACGCGCACCTGCGTGCGGTCGCCAGGGTTGGCGAGCAGGCGGGCAACCACGTCGAACGCGCCGCCCACCTCGCGGGGCAGCTTCAGCACCTGGCCCTTGGCGGTGCTCGGCAGATACACCCAGAGCGCATCCCCGTCCGAGATCACGGCATCCCCGGCGGGCTCAGTGAAACGGAAAGCGAAGCGACTGGGTGGACGCTGCATCAACTCGCCGCGCGTGACGCGAGGCGTCGGGCTCACCGGGCTGATGAGCGTCTGTTCGAAGCGCGTCCGCATGGTCTTCGCGCCGGCAAAGCGCGCGGCGGCGGCGCGGTACAGCGCCATCGCCGCGGCAGTGTCGCGTGGCGCCTGCGCGCGCGCCGGGGGCGCCGCACTCGCGGCCACGACGGCGAGGCCGGCGAGCGCGCGAATCGCGCGCCGCGCCGTCGTGGCAGTCACGCGTTCGCCGACGACGTCACGCGCCGGCCAATCGCTGCGGCGATGGGCGCGAGCTCGTGCATCAGGTCGGTGAACTGGTGCGGGAAGAGCGACTGCGCACCGTCGCTGAGGGCACGATTCGGATCGGGATGCACCTCAACGAGCAGCCCGTCTGCGCCGGCGGCGAGCGCCGCGCGCGCCATCGCCGGCACGCGATCGCGCACGCCCGTGCCGTGACTCGGGTCGGCGATGATGGGCAGGTGCGAGAGCTTGTGCACCGTCGGAATGGCATTTAGGTCGAACATGTTGCGCGACGACGGGTCCCAGGTGCGAACGCCGCGCTCACAGAGGATCACCTGATCGTTCCCCTCCGCCAGGATGTACTCCGCGCTGAGCAGCAGCTCCTGCACCGTGGCCGCCATGCCGCGCTTGAGCATCACCGGCTTGCGCAGTCTGCCGACCAGCTTGAGCAGCGAATAGTTCTGCATGTTGCGCGCCCCGATCTGGATGCAGTCGGCGTACTCGGCCACGAGCTGGGCGCCTTCGTCGTCCATCGCCTCGGTCACAATGGCGAGGCCGGTCTCGGCCCTGGCGCGCTTGAGCAGTTCGAGCCCTGCCTTGCCGAGGCCTTGGAAGGAGTACGGCGAGGAGCGCGGCTTGAAGGCGCCGCCGCGCAGCGCGACGGCCCCGGCGGCGCGCACCTGCTGCGCCGCCTGCAGGATCTGCCGCTCGTTCTCCACCGAGCAGGGGCCGGCGATGACCGGGACGTCCGTGCCGCCGAAGGACACGCCCGGCGCGATGGTGACGACGGTGTTCTCGGCGCGCCACTCGCGGGATACCTGCTTGAAGGGGCTCGAGACATAGATGATCTCGGCCACCGAAGGCAGTGCCTCGATGTGCGAACCGTCCACGCGACGATCATTGCCGACGAGCCCCACCGTCGTGCGCTGCGCCCCCGGCATGGGGAGGGGTTGGTACCCCATATCTCGGATGGCCGAGCAGACTCGCTCGATGTCCTCCGAGGTGGCAGTGGCCTGCATCACGACGAGCATCTATGCACTCCAGAACGGATGGCCGTTCGAATCAGGGCGAAACAAGAAATATAGTCGGGCGGAGAGGCGCGGGTGGAACGCGGAACGGGGGCCGAGACCCGGCCCCCGTCCCTGCGTTTCACGCGCTATCTGCCCTTGAACAGCGCCTTCCGGAATGTCTCCACGCCGTCCGCGCGCAGTCGGACGAGGTACACGCCGGTCGGCACGAACCGGCCGGCGTCATCGGTGCCGTCCCAGCTGAACCGGGGATCGCATCCGGCGTTGGTGCCCTCGCTCGCGCGACCGTAGCGTCCGGCTGGGAACGCGGAACCTCCCGGGAACGACGCTCCCGGGATCACCGAGCGCACGTGGTTCCCGCGAAGGTCGAGCACCTGCAGTTGCACGGTGGACTCCCGTCGCAGGTCAAACCAGATGCAGGTGGCGTTCACCCGCTCGTTGGGGAACGGGTTGGGGAAGTTCTGGAAGAGAATCGTCGCCCTCGGCACGGAGGGATCGAGGACCACGAACGATGCGGCGCTTTGCACGCGCGTGGAGTCGCCGGCCGCCGTCCACGCGGAAACACTCCAGCGGTACGACGTGTTGCCGTCGAGGTCGCGCACGGGGACGTACACGGTGTCGTCGAGCCGGCCGACGAGGACGGTGACGCCATTTGACGCCGTAATGCGAACTTCGTACTGCCAGCGGCCGGCGGACGCGTCGATGCGCGCCGACGACCAGGTGAACGGGGGCCGGCTGGAGGAGACGACGGAGCCGTTCGGATTGTTCGGCGCGATCAGCGTGAGCCACGCCGCGGTGAGCCGCGGTCCCGTGACAGCGGAGTTGACCTGCTGTCCCGAGGCGGTGGTGACGACGCCGCGCCAGTACACGGTCGACCGGTCGGGAAGAAGGCGACGCGGGGCGATCGTCCGACTCGTTCCCGCGGCGGCGACAGTGGTGTCGGCCAGCAGTCCGGACGCGAACGATGCGTTCGTTGCTACCTGCAGGGTGAAGCGCAGGGGCAGGTCGGATCCGGTGAAGCCGGTGGCGACGATGGTGAAAGCCGGAATGCCGTCGCGCAGCGGATTCTCCGTGGGGCCGACGACGGTCACCGACCGCTGCGCCGCCGCGGGCGCGGCGAGCGCCGCGCCCAGCGCGATAGCCAGCGCGACGGCGACCGCGACCCGACTCACGTGACCGGGGTTTCCTCCGGCGAGTCCTCGTCCACCGGCTGGCCGGACATGCGCACGCTGACCAGCGACGACACGCCCGGCTCCTGCATCGTCACCCCGTAAACGGCGTCGGCCGCCTCGGTGGTCGTGCGGGGGTTGTGCGTGATCACGATGAACTGCGTGTTCGCCTTGAACTCGTTCAGCATGCGCACGAACCGGCCGACGTTCTGGTCGTCGAGCGGCGCGTCCACTTCGTCGAGCAGGCAGAACGGGCTGGGCTTGGTGAGGAAGATGCCGAAGAGGAGCGAGAGCGCGACGAGGGCGCGTTCACCGCTCGAGAGCAGGTGGATGCGCTGCGTCCGCTTGCCGCGCGGTGAGGCGTGGATCTCGATGTCGCAGTCGAGCGGCTGCTCGGGGTTCTCCAGACGGAGATCGCACTCGCCGCCGCCGAAGAGCGTCATGAAGATGCGATGGAAGTGCTCGCGCACTTCCGCGAACGTCTTGAGGAACATCTCCCGCGCCGTGGTGTCGATCTCGCGGATCGCCTGATGCAGCGCCTTCTGGGCCTCGGACAGGTCGGCGCGCTGCGTCGTGAGGAACTCGAGCCGCTTCACCGTCTCGTCATGCTCCTCGATGGCGAGTTCGTTCACCGGCCCGAGCGCCTCGAGCTGGGCGCGCAGCTGTTCGGCCTCGGCGCGCAGCGCCTCCTCGGGGAGGTCCAGCGCGACGTAGTCGGCCAGCAGTTCCTCGAGCGGCCGGCGCCATTCGGCTTCGAGCCGCTCGCGCACGGCGGCGCGCCGGCCGCCAAGCTCGGTGTGGCGAAGCTCGGCGTGGTGCAGGGCCTCGGCGAGCGCGCCGGCGTCGCGTCGCGCCGCGTCGAGTTCGTGCTCGGCGGCGCCGAGCGCCGCGTCCGACGCGCGCACTCCGGCTTCCGCCTCTTCCAGCGCCTGCTCCGCGGCGGTCAGCGACTGCGTGCGTCCGGCGAGGTCGTCTCGCCACGCTTTCATCTGACGCGCGAGCTCATCATCCGCCGCGTCGATGGCCATCAGTTCCTGCGTGAGCGCGTCGAGCCGCGCGGCGGCGCCGGCCTGCTCGAACGCGAGCCGTTCCTCGCGCTCCGTGGCCACCTGCCGCCGGGCCTCGGCCTGCGCGTGCGACACCTGCGTGGCCGCGCGTGACTCGCGCGCGGCGTCCTGTCGCGCCTCGGCGATCGCCAGCGCCTCGCGCGCCTCGACCACACGCTGCTCGGACGCGGCGAGCGCCTCGCCTTCCTGTTCGATGCGCGCCGCGCCGTCGGCGGCGCGCGCGGACAGCTCCGCCTGGCGCGCGGCCAGACGTTCGGCCAGCGCCGCAGCGTCTGCCGCCTCGCGCTGCAGGCGCTGCACGGTGCGCTCGCGCTCGTCGCGGAGCGCCGCGGCCCGCTGGGCTTCCTGTTGGGCGAGGCCGTCGGCATGCGCCGCCGCCGCCGCCGCGCCCTCAGCGGCCACGACGTCTGCGTGCACGCGCTGCAGCGCGGCGACCGCGCCATCCCGACGCAGGCCGATGCCCTGCAGGTCGGCGCGGAGTTGGAACAGCTCCGCCTTGCGCCGCAGCGGGCCGGCGCCACCACCGCTGCCGGGCAGCCAGACGGCGCCGCGCGCATCAACGAAGGCCGTGCCGCCATCCATGGCGCGCACCTTGCCGAGGAGTGCGCGCACCCACGTGCGCACCGGTCCCTCGGATTGCACACGCGCCGCGAGCTCCTCGGCGTCGGTGCCATCCTCCGCCGAAAGGACCGCGTCGAGCGGCAACAGGAGCAGAGCTCCCGGCGAGGTGCGCGCGTGCCACGCGCGAACCTCATCGGCCGCGGCGCGGTCGCGCACGACGACGGCATGCACCGTGGCGCCGAGGAAGCGTTCCACCTGCGCCGCGGCGGCGGCGTCCGCCCCGATGAAATCGGAGAGCGGGCCGAGGATGGCGCCCGGACCGAACTGGTCGCGTTCGCGCAACAGGCGCGCGGCAGCCGGGGCGAGGCCCACGCGCTCGCGCTCCAGCCCTTCCAGCGCGCTCAGTTTCCCTTGAATGCCAGTGTGCTCCTCCTCCACGCGGCGGAGGTCGGCGCGAGCCGAGGCCTCCTGCTCGCCGAGGCCGCGCGCACGTGCGCGCGCCGCCTCGAGCGCATCGGTCGCCTGTCCCGCGGCGCCCTGCGCAACGGCCAGCGTGTCATTGGCTGCGGCGAGCTCGTGCTCGGCGCGCTGGAGCTGATCGGCCAGCCGCTCGCGCTCTCCGCCGAGCACGGCGCTGCGCTGGGCCACCTCGCCCGCCTCGCGCTCGGCGCCGTCGCGCTCGAGCTGCAGGCGATGGATGCGTTCCCGTGCATCGCGCACGTTCGCCTCGGCGAGCGACAGCGCGTCACGGGCGGCGAGCACACCGCCGCGCATCGCCTCCTCGTCGACGATGGCGCGCTGCAGCGCGTCGGCCGCACTGCGCACGTCGGCTTCGCACTGCGACTCCTCGGCGCGCGCGGCGTCCCACTCGGCGCGCAGGCGGTCGCCGAAGGCCGCGCCCTCGCTGCGCTCCTGCTCGGCGCGCTCGCGGCGCTGCACGGCGTTCTGGTGCCGCTCCTCGGCCACCGCCACCTCGCGCTGCAACTGCTGCTGCGACTCGCGCAACTGCATGGCCACGCGCGTCCGTTCTTGTCGCCCCGTGTCGGCCGCCGCGCGCGCCGCGTGCGCCGCGTCACGCGCCTGCTCGGCGGCGCGCCCCCGCGCTTCGCCTTCAGGGGCCCGCACGCGCAGCCCGCCGAGCTCCTCGCCCAGCCGCGCCAACTCGTCCATCCACGACGCCATCTCGCGCTCGGCGAGCGTCAGCTCGACCGACCGCCGCCGCGCGGTCACCTCGGTGTGGCGCTCCGCCTTCTTCCGCTGACGGGCCAACGAGCGCACCTGGCTCGTCACTTCATTGATCAGGTCGTCGAGCCGCGCGAGGTCAGCGGTTGTCTCCTCCAGCCGGCGCTCGGTCGAGCGGCGGCGGTCGCGATACAGGCCGACCCCCGCGGCCTCCTCGAAGAGCTCGCGCCGGTCGTCGGGCCGGTCGCTGAGCAGCGCGTCGATCATCTTGCTTTCGATGACCACCCCGACGTCGGCGGCGAGGCCCGTGTTGCGCAGCAGATCGTGGATGTCGCGCAGGCGGCACGGCGTGCGGTTGAGGAGGTACTCGCTTTCCCCCGAACGCGAGAGGCGCCGCGTGATGACCACCTCGCGATACGCGATGGGCAGCACGCCCTCTTCGTTGGAGAAGTGCAACGAGACTTCGGCGATGTTCACCGGCTTGCGCGCCGACGAGCCTTGGAAGATCACCTCTTCCATCTTGGCTCCGCGCAGGAGGCGCGCCCGCTGCTCGCCCAGCACCCACCGCACGGCGTCGGACACGTTGGACTTGCCGCATCCGTTGGGGCCCACGATCGCCGTGACGCCCACGTCGAACGACAGGTCGGTGGGGTCCGCGAACGACTTGAAGCCGTGCAGTTCGAGTCTCGTCAATCGCACTTAGAACGTTCTCCCGGTTCGGTACGCGAGCGCCGGATGGAGCCCGGCGCCGCGAAGATCAGCATCCAGCGACACCGCCGCGGCTGGAGTTTCAAACGCGCCCGCGTAGAGGCGCACAGTTCCATCGTCCTGCAGCAGCGCGTAGGCCGGCGCGCCACGCGCCACAAGGGCGGCGAGGCGCGCGACGGCTGCCGCGCGTGACACATCGCTCTCCAGCAACAACGCCATCGGCCTTCGCACCACGACGCCCGCGTTGTGGCGCAAGACCCCGTTGTCCCGCAACGCGCGGAGCAGGGAATCGGCCCCCGCGCGCTCTCGAAACGCGCCAGCGTTCACGCGATGCCAGCGTGCAGACGAAGCCCCCAGCACCACGGGCGTCACGGTAAGCCCCGGCAGGCGGCCCCCGCGCTCACGAACCCACAAATTTGCACCCGCGGCGGTGTTTGTCGCCACAAGCTCCACCGCGAATTGCGCGGCGACCGCGCTGTCGGGGGGATTGACAGGATCGAGCACGCGCACCGTATCGGCGGGCGAATCGCCGGAACGCGCCGGGGCCGCGGCGCGCTTCCCGGCTTGCGACGCAGCCACGCCGGCGACCGCTCCCGGTCGTGGCGCGTTGGACGCCGTCGGCAACGTCGTTGCGGCCTCTGGTCCGCGTCCCGGTAGCCACGGACGCCAGAGCGCGACAGCGCCCCCCAGCACCGTCGCACCGACGGCGAGCCACGCCAGATGTCGGGTGCGCCGACGCGGGCTCCGCGACGCGGGCGAAGGGCCGGGGCTCGCCGGAGCGCTCGCCTGCGCGAGCACGCGCCACGCGATGGGGATGTCGGCGTCCCCGACGGCCAGCACGCCATCGGTGCTGGGGACGAGGCGGTCGAGCCCCGGCTGGTCAATCCGCGCCACGATCAGCAGCAGCGCGCCGGCCTCGGCGAATCCAACCACGAGGCGACGCCACCGTTCATTGGCCAGCACGTCTGGTGAGAGCGGCTCGAGACCATGCGGCAGGAAGAACAGCCCGGGCGTGCCGTCCTCCGCCGGCTTCGCGACCTCATTGAGGGACAGGCCGCGCACAAAGCTGTCGGTGAGGCCCGTTCCCTCGCGCACGCCTCCGATGGGCGCAAACACCTCGGCGGCGCCGACAAGGTCGGCGATCGCCACACGGCGTTCGGACGCGACCGCGCGCGCAACTTCGAGTGCAAGCCGTGCGGCGGCGTCCGCATCTCGCCCGGTGACCACGGCGGCGGAGAGCCCCGACAACTGGGAGGCCAGGCGACGCCCTTCCTCGTGCCAGGGGTTTGACGCCGGCGTGGCGGGACGCCGGCGTCCGATCACGGCGTGACCTCGAAGACCCAGAAGGGCGTGCCACTGCGGCGCCCGGCCGCTTCGGCGGCATCGCGCGTGGCAAACGGCCCCGCGACGACGCGATAGAGCGTGGTGCCATCGCGCTCATTCGCCTGCACGCGCGCCGCCGTGCCGTCGACGCGCAGCCCTGCGGCGAGCGAGCGCGCCCGCTCCTCGGAAAGGACGGCCGCGAAGGAGAGCATCCACCCCGGGTTGCGCGCGTCGCTCGCCGCGCGCTCCGCCGCTGGCGCGGTCGCGCCGCCGCCGATGTCCATCGCCGCCGGCAACGAGTCGGCGCCCAGCGAGTCGGCGTACGCATCCTCGAACTTCACCGGTTCGTCGAGCGTCGCCGAACGCGGCCGGAAGCCGTTCCACCGCACCAGCGCCCAGACATCGGCGGTCCCGCCGGGGACGCGCGTGCGCTCGCGTCCTGTCTCGGCATCGACGACCACCAACGCGTCATCGCGCGCAAGGGCGATGGAACCGTCCGGCGCGATGAACGGCAGGTCGCTGCGCCACTGCGTGGCGACGCTGCCGATGGCACGCTGGGTACCAATCGCGACCACGTACGCGGAGTCGGATCCCTCCGCCCGCGCGATCAGGTATTGGCCATCCGGGTCCATTCGCAACGTCGTCGCCGGACCGGGAAGTTCGATCCGGCCGCGCACGGCTGCGTCGTACCGGTCCACCACATACAGAGTGCGGCTGCCGCGAATGGCGACAAAGAGCCGATCGCCGCTGGGCGTCGGCGCGACGTCGCGAATGGCGTCGTCGAAGGTCACGGTGAGCGAGCGCTCGAGGTCGCGCGTGCGACGACCTTCGAGATGATCCCCCGCGACGAAGTAGACTCGGTCGCCAACGACCGTCGGGATCACCTCGTCGGCGCCGCTGATTACCGTGCTGTCCACCACCTTTGTCTCCGGCGGGTGCACGCGGCGCACGGAGATGCGCGCGTCGTCGGTGTCGCTCAGGAGCAGGAGCCCGCCGTCGGGGAGGGGGAGGAGCGCACGCACGGGGGCGGGCGGCCGCAGCCGCCAGACGCCGCTGCCGGTGAGCCGCACGACCTCACCCGTGGGAGCCACGCCGAAGACGGCATATCCGTCGGCCGACGCCAGCGCGCGCAGCCGCTCGACCGTGGCCGGCGTCACGCGTCCCACGCGCAGGTCCACGCGCACCGGAATGCGCGCGGCGTCGAGGACGACCAGTACGCCCTGCTGCGCGTCGAACGCCAGCGCGTCGGAGACGGGCGGAGTGCGCTGCGAGGAACTCCAGACGACGCTGTCTCGTCCCCAGCGATAGGCGCGGGCCGTCCCGCCCTGTCGTGGGAAGCGCAGCAGAACGGCGTCCGGCCCCGCGGCGCTCGCCCAAGCGCTGCCGCTTCCCACGCCCGCATCGGGCGCCTTGGTGCAGGCCTGCGCGGCGAGCAGGGCCATCAGCAGGAGGGTGGGGCGGCGCATCTCAGCAATCTGCCAGAATGCGGGGGCAGAGGAAAGGCGATTGAGGACTTGGACCGAGGATTGCGACAGAGGACTGCGACCTAGGATCGCGATGAACGATGGCCCGACGAGCTTCCGCCGGGCCATCGCCAATCGCCATCACCCATCGCGATCCAAGATCGCAATCCTCGGTCCAAATCCTCAATCTAGAAGGAGGGTCCCAAGGTCCAGAACCAGTACCCCTTCTTCGACGTCGCATCGAGCGGATACGACTTGTCGAAGCGCAGGATCGCAAAGTTGAACAGGTTGATGCGGAATCCATAACCATAGCTGCGCATGGCGTAGCGCTGGGCCTGCCAGTCGTAGTTCGCCGGTTTGTTCCAGGACACCGACTGCCCCTTGTTCCAGGCCACGCCCGCGTCGAAGAAGAAGAGCCCGTCGACCGGCAGGAAGGAAATGCTCGTCTTCCGGATCTTGAAGGGCCGGACGACCGGGAAGCGCAGTTCGGCGTTGCCGAACGCCACCCGGCTGCCGAGCAGCTGCGTGGCCGAGCACGCATCGGTGACCGTCGGGGCGTTCTCGCAAGCGCTGGAATAGTAGTTCTCGCGGTCGTAGCCGCGGATGATGTCGGCGCGCCCGATGTACTTGGGGAACTCACCCTCGCCGCCCCCGGCCGAGATGGCCGTCTGCAGGCGGGTGGCGAGCGTCAGGTAGCTGAACAGGATCGCGTCGTAGCGCCGGTAGTCGGCGTTGTAGTTCGTCCAGCTCAGGTTGCCCATCGCGCGCTCGATCTCGAAGCGGTAGCGCTGGCCGTAGATCGGCCCCGTGTACCCCATCAGCGTGTTGTCGTGCACGAACGCGGCATAGGGCGACGCGTAGTTGAGCGACGAGACGTTGACGATGCTGTCGATGTAGATCTGCGTGGTGTACCCGTACGCGTAGTCCACCCCGTAGCTCAGGAACATCAGCGACCGGTCAATGTTGTTGAGGCTCACGCCGTACTCGAGCCGCTTGAAGCGGTTGAGCGGATACAACCCAGCCATGAACGCGGAGCGCTGGATGTAACGCGCCAGCGCCTGCTGCTGGATGGCCTGCGTGACGCTGACCGGCGTCACGGCCGCGTCGAGCAGGAAGAAATACGGCTGCTGCTGGAAGCCGGCTGTGTACTGGAAGCGGCGGGCCAGCGAGGTGTACGCCGCGAAGACCTGCGCCTCCTCCACGCGCCCATTGATGCTGCCGGCCAGCGCGAGGCGCTTGTTGCCGACGAGATCGGAGAGCACGATGGCCGTGCCGCCGTAGACGCCGCGGCCGTAGTTGTCCTGCGCGTAGCCCACCTGCGGGCGCGCGATGTACTCGGGGCGCAGGGAGCCGGGGTACCGGCCTTCCTTGAACGTGCTCGTGTCAGGGAGCGCAAAGGTGGCGTTGTCGAGCAGCGAGGCGACGCTCACGCCGGCGGCGCCGGTCCGCTCGGGGAGCTGTTCCGTCGGGCGCAGCCCGCCCTCCGCGCGGTAGACCGACTGGCGCCGCGGATCGCGCACCGCCTGCCGCGAAGCGGCGAGCACCGAGTCGCGCGCCGCCGCCGCGGGCGCGACGAGGGCACTCACGTTCGCGGTGGCGGCCAGGCGTTCCCGATCACGGCGCTGCGCTGCCGTGTCCGCTGGCGCCGGAGCAGCCGGCGGCGCCGCGGCGACAAGGGCGACCTCCCGGAAGGGCTCGCCGCGGAGGGCCCGCGGGTTGTTCACCTGCCAGACCGCGAACTCGTTGTTCTCGCTGTAGACGAACGCCATGCGGTCGGCACCCGCTGCCCACGTCAGCGCCGGACTGTTCTCCGTCACCGACTGGACGCCGCCGACGAGCTTGGTCAGTTGGTAGTGCTCGCCATCCGCGAAGTCGTACAGGAAGACCTGCGGAATGCCGAGGCGATCGCTGATGAAGGCCACCGACTTGCCGTCCGGCGCCCACTGCGGGTTGAGGTTCTTCCCCGCCTGGCCGGGTAGGACCGTGATCTCGCCCGCATCGATGTCCAGCACGCTCACGCGCCAGCGGCCGAACTTCAACACCTCGAGCTGCGTCTGCGGTCCGCGCTCGGAAACGAAAGCGATGCGCTTGCCGTCCAGCGACCAGGCGGGCATGAAGTCGCCGTAGAGGTCATTGGTCAGACGACGCAGGTTCTTGCCGTCGGCGTCGATGACGTAGAGATCGGACACGCCGCCCTGCAGTCCGCTGAACACGATCTGCCGGCCGTCGGGCGACCAGCTCGGGCCGATCATCGCGTCGAGCGACGTGTCGAGCCGGCGCACGACGCGCCGCGCGTTGACATCGGCGATGTACAGCACGTCGCGGCCGCCGCGCTGGGCGGTGAACGCGATGAAGCGTCCGTCGCGCGAGAACGCGCTCTGCGAGTACGCGTAGCGCAACTCCTCGAACTCGGGGTTAAGCGTGCTTTCCGTCAGGCGCTTCAGGCGCTTGCCCGTCTGGGCGTCGGCCAGATAGAGGTCGAGGAAGACCTCGGCCTTCACCAGGCTGCCGGTGGAGATGTAGGCGATGTGCTTGCCGTCATCGGAGAGCGCGGGCGCCACATAGACCGGGATGACGCCGCCCGTTTTGCGCTCCGTGAGCAGCGACGTCGCGATGCGCCGCGGGCGGTCGAGCCGCTCTACCTGCGGCAGGTACTGCGCCTGCATCGCCTCCTTCCAGTCGGCGGCGAGTTCCTCGAGGGTCAGCCCCGTGTGCCGCTTGAAGGCCCGATCGTGTCCCAGGGCGGGAGTGGCCTGCATGATCTCGCCGACGATCTCATCGCCCCAGCGCGAGCCCACGTAGCGCCAGAACGACTCGCCATACCGATACGGGAAGTACTGGTCGGGGCGGCGGTCGAGATCCTCGATCGTCGGGAACTTGCCGCTGAGCGCGGCGTCGCGGATCACGCCGTCGGTCGCCGGATGGTCCGGCCCGACGGACAGGTACTCGGCCATGCCCTCGATGAACCAGAGGGGCGGCATGCGCTGCTGCAGGGTCTCCAGCCCCTGGCCGGCCTTGCCGCGCGCGAAGATGTCGTACTGGAACTGGTGCACCATCTCGTGCGTGAGCACGTGTTCGGCCTCGCCCAGGTCGCCGGTGAGGAAGAACATGTTCCGTTGGCGCAGGGCGTCGGTGACGCCGCCCGTTCCCTCGCCGAGGTCGCCGAAGACGTTGTTCTGTGCAAACGCGCCGCGCGAGCCGTACACGATGATCGGCTTGCGCTCCTTGAACTGGTAGCCCATCAGCTTCGACAGCCGCGCGTACGAACGCTCGGCGAGGCTGCCGGCGAGGCGCGCCTTCAGGGCGATCTCCGGGTAGTAGTGGATGTCGAAGTGCTCCGTCTTCAGCACTTTCCAGTGGAAGCGCTGGAACTGCACCTGGTTTTGGCCGAAGTAGCCTTGCGCGCCGAGGGACGGCGTCGCGGCGAGGCACAGAAACAGGCACAGGCTGACAAGGCGGGCCTTCGACATCGACGCTCCCGGATTAGGACGTGATGGTCACGGCCGGGGCGTCGCCCCAGAGCCGTTCAATCTGGTAATACGAACGCATGGACGGATGGAAGACGTGGACGACGAAGTCCACGAAATCCACGAGCACCCACCGGCCGGTCTCCTCCCCCTCCACGTGGTACGGCCTGACCCCGGGGGGCGTCATCCCCTCCACGACATGCTGCGCGACGCTGCGCACGTGGGTGTCAGAAGTGCCGCTGGCGACGATGAAGTAGTCGGCCATGTCGGTGACTCCGTGGAGATCGAGCAGCACGACGTCCTGCGCCTTGTTGTCGGCGCAGAGCGTGGCGGCGTGGCGGGCATGCGAGGCGATCTGGTCGGGCGATGCCATTCTATGAAGCAAACACCGGGGCGAGGGGAAGGTTCCAGGAAGCGGAGAGAACCACAGAGAACGATAGAGAACGACAGAAAGAAAGCAGGGCGACGGTGCGAGCGACAGCGCGGCGACTCCTCCCCTAGCGCGAGGGGCAGGGCTAAGCGACCCACCCCACCAGATACCGCCCGGACTCCCGAAAGACAAGAGAGGGGCGAGCCACGCTCGTCCCTCTCTGTCGTTCTCTGTCGTTCTCTGTCGTTCTCTGTCGTTCTCTGTCGTTCTCTGTCGTTCTCTGTCGTTCTCTGTCGTTTTCTATCCCTTAATCACCCACACCTTGATCTCCGGCTTCACATCGGCGTGCAGCTTGATGCCGACCTTGTACACGCCCAGCGCCTTGATCGGCTCGTGCAGGTCGATCTGGCGCTTCTCGACGTGGACGCCCTGGGCCTCGAGCTGGGCGGCGATGTCGGCCGACGTCACCGAACCGAAGAGCTTGCCCTCTTCGCCGACACGCGCGGCAAAGGTGAGCGAGATCGGCTCGATCTTCGCGGCGAACTCCTCGGCCGCGGCCCGGCGCGCATTCTCGGCGGCCTCGAGGCTCGCCTTCTCCTGGGCGATTCGCTTCTTGTTCCCCGCCGTCGCCTCGTAGGCGATGCCGCGCGGGAGGAGGAAGTTGCGGGCGTAACCCGCCGACACCTTCACGATGTCGCCCGGATGCCCGAGCTTCTCGACCGCTTCACGCAGAATGACTTCCATCGGAAACCCCAACGTTCAGGTTGACGGGCGGGCCTTGCGACGCCAATCGAGCCACGTGTCGCCCAGGCCGAGCCCCACGAATATCACACCCGCCGCGCCGGCGAACAGCACCGACAGGGCGACCACGAGCACCATCATCACCCGCCCGGGCGCCAGGAAGAACAGCGCCACCCCCGCTCCCCGGAGCGCGAAGAGCGCGCCGAAGAAGACCAGCAGGTTGGCGCCCGCATCCCGCGCGACGCCAAGACCGGGAGCCACCAGAAGGGCCAGCCCGCCGACCAGTCCCCAAATGAACTGATCATTGAACCGGAACTCCCTCAGCCGGGCCAGCGGCGCGCCGACCCGCGCGCGCCCGACCCGGTGATACAGCGCCCACGCGAGCGCGAGCGCGGCCAGCGTTTCCAGCGCCAGCAGGGCCGGGAAGAGCGCGGGCGACCGCTCGGCGGTGCGCCGAACCATCTCGCGCTGCTCCTGCAGCGTCCGCTCGAACCAGGCCGCCGATTCAGCGTTGGCCGCGCGGAACTCCTGCCAGTCCTTCGTCGTCAGGCGCACCTGCCAGTCGCGATCGAAGGCCTCCGACCGCCGCAGGAGCTCCGTGCCGACCACCTGCCGCACGCGGGCCGCTCCTCCCGGCGCCGCGAGCGCCGAAACGCCCGCCACGGCGAGCGCCAACCCCAGCGTGGCCAGCGCGCGGGGCAGGAAGGAGTGCGTCGGCCAGGCCAGCGCCATCCCGCCAAATGCCACCGCCACCAGCACGCCCCAGCCCTTGGCGAGCAGCGAGTACTCGCTGCGCATCGGGCCGGTCACGATGAGCCAGGCGGCGAATCCCACCCAGAGCACCGCGAGGAACAGGCGTCCCCCGGACTTCCACCCCGCCAGCGCGCACGCGGCCACCGCGGGGACCATCACCAGCGCCGTCTCCGCCAGCGGGAAGATGACCGCGAAGGGCGGCATCGCCGGCAGGAGGAGCAGCAGCACCAGGCCGCCGACAACACCGCGCCAGCCGCGCTCCCGCGGAACCTCGGCCGGCGTGGGTTCGACGACGGCGTCCGTCACTTACTGCGTCTGCCCGCGCGTGTACGGGAGCAGGGCCAGGTACCGCGCCTTCTTGATGGCGACCGCCAGCTGGCGCTGGTGGCGCGCGCACGTGCCGCTCAGGCGGCTCGGCAGGATCTTGCCGTTGTCGGTGACGAAGCGCGCGAGGAACCGCTCGTCCTTGTAGTCGACGTGGCGGATGCGGGCTTCATCCATGGGGCAGGTCTTCCGCTGGCGGCGCATTATTCGTCGTCCTCGTCGTCGTCGTCACGGGCCCGCTTGGCGGCGAGCTGTTCCTCGGTCATCGGCGGGGCGCCGAGCTCATGCTCGTGGATCGAGATGAGGTAGCGCACCACGGCGTCGTCGAGCTTGAGCGAGCGCTCGAACTCCGGGAGCACCTTGCCGTCGGCCTTGAAGCGGGCGACCACATAGTAGCCCGTCTCGCGCTTGCCGATCTTGTAGGCCAGCTGGCGCCGGCCCCAATGGTTGAGCGCAATCTCGCCATCGGCGCTGAGCAGCGCGTGGTGCTTGGCGATCTTGTCGTTGATGGCGGCGTCTTCGAGCGTCGAGTCGAAGACGTACACCGCCTCGTATTCACGAGTCACGGATGGCAATCCTCCTTTGGTCGTTTGCGCCCCCCGCGGGTTGCCGACGCGGGAGGAGGCTGGGCGGCCGGAACGGCCGCGTGATGTGGAACCTTTAATCATAGTCAGGGCAAGCACTTGGGTCAACCGCCGGGGCAGCGAATCGTTGAGGCGCCTCCCTTCGCACCTGACAAGCCCCAAGGGGGCGGCTATCCTTCAACTCCCATGGCCAGTACGCTCTCGCTCGACGACATCGTCGTCGCCTCCAACGACCAGGTCGCCGCTGACTTGGCCGAGGAAGTGGTGATCCTCGGCATGAAGGAGGGCACCTACTTCTGCGTGTCCCAGGTCGCCGCCCGCATCTGGGCGCTGGTGCAGACCCCCCGGCGCCTCTCGGACGTCGTCTCGGCGCTGAGGTCGGAGTACGACGTCTCCGCTGAACAGTGCACTCGGGAGGTGCTGGCGTTCGTCGAGGAACTCGTCGCACGTGGGCTCGTGGTGCGGGATGCTCCGGCGCATCCGTAGGCTCGCGACGCTTCCTCCGGGTGAGCGCGCGCTCGCGCTCCAGGCGCTGTGGACCTTGCTGTGGGTGCGGCTCCTGCTCTGGGCGCTCTCGTTTCGTCGCGTGCGCGCGGTCGTGGATCGGTTGGCGATGGCGGCTGAACCGGTACCTGATGCGGATTTCGCGCGCGCGGTCCGCCGCGCCGTGGATCGCGCGGCGCGCACTGTCCCGGGAAGCGATTGCCTGCCACGCGCGCTGACCGCCGAGGTGATGCTCCGTCGCGCCGGTCGGCCGGCGCGGGTGTCCATAGGCGTGGCGTCCGACGGACGGCTCCTCAGCGCGCACGCGTGGACGGAGAGCGCGGGGCTGATGGTGACCGGCGAGCGCAACGACCCGCATGACTTCCGCACGCTCACCGTGTTCGGCGACGCGCCACCGGCGACGGGGCGACCGTGAGCTACAGGGTCCGGGACTATCTCGACATGATCGCGGATGAGCGCCGCACGGGCGCGTACGTCCGGGCCCTGCGGAAGCTGGTGAACGCGGAGTCCGTCGTCCTCGATCTCGGGGCCGGCTTCGGCTTCTTTGCCGTGCTCGCCGCGAAGCTCGGCGCGCGTCGCGCCTTCGCGATCGAGACCGAGGACGCCATCGGCCTGGGACCGGCGCTGGCGCAGGCGAACGGCGTGGACGACCGGGTCACCTTTCTCCAGGGCGACTCTCGGCAGGTGACCCTGCCAGAGCGCGCGAATCTGCTGGTCGAGGATGTGCGTGGCGTCCTGCCGCTGCACAGCGAGCGCATCAAGCTCCTCGTGGACGCGCGCGAGCGCCTGCTCACGCCGGAGGCGCGGCTGATCGCCGTGCGAGACCGTCTTTGGGCGGCGCCAGCACGAGAGGCGCAGCGCGTGCGCGAGGTCCGCGCCATTACCGGCGCCGACGCCTTCGGCGTGAACCTCGGCGGCCTGCGCCCACATGTCGTGGACGCGCCGCATCGCCCGGGAGTCGAGCCCGACGATCTGCTGCTCCCGGGGGCTCCACTCGGCACCATCGAGTTGGTTAGTGTCAGCGATCCGAACTTCGAGGGCACGGCCCGCTGGAGCGTCCCGGCTCCGCTTGTCGCGGACGGGTTTGCGGTGTGGTTCGACGCCGAGCTGGCAGGAGGCGAGCGTTTCTCCTCGGCGCCGGGGTCGGAGCAGACCCTGCACCGCACCCTGTATCTGCCGTTGCGGCATTCGATCACGGCGCCAGCGGGCGGCGAGCTGTCCCTGCGCTTCTGCGCTGTGCAAACCGCGGGCGAGTACACCTGGGTGTGGGAGTGCGCGGTCGCCGGTCCTGACGGACGCGAAGTCGTGCGGGCGGCCCGACAGTCCTCGCTCGGAGCGCTCGCCTTTACGCCTGCGCTTCTCGCGAAGGGATCGGAACTGCATCGTCCAAGCCTCGGGCTGGAAGGACGGCGCGTTCAGGCGACGATTTTACTGGCTGAGGCGGCTCGTTCCGTTGGGGAGATCGCCGCGGCGCTCGCCGCTCAACCGGCCCTTGCCTTCGCTTCACGTCAAGCCGCATTTGACTGGCTGCAGCGCACTCTGCCGTGGTTGGAGGCAGGGTCGGTGGTGCAACATAGACGGTGAAGGAGTTGACTGTTATTGTGACGTTGTATATTTTTTCGACATTACTCGCGGGGCTTAGTTTCAGTGACCTTGACGGCGTTTGCTCGTCGATCGGGGCCGTTATAGAATGGGGCAGGCATCCTAGGCGAGCGGAGAGCTGATGGCACACACCGATGATGGCGCGGGAGTGGCACCAGCGCGCGGCGAGGGCGCTGCGAGTCGGACGCGCGCCCTGATGGCGTGGGCCAGCCCGCGCCTCGTGCAGATGGGATCGGTGGCGCAGTTGACGGCGAAGGTGGACCAAGTCGGTAACAAGGACGGCGGCGGCGGCATGACTAGGCGCACGTAGGCGGGGTCACTTGCATTCGGTGTTCGTGGCCCGACACGGAGAACTGGGCGATGCGGAGAGAGGGGCAGCGTACGGACGATGCAACGACGGGCGCGCATGCGACCGACGGGGTGGTCGCGCGTGCGGCTTGGGTCCCGCCGCTGCTTCGGCGCCTTGGGTCAGTGGCGCAGGTCACCTCCAAGGTGGACCTCATGGGGAATAAGGACGGCGGAGTCTGGCCGAAGCGGCGCACCTGAGACGGCGACGTGCTGGCCTTCGGCGCCCTGATTGACCGCTCGCTGGCGCCGCTGGCCTCGAATCTGACGATGCGCCTGCGGCAAGCGCTTCCCGCGCTGCCCGGGCGCGTTTCCGTATCGGCGTCCCAGGGGGGAGAGGCGGTCGTCGCGCACCTCGCCGACGTGCGCGCGCTCCCGTTCGACGCTGACCTGCCGCTCTGGGACGGCGATCTGCTGGTTGCCGGGACCCTGCGGCTGGATGCGCGCGAGGCACTGCGCGTCGCGCTGCGATGCGACACGAACGACGGCGACTCGGACGCCCAACTCGTCCACCGCGCGTACCACCAGTGGGGTGTGCGGCTCGCGGAGCATCTGCTGGGGGACTTCGCCTTCGTCGTCTGGGATCGTGCGCAGCGCCGACTGGTCTGCGCCCGCGACCCGCACGGCAACCGCCAACTGTACTGGGGGTGTGCAGGAGCCGTCATGGCCGTGGGAAGCAGCGTCGACATCGTGCGCTCCCTTCCCGGCGTCTCCTCCGACCTCCACGCGAAAGCCGTCAGCGACTTCGTGCGGCATGGCTGGCCGATGGAAGCCGATCGCACGGTCTTCCGCGCGGTGCATCGCGTGCCGGCGGCGCACACGGTGGTGCTGCAAGACCTCGACCCGCCGCGGCTGCGACGCCACTGGGCGTTCCCGGTCCCCTCGCCGATCCGCCATCGCGATCCCGAGGACTACGCGGCGCAGTTCCGCGAAGTGTTGCAGGAGGCCGTGCGCGACCGGATGCGAACGCCGACGGCGGCTATCTACCTCAGTGGCGGCATGGACTCGACGATGTTGGCCGCCACCGCACGGCGCGCGGCGCCCGAGGTGTCGCTGTCGGCGTTCACGATGAGCTACCCGACCGTTGCGCCCAGCGACGACGAGGCGCTTTCCGTCGAGGTGGCGACCCGTCTGGGCCTGCCGCACACCGTGTTCAACCTGGACCGGGCGCACGCGCTCAGCTACCTGGAGGACCTCGACGCCCTGCCGCCGCTCCCGATGGATGAACCGGATCTCGCGCCTTCGCGCGAGACGCTGGCCCCGATCGCCGCGTGCGCCCCCGTGGTGATTGACGGCGAGGATGGCGACTGGCTGCTGCACGCGCCCACGCTGCTGACGCAGCTGCGGACGCAGCCGCTCGCCGAGGTCATCGGATCGTGGGGCCGCTTCTGGTGGCGCACCGGGCGACGCCCGTGGGTGGGACTGGAATGGCGGGACAGACTCCGTCGCTGGCGGCGCAGCGCGCGCGAGAATCGCACGCCGTGGCTGCGGGCCGCGGACGCGTCCGACTACGCGGTTGCCGATGCCGCAACGCCGGCCATCGAGCCGGAGCACCCGCTCCGACCGCGGAACGTGCGCGCGCTCTCCGCCCCAATCTGGGACGCCCTGTATGAGGCGCTGTCGCCGGCCGTCACGCGGCAGTCCGTGCTTCATACGCTGCCGCTCATGGATCCGCGCGTCATGGCCTTCGTCTTCGCCATTCCCCCCGTGCCGTGGTGCCAGGAGAAGCACCTCTTTCGCGTGGCCATGCGCGACGCGCTCCCGCCGGCCGTGCTCGCACGCCCGAAGACGCCGCTCGCCGGCTCCTTCGAAGCCCAAGTGGCGCGATGGCGCGCGGCGGGCGGTGCTGGGACGCGGATCTCCGAGCGGGTCGCGCCGTGGGTGGACGTCGAGACGGTGCGCCGCGTCCTGCGCGCGGGGACACCATACGAGGTGATCGACGCGTGGCGTGTCCTCCAGTTGGACCGCTGGCTGGAGCGGGAGGAGCGGCGACGTGCCTGACTATGGGCTCTACGGCCTGGTGATCCGCAGCGACCGCGCGCTTGACGGCCTCGCCCCTGCGCCCGCCGGCGCCTCCGTGGACGTGGACGTGGTGCTCGGTCGTGGGCGGCTCGACACGCCACCGTGGGAGCGGGCGGCGCCGTACTACGAGGAGCCCACGCCGGAGGGTGAGCCACCGACGCTGGTCGTGCGACGAGACGCCGCGCTGGGTTTCATCTTTCGCTACGCCGACGGCACGGAGTTCGTGCTGGACCGCAGCGCGACCACGATCACGGCCGCGTGGGCCGCGGCGTCCACGCTCGCCGACACGGCGACATACCTGCTGGGGCCGGTCCTTGGGTTCGCGCTGCGCCTGCGGGGCGTGCTGGCCTTCCACGCGAGCGCCGTCCTGCTGGAAGGTCGCGCCGTGCTGTTTGCTGGACCGAGCGGGGCGGGGAAGTCCACGATTGCTGCGGCCTGCGCCGCGGCCGGTGTGCCGGTGCTCTCGGATGACGTGGTCGCGGTGCGCATGCTTCACGGCGAGGCGATGGCGTTCCCATCGTACCGTCTCCTCCGGCTCTGGGACGAGAGTGAGAGGATCTTGTTTGGCACGACCGGCGAGTTGCCGCTCCTGACGCCCACCTGGGAGAAGCGTGCGCTTCCCCTCGGCCGCGCCTTCCCGTTTCACGAATTGCCGGCGCCGCTCGGCGACCTCTTCCTGCTGGCGCCTCGAGCGGATGATCCTCGCGCGCCGTACGTCGAGCCGATGCCGCCGGGTGACGCGTTCATGGGGCTCCTGGCGAACACGTACGCGAACTACCTGCTCGACGACGCGATGCGGGGTGAGGAGATGCGCGGACTCGACACCGTGGTGCGCGGACGGCGCGTTCGACGGCTGGTGCCGCACGCCGATCCCGCGCGGCTCGACGCGCTCGTGGCCGCCGTGCGCGCGGCCGTGGCCGACGCGGCCCCGCGCTGACTCGTACCGCGCCGGGCGAATCGGCGCCATCTTCCTCCCTATGGTCGACGGGATCCGTCCAGACGTTGCCTTCGTGCTCGCGGCGCTGCGGTGCGACGCGCACGCTGAGCGCGCGCAGCGCGACGCGGCGGCAGGGGTGGCCGATTGGGCTGCGGTGGCGCGGCTGGCCCTGACGCACGACGTGGCGTGGTGGGTGGAGCGGGCGCTGCCGTCCGACGGCGTGCCGGCCGACGCGGAGGGCGTGCTGCGCGCGACGACGCGCGCCGTGTCGGTGTCGGCGCTGGCTGGGGCGCGGCAACTGGCGGAACTCCACGACGCATTGGATCACGCCGGCCTGCGCGCGGTGGCGTACAAGGGCCCGGCGCTCGCCGCGGACGTGCACGGCGCCGTGGGGGCGCGACGTTTCACCGACCTCGACTTGCTCATCGCCGAGGACGACCGCACGCGCGCCATCGCCGCGATGCGCGCGCTGGGGTATGCCTCGCCGCACGGCCTCTCGGAGCGCGCCGAACGCGTCTACTCGCGATGGGAAGGCGTGACGCACCTGGCGCGCGCTGATGACTTGCCGGTGGAGCTTCACTGGCGCTGCCAGGCGCCGCGCTACGGCGGGCCGCAGGATCCGGCGGACGTAGTGGCGCGCGCGCGGCCGTGCGCGCTGGGCGGCGGTGCGGTGCTCGTGCCCGCTCCCGAAGACCTCGGCGTGTTGCTGGCGCTGCACGGCGTGAAGCACGGATGGTCAATCCTGATGTGGCTCGCGGATTTTGTGGCGGCCGTGAGCCGACCGGGCTTTGATTGGGACGTGTTCTCCGCGCGCGGCGCGGCGTGGGGCGTGCGTCGCGCCCTGCACTTCGCCGTGCTGGTGGCGCGCGAACTGACCGCGCTGGAAATGCCGGCGTCGGTGCAGGCGGACGCGCTGCGCGATGACCGTGCGGCGTTTCTTGCCGGCGCGGTGTCGGCGCGGCTGACCATGGCGGCCGACGCGCCCGATTAAGGGGCGGAGTCCACGCCGCGCTATGACCTGCAGTGGCTCGAGGGCGGTTGGGCGCGCGTGCGCTATCTGGCGCTGGCGGCCGCGCTCCCCACGCCGCAGGAGCGCACGCGCGCGCCGCTTCCCGACGCGCTGCTCCCGCTGGTGTACCCGATGCGCGCGTGGCGTCTGATGCGGCACGCGCTCGGGCGGCGCGCCTGATGGCGACGTTGCGGCAGTTCCTCGGCGTGCTCTGGCAAGAGCACCGGTGGGCGATGCTGGGCGTGTGCGCCACCTCGCTGGCGCTTCTGCTGACGGAAGGGGCGGGACTGCTGCTGCTCATCCCGATGCTGGGGCTGGTCGGCGTTTCGCTGGGCGATGGCACGCCGGATCGCATCGCCGATGGCATCGCACGCGCGCTGGCCGCGGTGGGCGTCGCGCCGACACTGGCCGGCGTGCTGCTCGTCGTGGTGGTCGTTGTCAGCCTTCGCGCGGCGCTGCAGTTGGCGCTGTCGCGCGGGCAGTCGCGGCTCGAGGTGGAGGTCGTCGGTGGGTTGCGCGAGCGGCTCTTCGCGGCCGTCATCGCCCTGCCCTGGGCCCGCTTCGTGGGCGAACGGCCCGCCGCACTCGTGCATGCGATGGGGCCGCAGGTGGACGACGTGCATAGCGCGCTGTTGCTGCTGATTCATGGGGTCTCCGTGGTGGCCGCCGTGCTGGCGGCAGCGCTGGTGGCCGTGGTCGTCTCGCCGCTGCTCACGCTCGTCGTGGCGGTGGCCGGCCTCCTGCTCGTGCTTTCTGCGCGCGCGCTTCGCGCCCCCGGACGCGCGGACGGCGACCGGTTGCTGGCCACGGGCATGACGCTCTTCACCCGGGTGAGCGAACTGCTTGGCGGTGCGAAGATGATCCACGCGCACGGCGCCGAGACGCGGGCGATGCGCGCGGTGGCGGAGGACACGCGTGAGTGGGCGACGCTCACGCGGGCCACGGCGGGGCGGCTTGCGTGGGTTCGCTTCGTGCTGGCCGTGCTCGCGGTGGTCATGCTGGCGGTGCTGGTCTGGCTCGCGGTGACTGTCGCGGGCTTGGCACCGGCGACGTTGCTGCTCCTGCTGCTCGTCTATGCGCGTCTGGTGCCGCAGTTGGCAGAGCTGCAGGGACTCTGGAGCGCCATCGCCCAAGCGCTCGCGTCCTATGCCTCCGTGGCCGCGCTGCTCGCGCGATGTGAAGCGGCGCGCGCCGCCGCTGACGGCGGCGTGGCCGTGCAGAGCGATGCCGCCGACGGCGGCACAACGCGCGGTCGTGCCGCGGCCCTAGAGGTGCGCGCCATCACGCTGAGATATGACGGGAGCGTCCGGCCGGTCCTCGAAGATTTCTCCGCGCGATTCCCGTCGGGATCGCTGACCGTCGTGGTGGGCGAGACGGGGGCGGGGAAGACGACGCTCGGGGACCTGCTGCTGGGCTTGCTGACTCCGGAGGCCGGAGAGGTGCTGGTGGACGGCGTGCCCTTGCACGCCCTGTCGCGCGACGCCTGGCGCGCACGCGTGGCGTACCTCGCGCAGGAGCCCATGCTCTTCCACGGCACGATTCGGGAGAACCTCCGCTTTGCGTCCCCGTCGGCGACCGAGGAGGAGCTTGCCGCGGCGCTCGCGGCCGCGGCGTGCGATTTCGTCGCGCGACTGCCGCAGGGGATTGATGCGCCGGTGGGCGACCGCGGCGTGCTGCTCAGCGGCGGCGAGCGTCAGCGGCTTGCCCTGGCGCGCGCCCTCCTGCGCCAACCCGACGTGCTCGTGCTCGACGAGGCGACGAGCGCGCTGGACGCCGAGACCGAGGCGCGCATCCTCGAGACGGTGCGCGCACTGCGCGGCCGCTGCACGGTGATCTTCTGCACGCACCGGGACGCGGTGCGTCGCGCGGCGGACGCGGTGATCGAGGTGTAGCCTCCGCGGGGAGTTCCGTGTTTTCGAACTGCTTCACCACGGAGACACGGAGGGCACGGACAAGGGCAACTACAAGACCTTGGGGTCACGACAGCGCGCCACTCAGACATCTGCGTGGCGCTCGCAGTTCCCCCAAGAAGTCGCTTTTGCAGTTCTCCGTGCCCTCCGTGTCTCCGTGTTGAAGGGTTTTGCCGTTCCCCGTGCCCTCCGGGTGCTCCGTGCGGTCGCCCGCAGGGAGCCGGCGAGCGATACGCGATGAAATGCAATCGTCTGCGGCGGAAAGGTGACGCGCCCGGGACGGTGCGGTGCGATTGTGCGAGGCACCGGGCGGGCCGGCAACAACCGCAGCCGAGGATGGGCGATGCACGACTATCGGAAGCTGGACGTGTGGGTGAAGAGCCATGAACTCGCGGTGGACATCCATCGCTTGGCGATGAGTCCCGTGGGCGGGGAGGTCGTGCATCGCGAACTGCGCGCAGCCGCGCTGGAGGTACCGGTGCGCCTCGTACGCGGCTGCGAGGCGGAGGAGGCCGGCGAGTTCGCGGTCGCGATGCGCGACGCGGCGGCGGCGGTGGATGAACTGGGCTACCGGCTGCGGTTCGCGCGCGACGCGGCGGCGATTGACGACGTGCCGTTCGCGCGGCTCGAGGCGCGCGTGAACCAACTGCGCGCGATGCTCGGCGGACTGAACCGCACGGTGCGCGTCAGGCTGGGGGCGGCGGGTCGTCCGGCGGCGAGTCGGCCGGCGGCGTCCCGCCCGGCGGCCCCTCGCGCGGTCCCTGATCGGGCGCAACGAGGCGCCCTGGATGCCGGTTCATCGCCGCCACGATCCCGTCCGTGATCCACGTCGTGACGCCGGTCGTCAGCGCGGGGAGGAGCGCGCGCACCACCGTCGTCTCGTCGGCTTCGAACTCGTCGAGGACGTAGTCGCGCAGGTGTTCGCCGGGGACGGGCTCCGCGCGCCCCACCCCGATGCGCAGGCGCGCATACTCCAGCGTGCCGAGCGCGTCCTCGACGCTGCGCAGGCCGTTGTGGCCGCCCGCGGAGCCCTTCGCGCGAAACCGGAACGCGCCGACGGGGAGGGCGACGTCGTCCACGACAACAAGCAGGTCGCTTGCCACGGCCCAGAACGGCCGGTTGACGTACGGCGCGAGGGCGTCGCCGCTGAGATTCATGAAGGTGAGCGGTTCGAGCAGCCGAACGCGGCGTTGCTCGACCTCGCCGTCCGCGGCGCGACCGTGCGTCACGGCGCGCCACGGGGGAAAACGCCAAACGTCGGCCAGGTGGTTGACCACCCACCAGCCGACGTTGTGACGCGTGCGCTCGTATTCGGGACCCGGATTGCCCAGACCGACGACGAGCTTCACGGGAGGTCGCTCGCCTAGGCCTTCGTCTCGGCCTCGGCGCCCTCCTCCTCCTTCTTGCCCTTGCTGAGCACTTCCGGCTCCGCCGGGGCGGCCGCGGCCTCGCCCGGCAGCGGCTCCGCCGCCTTCTCTTCCTTCGGCGCCGCGCAGGTGCAGAGGGTCGCGTCCTCGTCGTCGAGCACCTCGATGCCGGCTGGCACCGCAACGTCGCTGACGTGCAGCGAGCGGCCGATGGCAAGGTTGGTGATGTCCACCTCGATGCGCGACGGAATCGCCATCGGGTCCACGCGGATGGAGAACTCGTGCATGATCTGGTCGACGATGCCGCCTTCCTTCACGCCAATGGAGGCGCCGACGTACACGATCGGGACGCGCACGGTGACCTTCTCGCCAGCGACCAGTTCCTGGAAGTCGACGTGGAGGATGTCCTTGCGATAGGGATGGCGCTGAATCTCGCGAATCAGCGCATTCGACTTGGCGCCGTCGACATCGAGTTCAAACACGGTGGTGCGGTACGGGACCTTTTCGAGGAGCAGCTCGAACGCGTGCGTCTCGAGGGAGAGCGCGCGCGGCTCGCGCGCGTGCCCGTAGATGACGCCGGGAATACGGCCAGCGGCGCGCAGCTTGCGGGCCGTGCCCTTGCCGGTGTCATTGCGTCCGGCGGCGGAAAGCGGAGTGGTAGCCATGGTTCGATCCAGCTGGAGTACTCTGCGCTACGTGGGTTCCCGGTAGGTCCGGCCCGGCGGCGCAGGAAAACAGAGAAACAACAGAGAAACAACAGAGAAACAACAGAGAAACAACAGAGAAACAACAGAGAGACAACAGAGAAACAACAGAAACGACAGAAACAACAGAAACGACAGAAACGACAGAGACGACAGAGACGACAGAGACGACAGAAACAACAGACAAGCAACAGCCAACTCAGACTCTACCGTCCACCGTCAACCGTCCACCGTCCACGGTCCACCGTCAGCCGTCACTCAAATAGCGAACTCACCGACTGGTACGCATGTGTGCTCCGAATGGCCTTGGCGAGCAGTTCGCCGACCGAGAGCACGTTGAGCGTGGGGAACTTCCGGGACTCGGGGATGCAGATCGTGTCGGTGACGGTCACTTCCTTCACCGGCGCCGAGGCGAGCCGCTCCACGGCGGGGCCGCTGAACAGGGCGTGCGTGGCGCAGATGTAGATGTCGCGCGCGCCGAGGTCCTTGAGCGCGCGGGCCGACTCGGTCACCGTGCCGGCGGTGTCGATCATGTCGTCGGCGAGGAGACAGTCACGCCCCTCGACATCGCCGACGACGTTCACGACCTCGGCGACATTGGCCTGCGGGCGGCGCTTGTCGATGATGGCGAGCGAGGCGTCGAGGCGCTTGGCGAAGCCGCGCGCCATCTTCGCCGAGCCCACGTCCGGCGCGACGACGACGAGGTCCTTGAGGTCCTTCTTGCGGTAGTGCGACGTCAGCACGGGCGCGGCGTAGAGGTGATCGACGGGAATGTCGAAGAACCCCTGCAGCGCGTGCGCGTGGAAGTCGATGGCCAGCAGCCGGTCGGCGCCCGCGCCGGTGAGCATGTTGGCCATGAGCTTGGCGCCGATGGCCACGCGGGGCTGGTCCTTGCGGTCCTGGCGGGCATACCCGAAGTAGGGCACCACACAGGTGATGCGTGCGGCGGAGGCGCGCCGGGCGGCGTCCACCAGGAGCAGGAGCTCCATGATGTTCTCGGCCGGCGGGTTCGTCGGCTGCACGATGTAGACGTCGGCGCCGCGGACGTTCTCATCAATGCGCGCGAAGACCTCCCCATCGGCGAACCGTGAAGTGGTCGCCTTGGTGAGATCGGTGTCCAGGTGCTTGACGATGTTCTCGGCAAGCGCCCGGTTGGCCGTTCCGGTCATGACCCGGAAGCCCTTGAGAGGAACCGCGAGGCCGTCCATAGCCTTGTAATCTGGCCTATTCCGGGGTCAAATGGTAGGAGGCGGACGGGAGACGGGAGACGGAAGACGGAAGACAGCGAGGGGCGACCGCGCCTTGTCTCCCGTCCTCCGTCTCCAGTCTCCCGTCTGCCCTTCCATTGCCCCCGGTGGATTCGAACCACCATTACCGGATCCAAAGACCGGGGTCCTAGCCATTGGACGAGGGGGCAGTCGCCGCGCGCATCACGCTGCAGTGACTCGAGGCGCCACCTGTGCGTCGAGTCACGAGCAAGATAACTTGCGCCGCCAGTGGCGTCACCCGTATCCGGTGCGGGGTGCGGCCAATCTGTCCGCGGGCGCAATGGTCTGTTTGACGGGACTCTGACGGTGCGTGGTCAGTATGCGCCCGCTGGAGAGTCCGAGAGTCTGATTCAACGAGCGTTCGCGATCCGGTCGTCAGCCTGATCGTTCAGCTCACACAGTGTCTGAGGGTCGTTCGATGGTTGAGGTACGCCATTGCCGCGGGTGCGGATTCCCGGTGGCTCGCATCGCGGCGGCATGTCCGAAGTGCAAGATCGGGTCGCCCGGCTACACCGAGCACGAGTTGTCCGTCCGACGCTGGAAGCTGCTGGCCGGGTTCGTCGCGCTGTTGGCACTGGCGGCGGCGTTCGCGCGACCGATTGGGCCGTAGGCGCTAGGGAGGTCCTGGAGGCGCAGCGCGCCCTGAGGCTTGTTCAGAGGCTCGAAAGGGCGCCTCCGGGAATGCGCCATGACCGCGGTACTGGGGGCCTGGACCAGGTGGAGTCGAGGTTCTCGGCGAGCCATACGTCGGTGGCGGCCACCGGACCTTCCCCGCAAAGCCACCGCTGCCGTCGGGGCTGACCTTGTGGAAATAGATCTGGTCGACCGATCCGGCACCCTCTTTCAGCGCCCCTTCCGGTGGCCACCGTGTTACCGAAAATCACGGGCGGTGTCGCGCACCGATTCGCGTGGACGAGAGTCGCGCACAGCGGTGCGACCCACGTGCCGATCACAGAATCGACTAGCGATTGCCCGGGATGGCGCGCGGGCTGGGTCAATCGAGGGGAAGGGCGGCACCGTTGTTGCCCGGCAGGGCTCACCGGCGATTCTGACGATGCTGGCCGAGCCGCCGACCGGGATAGACTTGGTGGAGGGCGAGAGCGTCAGCGCGTCCTGGAGGGCGGGCGCGATCGCCTGCTTCTTGCACTTGTTCACGGGACCTTCGTAGCCCCTGCGCCAACCGGATCAAACCCAACCGGCCAGACCGTGCCGTTGGTGTACGTGGCGCCCGTGAGTTTGACGCCGGTGAGCGTGCAGCCTGTCAAGTTGGCTCCGCCGAGTGTCGCATTGCGCAACTCGGCGCCTGAGACGTTGCAGTTTCTCAGATCTGCGTTCGTAAAGTTCGCCCCTGAAAGCGTTGCGCCCGGAGCCACCAACCCCGACAGGTTCGCGCCGGTGAAGTTGGCATTGCTGAAATCCCACCAACCCCAGTCCTTGCCGGCCAAGTTCATTCCGGTGTAGTCAAGACCCGGACCCCACATTCCTTTTCCTGCCGGGACAAATCCCGCTGGCCAGGACGTACCCGAGTTGAACCTGGCATTCACAAGCGTCGCCCCAGTGAGTGTCGCGCCGGTGAAGTCGACGCTGTACAGCCCGGTGCCGGTCATGTTGGCGTTCGTCAGGTCAGCTCCAATCATGATCGTGCCAACGAAGTTCGTACCCGTGAGGTTCGCCCCCACGAACTTCGAGCGGGTGAACTCATAATAGCCGAGGTCCCTGCCTGTGATCGTTTGTCCGGTGTAGTCCATATCTGGACCCCACATTCCCGTGCCGGCAGTCGAAAAGCCGGCAGGCCACACCGTGCTCTGCCTGAAGTACGCGTCGGTCCACGTCACGCCCGCCACAACTGCACCTTCGAAGTTCGTCCCATGAAGGTTTACCTTCGTGAGGTTCGCATTGCTCAGGTCAGCGTACTGTAGCTGAGTGTCACGGAGGTTTGCCGCGGCTAGGTTTGCCCCAGAGAGAAGCGCACCGCGCAAGTCGACGTTCCAGAGGTCGGTCGCACCCGCGAGGTTCTGCCCGGAGTAGTCAGGGCCAACGTATATGGTCACCGACGCACTCTTGCCGCCTGCAGACGCCACAACGCTCGTTGATCCAACGCGCACGCCTGCCACCAGCCCCGTCGCTGACACTGTCGCGTTGTTCGCGCTGTTCGACTGCCACGTCACGGTGACACCACTCATGGCATTCCCGCCGGCGTCGAGCGCCGTGGCGGTCAACTGCTTCGTCTTCCCGACGGCGACGCCGGTGATCGAGGGCGTCACCGTCAGCGACGCGACGGGCACATAGGTCGTGATGGTGGCCGTGGCCGCCTTGCCTTCGCTGGTCGCCGTGATCGTCGCGGTGCCGGCGCTCACCGCGGTGACGAGCCCCGACGCCGCGACCATGGCCACCAAGGCGCTGGAGGTGGACCACGTGACGGCGCGGCCTGTGAGGGGTGCGCCCGTGCTGTCCTTCGTCGTCGCCGTCAGCAGTTGCGTCTGTCCGACGGCGAGGCTCGCCGTCGCGGGACTCACCTGCACGCTGGCCACCGGCACCACGATCACGCTGACCGTCGCCGTCGCACTCTTGCCTTCACTCGTTGCCGTGATGGTCGCCGTGCCGAGGGCCTGGGCGGTCACCAGACCGTTCGTTGTGACCGTGGCGACGGTGGTCGAGGATGACGTCCACGTGACCGTCCGCCCCGCCAGCGCCGCCCCCGCGACGTCGCGCGGCACCGCCGTGAACTGGGCCGAGCCGCCGACCCCGAGCGTTACCGTGGTCGGCGTGAGCGTCACCTGATCGACCGGCGGCAGCACCGTGACCGTCGCGGTGGCCGCCTTGCCCTCGCTGGTTGCGGTGATGGTCGCCGTCCCCGCGCTCACCGCGGTGACGAGGCCTGTGCTCGAGACTGTGGCGACGCCGGCGCTCGAGGTCGACCAGCTCACCGTGCGTCCCGTCAACGTTGCCCCCGTGCTGTCCTTGGTGGTCGCCGTCACCTGCTGGGTCTGGCCGACCCCGAGCGTCGCGGTGAACGGGCTCAGTACCACGGACGCCACCGGGGTCAGGATGACGCTCACGGTGGCGGTGGCGCTCTTGCCCTCGCTGGTGGCGGTGATCGTCGCGCTCCCCACGGCGACGCCCGTCACGAGCCCCCCGGCGCTGACCGTCGCGACACTGGGCGCAGACGACGACCACGTCACCGGGCGGCCCGTCAGCGTCGCGCCGCTCGCGTCCGTCGTCGTCGCCGTCAACTGCCGCGTCGCGCCAATGCCAAGCGTGAGCGACGCCGGGGCAATCGCCACCGAGCTGACGGGGGGCACTACCGTAATCGCCGAACTGCCCGTCTTGCCTTCGACAGATGCCGTGACATTCGCGGTCCCGACGGCGACGGCGGTGACGAGGCCGGAGGCAGAGACCGTCGC
>Ga0194127_10001382_pt1 | contig 35652 bp, 22 predicted proteins | sample TA2KigC100mmetaG_FD_148624 | JGI IMG/M metagenome (GOLD analysis project Ga0194127, IMG submission 148624) | Freshwater microbial communities from Lake Tanganyika, Tanzania - TA2015036 Kigoma Deep Cast 100m | ecosystem: Environmental > Aquatic > Freshwater > Lake | place: Tanzania: Lake...
GACATCGCGTGGCTCGGCTTCACCACCCCGGACGACGCCGACGGCGTCGTGTATCTCGACGACCTCAAGCTGGAGATCGCGGACTGACGGGCGCCCGGCCGCGCCCCCATCATCGGCTGAGCCGGATGTGCGCGAAAGGGTCCGGCGTGACGTACGCATGGATGCGGCCGCGACGGAGCGCGGCCCTCCAGGACCTGTTCCATCGATATCGTGAGGACGGCCTTGGAGGGCGCCGCTCCGTCGGCGCCGTGCGAGAGACCCTCGAAGCTATCTTCATCCCTGATCGCCTGACGTGTTCCATGGAGATCGCGAGAGCGGTCCTGGAGGGCGCCGCTCCGCCTGCCCTGCGAAGCGTCCTCGCGAAACAGGGTCGGCGCCATGCGGCAGAAGCGGACGGCCGCGACGGAGCGCGGCCCTCCAAAACCTGTTCCATGGATATCTCGAAGGCGGCCATGGAGGGCGCCGCTCCGTCGGCGCCGTGCGAGAGACCCTCGATGCAACGTCTATCCCTGATCGCCCCGACCTGTTCCATGGATATCGCGAGGGCGGTCCTGGAGGGCGCCGCTCCGTCGGCGCCGTGCGAGAGACCCTCGAAGCTATCTTCATCCCTGATCGCCTGACGTGTTCCATGGAGATCGTGAGGACGGCTTGGAGGGCGCCGCTCCGTCGGCGCCATGCGGGAGACCCTCGAAGCAACGTTCATCCCTGATCGACCCGCCGTTGCGTCGCGCCGGGGCAGGCGCGTAGGATGCTGCCGGCGGCGGAGGGACGGCGAATGCGTGTCGGACTTGCGTGCGGTGGCTCGTGGCTGGGCGCGGCGCTCGTCGCCGCGGCGGCGGCCGGACCGGACACCTCCGGCTGGGAATCGAGGGTTCTCCTGTCGTCGTCGGTGACGTCGCGCCTCTCCGCGGCGGAATCGGCCGTGACCGTGGAGCCGGCCGGCGGCCCCGGGGGCGGCGCCGCGCTCCGCATGGGCGTCGTCGTCGACCACTTCGGCGGCGAGGCGAAATACCCGGTCGGCTGGCCGCGGATCGCACGCGAGTTCAGGGAGGCCGCGGACCGCGACTGGTCGGCGTGGGACTACCTCCGGCTCCGCGTCCGCGCCGACACCGCGCGCGCCGCGCTTCCGGCCGCGCCGCTCTCGCTGTCCCTCCGCGCGCCGGACAAGGCCCGCTCGTTCAGCCGGACGCTGGACGAGGTGAGGAAGGGCGAATGGACCGAGATCCTGGTGCCGGTTCGCGCGATCACGGATCCCTCGGACGTCACCTCGATGACGCTGTCGATCTCCGACGCGAACTACAGCCACGGCGACCGCGTCGACTTCCTGATCGGCGAGGTCTCGCTCGTGCGGCCACGGGAGCCGGCGCTGCTGGAGTTCGCCCCCGATGCGGGCGCCATCTGGTCGGATGCCCGGCGGCTCCCGGTCCGCTTCCGGTTGCTCGGCGTTCCCGAGGGCGGACGCGCCACGCTCCGCTTCGAACTGCGCGAGGGGGCGACCGTGGTCGGCCGGAGCGCGTTTGCCGGCGGCCGCGGGGATCACCGCGCGCTGGTCGATCTCCCGCCGCTCCGGCCCGGCCCCTACACCCTCCACGCGCTGGCCGGCCCGCGGGAGGCCGCCCCCGCGGCGCGTGTGACCGTCGTCGAATCGCCGTGGGCGCCGCTCCCGCCGGGCGCGGAAGGAGCCGCGCCATGAGCCGCCGGCTGTCCTGCCTCGCCGCCGCGGCGACCGGCATCGCGGCGGCCGCCGCCGCCTCGCCGCAGCTCTTCGACATGGGCACCGCGTCGTCGTCGCTCGAGCCCGGCTTCACGCGCATTACCGCCGAGTCGATCGTCTCGCCGGGGACGCCCTCCGGATGGGAGACAAGGGACGGCCTGCGCGCGCAGGCGCGGGTCTTCACGAACGTCGTGACCAACGCCAGTCGCGGCACCGAGGAACCGCCGCCGATCTGGACGACGCCGCTGACCGAGGACGCCGTGCTCGGCAGCCGCGGGAACACGTTCATCCTGCCGCCGCTCCCCGGGAGCGGAACGGTCGCCGTGGTGTGCGGCACCAGCGACGCCGCGCGCGACCAGTTCTTCGACTTCACCGTGGCGGTCGGCGATCGCGAGCAGCGCCTGCGCTTCGAGGGCGGCCACCAGTTCCGCGTCCTCCGGTTCGAGGTCCCCGCCGGGCCTGCGCCGGTGAGGGTGCGGCTCGTCCCGCGCAGCCTCTGGGCCGTCAACGCGATCCTCGCATGGTCCGCGGAGGACGACGCCCGGGTCGGGAGGGAGTTCCTGCGCCGGTTCTCGGACGAGCCGGGCGCGTGGGCGCCGCCGGACGAGTGGGCGAAGTGGAAGCGCGATCCCGATCCCGCCCCCGGGCCGATGCCCGAGCCGTCCGCGGAGGACCGCGCGCGCGGCTTCCTCGTGTTCGCCCGGCCCTGGGCCGAGTGCGTCTTTCCGCACGACGCCCCGCGGGCGGACGAGATCCCTCCGCGGCTGCGGCTCTTCGCGACGCCGGGCGAGTACGAGCCCTTCACCTTCACGGTTCGCCCGCTCCGCCCGCTGTCCGCCGTGCGCGTCGCGGTCCGCGGCCTCGGTCCGCTCGCGGCGGGCGACATCGACATCCGGCGCGTGCGGTACATGTCGGCGCGGCCGAACTACAGCACGATGCACCGGTGGTGGGTCGCGCCCGACGTGCTCGAGCGGTTCGAATCCGCGGACCTGCCGGCGGACATCAACACGAGGTTCTGGATCACGGTCCGCATTCCGGACGACGCCCCGGCCGGAATCCACACGGGCGTTGTCGCGGTCGCGGGCGCACAGGGAGGCGTCGAGATCCCGGTGACGCTGCGCATCCTCCCGTTCCGTCTCCTCGAGGACACGAACCGGCTCTTCGGCATCTACTACCACCATCCCTACGACCGGCTGCCGGGCGCCACGGACGAGGTGTCGCGGGCGCACTTCCGCTTCCGCGCCGAACGCGAACACGAGGACATGGTCGCGCACGGCACGCGGAACGTGACGCTGTCCTTCTCCACGCGGGCGGCGGACGCGCAGGGGAACTTCCGGTTCAACGGGGACCTGCTCCAGGAGAAGTTCGACCTCTGGAAGCGTCACGGCTTCCGGGGTCCCGTCGCGATGCACATCAGCGCGGGCGAGGTCTACGCGAAACACGCGGGCGGGCGGTACGGCTCGCATCTTCGGGGCGTGAAGGATCCGCCGGAGTCCTTCGCGCGGGAGATGACCGCGATGGTCCGCACGATCGAGGCCGAGCGCGTCCGCCGCGGCTGGCCGGAGTTCCTCTACTACCCGGTCGACGAGCCCTCCACCGACCCGGCGGCCGTGCGGTTCATGGTGACGGTGCTCCGCGCCTGCAAGGAAGCGGGCGTGCGCACCTACGTCACCGCCGACCGCGCCCACGAGGCCTTCGCGCCGATGGCGCCGCACGTCGACGTGTGGTGCATGCAGCCGTTCTCGGTCGATCCGGTCACCGTGCGGCGCGAGGCCGCGCGCGGCGTGGAGACGTGGTGCTATCCCAACCACATCTCCGGCGAGAACAACCGGACGCCCGTCGCCGGCGCGCGCATGACCTACGGCTTCGGCTTCCGGCTCTCCGGCTACCGCGCGCTGATCCCGTGGATCTACTCGGCATCCGGCGGCGATCCGATGAACTACCTCGACGGCCCGACGCAGGATTTCCTGAACCGCCACGAGCCCGACGGCACCCCCGTGCCCGTCACGCTCTGGGAGGCGATGCGCGAGGGATACGACGACTTCCGCTACCTGCACACCCTCGATCTCGCGCTGGAGCGGGCGCGCGGGGACGGCCGTCCCGCGGTCCGCGCCGCCGCCGCCCGGGCGGAGGCGGAACTTGCGGAGATCGCGGCGGCCATCCGGGTCCAACCGAAGTACAAGCACGACGGGCTGTGGAACGCGGCGGAGTTCGACGTCCATCGCTGGCGCATCGCCCGCCGGATCCTCGACCTCGAGTCGGCGATGGGACGGTAGCCGCCCCGTCCGTCCCCGCGCGATGACGGCGCGTTCCCCTCAATCGCCGGCATCGCCGGCGAGGTGAAGGATGGCCTGCGTCGCCGCGATCAGGCCGAACATCCCGGTGAGCGTGGACAGGCTTCCGAGCGGGCGGCGCCTGCGTCCGCGGCGGTGCTCGAAACCCGGCGGGGCCGGGTCGGTGGCGGCGTCCGCGGGCACGGCGTTGCGGGGCGGCTCGACCGAGTAGACGCAGAGGATGCCCGATGCGACCCCGTGGCGCCGGAGGCGCTTCCGGACGAGCCGGGCGAGCGGACAGCGCTCGGTCGACGCGATGTCGCCGGCGCGGATCGAGAACGGGTCCGTCCGCGTGGCGGCGCCCATGCACGAGACCGTCCAGACCCCGGCTCCATGCGCCGCGTGGAGAAGGGCGACCTTCGGGTTGAGGCTGTCGATCGCGTCGATCACGACATCGACATCCGCGGCGACCAGGACCGGCGCGGTATCGCCATCGATGAACACGCGCCGCGCGTCGATCTCGCACGCCGGGTTGATGTCGCGGAGCCGTTCCGCGGCCACGTCGACCTTGGGCCGGCCGACGGTGGACTCGAGCGCGTAGAGCTGCCGGTTGATGTTGCTTGGCTGGACGACGTCGAAGTCCGCGAGGCGAAGATGCCCGACGCCCGCGCGGGCGAGCCCCTCGGCGGCGTAGGACCCGACGGCGCCGAGACCGGCCACCAGCACGCGCGAGTCGCGAAGCCGCGCAAGGCCCCCCGGGCCGAGAAGAAGCTCCGTCCGCGCGAAGCGGGTCGCCGCCCCCGCCCGTGCGGCGGGAGCGTCATCCTGCGGGCGCATCGGGTCATCCGGCAAAGCCATAGCGCCGCCCACAGTCGCGGTTTCCCGGGCCGATTTCAATGCCGAAGCCTCCGCCGGGGGGATCCACCCGGAGACGCGGAGGCCGCGGCGCCCGGGGGCTGCGGCGTCTACTCCGCCGCCTCGACGCGGATCGTGTGCGTGACCGGCACGAAGGCCGCGCGGATCGCCTTCACGAGCGGCTCGCGCTCCGCCTCGGTGCGGGCGGCGGTCCCCTCCATGTCGGCCTTGCCCTCGGCGCCGTGGAAGCGCTTCTTGATCTGGTCCGTCTCGAACGCCTGCTTCGCCAGCACCGCGTCGTCAACGCGCTTGAACGCCTCGCTGAACGGGTTGGCGGGGAAGTCGGCGGCCAGGTTCACGCCCGCGCGGAGCGCCGCGGCGTCATAGGTGTTCGTCGCGCCGCCCCAGACGACGCGGCAGCGCGGGGCGGGGGGCGTCCAGACCACGAGGCGCAGCCGGTTGAGCTCCTCGTTGAACGGCACGAGCGCCATGCCGGCGCGGAGACTCGAGTCCTGGTCCAGCGGGCCGGTCGCGCAGAACGGATAGCGGCGGCTCTCGACGACCGCCTCGCCGCGCTTCGCCGACATGACGCGGTGGCCGCCGGTCGCGCTCGCGAGGCCGGTGGCCGGGTCGATCGTGATCGAGCCGAGGTCGCCGCCCGGCGCAAGGACGCGGAGGAACGCCCAGGCCATCACCAACTGCCCGGCCCAGCCGGGGTGCACGCCGTCCTGCCCCGCGATCATGAAGCCGGGGCCGAACTTCTTCTGCGACTCGACGCCGACGGTCAGCATCGGCAGGTAGATGTCGGCGAACGGCTGGCGTTCGGCGCGGGCGACCTCGAGCGCGATATTGCGGAGCTGGAGCAGGCTGAGGTTCAGGTCCTGGACCGTGCCCGAGGCGGTCTTCACCCAGTGCGGCATCTTGTTAACGGTGCCGGAGGAGCCGGTGACGATGCGGACGCCGTGCGCCTTCATCGACCGCACGATCGCGGTCTGCAGCGCGCGGTACTCGGCGCCGACCGCCTCCTCGTAGGGCTTGTAGCGGTGGTCGTTCATTCCGTAGCAGGTCGTCGCGACCGTCGGTTGGAATCGGAGCACGTCGTTCGTCATGCGCCGCAGGAAGCCGTCGCACCGCTCCCCGCTCCAACCGTACTGGCGGACCGCGACGCCGAGGTCCGGCGTGCAGACGGTCAGGTAGGTCTCCATGATCCGCGAGTACATCTTCTGCTCGGTGATCGAGTCGCCGCAGATCGCGAGCCGGTCGCCCGCGCGCAGCACGGGACGCGACGGCGCCCCGGCCTTCAGCGCCCGGTAGGGCGCGAAGAACGGGTCGGCGGGGAGGGCGGCGAGCTCCGCGGCGCGGAGGGGGACGGCGGCCGCGAGGGCCGCGACGAGGAGCCATGCGTGCATCGGCTTCATGGGCGCCACTGTAGCCGGACGGCGCGCCGAAGGCGATGCGGCCGCCGCCGGGTCTTACATCCGTTGGTGCGATCGCACCAACGGATGTAAGACCGGATCGGGGCGAGGGGCGGGCGGGTTGGCCGGGCCGCGGGGGTCCGGTATGCTGGGGAGGTGCCCGTCTTCACTCCAGACCCGCGGCTCGAGGGGGCCGAGTTCGAGCGCGCCGGGGAGCGGACGCGCCGGCTCTCGGTCGCCGAGGGAGCGGCGTGGTCCGCGATGTACGGCTTCGGCGACGCCTACCTCGCGCCGTTCGCGGTCTTCCTGCGCGCGGGCAACCATGCGATGGCCTTCCTCGGCACGGCGCCGCTGGTCGTCGGGGCGATCGCGCAGCTCGCGGGCGCGTCGCTGACCGAGCGCATCGGACGGCGGAAGCCGCTGCTGGTGCTGACGACCGCCACGCACGCGGTCTGCTACCTGCTGCTCTTCGCGCTCCCGTTCCTCGCCCGCGACCGCGCGGTCCCGGTGCTGCTGGCCGTCGGGGCGGCGCTGGCGTGGCTGGCATCGTTCGGGACGCCGGCGTGGACGAGCTGGATGGGCGACCTGACCGCGCCGGCGCAGCGCGGCCGCTATTTCGCGCGCCGCAACTCGACGCTGACGCTGACCATGGTCGCCTCGATGCTCGCCGCCGCGGCGCTGCTGTCGGCCTTCCGCGCCCGCGGCTGGATCTGGGCCGGATTCGCGGCCCTCTTCACCGTCGCCGCCCTCGCGCGCGCGACGAGTTCGTGGCTCTTCACGCGGCACCACGAGCCGCCGCTGACGCGGTCCCCGGAATCCTATTTCTCGTTCTGGGACTACCTGCGCCGCGCGCCCCGCTCGAACTTCACGAAGTTCAGCCTCGCCGTCGCGATGATGAACGGCGCGGTCAACACGGCGGGGCCGTTCTTCAGCGTCTACATGCTGCGCGACCTGCACTGGACCTACTTCCAGTTCACGTCCAGCACGGTGGTCTACCTCGTCGCCCAGTCGGTCGTGTACCGATGGTGGGGCGCGATCTGCGACCGCCACGGCGCGCGCTCCGTCCTGAAGGCGACGAGCGTCATCCTGCCGGTCCTCCCGCTGCTCTGGGCGTCGACGACCAGCTACCCGGCCCTCCTCGGCGCGCAGGTCCTGTCGGGCTGCACGTGGGCGGGTTTCAACCTCGCCTCGACCAACTTCGTCTACGACGCGGTCACGCCGCAGAAGCGCGCGCGGGTCGTCGGCTACCACGGGCTGCTCAACGCCTTCTTCACGCTGGCCGGCGGGAACCTGGTCGGCGCGACGATCGCCGAGGCGGTGCCGGCCGCCTTCTCGATCGGCCCGATCCACGTGACCCTGCTCTCGTCGCTGCCGGTGGTCTTCGTCGTCTCGTCGCTGCTGCGCGTCCTGGCGGCGACGATCATGCTCCCGCGGTTCCACGAGGTTCGGGAGGTCGAACACGTCGGCACCCTCCAGATCCTCCGCCGCCTCGGCACCGGCGAGCCGGTCGTCACGGCCGGCATGGAACTGGCCACGCGGTTGCCGATTCTCGGCCGGTTCTTTCCCCCGCGCCCCGGGGATCCGCCGGCGGGGAAGGGCGGGCGGCCTGTTGGTTAGGCGTGTTGACGTTCCCGTTGACGCCCTCCGCCGGCGCTTCCTATTCTCCACGCAGGTCCACGCGAAGAAGGAGACGCGCTCATGAAGATGGCCGCGCCGCTCGCCCTGGCACTGTCCTGCTGCACGTCCGTGTTCGTCCATCCGCCGCCGGCCTCCGCCGGACCGGCGGGGGAGGGGCCGCTGGTCGATGTCCCCATGACGGGGCTGAAGCTCGATGGCTTCTGGAGGCAGCAGGTCAAGCTGCTGACGGAGAAGTGGATCCCCCACTGCGTCCGACAGATGGAGGCGGGCGGCGAGGGGCAGGAGCTTCTGAACCTGATCGCGACCGGCCGGGCGCTGCGCGGCGAGGAGCCGGGGCCCTACCGCGGGGCGCCCTGGAGCGACGCCTACATCTACAACACGATCGAGGCGATCAGCCTGGCCCTGGAGGTGTCCCCCGACGGCGATGCCGGGCTGGCCGCGGCGCAGGCGGCCCTTCGGGCGAAGGTGGAGGAGTGGATCCCCATCATTCTCGCGGCGCAGCAGGCGGACGGCTACATCCACTCGTTCCACGTGCTGAAGAAGAGGCCGCGGTTCACCGCCATCGGCGACCACGAATTCTACGTGATGGGCTACCTCCTGGAAACGGGCATCGCGCACCACCGGATGACCGGCGGGAAGGACCGGCGCCTCTACGACGCGGCGCGCCGGTGCGCGGACCTCCTGTGCGAGACCTTCGGGCCCGCGCCGAAGCGCACCTGGAAGAACGGACATCCCGGGCTGGAGTACGCGCTGTGCCGCCTCGGCGAGTACGTGGACGGCGTCGAGGGCGCCGGACGCGGCGCCCGGTATGTCGCGCTCGCGCGCCACTTCCTCGACCACCAGCACACGATCGAGCCAAACCCCTACAACCAGTCGGACCGGCCCGCCGTCGAGATGTCCGATGCCGCCGGGCATGCCGTGCGCGCCACCTACTTCTACACGGCCATGACGGACATCGCCCTCCTGCAGAACGACGCCGCCTACCGCGCCGCCGCCGGCCGCCTGTGGGCCAGCGCCATCGACCGCAAGCACTACCTCACCGGAGGCGTGGGCGCCTCGCACAAGGGCGAGGCCTTCGCGGGCGACCACGAGCTTCCCAACCACGGATACTGCGAATCGTGCGCGGGCTGCGGGCTGAGCTTCTGGGCCGACCGCATGCACCGGCTTCACGCCGACGCCGCCTTCCGCGACGTCCAGGAGCGGGTGCTCTACAACAACCTGCTCGGCTCCATCGAGCGGACCGGCACCAACTTCTACTATCAGAATCCCCTGGCCTCCAAGCTGCCCCGCTACGCCTGGCACGGCTGCCCCTGCTGCGTCGGGAACATCCCGCGGGCCCTGATCGCGATCAAGGACCAGACCTACTCCGTCAACGCCGCGCGCGACACGCTGTACGTCAACCACTACGTCGCCGGCGAGGGCGACGCGGGCCCGGTCGGCGGCGCGCCGCTCCGCATCGCGCAGTCAACCCGCTACCCGTGGGAGGGCGCGGTCGATCTCCGGCTGAATCCCGGCGCGCCGGCCGCCTTCACGCTGGCGCTGCGCATCCCGAACCGCACGGAGAGCAGGCTCTACCGGGCCGAGCCGGACCCGGGCCCCCGCTTCGCCCTGACGATCAACGGCGAAGCCCATCCGGCCGGGGTGCGGAACGGCTACGCGCTCGTGCGGCGGACCTGGAAGGCGGGCGACCGCGCGACGCTGGAACTGCCGATGGACCCCCAGCGCGTGCGCTGCGACGAGCGGGTCGAGGCCAACCGCGGGCGCGTCGCGGTGCAGCGCGGCCCCGTCGTCTACAGCTTCGAGGACGTCGACAACCGGAAGCCCGTGCGGTCGTCCGTTCTGGACAGGAGCGCGGGGCTGACGACGGTCTGGCGGGGCGACCTGCTGGGCGGCGTGATGGTCCTGGAGACCGGCGGCCTGACGGGCGTTCCCAACTACGCACGCCTGAACCGCGGCGGCGCGTCGCAGGTGTGGATGATCGAGGACCGGGAGAAGGCGGGCGTCGTGGACACACCCGCGACCCTGGCGGACCTGACGGTCTCCTTCGCCCGTCCGAACATGGACCCCTCATCCGCCAACGACGGCTGCGCCCCGGGCGAGGCCAAGGACCACGCGGACGGGCATTTCGACTTCTGGCCCCACCTGGGCACGGCGGAGTGGCTGCAGTACGACTTCGAACAGCCGACGCAGGTCCGGTCCTGCACGGTCTGGTGGTTCGACGACACCGGCCGCGGCGCCTGCCGCATCCCGGCCTCGTGGCGGCTGATGTACCGGACCGACGCCGGCGCGTGGGAGCCGGTCCGGGGCGCGAGCGGGTATCCCGTCGCCAAGGACAAGCCCTCCGATCTCTCGTTCGACGCCGTCACGACCCGGGCCCTGCGCCTCGAGGTCCAGCTCCAGAAGGGCGTCTCCGCCGGCGTGCACGAATGGTCGGTGCGGTGAGGGCGTCAATGCGGCGGCGCAACGCGTGAGTTCGTGATGCGGGCGGACGGCGCGGCGCCGAGGTCCGCTTCGACCCGGTTGCCGCCGAGGCGCACGCCCATGCGCGGGCCGTCGACTTCAAGCCCGCGGGCCAAAGCCGCTGCGACGGCCGCCGTTTCGTCGGCCGTGCGGCCGGGGAGCACGATCAGCCCGCGTCCGGCGATGGCCGCGTCGGCGGCGTGCGGTCCCGGCGGCGGCGGGGCGAGGTGGAGGATCTGCTCGCGACGGCCGCGGGAGGGCTTGTCGTTGGGTTGGTAGCGCCAGCCGCCGGTGCCGAGCGCGACGAAGCCCCATCGGTCGTCGATGCAGACCCACTGCGAAGGGATGTCGAACGGCTTCGCGGGCTGCCGGCCGTCGATCTCCCGTCCGCCGCCCTCCCAGCGCAGCCGCCGCGGGCCGGCCTGGTGCGGCCATTCCGGCTCGTTGAGCACGCCGATGGCGCCGGTCTCGACCGTCACGTTGGTCAGGGCGCGCTCCGCGGTGAGCCGCTCCAGGTAGACCGCGCTTCCGTCGGGCAGCGACGCCATCGCGACCGCCTGCCGCACCGCGCCGCCGGCGCGCCCGAGGACGGCCGCCACCGTGAAGGCGTTGGTCCCCGCCCAGGGCGACGTGGACTCGATCCGGTCGCGCGCGGCCTTGCCGTCGATCCCCGCAACCGCGACCCGTCCGACGAACCCCTGCTCGTACGGGCTCCCCAGGAGATCGTCCGCGAACGGAATCGCCAGACCCATCGCGCGCGTCCCCCACGCGAACGAATTCCATCCCTGAGCGGTGCGGTGGGCGATGAACTTCCCCGCGTCGAACCGCCGCAGCCCGGCGAGCCGCCGCTGCACGGCGGAGGCGGAGGCGGGCGCGGCCCCGTCGCCCCACCAGGCGTGGAAGAGGAAGGCGTTGGCGTAGCACGCGACATACATGCCCGGCAGCGAAGGGAAGAAGTACTCCTGCGGCAGAAGCGTCCGCCCCGTGCGCGCCTGCATCCGGCGGAGCGTGTCGAGCGAGGCCCGCTCGAAGTACGCCGCCTCGGCGTCGCCGTGCAGGACGTTCATGATCGCATGCACCATCGGCGTGAGCCGGTGGAGCTCCCAGTCCTGCCCGTCCGGGAAATGCATGCGCCCGTCGGGATGCGAGAAGAACTTGAGCAGGTCGTAGACCGGCTTCGTGTTGAAATCGAGCGCCTCCGGCGCCGGGCGGCCGGTCCAGCGGTAGGCGAGGTGCGCCATCTGGTTGAGCGTGATCGTGCCCATGTAGGACGGGTGCACGCGGTCGTGGTTCTCCATCGTGTAGTCGGGATGCACGTTCGCGCCGAGCTTCCAGTCGCGCAGCGGGCGGCCGTCAACGACCCGGTCGGACGCCGCATCCGCCGCGGTCAGGAACGAAGAGAGATGCCACCGCACCCCCGCCTCGTGACGCGCCGCCGCGCGCGGGTGGTCCGGGAACATGCACGCGGCCAGCGAGACGACGCTCGCGTTCCACGCGTTCTCCTCGGCCTTCGTGTCGCGCAGGATCTGGAACGGCGGCGGGGCGTCTAGGAAACGGTCGGCCTCGTGCCCGACCATCGCCTCCACCTGCGCGCGGAGGTCCGCGTCGAGCCGGTCCCAGACGATCCACGCCGCCATCCCCGCGTACTGCGCCCACAGGGCCGACTGCCACTGGTTCTTCCATTTCTTCCCGTCGCTGGCCGTCAGCGGCCCGGTATCGTGCGTGGCCGCGACAAAGCGCAGCAGCGCGACGAGGTCCGCCAGTGCGGCCTCGCGCTCCGCGGCGTCGGGCGACCAGCGCGCCACGGTTGCGAAGCCGGACATCGGCTGCGCGTTGGGCCGGATGCCGTGCTCGGTATGGCGGCCGTCGGTGACCAGCTTCGCGCGCGGGTCCTTGTCCCACGGCTTCAGGTCGGCGCGGAACGCCGCCACCTCCCGCCGCAGCAGGTCCATCCACGCCCGCGCCATCTCCCCGCCCGCCTGCGGCGGCTCCGGCACCGGCGGGACCGTCCCGCCGCGCACCGATCCCGCTGCACACGCCAGCCCCGTCACGAGCCATCCGATGGAACGCCAATTCATATCAGCTTTCATGAGGGGCGAGGGGCGAGGGGCGGAGGGGCGAGGGAAGACGGAGGCAAGTGGCGAGTGTCTGAGTGTCGAGCGTCCGTCCTCCACTGCCACACAGCCATACCGCCACACGGGGCCGAGGGGCGAGGGTCGAGGGGCGAGGGAAGACGGAGGCAAGTGGCGAGTGTCGAGTGTCGGGAATCTCTCCGTCCTCCACGGCCACACGGCCATACTGCCACACGGGGCCGAGGGGCGGGGGTCGAGGGGCGAGGGGAAGGACGTGGCAAGTGGCGAGTGTCGAGTGGCGAGTGGCGGGGATCTCTCCGACCTCCACTGCCACACGGCCACACCGCCACACGGTGTCGTGGGTCGGGGGTCGAGGGGCGAGGGAAGGCAGTGGCAAGTGGCGAGTGTCGAGTGTCGAGCCGAGAGCGGAGAGCTGAGTGGAGTTTGACATTGGCTGCCGGGTGTTGGCTGTTGGATGTTGAGTCCGGCCTCCGGCGTTCATGGCGCCGCTTCGATCAGCACCATCGTCGCAGCCGGCGTGCCGAGCGTGAGGGTGAAGGCGCCGGACGCGGCGGCGACGGGGATTGCGGCATCGGTCGGCGCGCCGGCGGTGGTGAGGGCGCGGGCTCGGAGCGATATCGCGGCGAGGCCGCGCAGCGTGACGGTTCCGGTGACCGGCTCGATGAGCACGGGGCCGCGGCCCCAGCCGGGGATCGCACGGCGCTTCTCGTCCCACTGCATGTCCGTGTTGCCGCACCAACCGGTGGCGGCCAGCAGCAGCCGCGACGACTGCGCGACCGGCTTGCCGTCGAGCGGCACGAGCATCAGCGAGCAGAAGTCGTTCCTCACGTCGGCGGCGAGGTGCTTGGTCGGGCGCCCGCCCTCGCGGACGTGGCCGATCAGGGCCTGCGCGCCGGCGGCGTCGACGGTCACGAGTCCCTTCTGCCGGTCGGCGCCGGTCCACGCGAGTTCGCCGGTGTCGGCGACGATCTCGCCGAGCGGCGCCGCGGACGGGAACGGAGTCGCCGCGCCGCCGTCGAAGCGGAAGCGGGTGGCGTGGACGAGCGGCGTCGAGCGCTCGAATCCGGGCGTGAAGAAAGGCCGCTCCTTGTTGCGGTCCATCCGCAGCGCGTCGATCATCTGCTCCCGCGTGGTCGACCTCACGACGGTCTGTTTCGCCGGGGCGATGCCGCCCTGGTGCCACAGCGCGCCGCAGGCCACAAGGTTCGCGATCTTCACGGGATCCGGCGGGATCGTGAAGAAGCCGCGCGGGGGGATGCCGCCGTCCTTCGACGGCTTGCCGTTGTCCCACGTGAACCAGTAGATGCCGTCCCAGTCGTGGAACATCGCGTAGGCGGTGAGGATCGGGAAGCCCTCGCAGGCGGTCTCGTGCGGGAACGGGTGGTTGACCTCGGAGATCGTGTAGGCGCGGCCGGCGACGGGCGTGCGCGCGAACTGGGTGACGGTCGAGTCGAGCGGATCGTTGACCATCGGCGTGTTCTTGCAGGAGGGGATGGCGCCCTTGGTGTCCGGGTGCTGCCAGTAGCCGTGGCCGTCGATCCAGTCGAACATCGCGTTGGCCTCGATGTGGGCGTAGGCCGCGTAGCCGTCGTTGTGGTCGGACGTGCCGACGACGGGCGCCTTCACGCCGAGTTCGTCCTTCAGCAGCCGCTTCATGCCGGCGAAGAAGCGGTGCTCGATGTCGATGTAGAACTCCGCCTCGGCGCGGAAGCGCGCGACGGAGGCCTTGCCGAACTCCGGCGGCGCGAGCCGCGGCACCGGCGCGCCCGCCGCGACGCCGGCCTCGGCGCGGAGGGCGGCGACGGCGTCCGCGGGGCGGTTCTTCGCGAGCCACGCGTTGAAGAGGTCGGTCAGTTCCTCCGCGTACGACACGGGGATCGGCGACCAGGTGTCGGCCTTTTCAACGTCCTTGCCGACGAGCCGTCCGCCGACCCAGCCCTCGAGGACGGAGTTCTCGTTCACGATCTCGACGGTGGCGACGCACGGCTCGTGGCGGTACTCGGCGCCGGTGTAGGGGTTCGAGTGCGTCAGGAGCTGCCGCGCGAACTCGTGCTGCAGCTCGATCAGGCGCGGGTTGAAGTAGGTGCAGGACTTGCCGTAGCCGAGCTTGTCCGCGTCGCGCACGCCGTCGCCGGGCTTGAAGCGGCGGCCGACGTTGAGGTTGAGGTTCGCGTAGATGCCGCGCTTCTTGAACTCGGCGACGAGGTGATCGAGCCGGTCGAGCGCCTCGGGGCTGAGCTGCCGCGTGTCGTTCCGCGCCTTGTCGAACATCACGCTCCAGCCGGAGTCCATGTGGTGGAAGCGGACGCAGTTGACGCCCATCCGCGCGAGCTGGTCGGCGAGGGCGGCGGCGTCGGCCTTCTCCGGGAAGCAGGCGGGGCCGCAGATGTTGACGCCCCAGATGCGGAAGCGCGAGCCGTCGGGCTTCACGAGGCGGCCGTCCGCGGCGCGGAGGAACCCGCCCCTGCCGGCCGGCGCGTCGAGATGGCGCTCCAGCCCCGCGGCGGACTGCGCGTGGGTGGACCAGTCCATGGGGAAGGGGATCCGGTCCGGCGGCGCGGCGGCGGCAGCGAGGGCGAGGCAGGGGGCGATCAGGGCGGTGGTGCGGGCGTTCATCGCGGTCGTCCTCCGGATCCCGGCGCGGCCGGGCCGGGATCCGGGCCAGACTACGGAGGCGGGCGGGGGACCGCAAGCCCGGGGCCGGGAACCCTGCGGAGTTGCGGAGGCCCGGGCGGGTTGCCGGTGGCGTCTCTGCAATCCCCCCCGGCCCTCCCGACCCGCCGCGGACCGTCATGGCGACGCACGGAACCGGAACGCGGAGGATTTTCCCAGAAAGGCGTTGACGGTCGCGTCTTCGGTTTCGTACTTTCGTACTCATGCGAATACGAAACTTCGAGATCTTCGAGCAGCAGGCGAAGCTCTGCGCGATGATGGCCAGCGCGAAGCGGCTGGCGATCGTCGAGATCCTGAAGCGGGGCGAGGCGAGCGTCGGCGACATCGCGGCGGCGCTGGGCTGCACAATCAGCACGGCGAGCCAGCACCTTCGGCTGATGCGCGACAAGCAGGTCGTCGTCGCGCGCAAGGACGCGCAGACCGTCTTCTACCGCCTCCGCAATCCCAAGGTCGTCCAGTGCTGCCACATGGTCCGCGAGCTTCTGCTGGAGAGCTTCGCGGCCGGCAGCAGGCTGGCGAAGGGCTTCGACCCCGACCGCCTGATCGAGGACTAGGCCGCAACCAACCAACCCGGGGACCCCGCCATGAGCGATGCCAACGACACCCGCGACGAACTGATCAAGCAACTCCTCGCCCGCGTGGAGGCGCTGGAGGCGAAGGCGCCGAAGGACGCGCTGACCCTGGGCGTCATGAGCGGCGACCTCGACTACACCATCGCCTCCTTCATCATCGCGCTCGGCGCCGCGGCCTACGACATGGAGGTGGACATGTTCTTCACCTTCTGGGCGACCGCCTCGCTGCGCGATCCGAAGAAGTCCGCGAAGAAGAACCTCCTCGACACGATGTTCGGCATGATGCTGCCGCGCGGCTCGAAGAAGCTCCCGCTCTCGAAGATGCAGATGATGGGCATGGGGCCGGTCATGATCCGCAACGTCATGAAGTTGCACGGTGCCAAGTCGCTGGAGGAGCTCATGAAGGACGCGGCGGACTTCGGCGTCCGCATCCACGTCTGCACGATGTCCATGGACGTCATGGGCATCAAGAAGGAGGAGCTCATCGGCTACCCCCACATGGATTTCGTGGGCGTGGGCACCTTCGTCGACATGTTCTCGAAGTCGAAGCAGTGCTGGTTCATGTAGGACGGGTCCGGACCCCCGCGACAACACGGAAGGAGCGACAGCCATGACCAAGGAAGAACTCGAGGCCCTGACGGTGGCGAAGCAGGTGGATGCGCGCGGCACGGCGTGCCCCGGCCCGCTGCTCGAGGCGAAGCGTGCGATCGCGGCCTGCCCGGTCGGCGGCGTGATGGAGGTCCTCTCGTCGGACGAGGGCACCAAGGAGGACGTCTCCCGCTGGTGCGGCAAGATGCAGCACGCGTACCTCGGCGACATCGAGGCCGACGGTTGCTGGCGCGTGTTCATGCGCCGGACGAAGTGACATGAGCGGCGGCGCCCCCCCGGGCCCGGAGAAGCGGATCCTGGTCTTCTCGACCAACAGCATCTCCGACCCCGGCATCGACCTGGCGGGCAGCGCGCACCTGCACTACTCCACGAACGTGCAGGTGATCCCGCTGCCGTGCTCCAGCGGCGTGCGCCCCTCGTGGGTCGCGCACGCGCTGGAGAAGGGGTTCGACGGCGTCTTCATCGCCGCCTGCGGGGGGGATTGCGCCTATCTCTCCGACTGCACCGACCGCACGGGCCGCGTCATCCGGCAGACGCAGGACCTCCTGAAGGCGCGGGGGCTGAACCCGAAGCGGCTGAAGATGTCCGGCCTCTGCTCGGTGTGCGCGGACAACTTCGTGAACCACATGGCGAACTTCAGGAAGGAGCTGGCCAAACTTGACCCCTCCTGACCCGGCCCGGGAGCTCGATCACGACGTGCTGGTCGTGGGTGCCGGCACGGCCGGCATGGAGGCCGCGAACTCGCTCGGCGACATGGGCTACCGCGTCCTGCTCGTCGAGAAGAAGCCGAGCGTCGGGGGCCGGACGATCCTGCTGAGCAAGGTCTTCCCGACCCTCGACTGCGCGAGCTGCATCGCGACGCCGAGGATGGCCGCGACCGCGCACCATCCCAACGTGACGCTGATGGTGAACAGCGAGGTCGACGGCGTCACGCGCGCCGGCAACGGCACCTTCCGCGCCAGCGTCCGCCGCAGGGCGACGTCCGTCGACCCCGACGCCTGCACCGGGTGCGGGCAGTGCGCCGAGGCCTGCACGGTGCCGATGGTGGACGAGTACAACTACGACCTCGTCGCCCGGCGCGCCGCGCACATCCCGTTTCCCCAGGCCGTGCCGAAGAAGGCGGTCATCAGCCGCAGCGGCTGCGCACCGTGTCTCCACACGTGCCCGGCGGGCGTGAAGCCCAGCGGCTACGTCTCGCTCGTGCGTGCGGGGAAGATCGACGAGGCCTTCCGCCTGCACCTGGAGGACGCGCCGCTGGTCGGCAGCCTGGCGCGGGCCTGCTACGCGCCCTGCGAGGGCGAGTGCACGCGCTGCGACCTCGAGGGCGCCGTCCACATCCGCGCGATCAAGCGCTTCATGGCCGACCGCTACTACGCCACCCACCCCGAGCCCGAGTACGGTCCGCCGGAGACGCGGCTCGAGACGCGCATCGCGATCGTCGGGTCCGGCCCGGCCGGGCTCTCGGCCGCCTTCCACCTCGCGAAGCAGGGCCACCGTGTCACGGTCTTCGAGGCGGAGCCGCAGGCCGGCGGCATGCTGCGCCACGGGATGCCGGCTTACCGCATGCCGCACGACGTGCTGGACCGCGACATCCGGAACATCACGGCGCTCGGCGTCGAGATCCGCACCGGGACGCGCGTGGAGTCGGTCGCGTCGCTGAAGGCGCAGGGATTCGCCGCGGTTTTCGTCGGGGTCGGCAACCAGGTCCCGAAGGTGATCCCGCTGCAGGGACGCGACCTGGCGAACGTCACCGACTGCATGCGGTTCCTGAAGGACTCGAAGGACGGCGGCGAGATGCCGGACCTGCGCGGGAAGCACGTCGTCGTCCTCGGCGGCGGCAACGTTGCGCTGGACGTCGCGCGCTCGTCGGTCCGCCTCGCCACGGCGAGCACGACGATCCTCTGCCTCGAGGACCGCGCCCGCATGCCGGCGCACGGCTGGGAGGTGCAGGAGGCCGAGGAGGAGGGCGTGCGCCTGCTGACCTCGGCCTCGGCGAAGCGCCTGCTGACCAACGCCGCGGGCGAGCCGATGCTCGAGTACCGCGCCGTCGCGACGATCGATTTCACGCCCGAGGGCCGGATGACCGGCTTCACGGTCGCGGAGGGCACCGGGCAGCCGATCCGCGCGGACGTCGTGATCCTCGCCGTGGGCCTCGGCCCGAGCACCGCGCCGTTCGCCGGCGAGCTGGAACTGACGCCGCAGAAGACGATCCGCACCGATCCCGGGACGCTGCAGACCTCCGACCCGGTCGTGTTCGCCGGCGGCGACGCGGTGCTCGGCCCCTCGATCGTCACCGAGGCGATGGGCCAGGGCCGGCGCGCGGCGTACCACATCGACCGGATGCTCCGGGGCACGACCGGCATCGTCCCGTTCTGGGACCAGCCCGCGACGGTGCGGAAGGACTCCGTCCTGCAGGGCTGCGCCTGTTCGCACAAGCCGGCCTCGGCGCCGCGCCGCCGGCCGCCGCGCGAGCGCATCCAGAGCTTCGAGACCTACGAGGACGCCTTCACCGAGGCCGAGGCGCGCGACGCCGCGAACCGCTGCCTCGGATGCGGCGAGTGCTCGCAGTGCCGGCAGTGCGTGAAGGTGTGCCCGGCGGACTGCATCGACTTCTCGATGCGCGACGAGACGCTCGACGTGCGGGTCGGCGCGGTGATCCTCGCCACCGGCTACGGGATCCTCGACCCCGGCCGCAAGGAGCTGATGGGCTACGGGCGGTACCCGAACGTGATCTCGGGGCCGCAGATGGACCGGCTGCTCGCGCCGACGCGGCCCTACAACGCGGTGCTGCGGCCGTCCGACGGCAAGGTGCCGGACAACATCGGCATCGTGCTGTGCAACGGCTCGCGCGACCACACGGTGGACAACCCGCTCTGCTGCCGGATCGGCTGCATGTACTCCGCGAAGCACGCGCAGCTGATCATGGGCGCGCTGCCGATGGCGGACATCACGATCTACACGATCGACGCCCGCGCCTTCGGCAAGGGCTACGACGAGTTCTACGAGCAGTCGAGGGCGATGGGCGTGCAGTACGTCCGCGGCAAGGTCGCCCGCGTCGAGGAACTCGAGAACGGCAACCTGAAGGTCCACTACGAGAACATCGCCGGCGGCGGGACGCAGACGATGGAGCACGACCTGCTCGTGCTGACGGTGGGGCTGCTGCCGAATCCGGACGCGCTCGCGCTGATGCGCGGCGAGACGCCGGCGGCGGACGACTGGGCGTACGTGCGCGAGCCGGACCCGGTCGCGGAACCGGGGCGCACGAGCCTCGACGGGGTCTTCGCGGCCGGCACGGTGGTCGGCGCGCGGGACATCCCGGACACGGTGCTGCATGCGGCCGCGGCGGCGGCGCAGGCGGCGGCCTACATCGAGGAAGCGAGGGCCGGGTGATGGCGGCCCACCGGCGCATCGGGGTGTTCGTCTGCCACTGCGGCGGCAACATCTCCGATCACGTGGACGTGAAGTCCGTCGCCGACGCGGTGGCCTCGGAGCCGGGCGTGGTCGTGTCGAAGACGCACACGTTCACCTGCTCCGACGCGGCGCAGCAGGAGATGATCGCCGACATCCGCAACGAGAAGCTCGACGGCCTCGTCATCGCCTCCTGTTCGCCGAAGCTGCACCTGTTCACGTTCCGCGGCATGGCGGAGCGGGCGGGGATCAACCCCTACCAGTACGTCCACGTCAACCTGCGCGAGCAGTGCTCGTGGGCGCACACGGACGATCCCGGCGGTGCGACGCGCAAGGGCGCGGCGCTGGTCCGCGCGGGGATCGCGAAGGCGGCGCTGTCGCGCTCGCTGCACGCGCTGCGCGTGAAGACGGCGCCGTGCGTGCTGGTGATCGGCGCGGGGATCTCCGGCCTGCGCGCGGCGCTGGCGCTGGCGGATCTCGGCCTCGAGGTGCACCTCGCGGAGCAGGCGGACGAGCCCGGCGGCGCGGTGCGGCGCTGGGGGCCGCTGGCGCCGGACGGCCAGTCCGGCCGCGAGGTGGTCGGCGGCCTGCTGGCGCGCGTCCGCGCCCACCCGCGCGTGACGCTGCACACGGCGACCGGGCTGGTCGCGAAGAGCGGCAGCATCGGCGACTTCCATCTGACGCTGCGGTCCGCGGGCGGCGCCGAGACGGCGCTGCACGCCGGCGCGATCGTCGTCGCGACCGGGTTCGACTCCTACGAGCCGAAGCCGGGCGAGTTCGGCCGCGGGCTGGAGGGCGTCGTGACGCTGCCCGAGTTCCGCGACGGCGCGGACCTGCAGGGCGGCACGCTGACGTTCCGCAACCGCACCGTGAAGTCGGTCGCGTTCATCTACTGCGTCGGCAGCCGGCAGTCGGAGAGCGAGACCTGCCCGTCGCCGAACGCCTGGTGTTCGCGGTTCTGCTGCACGGCGGCGACGCACCTCGCGGCGCAGATCGCGGCGCAGGAGGCGCGCGGCGGGGCGGCGGTGACGCAGGTCCATCTCTACCGCGACATCCGCACCTACGGGCACAACGAACGGGTGTACGAGGAGGCCCGCCGCGGCGGCGCGCTCTTCCTGCGCTACGGCGACGGGACCCCGCCGACGGTCGAAAGGGCGGATCCGGGCCTGCTGGTGAAGGTGAAGGACGAGCTGACCGGCGACGCGGAGATCGAGATCCCCGCGGACCTGGTCGTGCTGGTGACGGGCATGGTGCCGCGGTCCAATCCCGGGCTGATGGACGTGCTGAAGCTCCCGGTCAGCAAGGACGGCTTCCTCGGCGAGATCCACATCAAGCTGCGTCCGGTGGAGACGGTGATCGACGGCGTCTTCATCGCCGGCGCGGCGCAGAGTCCGAAGTCGATGGCGGAGAGCGTCGGCTCGGCCCTGGCGGCGGTGGCGAAGGCCGGCGCGCTGCTGAAGAAGGGCTACGTCGACCTCGAACCCCTGATCGCGCGCGTCGATGCGGACAGGTGCCTCTGGTGCGACGAGTGCCTGAAGGCGTGCCCCTACGGCGCGATCGAGAAGGTCCCGTGCGGCGGGAAGGAGATCGCGCAGGTGGTGGCGTCGCAGTGCAAGGGCGAGGGCGCGTGCGTGCCGGTGTGCCCGCACGGCGCGCTCGACATCGAGGGCTACACCGACGCGCAGATCACGGCGATGATCGACGCGGGGATCCGCGGGGAGGCCGTGCGATGAGCGCGCCCCGTCCCCCGATGCGCGCCCGGGCCGAGATCCTGCGCGACGAGATGGTGCAGAAGGACCGCATCGCGGCGGCGTTGCGCGACGGCCCGAAGACCATCCCCGCGCTGGCGGAGGCGCTCGGCGCGCCGTCGCACGAGGTCGTCTGCTGGGTGATGGCGATGCGCCGCTACGGCCAGGTCGAGGAGAAGGGCAAGGCCGACGGCGACGGCTACTTCGCGTACGAACTGAAGGACGCCGGCGGCACGGCCGGCGCGCCCGCGAAAGGCGGATCCGCATGAGGATGTCGACGCGACTGGCCGCGGAGGCGAAGCGCGCGCCGGGGTTCGACGCGCAGGCGTGCATGAGCTGCGGCGTCTGCACGGCGGTCTGCCCGATGGGCTACGAGGTGCTGCCGCGCTCGCTCTTCCGGATGGTGCTGCTCGGGCTCGAGGAGGGCGTGCGCGAGCACCTGCCGAAGATCTACTCCTGCCTGCTGTGCCGCATGTGCGAGGCCAACTGTCCCGCCGGGGTGCGGATCGCGGAGAACGTCCGCAGCCTCCGGACCCTGGTCAACCGCCGGGAATTCAAGCTCACCTGAGGCACGGGCATGCCGCTACCCACCGGAGTCATCCTCGGAATCCTGGCCGACAACCTGTCGCGCCGCGGCAGCGTGCTCCCGCTCTCCGCCGCCGCGACGACGCGCTGGGCGAAGGGCCTCGACCTGCCGCGCGGCGGGGCGACGGTGCTCTACACCGGCCACATGTACCAGCTCATCCCGACCATCGAGGCGATGGCCGGCCGGATGGCCGCGCTGGAGAACTCGCCGCTGACGAAATGGTTCGGGCTCGGCCGGATCGCGAACCGCTTCGTGAACCTGTCGTTCTTCCTGGGCCTGCTGGCGTCGCGGAGCCGGCAGCGCGACTACGACCGCATGCTCCGCAGCATCGCGGGGCTGCTGCGGAAGGCGGGCGTGCCGTTCGGCTACCTCTACGGCGACGAGATGTACTCCGGGGCGCTGGTGTACGACGAGGGGATGGACGAGACCTTCGGCCGCCACGCGCGCAAGGTCGCGGAGGTCTTCCGCCGTCACGGCGTGAGGGAGGTCATCACGGTCGACCCCCACACGACGAACATGCTGCGCGAGGTCTATCCGAAGTTCGTGCCGGGCTTCGACGTGAGGGTCCGAAGCTACCTCGAGGTCCTCGCCGAGCGCGCCCCGGCCGTCGCGCGCCCGGCGTCGGGCGAGTTGGTGATCCACGATTCCTGCGTCTACGCGCGCTACGAGAAGATCGTCGACCCGCCCCGCGCCCTGCTGCGGCGCGCGGGCGTCACGGTGCGCGAGCCGGCGCTCGCCGGCGCGGCGACGCACTGCTGCGGGGGGCCGATCGAGGCGCTCTTCCCGGCCGAGGCGCACCGGATCTCGACGAACCGGATCGGGCAGCTTCGCGAGGCCGGGTCGCGCATTGCGACGATGTGTCCGATCTGCCTCGTGAACCTCCGCAAGGCCGCGGCCGGGACGGCGGAGGTGGCGGACCTCGCCGAGGTGCTGGCGGCGGCGTACGGCGGGGAAGGGGAAGGGGAGCGGGAAGACTCCAAACGGCAAGGACGTGGGACGTGAGAAGGGAAGGGGGTAGACGACCCCCCCGTCCTTCCGCCCGGATCCCCTCTTCTCTTCTTGGAGTTCCGCGCTTCCGGCTCTAGACTTCCGCCGCCCGCGCGTGGTACGCGCGTGGACGGCGGCATGCGGGCGGCCGACGGGCGTCGGCGGGGCACCGCGGGGGTGGGACCGAACAACCAGCAGGGAAGGGATGCGGGGACAAGCATGAACAAGACCATCGTCATCGCCGGACTCGCCGCCGCGGGCGCGCTCGGCTGGGCCGCGGCGTCGCGGGCCACGAACGGCATGGACCTCGAGGGCTACGGCCCGATCGCGCAGGGTCAGGGCGGGGCCTCCCTCGCGAGCGACAACGGAACGGCCGCGGTGATCAACAACCCGGCGACGCTCTCGCTGATGCCCGATGGGGGCCGCCGCGTCGATGTGGCGTTCGGCCTTCTCGGTCCGGACGTCGAGGCCTCGGTGCCCGGGATGCCGGTGGCGCATTCGTCCGGCGACGCGTACTTCATGCCGGCGTTCGGCTACGCGAAACGCAGCGGCGACTTCACCTACGGCATCGGGGTCTTCGGGCAGGGCGGCATGGGCACGCGCTACGCGGCCTCGTCCTTCCTTGCGCTGAACTCCGGCGAGCCGGTGATGTCGGAAGTGTCGGTCGGCCGCCTGATCGCGCCGGTCTCCTACAACGTCCTCGACAACCTGGCGCTGGCGGGAACGCTCGATTTCCTGTGGGCGGGCATGGACCTTCGGATGGCGATGACCGCGCCGCAGGCGATGGGCATGCTCTCCGGCATGCCGACGCTTGCGATGCCGGCCCTCGGCCCCGGCAACTACCTGCGCGTCGATTTCGCGGACGGATCGCAGTTCACCGGCGACGCGGCCGGCTACGGCGTCAGCGGGAAGTTCGGCCTCCTCTACCAGATCACGCCGAAGATCCGCGTGGGCGCGATGTACCACGCGGAGCCCGACCTCGGCGACCTGAAGAGCGAGGACGCGACCCTGTCGTTCGGCGACATGGCGACCGGAACCCGGATGGGCGCGGTCGAGGGGGAGGTCAGGGTCCACGACTTCCACTGGCCCGCGATGTATGGCGGCGGCCTGGCCGTCGACGCGACGGACCGCCTGACGCTCTCGGTGGACGTGAAGCGGATCCTGTGGGAGGACGTCATGCGCAGCATGGACATGACGTTCACCGCGGACGGCGGGGGGTCGGTGTCGTTCTCCCTGCCGCAGGGGTGGGAGGACCAGACGGTGTGGTGCGTCGGCGCCGCCCTCAAGGCGACCGACGCCCTGATCGTGCGCGCCGGCTACAACTTCGGCGAGAACCCGGTGCCGGAGGCCAACGTCAATCCGCTGTTCCCCGCGATCGTGGAGCACCACATCACGGCCGGCGCGAGCTACGCGCTCGACGACCAGAACTCGGTTCACCTGTCGGTCGTCTACGTTCCGGAGACGGACGTGACCGCCGCCAGCGGCGTCACCTCGACGCACAGCCAGTTCAACGCGCAGGTCATGTACAGCTACACGTTCTGACCGCCATCGGGCGGTGATCGCGAAAGCCGGGCGGGGTTTCCCCGTCCGGCTTTCTGCCGTCGGGGAGGACGGGCTTGAAGGGCGCCGCTCCGTCGGCGCCGTGCACGGGATCCCCCGGAGCGACGGTCCGCGTCGATCTCCGGGGCGTGGCCGAGGGCGTTCCGGCGTTGTACTCGGACATGCGGCCGGAGTATGGTGAGCGGCATCATGACGCCGGTGCTGATCCTCTACGTTGCGCTCCTGCTGGCCTCGGCGGCGCTCTCCGCATGGGGGGCGGTCGCGGCCCTCCGCCGGCACGCCGCGCACGTGTCCGCCTGGCTGGCGGCATGCCTCGGCGCCGCGGCGGCGTGGTCGGTTCTGGCGGCGCTGGAAGCGCTGGCCCCGTCGCCCCCCTTGAAGATCCTGGTCTCGAAGGTCCACTACGCCGCCATCGCCTCGGTGGCCCCCTGCTGGTTGCTGTTCGGCCTGGCGTACGCAGGTCGTGCCGGGCTGCTGGCGGGGCTGCGGTCGGTCGCCATGTGGGTTCCCTCGGTCGCTGTCCTGCTGCTGGTCTGGACCAACGAATGGCACGGACTGGTCTGGCGGTCGGTCGGCGATCCGCCGGGTGGGCACGGGCCGATGATCTACCACCACGGGCCGGCCGTGGCGGCGTTTGCGGCATGGTCCTACCTGGTCGTGATCGTTGGAACCGCCCTGGTTCTGCGCACGGTCTGGCGGGCGCCGCCGCGCCATCGCCGGTACGCGGTGCCCGTGGGGGTGGCCGCGCTGCTGCCGATCGTTCCCAACCTGGGCTATCTCAGCGGAAGCCTGCCGATGCAGGGACTGGATCTCACCCCGGTCGGCTTCGGGATATCGGGGGCGCTTCTGGTCTGGGCCCTTGTGCACCAGCGCTTCCTCACGGTGCCGTCGGTGGCGTTGACGGCTCTCTTCGCCGGCATGCGTGAAGGGGTCCTGGTGGTGACGTCGGACAGCCTCGTCGCCGCGGCGAATCCCGCCGCGCGGCGCATGCTGGGGCTGCCCGACGATCCCGCCGGCGAGCCGGCCGGGGACCTGCTTCGCGACCTCCCCGCGCTGCTCGACGCGCTTCGGGAGGGGCGGACCGCCGAACTCACGGTGGAGCGGGAGGGCGCGCGGCGGCGGATCGAGGTGTCGGTCGAAGACCTGCGCGGCTCCCACGCGGGCTTCACGGGCCGGCTGGCCACTCTGCGCGACGTCACCGAGGCCCGGGAGGCCGCCGAGGCCGTCACACGGCGGGAGGCCATCCTGAACGCCGTGCGGGAGATCGCCACCCGCTGGCTCCGCAGCTCGAACTGGCGGGATGGAATCCAGACCTCGCTGCTCGATCTCGGGGTCGCGGCGGATGCGTCCCGCGCCTACATCTTCCAGAACCAGCCGGGCGTCACCGGCCGCGTCTGCATCTCGCAGCTCTACGAATGGTGCGCCCCGGGCATCACGCCCCAGATCGACAACCCGCGCCTGCAGCGGACGACGTTCCGCGATCTGGGGCTTGCCCGCGTGGAAGCCGTGCTCTCCGCCGGGGGGGTCTTCTCCGCGACGGTCAGCGTGCTCCAGCCCGAGGAGAGGATGGAGCTCGAATCGGAGGGCATCCGCGCCATCCTGCTGGTCCCCATCCTGGCCTCGGGGCATGGGTGGGGCTTCATCGGTCTGGACGAGTGCCGGAGCGACCGTGCGTGGACCGCTGCGGAGACGGAAGCCCTCCGGACCGCGGCCGCGGCCTTTGGCGCCGCCATCGAGCGCGAGGACATGGAGGCCCAGCGGCGCGACAGCATCGAACGGCTTCGCTTCATCATGGACAACATCCCGGGGATCCTGTGGGCGGTCGACCGGGATCTCAACGTCGCCGTGCTCTCCGGCAGCGCGGTGTCGGCCGCCGGCATCGGGTCCGCGCCGAAGGACCCCGTCCCGCTGGCCGGGAGCGACGGTCGGGCACCCTTCGGCCCGGATTCCGTCGACCGGCACCGCCGCGTCCTCGAGGGCGAGTCGTTCGACTACACCCTCGATTTCCGCGGCCGCCAGTTCGACTGTCACCTGCGCCCGCTGTGCGGCCCCCGTGGCGACATCCAGGGCGCCATCGGGATCGCCCTCGATGTGACCGAGCGCACCCGGGCCGAGGAGGCCGTACGCCGGCTCACCGACCGCCTCCTGCTCGCCACCCAGGCGTCCGGCGTCGGCATCTGGGAACTGGATGCGCGCACGGGAGCCATGATCTGGGACGACCGCATGCGGGAGATCTACGGCTGGGCCGCTCCGACCCCGGTCACCCAGGACGTCTGGTATGCCCTGATCCATCCGGAGGACCGGGCGCGGGTCCGCAGCGAACGGAGCGGAGCCTTCGCCGAGGGGTGCAAGCTCCACCTGGAGTTCCGGATCGTCCGGCCGGACGGCCAGACCCGCCTGATCCGCAGCCAAGGGGTCCTGGAGCGCGACGCCGCGGGACAGGTCGTCCGAGCGGTCGGCATGAACCTCGACATCACCGACATCCGGCGGATCGAACGGGAGCAGGCGAAGCTGGCGATGGCCGTCGGGCAGTCCGCCGAGGTCACGGTCATCACCGATCCGAACGGCCGGATCGAATACGTGAACCCCGCGTTCGAGCGCACGACGGGCTACCGGCGCGACGAGGTTCTCGGCCGCACGCCGGCGATCCTCAAGAGCGGGCGGCAGGACGGCGACTTCTACGCGGGCCTCTGGTCGACCATCCGTGCGGGCCGGACATGGACCGGGCATTTCGTGAACCGGCGCAAGGACGGCACGCTCTACGAGGCGGATGCGACCGTTTCGCCCGTCGTGGATGCCGCGGGCACGATCGAGAACTTCGTGGCCGAGATGCGGGATGTCACCCAGGAGCGGATGCTCGAGGAGCAGCTCCGGCAGGCCCAGAAGATGGAGAGCATCGGGCGCCTCGCCGGGGGCATCGCCCACGATTTCAACAACAACCTTCAGACCATCCTCGGGTTCTGCGAGCTGCTTCTGCTCCACCGGCCGGAGAGCGACCCGGAACGCGCCGACATCCTCGAGGTGCAGAAGGCGGCCCAGCACGCCCGCGGGGTGACGTCCCAGCTGCTCGCCTTCGGCCGGCGGCAGCTCATCCAGCCGAAGGATCTCGACCTCAACGCCATGATCGGCGAACAGCACGAACTGCTGACGCGGACCCTCGGGGAGGACATCCGGCTCGAACTCCGCCTCGGGGCCGACATCGGGCGCGCACGGGCCGACCCCGCCCAGATCCAGCAGGTTCTCCTCAACCTCGTCATCAACGCGCGCGACGCCATGCCCTCCGGCGGGCGCCTTCTCGTTGCCACGTCGCGTCGCGAGTTCGAGGCGGACGACGAACAGCCGGGTTCGGACATCCGCCGGGGCCGCTACGTGTGCCTTTCGGTGTGCGACACGGGAACCGGCATGTCGCCCGAGACGGTCGCCCACCTTTTCGAGCCGTTCTTCACCACGAAGGACACCGGAAAGGGCACGGGGCTCGGCCTCGCCGTTGTCCACGGCATCGTCAAGCAGCACGAGGGCTGGATCCACGTCTACACGGAGTCCGGCCAGGGCAGCGAATTCAAAATCTTCCTGCCCGCCGTCGATCGGCCCAAGGGCCGGGACACCGCGGTCGAGGCCCCCGGCGGCGCCGCGCCGCGGGGCCGGGGCGAACGCATCCTGCTCGTCGAGGATGAGCCCGGTCCCCGGCTCGTCGCCGTCCGGGTGCTCCGCGATCACGGCTACCACGTCATGGAGGCGGGCAACGCGGCGGACGCGCGGCGCGGCTTCCAGGAGTCGCCTCCGGTCGACCTCGTGATCTCCGACGTGGTGCTGCCCGACGGCAACGGCGTCGAACTGGTGCTGGCCTTCCGGGAGACCCGGCCCGGGCTGCCCGTCGTCATGATGAGCGGCTACGCCGACGAGCGTGCCCGCTGGCCCGAGATCCGGGACCGGCGTCTGCCGTTCCTGCTGAAGCCCTTCTCGGTCGCGGAACTCCTGGACGCCGTCGCCCGGACGCTGGCGGGGTCCGCGGCGGGCTGAGTTCCGGCTCCGGAGGGCTCCGGATGCCTGCGGCCACGGCATACGCCTCGTGCGCCGCCGAAGGAGCAACGCGGCGCACCCCAGGCCGAACACCCCGGCCGTTCCCGGCTCGGGAATCGCGTCGAGATGGACGACGAAGGCCTCCCAACTCGTGCTCGAGCGGGTTCCCGTGCCCACGATGGTCCGCCCATCGGCCGGGACCGCCCGCGCCTCGATCGGGCGGGACTACACCAACGCCGCGGGCGGTTCATCCACGAAGTCGACGGAGGCCGCGGAGGCGGAGCCTTCGGGCATCGGCATGTACTTGCCCTCGGCCGTGGCGACCGGCGCGCCGTCCGGTCCGGTCACGGAGGCCTCGGCCAGCACGAGGCGCGCCGTGGCGCGCGTGACGCGGCCGGAGAAGCGATAGGCGACGCCGACGGGCATCGGGCGGCGGAACCGCGTCGTCATCTCCGCGGCGACGCACAGCCGCTTCGTCCCGAGGATCGCGGCCCACGTCATGACCTCGTCCATCAACGTCATCGCGATCCCGCCGTGGACGATGCCGCGGTAGCCGTTGTCCTCCGGCGGCGGGGTGTAGTCGCCCGCGACCGTCCCGTCCGCCTCGACCCGCATCGCAAGCCGGAACCCGCCCGGGTTCTCCACGCCGCAGACGTAGCACGTCCGGGTGCGCGGCAACGGGCGGACGGGGCCGGAGGTTCCGGGTTCCGGGTCCGGCGGTCCGGGCTTGGGCGCCGATCCGCAGGCAGGGGCATCCGGTCCGTCGGGCATCGCATTCATGCCCGGAGTCTCGGGGTTCCCGTTCCAGGTTTCAAGGGCGGGCACCGCTCCCGCCGTCCGCCGAGGGTTCACTTCAGCGACGGGAGGATCCGGGCGTGAAGACGAGGGCGGGGTGGATCGGATCGGTGGCCCTGCTGCCGGCGGCGGCCGGCCGCGACCGGCGAGCGGTACCGTGTCGAGTTGCGTTGCGAGACATGGGAGCCGGCGCCGTTCGACGTCAACGGGAACGGCCGATCGCTGACGGAGAGGCCTACTGCGCCGCGATCTTGCTGCGGTAGGACTCGACCTCCCAGTTGTCGATGAAGTCGCGGGCGCGGTCGGCCAGGTAGCGGATCCCGCCGAACGCGGTGGCGAGTTGCTCGACGAGGGCGCCGTCCTGCGCGAATTCCAGTGCCAGCGCCGCGTTCTTCGGGGTCGTGCCGACGCCCCACACGGCCCCGCCGGCCGCGACGACCTTTGGCGCGTAGCCGTGCTTCGCCCGGTACCGGGCGACGGCGTTGGCCGTGGGCGAGACGCGCAGCGGATAGGACTTCGAGTAGACGATGTGGTCCGGGCTGATCGGTCCGGCCGGGACGGGAACCGCCCCTCCCGCGGCGACGCCGGCCGCGTCGGGTCCGAGCGAGGCGTGGAGCTGCTTCGTCATGTCGGCGACGTCCGCGGCGGCCGGCGGCGGCCCCATCTTGAGGATCGTGGACACGCGGGCCTTCCGGTACTCGGCCGCCAGCACGGTCATCACGCGGGCGTAGGCGTTGCGCACCCCGGCGGCGGAGTCGGCGGCGACGAAGACGCCGTGGTTCTCGAGGAAGAGCAGTTCCGGCTCGCGGCCGTCGCGCGCCACGCGCGCCTTGAGCGCCTTGCGGACCTCCATGCACAGCGTGTAGCCCGGGTCGACGTAGGGCATCCACAGCGCATCCGGGAAGAGCCGGCGGCAGGCCGCCTCGCCGTCGCGGCCGCAGGTCATCCCGTTGACGAGGGCGGGGTGGGTGTGGACGACGTAGCGGGCGGCAAACGTGTCGTGCAGCGGCGCCTCGACGGACGGACGCCCCTTCGAGGCCGGCCGCACGGCGGCCGCCATCATGTCCTTCACCAGCGCCTCGCGCGCGGCGGGGGCGGAGGGGGTCGGCACGGCGTAGAGGCGGGCCAGCTTCGCGCGATCCATCGCGACCATCGTCTGCGCCGTCAGTCCGGCCAGCGTGGTGCCGGACGGCTTCACCCAGAGTGTGTCGGCGTTCTTGGCCGACGTGTTGCCGCCGCCGCCCTTCACGTAGTCCGGCGTCCCGAACTCGTGCGACAGCCCGATGATCGTATCCAACAGCCGCGTCATGGTGTGCTCCCGTCGTGCCGGCGCCGGATCCCCCGTGCGGGCGACGATCCGCACACACTGGCCGAGGCGGGCGAAAAACGCAAACGCGAACGGCGGACGGGACGGCTACCAGGCAGCCGTCACGCGCGGATCCGCCCGTCCGATGTCACCCGGCGGGCGCCGTGGCGGCGGGCCCCGGAGATGTTCAGAACCGTCATGGGGCGCCTTGTGTACACATCGCAGGTACAACACGGGCCGTGGCTGTGCGACTCCGAAGTCGCCCGAAATGAGAAACCCCCCGCGGGTTGCCCCGCGGGGGGTTTCTGGAATCCGTGGCCCCGGGTTACTTCAGGAGCGGGGTGACGGTCTTGAGCACCGGCGCGATGACCAGCGCCACGACGCTCATGAGCTTCATCAGGATGTTCAGCGAGGGGCCGGCGGTGTCCTTGAAGGGATCGCCCACGGTGTCGCCGACGACCGCCGCCTTGTGCGCCGCGGAACCCTTGCCGCCCAGCGCGCCGCCCTCGATGTGCTTCTTGGCGTTGTCCCACGCGCCGCCGGCGTTGGACATGAAGAGCGCCATCATGACGCCCGACACCGTCACGCCCGCGAGCAGGCCGCCCAGCATCTCCTTGCCGAAGACGAAGCCGACGAGGACCGGCGTGATGACGCCCAGCAGCGCCGGGACGGTCATCTTCCTGATCGCCGCGGCGGTCGAGATGTCGACGCAGCGGGCGTAGTCGGCCTTGGCGCCCTCCTTGCCCTCGAGCAGGCCGGGGATCGACTTGAACTGGCGGCGGACCTCCTCAACCATCGCGAAGGCGGCCTGGCCGACCGCGTTCATGGCGAAGGCGGAGAAGAGGAAGGGCATCATCGCGCCGACGAGCAGGCCGGCGCAGACGTTCGGATCCATGACGTCGATGCGCTCGAGGCCGACGGTCTGTCCGAACGCGGCGAAGAGCGCCAGCGCCGTCAGCGCCGCGGAGCCGATCGCGAAGCCCTTGCCGATCGCGGCGGTCGTGTTGCCGCAGGCGTCCAGCTTGTCCGTGCGCTGGCGGACTTCCTTCTCCAGGTGCGACATCTCGGCGAGGCCGCCGGCGTTGTCGGCGATCGGGCCGTAGGCGTCGACCGCGAGCTGGATGCCCGTCGTCGCGAGCATGCCGAGGCCGGCGATCGCGATGCCGAAGAGGCCGGCGGTCTTGTAGGCCACCACGAGCGCGGCCGCGAGGACGAGCGTGGCGATGCCCGTCGAGAGCATGCCGTTGCCGAGGCCGGCGATGATGTTCGTCGCCGCGCCGGTCGTGGACGCATCCGCGATGCGGTTCGACGGGCCCTTGCCCTCGGCCGTGTAGTACTCGGCCAGCAGGCCGATCACGACGCCCGACGCCAGGCCGGCGATCGTCGCCCAGAAGACGCCCATCGCCTTGAAGACCGTTCCGCCGAGCGTGAACTCGGGCGGGCAGACCTTGACGATGACGAAGTAGGAGACGACGGCGGTCGCGACGGCGGCCGCGATGGTGCCCATGTTCAGCGCGGTCTGCGGGTTGCCGCCCTCCTTCGTCTTCACGAAGAAGGTGCCCGAGATCGAGAAGATGATGCCGACCGCCGAGAGGACGATCGGGAGGAAGACGAGCTTCAGGTGCTGGGCGTTGTCCGCCATCGTCGCCGTGGCCGCGAGGACCATCGCGCTGACGATCGCGCCGACGTAGGACTCGAAGAGATCCGCGCCCATGCCCGCGACGTCGCCGACGTTGTCGCCGACGTTGTCCGCGATGACGGCGGGGTTGCGGGGGTCGTCCTCGGGGATGCCCGCCTCAACCTTGCCGACGAGGTCCGCTCCGACGTCCGCGGCCTTCGTGTAGATGCCGCCGCCGACGCGCGCGAAGAGGGCGATCGAGCTGGCGCCCATCGAGAAGCCCGTCACGATCGGGAGGACCGTGCCGGCGACCGTCGCCGCCTCGCTGCCGAACATCTTCAGGAAGACAACCGTCAGGGTCGAGAGGCCGAGCAGGCCGAGGCCGACCACGCACATGCCCATGACCGAGCCGCCCGCGAAGGCGACTTCCAGCGCCTGGGGCAGGCCCTTGCGCGCCGCGTTGGTCGTCCGCATGTTGGCGGCCGTCGCCACGCGCATGCCGAAGTAGCCCGACAGGGCCGAGCAGAAGGCGCCGACCACGAAGGCGACCGCCACGAGGCGGACCGAGCCCTTGTTGATGGCCGCGAGGATTCCGGCGACCACGATGATGAACACGGAGAGGACCTTGTACTCGCGGGCGAGGAATGCCATCGCGCCTTCGCGAACGGCCGCGCCGATCTCGCGCATCCGCTCGGTTCCCGGATCCAGCTTGTTGATCCAGGACGTCTTCCAAAAGGCATAGATCAGCGCCAATACGCCGCACCCGATGCCTGCATAGATCATCTGCTCTGCGTTCACGTGTGCCTTTCCCTTCTTCTGGTGACCTCGGTCCGACAGGCTCCCTTGCTTCGCCGTCGCCGAAAAAAGATCCGCATACTGTAGAGCAAACGGCCGCCCCGAGTCAAGGGCGAACCCGGCCGGACGGATATGCCATAAACGTCTTAGGAAGAACCAATTGCGAGATTCACAAGGGACGTGGGGCGGGGCGCCGTCATCCGTGGTCCATCAGCATCCGGCATCCGGCGGGAGAGGCGCCGACGCGCCCCATCTGCGCTCTCCCGCCGTCCAGCTCCCGTCCGCCGCAGGGCAGACGCATCTTCCTCGAGGGAGTGGCACCTTTCGGTCGGTGGGGCGCGGAGTGGCTGGTGGACGCTGGAGCCCTTGCGGTTGCGGGGGTGCGACGCGCACCAGGCCGGCCGGATCGCGCGGGATCCCGCCCCGCCTGCGGCGTTGCCGAAGGGGGCGCGGACACGAGTCCAGCGCCCCCTTCGTCGCCTTGCATCCGGGGCGGTCTGCCGCGTTCCCGGCCGGGCCCCTCGCGGGCTCGGGGCCACCCGGTGCGCGCCGCGGCATCGCCTTCGCCTTGATTCAAGGATCGTTCGGCTGGGATCTCCCTTTCCCGGCGATGGAAGGGGAATCCTGAGGATCCCGCGCACACGGCCCGGTTTCGACAGGAACAAGATGCGTCGGCCCTGCTTCCCGCCGGTTGCCCCCTGTACGCCGGTGCGCCGGCGGGTGTACCTTCCAACCCTTGGAAGCCCGGCGGGGCGGACCTTCCAATCCTTGGACGTCTGCGGCCCCGCGGGGGAGGATTCCGGGCATGGATGGGACCGGCGGGAGCCGTCCGGGGCGTTCCGGGCGCCGGGTTCGGGCCTTCGCGTTGCTGGCTGCGGTCCATCTCCTGCCCGCCGTCGGGCCGGGGGGCGCGCCGGCGTTGGAGGCGGCGACGAACCGCGTCGGGCGCTTCGAAACCCTCGAGTTCCGCCTCGATCCGGGAGCGTCCTACACCAACGTCTTCGACCCGGCCGAGGTCGACTTCCGGCTGGAAGTCCGCGGCCCCGGCGGCGGGGTGACGACCGTCCCGGCCTTCTGGACGGCCCCGCACGCGCTGAGGACGCCCCCGCAGGGCGAACGCCGCCGCGAATGGACCGAGCCGGACGGGGCCCCGGGCTGGCGCGCCCGTTTTGCGCCGGTGGAGACCGGCCGCCACAGCGCGGTCGCCCGGCTCCGCGACCGGCGCGGGGAGTCGGCGTCCGGCGCGGTCGCCTTCGAGGCCGTCGCCTCGACGAACCGCGGGTACGTCCGCGTGTCGAGGCGCGATCCGCGCTTCTTCGAACTGGACGACGGCACCCCGTTCTTCGCGATCGGGCAGGACGTCGCCTTCGTCGGTCCGATGCAGCGCGTCACCCCCGGCCGCGTCGGCGGCGTCTTCCGGCGGATGGCGGGGAACGGCGCGAACTACGCCCGCGTCTGGACCTGCTGCGGCGACTGGGCGATGAGCCTCGAGCCCGGCCGCGGCGGGGCGGGGCCGTCGGACGGCCGGTCGCGCGCCGCGCCCGCGCCGGACGCGCCGCGGGGCATGGGCGTCTACAACCAGCCGGATGCGGCGATCCTCGACCGCGTCGTCGCCGAGGCCGAAGCGGCGGGCATCCGGCTGCAGCTCTGCCTGCTCACGCGCGACCGCTACATGGGGCGGCTGAAGCAGCCGGACGGGCCCGACTACGCCGCCGCGATCCGCGACGCGAGGAACCTGCTGCGCTACGCGATCGCCCGCTGGGGCGCCTCGACCGCCGTCGCCGCGTGGGAGTACTGGAACGAGCAGGATCCCGGCCTGCCCGCCGGCCGCTTCTACGCGGATCTCGGCGCCTTCGTCGCCGGGACCGACCCCTGGCGGCACCTGCGGTCGACCAGCGCGTGGGCGCCGGCACCGAAGGACTGGACCCACCCGGACCTCGACGTCGCCGACCTCCACTGGTACCTGCGTCCGAACTGGAACGAGCTGTGGAAGGACGCCGCCGCCGCCGTGGCGGACCGCGCGGCCTTCCTCCGCTCCCGCGCGCCCGCGAGGCCCGCCCTCCTGAGCGAATTCGGCCTGGCCGACGAGAAATGGGGCCCGAGCCCGTTCATGAAACAGGACCGCGATCTCCTCCACGTCCACGATGCGCTGTGGGCGTCCGCGATGTCGGGCCTCTCGGGCACCGTGATGTTCTGGTGGTGGGAGCGGTTGGACGAGATGGACGGCTACCGCCACTACCGCCCGCTCGCGGACTTCGTCGCCGGCATCCCCTGGACCACCGGCGGCCTGCGGTCCATCGACGCGGCGGTCTCGCCGGCCCCCCGGCTGCGCGTCGCGGGGCTCCAGGGCGCCGGCGGGGCGTGGGCGTGGCTTTCCGACGCCGACGCGGCCTGGTGGAATGTCGTCGTCGACGGCCGGGCGCCGCAGGAGGTGCGCGGGGCGGCGCTTTCGGTCGCGGGGCTCGCGGACGGGGAGTACGACGCCGGCTGGTGGGACACCACCGCCGGCCGCGTCCTGCGCGAGGAC
>Ga0194127_10001391_pt1 | contig 35502 bp, 20 predicted proteins | sample TA2KigC100mmetaG_FD_148624 | JGI IMG/M metagenome (GOLD analysis project Ga0194127, IMG submission 148624) | Freshwater microbial communities from Lake Tanganyika, Tanzania - TA2015036 Kigoma Deep Cast 100m | ecosystem: Environmental > Aquatic > Freshwater > Lake | place: Tanzania: Lake...
TTTTTCGACGAAGCGGTCGGGCAATGCTTTCTGAAACGCACTCACGCCGGTGGAGCCTTGCACGTCGCTGGAGACAGAGAAGACCGGCAAGCCCTCGGTCGCGGCGCGGACGGCCCCTTTCGCGAGGCCGGCTTGAACTTTGTCTTTCTTCACGGCCGGCGCGGCGGGCGCAGCCGATGCGGCGGCAGCGGCCTTCACCTTTTTTTCGGCTTCCTTCTTTTCCCAATCTGATCGCAGCGCCGCGCCCCACGCGACAAACTCGGCGGGGGCGGTGTCGCCGGTGTAAAGCTCGGTGACCCAGTCGCCGATTTTCTCGCCGTTCGCGAGCGGGAAGCCGTGGCCGCCGGCGGAGTTTTCCACGGTGGCCTTGATGCCGACGCCCTTCACGGTTTTCACCCAGAGGCAAACGGGCTGCTTTGGATTTGCTTTAACGGTGGCGATGCCCTTCTCCACTGCGAGATATACCGCCTGCAAGTCGTGGCCGTTCGGAACAGGAATGACATTCCAACCCAGCGTGGCCATCGCATTTAAGCTCGGCTGCATGGAGAAGGAATCCTTTGTGATACGGCCGGAGAGCTTTGTGTCGTTATCGGAGAGGATTAGCACGAAGGGATTCACGCGGTCCTTCGCGGCGAGGCCAGGGATGGCGGCGAAAGCTTCCTTCGCCTCGCCTTCCATCGCCGCGCCGTCGGACACGGTGCAGATGGTGACGCGGTCGCGACCTGCGGTGCGGTCGCCCATCGCGAGGCCCTGCGCCTGCGGGAGGCTGGAGCCGAGCGGGCCGTTGGAGACGAGTACGCCCTCGGGGTTGAGGTGCGACTCGCCGTGGCCGGTGAACTTGCTGGCGATGCTGCGGAAGCCCTTAAGCGTGTTGAAGGTCATGCCATCAAACCCATAAAGAGCGCGCAGTGCATAGATGCCATTCTCCGTGTGGCCGGCGTCGTTGACGAAGTTGAACGCTTCGTGCCATTGCCGTCCTTGCGTGGCGAACATCTGCGCGTGGACCGCTGCCATGATTTCCGCGAAAGCCGCAGGACCGCCCCAATGGCAGGCCGCGCCACCGACTACGGCGTGGACGTTCATGAGCGCCACGAGCGTGCGCGTGGCGCGCGGGTCGGCCACGGTGACGGCTTGGCCAGCGGCGTTCTTGAGCGTGACGGCGTATTTAGGCGCGGCGAGAGGGGTGGAGGCGAGGCGGGACTTGAGCGCGAGCGGCTTCAGCGGCGGAGCTTCGACTTTTGCGACGACGGAATTATCAGCGGCCATAGGGTTTGGTCGGGTTGTTTGCTCAAAAATTTCGTCTCGAGCAGAGACATAAATCTAGGAACGCGCCGGAAAAATGGGAAGAAGGAATTTGACGAGCCAAAGGCGCGCCCAGTTCCCGAATGGCACGGAGATTTCCGTTGCGCGAGCGGTGGACTTGGGCGCAGGCTGCGTGGCGAAGTTAAGGCGTTGCCCTTCCGCCCCGCTAGCCTCGGAAACTGTATGAAGCCCCCTAAAAAAAAGCTTCGCCGCGCTCAAGTCGCGTCCGCAGTGAAAGGCCGTCGAGCCCTTAAGCTTGCAGCTGCCGTTGCCCCCCGGACCACGACCGCCAAAGCCAAACGGAGCGTCAAGATCGCCAACAAGGCGCTGGCCCAGCCGCTGCCCAAAGAATCTAAAAAAGTTAAGCGTCTTGCCCGTGTCGCAACGGCCAAGGCAATAAAATCCCAGCGCCTCGTCAAGCGGCGCAATGCCCGGGCAGCCAAGTCGGAGATTCCTCCAATCTTGCTCGCGGGCGACAACGTCGCGGCGGCGGGGGCAAGCGGTCCTGGTCAGCGTTATGCGTTGGGCCCCGTCACGCAGCCTCCCCACACCGGGCAATCAGAGGAGTGCGGCGAGCTGCCGAAGTCTTACGGCACCGCGCAACTTTGGCTGGCGGCGCGCGATCCGCAGTGGCTTTATGCGCACTGGGATCTCTCTAGTGACGAGCAGCGTAGATACAACGCCAAGTCGGAGGCGGGTCGCCTGACTGTGCGAGTGTATGCCAAAGAAGTTTCTGGAGAGCCGTTGGTAACTCAGCTCGTTCGCCCGGAATCGCGCAACTGGTTCATCCACGTCGGGCGCGGCGGCACGAAGTTCGTTGCTCAGCTCGGTTACTTTGACCGCCGAAATCAATGGCAGAACATCGCCGTCTCCCCAGCGGCGGTAACACCGCCGGAGGGCCTGTCCAACGACACAAGCGCGGACTTTGCAACGCTGCCATTAGAACTGCCTTTTCAGCAGATTTTTGAGATGGTCAAGACCGTAGTCAGCCAAAACGTGCCGCTGCTTGAGGCATTAGCTCAGTTGCGCGAGACCGGATCTCTGACCCTTCCGCCTGCCGGCACCTTCGCGTCGCTTGACAAGGCCAAGAAGTCCCCGAAATACCCACCTGCAGAATCCGCTGGCCCAAATCTCGCGCCCGCGTGGACACCCGCGCAAGCCAAAGCGCTGGCCGAGTTTAACGCGATGGAGGAAGTGCGCCGCGGTTGGTTCAGCTCGTTGGAGCTCTCAGAGCTCGCGCGCGGCCAGTTCGATAAGTAACCTGCGGAGCAGGTAGAGACGCAAAAGGGTAATGATCTGGTTGGAAGCCCTTTGGCAAATTCCTCGGGCAACCCAAGCCTTTCTAGATGGTCTCGGCGTTTCGCTGCGTCCCTGCCTCCGCGTTGAAAGGCCTTACGATTTGCTGTTGCTGACGACTTTGCTTACCTCGCGTTGAACTGAAACCAGTCCACATTCATCAGGCCGCTTTTGCCGGGGTTTACGAAGACGGCGACGACATCGCCTCGGCCAGGGGGCGGCTTCAACTCGGTAGTCACGTCCTTCCACGCGTCCCACTTGCCGGTGTTCTCGACCTTGAGCGTCGCGAGCAGTTCACCCGTCGCGGAGCCGGAGCGGAATTCGATGTTGCCGCCTACGCCACCGCTCGCTACGCGTACGGTAACGCTCGCGGTGTCCGCGAGGTTGAGGCTAGTGAATTTCACGGAGTGACCGTGGTTGATCGAGCCAATGTGGTTACCGGAAACTTTGGCGCCCGATACCTCACTCACCTCGGCCTCGAGACGGCGGCTGCGGAGTTGCACTGCGGAACGGCCCGCGAGCGAGCCCGCCGGCCCACGCCCGAGGTCGGTGTAAGTGGCCTCAAGGCTCGCGAAGCGCAGGCTGGTATCCGTCGGCGGCGTAACGTTCCCGCCAAGGCCACGGGTCATCGCGCTGCCGGCTTTGCCCGGTTCCAGTCCGAATACCCAGCGCACCATGAGCTGCACTTGGTCGGTCGTGAGCCCCTCGTGCGGGAGCATTGGTACCTCACCCCACACACGACTGCTGCCCTTGATGACGCGTTGCACACTTGCGTCCAGTGCGCCTGCCTGCCCGCGATACTTGTTCGCCACTTCCAGGAACGCGGGGCCAACGACCTTCGTCTCGACGGCGTGGCAATTGAAGCAGTCGCTTTGTTTCATCAGCGCGAGGCCCGGCTCGTCCACCGCGTCCTTGCCGTCACCCTTGCTAAACTTCGCGGTCATGAACACGCGCGCGTCCATCAACTCGTCGTTCTGCGTGGAAGTGCCGTCCTCGGCGTCGGTCACGGCTATCTTGTAGGCGAGCGGCTTGCCGGGTGTGAAAAAGTCGCCGTCCACCGGTGCGATGAAGCGGACGGACGGCGCAGTGTTGCCGACAATGAGCGGCAAGGTCGTCTTGCTACTCGCGCCTTGGTCGTCCGACACGCGCAGCTCGACGATGTAATTGCCCGGCTGCGGCACGGTGAGTTTCGCCTCAGCGGTGGAGGCCACGAGCTTCGCGACGGGCGCGGGTGAACTCGCGGAGGCTTTTCCCGGTGCGTTGGTCGCCGCGCTTGTCGGTCCGTGCAAGCGCCACTCAAACTTAAGCGCGTCGCCTTCGTGATCCTTGGACCCCGCAGCGGAAAGTGCGACTTGCAAGGGCTCGCGTCCGGCGGTGGGCATCACCGTAGCTCTCGCGATAGGCGCGAGGTTGCCCCACTGGTAAGAAATTTTAATCAGCTTGGCATCGGGATTGCCGCCCCACGTCTCACCATAATCGAGGAGATACAAGCAGCCATCCGGTCCGAACTGGGCGTCCACAGGCCGGCGAATGACGAACGTGCCAGCCCGCTCAGCCTCGGTAATTCGATTTTTTGCGTTCGCGACCGCGATGGCGGCGGAGAATGATTCGATGCCGGCGAGCCGCGAGTCGCTGTCCAGCCGAGCCCATTTCATGAACGGTCGCTGCCAGTCCCAGAAGAGCAGGCAACGGTCAAAGTGCTCAGGAAAGCCGCCGGTCTTTTTAAACTCCGGCTTGAAGTGAAAGACTGGACCCGCGCACGCAGTGCGCCCGCCTGTGCCAAGCATGGGGAATTCCTTCGACTCGCCGTAGGGCCAATAAATGAACGCGGGCTGCGCGGGGGGCAGCACCTTCGCGCCGGTGTTGTTTGGCGAGGAGTTCGTGGGCCGCGCGGGATCGAAGTGTGGGCCGACGGACTTAGTGGCGAAGTCGTATTTCGCGTAGGTGAAATTGCTGCCGACGAAAAGCGGCCAGCCAAAGTTGCCGGCCTTGCGCGCTTGGTTGATTTCGTCGTAGCCGCGCGAACCACGGGGGCCGTCGCCACCTGCGTCGGGGCCGACCTCGCCCCAATAGATAATGCCCGTGCGCGAATCCACGCTCATACGCCACGGATTGCGACAGCCCATCACGTAAATCTCAGGTCGGCCCGCCGAGCCGTCCTTAGGAAACAAATTGCCATCGGGAATCGTGTAGCCGCCCTCGGGCGTGAGGCGCAGGCGGAGAATTTTCCCGCGCAAGTCGTGTGTATTGGCAGAGGACTTTTGCGCGTCCCACGGCTCTTGGCCGGGCCGCTCGTCAATCGGCGCGTAACCCGCTGTGTCGCCGCCGGGATGCGTGTTGTCACCGGTTGAGATGAGCAGACAACCGTCTGGCGCGAACTCCACTGTCCCCGCGTGATGGCAGCACTCGCGGCGTTGCTCGGAGAATTCGAGGATGACCCTCTCGCTGCGGTTATCGAGGGCATCACCGCGCATAACGAAGCGGCTGAGGCGCTGGCCGGGGTAGTTCGTCGGCGAGTAAAAAAGGTAGATGAAGCTGTTTTGCGTAAACTTTGGGTCGAGCGCGAAACCGAGGAAGCCATTCTCCTGTGCGTTATACACCGGAACCGTCCCGGCCTCGACGATTTGCCCGCCGGGTTTCCAGATTTTTAGCTTTCCGGAAAGCTCATTCCAAAAGATTCGGCCGTCTGGTGCGATCTCCAGTTCCATCGGCTGCGGCATGTTGCCGACGGCGAGGATTTCAACTTTGAAGCGGTAATCGGGTGGCGGCGCGGCGGCGGTGAGCATGGCGACGCACTCGAGCCAGACGGATGCGAGCAATAGTAATTTCATCGAGAGCCAGACTTATTGCGTGGGCGGGGCATTCGAGCGCGAGAAACACGTTGCCGCAAAGACGCGTCGACGCCACCATCCTCAGACCTCGTAGGGCTACCGTTGCCACTCGATGGCGCTTGTGCACATGAACCGCCCGTCTCTTCTGATCCTAGTCGGCAGCCTTGCTTGCGCCCTCGCTGCGCGCGCGGACCACGACACGCCCGCTGGCCAGTCCCTGCACGGCGAGGCGTTTAACGAAGGCCCGCGCCAGCAGGCACACCTCCTACCCGGCATGGGCGAAATCCATTTTCCCATCGCCACGCGGAGTCCGCTCGCACAGAAGTTTTTCGACCAAGGCATTGGTCAATTGCACGGTTTTTTCTACCTCGAAGCCGAGCGGTCTTTCCGGCAAGTGGCGGCGCTCGATCCTTTTTGTGCTACGGCTTACTGGGGCATCGCGATGGCGAATGTGAACAATGCCAAGCGCGCACGGGAGTTCATCCGTACCGCCGAGAAGTATCAGGCCGGTGTCAGCCCGCGCGAACAGCAGTGGATTGCTGCGCAGGCGAACTTGCTGCGCGACGACAAGAAGCCGGAAAAAGAGCGCCGGCAAGAATACCAAAAGGCCCTTGAAACCATCGTGAAGAACTACCCGGCCGACATCGAGGCCAAGGCGCTACTGGCGGTCGAGTATTGGCAGGGCAACTCGAAGGGCGTCCCCTATGGCGATAAGAAGAAGGTGGACGCATTGCTTGATGCCGTCTTCGCCGCCAACCCCACGCATCCGGCACACCACTATCGTATTCACTTGTGGGACGAAGGTGCGCGCGCGACCAATGCGCTGGCGTCTGCCGCGAACTGCGGCGCAGCCGGACCCGGCATTGCGCACATGTGGCACATGAGCGGTCACACTTACTCGGCGCTTCGGCGTTACTCGGACGCTGCCTGGCAGCAGGAAGCCAGCGCGCGCGTAGATCACGCCTACATGATGAGCAATCACGTTCTGCCTGACCAAATCCACAACTTCGCTCACAACAATGAATGGCTCATTCGCGACCTCAACTACATCGGGGCCGCACGCCGCGCCGTGGACTTGGCAAAGAACATGATCGAGTTACCCCGCCATCCGAAGTTCAATTCACTCACCCGGGGCAGTTCGAACTACGGTTACCAGCGGTTGCTCGAAACCCTCGTGCGCTATGAGTTGTGGGATGAATTGCTTGCCCTCGCGGACTCTCCGTATCTCCCGCCCACAGACAGTAACGATCACGAAGCCCGCCGCTTGCATGCGTTAGGCCTTGCATCGCTGCAGACGGGTGACATCACTCGCGGGAAAAACCAGCTTGCCGCCCTCGAGGCGCTTGCCCAGAAAATTGCGCCCAAGTCCCCGACCAATGCGCCGGCCGGGAAGCCGGCTGCCTCTTCTTCCCCCACCCTCACGAGGGGAGCAGCCCCCGGGGAGGGGACCGCACGCACGAACTCCACCGATGCTGCGAAATCTCCGTCTCCACCTGCGCCCGCGTCTGCACCGAAGGCAGACACCAAGAAGTCCGCCTCCGGCGGCTACAGCGGCGGAGCCGCACTGCTCGCCACAGCCAGCTCCAATTCTATCGCTGCGGCCATCGCCGAGTTGCGCATTGTCATCGCGCTGAAGGAAGGCCAGTTCGCCCTCGCGAGAGAGCAGTTGAGCAAGGCTGCCAGCATGCCAAAGGAACGCCTGGCGCGCCTGTATTTCACCGCGGGTGATAAACCAAAAGCCATGCAGCTCGCGCAAGAAGCCGCCAAGGCAGCCGAGAAACAGGTGCTGCCGCTGGCACACCACGTGGATCTCGCCTATCAGGCCGGCCAATTCAAGGAGGCCTTCGAGGCTTTCTACAGGCTGCGGGAGCTCGCCGCCGAGGCTGACCTCGACGTGCCCGTGATGCGCCGCCTCGCCCCCGTCGCGCGGGACTTGAAGCTCGCCGGAGACTGGCGACCGCCACTGACGCGCTCATCGGATTTTGGGTCGCGGCCGAGCCTCGCGACGCTCGGGCCGTTCCGCTGGCAGCCGCCCGCCGCGCCGGACTTCACGCTCACGGATGGCGAGGGCAAGAAGGTTTCGTTACGTCAATATCGCGGCAAGCCCCTTGTGGTCATCTTTTACCTCGGTGCGGGCTGTGCCCACTGCATCGAACAACTCGTGGCCTACGCGCCGCTGGCAGCGGAATTCAAACAGGCGGGCATCGAATTGCTCGCCGTCAGCACAGACACGGCAAGCGGCCTGCAATTCACTATCGAAAAGGCGAAATACAACGGCGGTTTTCCCATCCGCCTTGCCGCCGATCCCGATCTAAGGTCGTTTAAAGCGTTCCGGGCGCACGACGACTTCGAGCAGCAACCTCTGCATGGCACATTTCTTGTGGACGCCGAGGGCCGCATCCGCTGGCAGGACATTAGTTACCAGCCCTTCATGGAAACGAAGTTTCTTCTTGTTGAAGCGCAGCGTCTCCTCAACCTGCCGAAAGCCAACGGCTCAATTCCGCCGATGAAACTCGCCGGGCCGAAGCGGGAAATGGCGGTCAAGGCTGGCAGCGGGGCCGGGGATTGAACCCTCCGGGCCTCATGCCCAACTACAAAAAACTTCTGACCAATTGACTTGGTCAGTGCGCGCCTGAAAGGCTACCGCCTTTGCTAGTTCGTGGAATGCGTCCTACTAAGAATATTTTCCCCGCCCTCTCTCTGCTAGTAGATACGGTCCCGAATCGCCGTGAGAATTTGGCTGTCATCAAGAGGACTAATCTTTTGGTCGTGTTTGTGTATGTAAGTCGCCATAAAACGAGGGGTGTTAGGTTTTGCCCAACGTCCCAAGCTCAGCGACGGCCTCGGCGGCGGTGGTGGAGCGCACGGTGCGCTCACGATTTCCCGCGACGCGCGAGCGGACGGCGGAGAGGCCGTTAGCTGCAGCGCTCTGGTTCGGCGTGCCTTTTGGTGGTACCCGGCCACGAGTCACAGTGTGAGCGACCTTCGAATACCGGCTATTTCACCATGACGTAAACATTCACAGTGTCCTTGAACTCCGTTAACCGGATTTGTTCGTTCACTTTGACCTCAGGGAGCTTGAACTCGACGCGGTAATGGTTGTAGGCGGTATTGGCAGCCGACTTCTGGCCGAGGAGCTTGCTCTCCAACGACTGGCACGCTCCCTCCGGCAGCTGGACTGTCACCTTGGGCTCAGGCACCTTTGGGAAGCGGGCGTCCGAGTACTGATTGTTCAGCCAATTGGCCATGTCGTTCGGGGTCACCTCCTTGGCAAACTGACAGACTTTGCCGGTTACGGGAAACCCCTTCTTCGTGTTGTCGATGTGGATCACCACCACCACCCGGTGTTCGCCAAGCGTGTAGAACACCTTGGTGCTGGTGAAGCCGATCAGAGACGCACTGACCTCCAGCCTCTGCACATTCGTCCCTTTTAGATCCAGCGGAGTTGCCTCCTTGGACGGCGTCTCCGCGGCTGAGATCATCCTCAAAGTCGTCAGCAGGATCAGATTGATTGGCAGTGCCCTCAGGATTTGCATCAAGTCTTTTGGATACATCTGGAGTAACTGAGTTCGATCTGGATTAGCCGCCTAACGACCCAAGCTCAGCGACCCGGCGCACGGGACGCAACGATTGCAACCGCGACGCTCACGCCGGGTTCGCTGCAGCGCATGGTTAGGTGTCGTCATACTACTTTCGTCGTTTGTCAATGGTATCCACCGTGAAACCGCCGCGCTTCGACCCGTCAGGCGCAATAATCACCCAGTCGGAAATCTGGTCGGGTAATGGCTTAATGAGGTCACCGGCTTTGCAACCTTTGATAAAGGCCGGCTCACTTGCAAGGATGCCAGCCAAGCCTGGGTTTATCCATTTAACGGGCTCAAGCCAAACATGCTCAACATCCTTGCCTTCCTTGAGCTCAACCTTCACCAAATAACGTGCGCCTTCCACAGGACTCTGAACCTCCTCAATGAATCCTCTAAGTGTCGCCATCACTTGCTCACGTGCTCTCTTGAATTCTCGATCACCGCGCGGGACGCCAACGACATCATTCCGTTCCGGATGTTTCTTAAGGCCGCCCCCAAACAGTGATGATAGAAATCCCATAAAAGTTTTGCTCTATATACGCGAACGCTTCGACACCTAACAGTATAGTGAACCGCAATTCCTGCGGTTTTATTGTTGAGTGCGGTTCTATTGGCAGGGTATCCCTTTGTCCAGCATGAATTTGGACTATCGTGGGGTGCCGGGGTTGACTACCGCCATGCGGCGGCAGGGAAAGGAGAAGTTCCGCCCCGACAAGTCCAAGAAGTTGCGGGAGCAGGTGCAGGAGGTGTTGCGCTACTTTCATTACGCCCGACGGACGGAGCTGACTTATTGGCATTGGATTGAGCGGTTTCTCCGGTTCCACCGGGAGCGGACGGGGCAATGGCGCAAGCCGAATGAGTTGCGGGAGGCGGAGGTGGCGGCGTTCCTCAGTCATCTGGCGACGGAGCGCGGGGTGGCGGCGGCAACGCAGAATCAGGCGTTGAACGCGCTGGTGTTTCTGTATGCGGAGGTGCTGGACCAGCCTTTGGGGCTGCTGGCGGGGATTGAGCGGTCCACGCGGCCGGCGCGGTTGCCCGTGGTGCTGAGTCAGGTGGAGGTGCGGGCGGTGCTGGGGGCGGTGGTGGAGGAGTATCAGTTGCCCTTGCAGTTGCAGTATGGGGCGGGGTTGCGGTTGTTGGAGGGGCTGCGGCTGCGGGTGGCGGATGTGGATGTGGAGCGGCGGCAGGTGATGGTGCGGAACGCCAAGGGGTTCAAGGACCGGGTGACGATGGTGCCGGAGGCGCTGCGGGGGGCGCTGCGCGAGCAGTTGGCCCGGAACCGGAAGCAGTGGGCGGCGGACCGGGCGGCGGGGTTGCCGGGGGTGGCCTTGCCGGAGGCGGTGGAGCGGAAGTATCCCAAGGCGGGGGTGGAGTGGCCGTGGTTCTGGCTGTTCCCGGCGGGCAAACTGTCGGTGGACCCGGTGGCCCGTGTCCGGCGGCGGCATCATCTGGTGGAGGATAATTTGCAGCGGGCGATCCGGGCGGCGGCGCAGCGGGTGGGGTTGAACAAGCGGGTGACGACGCACACGCTGCGGCATTGTTTTGCCACGCATTTGTTGGAGAACGGGACGGACATCCGCACCGTGCAGGAACTGTTGGGACATCAAAGCCTGACGACGACGCAGATTTATACCCATGTGATGCAGAAGCCGGGGATCGGGGTGCGGAGCCCGCTGGATGGGTGAAGGGGCGGGTTTGGGAGGGCCAAAGGGTAGAGGCCTCCACCCTTGGCCATTTCGGTGTCGGGCCCTTTTGCTATTTCCAAACCTGCCGCCTTCCGCTTGAGTCTCGCGCTTGCGAACGTCATGGCGACTCCGTTTCAACCGCAAGCCTGCATCGCCCGCTGCGTGGCCAGCCTGCCACGCTCGGGCATTCGTGAATTTTTTGACATTGTTCAAAGCCAGCGGGACGTAATCTCCCTCGGCGTGGGTGAACCGGACTTCGTCACGCCTTGGCATATACGAGAGGCCGCCATTTACGCCCTCGAACGCGGCAAGACGACCTACACCTCGAACCTCGGCCTGCTCAAGCTGCGCGAGGCCATCGCCGCGCATCTCGCGCCGCGCTTCGGCGTGCACTACGATCCGAAGAAGCAGATTCTTATCGCCGTGGGCGTGAGCGAGGCGTTGGACATCGCGTTGCGCGCCCTCCTCAATCCCGGCGATGAGGTGATCTATCATGAGCCGTGTTACGTCAGCTATTCGCCGAGCATCGCGATGGCCCACGGCGTGCCGGTGGCCGTGAGTTGCCGAGCGGAGGATAAATTTGCGGTGCGCGCGGAGGCGATTGAAAAGGCCATCTCGCCCAAGACCAAGGCGTTGATGTTGAACTTCCCGACCAATCCGACCGGCGGCACGATGACGCGCACGGAGTTGGAGAAGATCGCCGCCGTCGTGCAGCGCCATAACTTGGTGGTGCTGACCGACGAGATTTACAGCGAGCTCACCTTCGAGGGGCAACACGTCTCCATCGCTTCACTGCCGGGCATGATTGAGCGGACGATCTTCCTACATGGCTTCTCGAAGGCGTATGCGATGACGGGCTTTCGCATCGGCTATGCGTGTGGCCCGGCAGAACTCATCGAGGCGATGATGAAGATCCACCAATACTCGATGCTTTGCGCCAGTATCATCAGCCAGGAAGCGGCCATCGAGGCCATCGAGCACGGTGAGGCCGACACCAAGGAGATGCGTGAGCAATACAAGTTAAGGCGCAACTTCATCGTGAAGGCGTTCAACGACATGGGCCTGCCGTGTCATCTGCCGCGGGGGAGTTTCTACGCTTTTCCTTACATCGCGAGCACCGGCCTTAATTCGAAGGATTTTGCGTTTCGGTTGTTGCAAGAGGAGAAAGTCGCGTGTGTGCCTGGCGGCGCGTTTGGCCCCAGCGGGGAAGGTTACCTGCGCTGCTGCTTTGCGACGGCGATGGACCAGATTCAGATAGCCACCGATCGCATGGCTCGCTTCGTGGCCAAGGTAAAGCGTGGCTGATACCTAAGTTGCGCGACTTGCAGATTGTACAGTCGTGATACTGAGTCCCAAGAATTAGGCGGATAATCCAGTCGGGCAACGCGTTCGCCTGCCAGCACTCGACTTGGGTGTCGTCATGGCAATGGGCACGCCGCCACTACGAGGAAGACTTTCACCTGATCCGTTACCTTCTGATGCCTGACCGAGATGCATGCACTTTAACTGCGAAGTCCGGACTGAACTTGTTGAATGAGAGCCATGGCTTTGCCGTCGGTTCAATAGTTCCGAATAAGCAACGGGTTTAACACATAACACTTATGCTCAAAATTCTCGGACCTAGCCAAAGCCATTTCTGCGACGGCGTCTCGCGTCGCAACTTTCTCCAACTTGGCGCCCTCGCTGCGGGCGGCCTCACGCTCCCGCAATTGCTCCAAGCCGAAGCGCAGTCCGGCCTCCGCAAATCGAACAAAGCCATCATCATGGTGTACCTGCCCGGCGGGCCGTCGCATCAGGATATGTTCGACCTCAAGGAGGACGCGCCATCAGGAATCCGCGGCGAGTTCAAGTCGATCGCGACGAAGGTGCCGGGCAACCGCATTTGCGAGCACCTGCCCATGCTTGCGGCCAACTGGGACAAGTTCGCCGCCATCCGCACCGTGATCGGCAAAGCGGACGACCACAGTTCCTTTCATTGCATGACCGGCCGCAGCCAATCGAAGCCGCAGCCTTCCGGCGGCTGGCCTTCGCTCGGAGCCGTTGTATCCAAGTTACAAGGCTCCGCCGCCGGGGTGCCGCCCAGCGTCGGCTGCAGCGGGAAAGAGTCGCGCCCCGGTTTTCTGGGGGCAGCGTGCGGGCCGTTTGTGCCCAGCGGGCCCGGCGCGAGTGACATGACGCTCAATGGCGTCACCTCCGCACGGCTTGATGAGCGCAAGGGCTTGCTCGCCGAGTTCGACAGGTTCCGTCGCGACGCCGACCGCAGCGGCCTGATGGACGGACTCGATACCTTCAACCGCCAGGCCTTCGAGGTCGTTACCTCGAGCCGGCTCGTTGAGGCGCTCGACACCAAGAAGGAAGACCGCAAGGTGGCAGACCGTTATCGCGGCACCGATGGCAATCTCTTACGCGACTTCCTGCTCGCGCGGCGGCTCGTTGAAGCTGGCGTGCGATGTGTGACGCTAAACTTCGGCGGCTGGGACACACACGGGAAAAACTTCGTCACGCTCAAACGTCAGCTGCCTAATTTCGACATCGGTATGAGCGCTTTGGTCCATGATTTGCACGAGCGTGGGATGGCCGGCGATGTGACGGTGATCGCCTGGGGTGAGTTTGGCCGCACCCCGCGGATCAACATGGACGCAGGTCGCGACCACTGGTCGCGCGTTTCCTGCGCGCTCCTGGCGGGCGGCGGGATGAAGACGGGGCAAATGATTGGCAAGACTGACCGCCAAGCGGGTGAGGCCAGCGAAAGACCGGTCCACATCGGGGAAGTATTCGCCACGCTCTACCAGCGCATGGGCATCGACACCCAGCAGACCACTATCACCGATCTCGGTGGCCGCCCGCAGTATCTCGTGGACCTCGAGCATCACCCGATCTCCGAACTCGTCTGATCTTTATGCTCACGATCCTTGGATCTAGAGAAGGCCGGTTCTGCGACGGCGTCTCGCGTCGCAACTTCCTGCAACTCGGCGCGCTCGGCCTGGGCGGGCTGACGCTGCCGCAACTGCTTGAAGCTGAGGCGCGCGCCGGCACCGGCAAGTCGCACAAGGCCATTATCAACATCTTTCTGGCCGGCGGCCCACCGCATCAGGACATGTTCGACCTAAAGCCAGACGCGCCGAAGGAAGTTCGTGGTGAATTCAGGCCCATCAAAACCAACGTCCCCGGCCTCGAAATCTGCGAGTTGTTCCCACAGCTTGCCAAATGTGCGGATAAATACTCCGTCATCCGCTCGATGGTCGGCGCAGCGGGCGGGCACGACGCCTTCCAGTGTCACACCGGCCGTGCCCCGCGCAACCAACCTGCCGGCGGCTGGCCCTCGATGGGTGCCACGCTCTCCAAACTCCGCGGCAACACCGTTCCCGGCATGCCGGCTTTCGTCGGTCTGGCGCCAGTCACGGGGCATCGGCCATGGGGCGACCCCGGCCAAGCCGGCTTCCTCGGCCCCGCGCACAGCGCGTTCAAGCCAAACAAGGAAGGCAAGGACGACATGGTGCTTAACGGCATTTCCTCGAGCCGCTTGGATGAGCGCCGTTCCTTGCTAACCGCCTTCGACCATTTCCGTCGGGACGTGGACAACAGCGGCTCGGTCGAGGGTCTGGACACCTTCCACCAGCAAGCCCTTGCGATGCTGACCTCCAGCCGGCTTGCCGAGGCGCTGGACCTGAGCAAGGAGGACCAAAAGCTGCGTGACCGCTACGGGCGCGGCTTCCCGAACTTAAAGGACGATGGCTCCCATCGCTTGCTTGACGACTTCCTCATGGCGCGGCGGCTGGTTGAAGCTGGTGTGCGCTGCGTGACCATCGCATTCAGCCGGTGGGACTGGCACGGGAACAACTTTGGCCAAGCGCGCGAGGAATTTCCGCTGCTCGACAAGGGCCTCTCGGCGCTCATCGAGGATCTTCACGCCCGCGGCATGGACCGCGACGTGAGCGTCGTGGTTTGGGGCGAGTTTGGGCGCACTCCGAAGATCAACAAGGACGCCGGCCGCGACCATTGGCCGAACGTCTCCTTCGCCCTCCTTGCCGGCGGCGGCATGCGCCACGGTCAGGTCATCGGGGCCACCACCCGTGACGCCGGCGAATGCGCGGACCGCCCTGTGAAATTTGGTGATGTCTTTGCCACGCTTTACCAGCGGCTCGGCCTCAACCCGCATAGTGACATGGTCAATGACCTCACAGGCCGACCGCAACATCTCGTTGATCCGGGCTGTGAGCCGCTGCGCGAGCTAGTTTGAAACTTGGCTCGACATACTTGGTCGAGCCATGAATAGCGCTGCAGTTACGTCAATTGGCTGACTCGCCCGCTTGTTTCAGCCCGCGAATCCACTCGCCCAGCATTTTCACGGCGGGTTCATCCACGATTGATTTTGCCAGTGGCGGCATGCCGCCCTGGCCAACGCGCAGCACCCTTTGCATTAGGATGCTGCGCTCCGGCGCGCCGGGGGCGACCAGCAGGGCGTTCGTCAGGCCGAACTGATCGTGCTGAGGGACGACCCCAAAGAGCAGCATCTTTTCCGACGGAGTGTCCCAGCGCAACGTGATGGCAGAATTGCCCCCACCGGCCTCGACGTGGCAGTGCGCGCAGTTGGCGTGCAGGTAAGAGCGCGCGCGCTGATCCAAGGGCGCGGATTCATCGTAGGGGTTGGGCAGCGCGGCCATCTTCTCGGGCGCTTTGGACAACTTCACTAGGCCGTCCTTGTTGGGCTTGAGGTTAAACGCGCCTATGTGCTTCAGAGTGCGGAGCTGGTTGGCCCGCCCGCCGGCGTAATCGTGCTCGCGGTTCAATTGGAGCGTGCTCACGCCCAGCACGAACTGCGCAGCGCGGCTGTGGCAGGTCATGCACTCGGCGCGGCTCGGGTAGTGCCACGTCTGCTTGCGTGTGCCGCCGGGCGCGTTGCGGTCCTGAATCTTGAACTCGCGGTCCGCGCCCTTCGCTTCCACGAGTTCAGCGTCGGTCTGTGAGTCGTTCCAGCGGTAGCTGTAGCCGACCCACTCGTTTTGCTGAAAGAGCATGAAACGCGTTTCAATCCACCTGCGCGATTTGGGATTTCCGGCTTCTAGATCGAGCGCGAAGCTCTTCACCAGCACTGTCTCTTCGGGAAACTTCCAGCTGCCGTTCTCGCTGTAAGCGATTTGGTTCGTGCCCGGCAATGCAATCCACCGCTCTTTATGTGCGCCGTCGGACCATAGTGGCGAATTGACCGAGTAAGGAATAACCGCGGGCTGCATGACGTGGTCCTTCACCCGAGTAAAAAGCCCGCTATCGCTGAGTTTCTTGGGGAACGGCGCACGCTTTGTCATTTCCGGGGGAGTCGGCTCCAGTTCTTGGAGTTGTCCGGCGTAATCGGCATAGAAGATTTCACCTCCCCGGCCCTCGCTGAAGCCGACGATCGCATGCGGAGTATCGGCGATTTCGCGATGCCAGGTCACCTTGTTGCCCTTGCGCTTCAACGCCCATATTTTTCCCGTGCCGTAATCGCCGTATATGTAGGCTCCGCGTAGATCGGCGAACTTGCTGCCTTGGTAGACCATGCCGCCGGTGATAGACCGCGCCTCCGCATGGTGATGCTCGACAAGCGGCGGCGTGACCGGGTGCGGGCCGAGCTTGCGCTGCGCGTGAAAGGGATGGTTTCCCTCCCGCACGCTCCAACCAAAGTTCGCGCCGCGGGTCACCAACTCGATCATTTCATAAAGATCCTGACCGATGTCGCCTACTAGCAGCCCGCCGTCCACCGGGTCTAAAGCGATGCGCCATGGGTTGCGAAAGCCGTAGGCCCATAGCTCGGGCCGCGCGCCGGGAATGTCCCAAAACGGGTTATCCTTCGGGATGGAATACAACTTGCCGGGGTCGGGCCGTTCAAGATCCAGGCGTAGCAGGCCGGAGTTCAGGTCGCTGAGATTCTGGCCTGTGTTGAGACCGTCAGAGTCGCTCGTGCCGTCGCCGGAGGTGATGTAAAGCATCCCGTCGAGGCCAAAGACCAGATCGCCGCCGTTATGACCATTGGACCACCACTTGATGATCTCACGCTCGGACGACTTGTCCGGCCGGCCCTCGGGCGCAACGGTGTAGCGAAGGATGCGGTTAAACTTGTTCGTGCCGCCCAGCACCACGCCCGCTGCATTGGTCTGCTTGGTATTCGGCCCGTTGGCGAAGACAAAAAGAAACCGGTTGGTTGCGAAACCGGGATGAAAGTGAAATGCGTAGAAGTCGTGGTCAGCCAGTTCCAAATAGAGGTTCGTCGTGCTTAGGGATTGGTCGCACGGAATGGCAAGGATGCGTCCCGATTGCTCGACCACGAGGTAACGGTTGCTGGCCGCGTCCGGTCCGAGGAACAACGGGTGCTTGAATTCCAGCTGTGGCCAAGCGCGCTTGGCACGCAACGGCAGTGCCGGGTCTGGTGAGCCGATGACGCGTGACGTGGTGAGTGGGATGCGCCGGTCAAGGCCGGAAGGCAGGCCGTCGTGGGCAAGGGCCGCAAGAAGATGGTTCAAAACACTCCCGGCAAGCAGCACCAAAAGCGAACGTGTCTTTAGATTCACGTTGGGAGTCTAGACCGGAGAGCCAAGGCGTCAATTCAGTGGCGGCGCGGCGGTCAGATCACCGTCCCATGCGCGATGACGCCGTTCTTGGGTATGATGACGATGCCGTCGCGGATGACGTAGCCGTTGCCGTCGAAGTTCTCGGGCTTACCGGCCGGGGAGATCACGCAGTTGTCACCAATTCGGGAGTTCTTGTCCAAGATGGTGTTCTCGATACGGCAGTGCTGACCGATGCCCATACGGGGGCGGCCGGCGTCGAGGTTCTCCCGCATGCTGGACTGCGACTCGTAGTAGTCCGCGCCCATCATGACGACACGGTGAAGGTTGGTGCCAATGCCCACGATGCTGCGGACGCCAATCACCGAATGGCTAATGTGGGCGTGGCTGATAATGCAGCCGTCTGACACCAGCGCGTGGTCAATGCTCGCACCGTTAACCTTGCTGCCGGGCAGGAAGCGTGGGCGCGTGTAAATCGGCGAGCTCATGTCGAAAAAGTTGAACTTAGGCAGCTCTTCCGCGCCGTCGAGGTTTGCCTCGAAGAAACTTTTTATAGTTCCGATGTCCTCCCAGTAGCCCTGATAAACATAGCTAAAGACACGGTGTGTGGTGATGGCTCCGGGGATGATGTGCTTGCCGAAGTCGGTGAAATCGTTGTCGAGCAGCTTCACCATGACGGCGCGGTTGAAGACGTAGATGCCCATCGAGGCGAGGTAGAACTCCTCGTCCCCCTCGATGTCGAGGCTTTCGTAGGACTCCCGGGGAATCTTGAGCGAGTCCAGCACGGCGGGATCCTTGGGTTTCTCAACGAATCGCGAGATGCGGCGCTCGTTGTTGATTTGTAGGATGCCCAGAGATTGCGCGCTGTCGCGGGTGACGGGAATCGTGGCGATGGTGAGGTCCGCCTTGGTTTCCGCGTGCTGCGCGATGATACGGCGGAAGTCCATCCGGTAGAGCTGGTCGCCGCTGAGGATGAGGCAATATTCCCAATCGTGGTTCAGCAGGTGAACCAGGTTTTTGCGCACGGCGTCAGCCGTGCCCTGATACCAGGACGTGCTGTGCATGGTTTGTTCCGCTGCGAGCAGCTCGACAAATCCGCTGCTGAAGTGGTCGAACTTGTAACTCTGGCTGATGTGCCGGTGCAGCGAAGCGGTGTTGAACTGCGTGAGCAGGTACACGCGGCGGTATCCGGAGTTGATGCAATTTGAGATGGGGATGTCCACGATGCGGTATTTGCCCGCGAGTGGTACGGCCGGCTTGGAGCGGTCCTGCGTGAGCGGCCAAAGCCGGGTGCCCTGCCCGCCGCCCATAACGACGGCAAGAACGTTGGGGACATGAGGAGCCATGCGACGTGGAGCAGACATAAAACAAATCCTCAGTTGCGATAAAGACGAGCAAATACATAGCTTTTTTCCTGACTTTAGCGCAAGTCACAACCCCAATGCTCCACTTGCCGGATGCATCAGGCACCATTTGAGGAGTGTTTTTCCCGGTTACCCCGTCTAACCTCCTGCCATGAAATCATTGCAGATGACCGCTGCTTTTCTTTCCACCGCTTTTTCCCTCCTCGCCGCTGAACCGCCTGCGAACTACGCCGCGCAGAAAGCAGAGGCGGAACGGTTGGTCGCCGAGAAGTCTTTCGCTAAGGCGAACGAGATTTACCGCGCGGTGAACGTCACGAACCTCCCGCCGGCAGAGCAGCGCTGGGTGCTGTTCCGTCGCGCGGACACGCTGTGGCGCTCGGAGGCCAGCACGCAGCGCGCGGACAACACGAAGTTCAACAATGCGCGGCAGGAGCTGAATGTCCTCGTCCGCGATGTGCAGCGCGAGGAGGAGAAGGACCGCGTGTGGGTTGAGGTTCAAGAGTCGCTCGCGGACTCTTACTGGACACCCCGCAATCAGCGCAACTGGGGCGCGGGGTGGCAGCATTACTCGCAGGTGCTGGACTGGTGGGCCGGCCAGCGGGCGTCGGCGGAGGCGCGTGACCGTTACCTGAGCATCGTCTGGCGTTCCGCAAAGCCGCCGCAGGCCGAGCCTTATTACCGCTATGGGAACTACGGAAACGTGGTGCCGCTGAACATTCTCGAGAACACGCTGAAGATTGCCGCGACGGACAATGACAAGGCGCATGCGCATTATCTCCTCGCGGTTTCTTTCCAGTATCATGGTGGCGACTGGGATGCGCGCGCCCGGGTGCCGGAGCACTTCGAGGCGGCGCTCAAGCCGGGCAAAGGCACGGATTGGTATGACGACGCCCTGTATCACTACGCCGAGTGGATGATGAACCAGGGCCGCGCCGTGCCGCTGAAGGACGGCAACTGGACGCAGGAGCAGGATTACGTCAAGGCCCTCGCGCTGTTCCGCCGGCTCGTCGCGGAGTTTCAGAAGGGCGAGACGCGCTACTGGGAACAGGCACAGGCGCAGATTCGCAATATCACGCAGGTCAATCTCGGCGTGTCCGTCAGCCACGTCTTCCTGCCGGACTCGGAGATTCAGTATCACCTCAACTGGCGCAACGTGAAGGCCATCGAGCTGGCGTTGTATCCGGTAAACCTCACCACCGACGTGAACTTGGCGAAAGACAAGTCACACGTGAACTGGCTGCAGAGTATTGACCTTGCAGGCCGCGAGAAGGCGAAGAGCTGGACGCACGACACCAAGGACAAGGGCGATTACCGGCCCGGCAGTTCGAACCCGCGCGTGGACGGCAAGCTCCGTCCCGGCGCGTATGTGCTCGAAGCGCAGGGCGGCGGAAAGTCCGTGCGCGAACTGGTGCTCGTGACGGATGCGACGCTCGTGCTCAAGGCCAGCGGCAAGCAGGCCATTGTCTTCGTCACCGATGCGCTTTCCGGCAAGCCGTTGCCAAATGCGAAGGTCCGGCTGTGGGAACGGTGGCACGTCGCCAACAACTCGTGGGAGACCCGCGCGCTGGACAAGGCTGCAGACAAGGACGGCCTCGCGGTCTTCGAGCTGACGCGCACGCCCAACTCGAACAACGAGCTGTTCGCCGCCGCCCTCGCGGGCGACAAGCAGGCGTTCAGCCCTGGCAGCGCTTATTGGTATCGCGAGCCACACGAGTCGTGGCGCATCTACGCCTTCACCGACCGCCCGGCGTATCGCCCGAAGGAGAAGGTCGAGTGGAAGGCCGTCGTGCGCCGTTACAACGGCTCGGTTTATTCCACGCCCGCCAACGCGACGATTGCTTACACCATCACCGGCCCGGACGGCGCGAAGGTGAAGGAGGGCGACCTCAAGTTGAACGAGTTCGGCACCGGCTGGGCGTCGCTCGAACTCACCGAACAGCAGCGGCTCGGCGAGTATCGCGTGCAGTTCCGCGACAAGGCGAACAACCAGCACATCGGCAACGCGACGCTCTTCCGGCTCGAGGAATACAAACTGCCCGAGTTCAAGGTCGCCGTGCAGACGCCGGAGGTTGACGGGAAGAAGAAGGCCTTCCGCACCGGCGACAAGGTCGAGGTGAACGTGCAGGCGGATTATTACTTCGGCGGCCCGGTGGCCAACGCGACGGTCGAGGTCGTCGTGCATCAGAACCCCTATTACTTCGCGTGGAAGGAGCCGCGTGAGTTCGGCTGGTTCTACGAGGAGAACGAGGGGCGCTTCGGTCGCGGGCGGATGTGGCGTGGCGGTGGCGATGGGCAGATTTTGAAGCGCGAGACGTTGAAGACCGACGCAACGGGCAAGGCACGGTTGGAGTTCGAGTCGCCGAAGGATTACGGGCAGGACTTCGAGTTCCGTATCGAGGCGCGCGTGGTGGACGCCAGCCGCCGCGAAATCACCGGCAGCGGCACCGTGCGCGTCACGCGCCAGCGCTACTACGTCCACGCCAAGCCGGAGCACAACCTCCACAAGCCCGGCGACAAGGCGACGGTAAACTTCCGCGCGCAGGATGCGAATCAGCAACCCGCGGTCATCGAAGGCATCGTCAAGGTCACCCGCGAGCGTTGGGAAGAAATCTGGGTGAACCCGGCGGGCAAGGAAGTGAAGGGGCCGGAGCTCAAGGCGCTGCAAAGCGACGGCAAGTTCCCGCCCGCGCCGCAAGTTGGGCAACGCCCGTGGCGGTTGAAATTCCGGGGCTACCACAGCGATGACATTCTCACGCGCACGCTCAAGACCGATGCCGAGGGCAAGGTGGACTTGGTCTTCACGCCCGAGCGCGAGGGCTATTACAAGGTGACGTGGCTGACGGAAGACGCGTTCCCCAACCGCCCGCCGCAGCCCATCCGCGCGGAGACGACGCTGTGGGTCGCGAACAATGCGACCGCCGAACTCGGCTACCGGCACGGCGGGGTGGAAATCATTGTGGACCGCGACACCTTCCGCACCGGTCAGCGCGCGCCGGTCATGCTCGTGGCGAACAGCAACGACCGTTACGTGCTCTTCACCGTCGAGGCCGAGGAACTCATCAGTCATCAGGTCGTGCACCTCACCGGCACGGTAAAGCTCGTCGAGTTGGAACTCAGCGATGCGCACGTGCCGAACGTCTTCCTCAGCGCCGCGATGGTGGCGGACAAGCAGATTCACATGGACACGAAGCAGGTTATCGTGCCGCCCACAAAGCATTTCCTCACGGTGGATGTGAAGCCCGACCGCACCCAATATCAACCGCGCGAAGACGGCACGCTGCTCGTCACCGCGCGCGACCACGATGGCAAGCCCGTCGCCGCCGAGGTGGCCGTGGGGCTCGTGGATGAGTCGGTCTATTACATCCAGAGCGATTACGCCGGCGATCCGCGGCAGTTCTACTTCGGCACCAAGCGGCAGCAGCGGACGCAGTTGCAGAGCACGTTCAACCAAAAGTCTTACGCAAAGCTCGTCGAGTGGGAGGAAGACGGCGTGAAGATGGTGCTGGAGCAAAACGAGGTGCTCCAACGTGCGGACCGGCGGAGGAACGCGGAGTCTGACGAGGCCGACAAGCTGGAGCGCAAGCCTGGCGCGCTGAGGGAGCAAGAATATGCAGTCTTCGAAGGCGGGGCCAACCGGATGCGCGGGTTGGGGATGCCAGTGGCACCGATGAGTGCGCCGGCGGGTGCGATGATGGCCATGGATGGAGTGTCACTCGCTGCCGCGCCAGCTCCGATGGCCGCCGCGAAGGCCATGCTCCGCGCCGCGAAGGCCCAGGGTGATAAGCAAGCCGCTGGCGAAGACGGCGCGGAGCCAAACGTCGTTGTCCGCTCAAACTTCCGCTCGACCATTATCTGGCTACCAGACGTGAAGACCGGCCCCGACGGCACGGCCAAGGTGCCCGTGAAATTCCCGGACTCCCTCACGGGCTGGAAAGCCACCGCCCGCGCCGTCGGCAGCGGCGCGCAGTTCGGCATCGCCAACTCAACCACGCGCACCAAACAGCCGCTCATCGTGCGCCTGCAAGCCCCGCGCTTCTTCGTCGTGGGCGACGAGGTCGTCTTGAGCGCGGTGGTGAACAATAATACCGAGGCCGAGTTGTCGGTGAAAGTTTCGCTGGATGCCTCGGGCAACTTGGCGCTCGGTGCCGGCACGACGACGACGTTAAAAGTCCCTGCCAACGCCGAAGCCCGCGCTGACTGGAAGGCCCGCGTCGTCTCGCCCGGCGAAGTTCGTCTGAAGACCACCGGCGTTTCCGGCAAGCTCTCCGACGCGATGGAAAAGTCGTATTTGTCTCACGAGCACGGGATCGAGCGCTTCCTCACCAAAGCCGGCAAGGTGCGCGGCTCAGACATCACCGTGCGGCTCGACATCCCCGCCGCGCGCAAGAAAGACACCACCACGCTCGTCGTGCAGGTCGCGCCCAGCCTCGCGGTCACGATGCTCGACGCGCTGCCCTACCTGATTGATTACCCCTACGGCTGCACCGAGCAGACCATGAGCCGCTTCCTCCCGTCGGTCGTGACGGCGAAGACCTTGAAGGACCTCGGCCTCCAGCCTGAGGACGTGATGAGCCGCGTCTTCGGCGGCATCGAAGCCCGCGCCGGCGCGGCCGCACCGCCGAATCTTGGTGCGAAAAAGGACCTCGCGAAGCTGAACGAAATGACCGAGGCCGGCCTGAAGCGCCTCTACGACTTCCAGCACGGCGACGGCGGCTGGGGCTGGTGGAAGGAAGGCCAGAGCGACCGCTGGATGACGGCCTACGTCGTCTGGGGCCTCACGCTCGCGAAGCAAGCTGGCGTGGACTTGAAAGCCAACGTCCTCGAACGCGGCACGGCCTTCCTCGACAAGACGCTCGTCGAGGAAGAGCTGAACCACGACATGCAGGCCTTCATGCTGCATGCCACCGTTGCGGGCGCGAACCCGCTGGCGAAGGCCGTCTTCTCCCCCGCGCAGAACAAGGCGTGGGACAACTTGTGGAAAAACCGTGAGGGACTCAATGCCTACACGCGTTCGTTGCTCGCACTCGCCGCGCATCACATGGGCAAAGGCGTCGAGGCCAAGACGCTCATCGCGAACCTGGAGAACGGCGTGAAGCGGGACGACCGGCCCGACGCCAGCGTGCTCATCGGCGGCGCGCTGCCCGCGAACGCCGGCGTGATGGGCACCGCGCATTGGGGCGAGGACGGCATCTACTGGCGCTGGTCCGACGGCGGCGTGGAAGCCACGGCCTTCGCCCTCCGCGCGTTGCTGGCCATTGACCCGCAGAACAAGCTCATCGAGCCGGTCACTAACTGGCTCCTCAAGGGCCGGCGTGGCGCGCAGTGGAGCAACACCCGCGACACCGCCATCACCGTGCTCGCGCTGAACGATTACCTGCGCGTGACCAAGGAACTGTCGCCCGAGTTGGAATACGAGGTGACCGTGAACGGCACGAGCATCGCCAAGCGCAAAGTCAGCGGCGCGGAAGTTTTCGCCGCGCCCAGCCGCTTCGCCGTGGACGCGAAGCTCATCAAGGACGGCGCGAACGACATTCGCATCAAGCGCAAGGGCGAGGGGCCGGTCTATTTCGCGGCCGAGGCAAAATTCTTCAGCTTGGAGAACCCCATCCCGGCGAGCGGCAACGAAATCTTCGTGAAGCGCGAATATTTCAAGCTGGTCGCGCGCCCGACGCTTCTCAAAGGCGTGGTCTATGACAAGGTGCCGCTGCTCGACGGCGAGTCCGTCACCAGCGGCGAGCGTATCGAGACCGTCCTCACCCTCGAGGCGAAGAACAACTACGAGTATCTGCTTTTCGAGGACTTGAAGCCCGCCGGCTTCGAGGCCGTGGCCATCCGCAGCGGCGAGAGCCTCTACGCGCGCGAACTTAAGAGCGGCGCGGTGGAGCGAAAGTTTGGCGAAGTCGGGAAGCCCGCGCCGGCGCCGGTGTCGGAGAAGGGGCCAAAGTCCAAAGGTCCGAAGTCCAAAGTCGGGGCGGCCGTGCCGGCGATCGCTGCAGACGTGGCCGTGGCCGAGCCGGCCATTGCGATTGCCCCCGGTGCGCCAGTCGCGCGGATGGCTGCCGTGCGTCCGCCGATTACGATTTTGCCGCCGCGTCCCATCGGCATCGGCGATCCGGACTTCACGGGCCGGTCACGCTGGATATATCAGGAACTACGCGACCGCAAAGTCGCCCTCTTCCTCGACAAACTTCCCGAGGGCGTCTGGCAAATCCGCTACGACCTGCGCGCCGAAGTGCCCGGTGCATTCCACGCCCTGCCCGTCCTCGGTCACGCGATGTATGTCCCTGAAATCCGCTGCAACGGCGCGGAAGTGCGCGTGACGGTGGTGGATGTGAAATAAGCAGTCAATCCGCTCACGGCACCGTGAAGATGGCGAGCCGCTGGTGCTTCGCCTCCAAACTCAGGAGCGCGAGGCTAGTGCAATACACGCGGCCGATATTCCGACCCTCGTAGCCGGAGTTCCAGGAGCCGTCGGCGGCTTGGCCGCCCACGAAGTTCCGCTCGGCGGCTTGGCCCGCCAGCGACACTTGCGCTTCGGTGAAGTTGTTCAGCGCGAGCGTGCTGAAGAATAAACGATGAAACATCCACGTGCTGGGAGCTTTATCGTCTCCGGGGGGATCAAATCTAAGCTCGTTTAGCAGGAAATTCGTGGCCACAGCGGTTTCCGGCGCACGGGATTGGCCGCAGATGCGCAGGCCCAACAGGCCCATCGCGGTGGTTGAAAAATATTTGTGTCGTCCTTCGGGTTGCAACGGCTTGTCATCTGCGGTTGGTTTGGCGCGGACTTGGTAGGCGAAAACACCATGCTCGGCGGCGAAAGCGTTCTTGAGATACTGCGCGGCCGCTTGGCCGTTGCGCGGCGACATGCTGAAGTCGGCCTTGACGCCCGCATGCAGCGCCAGCAGTTGCCAAGCAGTCACGGACATATCTGAGTCGCGCGCGTCGGGCTTGTAGCGCCAGCCGCCGGTGTCGCGGCGTGTCGACTTCGCTGCTCCTTGGGCCCCGAGGATGAAGTTGCACCCTGCCGCCGCCTTGCGCCGAATAAGTTCTTCCTGCTCAGGATCGGCGGAGCGCCAGAGCAGTTCGCAGAGAAAAAGTGTCGTTACCGCGTGCCCGTACATGACTGAGGCGTCCGCCGCGCCAAAGTAACCGTCCGCCGTTTGCCGGTCGGTGCGCAACACAAAGAGGATGGCACGTCGTAGTGCGACGCCTTCGGGCGACTTGTTCAACGGTGAATGTCCCGCGCCCAGCAGGGCCAACCCCGCAAGCGACGTCAACGCGGTTTGTAAGCGCGCCGCGTCTGCGATGGCTCCGGTGGCCTGCTGCTGCGAGACGAGGAAGGCGGAACCGGCCTGCACCGCCGACTCGACGCGCTCGGGGCTGGGCGCGGCGGGCTTCGGAGCCCGAGCCGCGCCGGTGGGCAATGCCAGCAGCGCGAGCATCGTGCCAGAACATAGAAAGGAAACCGTGCGGCTCATATAAGCGGATTCGGTCGCGGCGAGCGCGGATAACTCTGGGCGTGGATCAGGTTATGGTTGTATTTGCGCGAAAACGCCGGGCTTTGGCAAGGTTACGCCGTGATGTCCCCATTACCATGATCGCCCAGCTTGTCGCATTGGTTGCTGCGTGGTTGCTTGCGGCATCGAGCGCGTTTGGCCAAGGCAACTTCTACTCATTTACCGACCTCGGGGCGCTGACTTCGTCCGCTGATCGAGCGACGGCGTTGAACCGCTTTGGCATTGCGGCTGGCACAAGGTCGGTCGCGGTGCGAGACGGGGCGCCATTTAGCCGCGCGTTCATCTTTACCAACGCCATTCATGAATTTGGTCCGGCTGGCACGCCAACCTTTGGCAGCGATTTGAACGACTTTGGTGATACGGTTGGCTGGAGCGGGCCGCCGCAACCCGGTGGGCGGCAGGTCGAGCGCGCGATGCTTTGGCAAGGGGGTAACCCCATCGAGTTGGGCACGTTTGGCGGCGCAAACAGCCGAGCTTTTGGCATCAACGAGCGTGCCGAAATCACTGGCGCGGCGCAGACGACGAACGGCGCGTTTCATGCCTTCCTTTGGCGGCAGGGGAAACTCCATGACCTCGGCACGCTCGGCGGGCGCAACAGTTACGGGCATGCGGTCAACAGCGCGTCTGACGTGGTTGGCGTGGCGGAGACAGCCCAACAGATACGCCGCGCCTTCTTGCACACCGGTGGAAAGATGCGCGATCTCGGCACGCTGGGTGGCAGCTTGAGCCAAGCGAACGGCCTGAATGAGGCTGGGGATGTAGTCGGCTTTGCGCAGAACGCCGCTGGTCAGTCGCGCGCGTTCTTGCACACCGGTGGAAAGATGCGCGATCTCGGCTCGCTCGGCGGCTTGGCCGCCTTCGCCAACGCGGTTAACAACCGGCAGCAAGTCGTCGGCACCGCGCAACTGGCGGGCGGCGAGCCGCGCGCTTTCCTATGGCGGGAAGGTAAGATGTGGGACTTGAACGGTTTGCTCGCCCCAAACTCCGGCTGGTTTCTTCTCGAAGCAAATGACATTAACGAGTCAGGGCAAATCCTCTGCCTCGCCCGCTCGAGGAACGGCCAGATGCGAATGGTGCGGCTAACTCCCGGCGGCCGATGATGGAGCGGTGGAAGGATTTTGCGCAGTTGGGTACAATGCTATTCCTCGCGCTTGAGCCTTTATCGGTGGTGGTGAAATAATCACTTGCCGCTCCCCGGGGTGCTTTCTAGTGTCCTCACCCGCGGTTGCACCCGTAGCTCAACTGGATAGAGCATCTGACTACGGATCAGAAGGTTCAAGGTTCAACTCCTTGCGGGTGCGCCACAAACAATGAGGAAAACAAAGGAACACGGCCTGCGGACAAAGATTTGTTACAGGTTTAGCCTCAATCGAGCGAAGCGGATTTGAGCAAGTGGCCCAAAAATGTGCAGCATTGTCGCAAGGTGCTCGCTAAAATTTACTGCTTCGACAGTCGCGCCGGACATCGGGTGGCGCGGAATCTATTTGTCCGCGCCTGAGTTTAAGCGCGTTTTTGAGTATTTTCAGAGCGGAGGGCATCTGCTTAGCCAACGTGCGGGATGTGGAAACGCGGCGAGAGGTTCTTGCCCCCGTGGCAATTTGCGTAGCAATGCAGCACGGCGGGAGTGTCCACCATGCGCCGGAGAAGCACAACGTGCGCGTAGTTGCGCGCAATGCCGGGCGCATCGCAACGCAGCAGACAAACCGTCTTCCGCAATTTGTTGATTGAGTCGGACCCAAATTGACCAACAATTTGCCAAGGATGAGTGAACGCGCACTTCCGACGCTTTTGCTCGTAAGCTTACCTCCACTGTGGGCTTACACTTTGCCTTACATCTCCATGGCCACAAATCCGAATGAGGTAGCGTGGGGATATGTCAGCCTTGGCCAAATCGTCGTGCCAGCCGGCCTGAGCAGCGTAATAATTATCCCGGCGGGTTTGGGACACATCGCGGCCTATAACCCAAACCGATAGCTTGTCGAGCATAGCCTAGATTTGGATTTATTCCAGCTCAACCTCAAGAGCGCATCTTCACTCGCCGGGTGAGTAAGCCATTTAATCAAAGACCTTCAAAAACGTTTTTTCTGTGGTGCGCCGGGCAGGACTCGAACCTGCAACCTTCTGATCCGAAGTCAGAAGCTCTATCCAATTGAGCTACCAGCGCATCGCCAGCAGAATAGGCGTCGACAGGAGCAAGTCAACGCGGGTCGTTGGATGCTCGACTCGCGCGGACAGGTGAGAGATGCTGTCGGTTGTCCAGTCAACGCATGAAGCCCCCTTCCGACGCATCACCCGAAGCCCCGGCGCGCCCGCAGGTGTTTCGCGCGCGTGGGCTAACGAAGGTGTATGGCAGCGGCGATGCGGAAGTGCGCGCATTGGCAGGCGTGGACCTCGATCTGCGCGCTGGCGAGTTGGTCGTGCTGCTCGGGCCATCAGGCAGCGGCAAGACTACGCTGCTCAACCAGCTCGGCGGCCTCGATAATCCCACCGCTGGTGAACTTTGGTATCGCGACCTTGATCTCACGCACGCCGACGAGACGCAGCTCACGCGCTACCGGCGCGATTCGGTCGGGTTCATATTTCAGTTCTATAATCTTATTCCCAGCCTGACGGCGCGTGAAAACGTGGGCCTCATCACGGAGATTGCACACGACCCGATGGCACCCGAGGCGGCGCTGGAAATGGTAGGGCTGACTCCACGGCTGGATCATTTCCCCGCACAACTTTCCGGGGGCGAGCAACAACGCGTGGCCATCGCGCGCGCGATTGCGAAGCGTCCTGAAGTGCTCCTATGCGACGAACCAACGGGTGCGTTGGATGTGCGCACGGGGATCGTGGTGCTGGAGGCCGTCGAGCGCGTGAACCGCGAGTTGGGCACCCTCACCGTCATCATCACGCATAATGCAGTGATGGCGGACATGGCAGATCGGGTGATCTATTTCTCGGATGGCCGCGTGAACCGCATTCACGAGAACGCGAGCCGTGCAAAACCGGAGAGCTTAAAATGGTGAGGCGCGAAACACTCCCAAAGCAAACCCGCAAAACTTGGGCATTACATCTCGGAGAAGCTCCAAGCTCTAGCAACCATGAAGTTTCCGGCTAGGCTCACCAATGAGGCGATCAACTACGCGCGTCTATTTCGCGCCCGATTTGCGACCGCTTGACACCAAAATCTAAGCGCGCGGCGGGTACCGAGTTTTTTGGCCTCAGACTTAAACCGCTTAGGAACCTTTAGCGCATGCTCCCGCATCTCGACCGCAAACTTTGGCGCGACCTGTCCCGCCTGAAAGGGCAGGCGCTGGCGGTCGCGCTGGTAATGGCTTGCGGACTGGCGATGCTCATCATGGCGCGCAGCCTCATCCACTCCCTCGAATCCACAAGTAGCGAGTACTACCGCGCCCACCGGTTTGCAGAGGTGTTCGTCACGCTGAAGCGCGCTCCGCTCTCGCTGGTCGGGCGCGTACGCGAGATCCCCGGCGTGGCCGTGGCGCAGCCGGGACTATCCGCGCAAGTCACGCTCGACATTCCTGGGCTGGAGGAGCCGGCTAGCGGCAACGTCCGCTCGTTACCCGACTTCGGCGAGCCAGAGCTGAACCGGTTGTTCCTCCGGCGGGGGCAATGGTTCCGACCCGGCGCAAAGCGCGAGGTGTTGGTGAGCGAGGCCTTCGCCGAAGCAAACAAGCTGGAGCCCGGTGACTCCATCGCGATGCTGCTCAACGGAAGACGACAGAATTTTCGCATTGCAGGCATTGTGCTATCGCCCGAATTCATTTTTGAGTCGCGTCCTGGCGCAGCGCTTCCAGATAACCGCACTTACGGCATATTCTGGCTGCCCAACGAGGAGCTGGCCTACGCGTTCGATCTTAACGGCGCCTTCAACTCGCTGGCCTTGACACTTGAACCGGGCGCGAGCGAGCGGGGCATCATCGCGACGCTGGACAAGCTGCTGGAACCTTACGGTGGGCGCGGCGCTTACGGACGGGCGGATCATCCGTCACACATTCGAGTGACAGATGAAATCGCCGTATTACGCACGCTATCGGTGGCGTTCCCGATCGTGTTCCTGAGCGTGGCCGCGTTCATGGTCAACGCGGTGCTGTCGCGCCTCCTCAATTTGCAACGCGAGCAAATCGCGATCCTGAAAGCGTTCGGATTCGCAAACCGGGTGATCGTGGGGCACTACCTGAAGTTTGCACTCGTGATGGTGGTGGCAGGCACAGCGCTGGGCGGACTGGGTGGCAGTCTGCTTGGTCGACAACTGGTGGTGATGTACCGACTGTGGTTCCGATTTCCCGATTTAAGCTTCGAACTGGACCGCAGCGCGTTCGCGATCGCATTGGGCGTAAGCGCGTTTGCGGCCGTGGCCGGCGTGTTCAGCGCGGTACGTCGCGCGGCGCAACTGCCACCCGCCGAGGCCATGCGGCCCGAGCCGCCCGCTCACTACCAGCCTGCACTGCTGGAGCGCACCGGCATCGCCCACTTACTTTCGCACTCGTTCCGCATCGCTATGCGAAACATCGAGCGACGACCCATGCAAGCGTTCTTCACCGTCGCCGGCCTTGCGCTGGCCACGGGCATCATGATCGTGCCAAACTGTTTTCGTGACAGTGTGACTGAAGTGCTTGGCTTCCAATGGGACGTGGCGCAACGGCAGGACATCACGGTGGGATTGATCGAGCCGCAGGACCGCCGGGCACGTGACGCCTTCGCGCACTTACCGGGCGTGCGGGCCGTCGAGCCATTTCGCAACGCAGCGGCGCGCATTCGCTTTGGACACCGCACACGGCTCATCGGTCTGCAGGGACTGGCAGCGGACGGCGGCCATACGCGCATCATCGGCACTGGCCCGCGCCAACTCGCACCACCAGCGCATGGCGTCATTCTCTCAGCCAAGCTCGCCGAGGTATTGGATGCACGGGTCGGCAACGTGCTGCGTATCGAGGTGCTTGAAGGCCGACGGATGACGGCGGACGTTCCGCTGGTAGGTCTGGCCGAAGACTTGGCGGGGCTGAACGCTTATATGTCGCTCACCGCGCTCAACCGGCTAGTGGGTGAAGGTGACCTCGTGACGGGTGCGAGCTTTGCCGTGGACGCCACTGAGCGCGGCGCATTTCTCCGCGCGCTCAAAACGGTGCCAAGCGTCGGTTGGGTGGCGATTAAAGAATCACTGCGGCGTAATTTTGAGGAAACCACGGCCGCGAGCATCAACCTGATCCAGACCATTTACCTGGTGTTTGCGACGGTCGTGGCGTTTGGCGTGGTGTATAACAATGCGCGCATCTCGTTGGCGGAGCGGTCGCGGGAGCTAGCCACGCTGCGGGTGATAGGCTTTTCGCAGAGCGAGGTCGGGGCGGTGCTGGTGACGGAGTTAGTGCTGCTGGCACTATGCGCTGTGCCCTGCGGGCTACTGCTGGGGACGGGATTCGCCTCGGCTATCGTGACGCAGGTAAACACGGAAACCGTGCGCTTGCCGCTGGTGTTCACGTCACGCAATTATGCCTTTGCCGTGCTCGTGGTAACGGTAGCTTCGACGCTCTCGGGGCTGCTGGTGCTGCGCCGGCTAAACCGATTGAACCTGGTCGGCGCGTTGCGTGCGCCAGAGTGAAATGAAGATAAGTTGGAAGACCAAGCGACAAAAAGCTCTGATGATCAAATTGAAAAACGTAGCCAAAGTGCGGTTGGTCAAAGGACGCGATGGGCGTGCGTGGGCTGGGAACCGCGAGTTGGTAAATGCTTGGGGGTTAGGAAATTTGAATTTAAGGTTGGTGAGCTTTTGGATGCCGCATGATCTCTGACGTTCCCAAAACTTCGCCACGCCGTGTCGGCGGTGCCGTCCGTTTCTTCCGCCACTTGGTGCCTTGGGTAGGCGGACTGGGCCTTGGGCCGCCATCGTCGCGGGCTTATGGCCGAAGCCGCCCATCGTCGAAACCACGCGCGTTGTCACCGGACCGCTCCGAGCAACAATCAACGAGGAGGGCAAGACGCGCATCCAGCAACGCTACGTGGTGGCTGCACCGGTCGCGGGGTACCTCCGGCGCATTCCCTGGAAAGTGGGCGCAGACGCGGCGGCCAATGAGACGGTGCTGGCCGTGATCGAGCCGCTGCCACCGGCACTGCTCGACCTGCGCTCACGCACATTGGCTGAGGCACGACGCGACGTCGCCTTAGCCAGCCAAGCGCGCGCGAAGGAGGCACACCGGTTCGCGGCCAGCGAACTGAAACGCATTGAGCGCTTGAGTAAGGATCAAGTTGTTTCGTCGCAGGAACTTGAAGCCGCCCAATCGCGCGAGTCGGCTGCAACGCGTGAACTGGCCGTGGCGGAGAGCAGCTTAAAGCAAGCGGAGGCCGAACTGCGCGAGTTTAGCGTCGCGCCCGGCAACGCGCATTCTGCGCAAACACCCGTCGAAGTGCGGACCCCAGTGACGGGTCGCGTGCTGCGGGTCTTTGAGGAGAGTGCGCGGGTGGTGAACGCCGGCACGCCGCTGCTTGAACTAGGCAACCCTGCAGAGTTGGAGGCGGTCATCGAAGTGCTCTCGCGCGACGGAGCCGCCATCGCGCCGGGCACGAAGGTTGAATTGGAGCACTGGGGCGGAGCGCAGCCGTTACAAGCGCGCGTGCGGCTGGTCGAGCCGGCGGCCTTCACGAAGATCTCTGCGCTGGGTGTCGAGGAGCAGCGGGTAAACGTGGTGGTGGACCTACTTACGCCGATCACTGAGCGGCAGAGCTTGGGCGACAACTTCCGAGTTGAGGGCCGTATCGTGGTTTGGGAAGAGAATCGCGCTTTAAAGGTACCCTCTGGCGCGCTGTTTCGGCGGGGCCGCGAATGGGCGGCCTTTGTGCTGGCCGATGAGCACGTCGGTTTGCGCGTAGTGCAAACGGGCCGTACCAGCGGGTCGGAGACGCAAATTGTCAGCGGCCTGCGCGAAGGCGAGGAGGTCATCCTGTACCCGGGTGACCGGCTGCGCGATGGCCAGCGTGTGCAGCCCAAAGTCATCGCGACGGAGAAGTGAACGGCAAGGTTTGGCTTTGCAAGCGGTAAACCCTGTCTAACATCAGCCATGCAACCAACGGCAAACTGAGTACGGAGTTTTCATGGAGGCTAACAATAAAACTCCCAATACGAATGAGTCGGACGACGGACGGCTCAGGATCTATTTCCTGCCCAACCTGATGACGGCGGGTAACCTCTTCTGTGGGTTCCTCGCCATCACTAAGATCGTCGAGGCCAAGCTCGACCCGGTGGCGGACCCGACCTACCCGGACATTCGCGCAGCATTGCTCTACATTCTCCTCGCCTGCGTTTTTGACCTGCTGGACGGCCGGGTGGCGCGCATGGTGGGCAAGGAGAGTCCTTTCGGCCGCGAGTTCGACTCGCTGGCGGACGTGGTGTCCTTTGGCGTCGCGCCAGCGTTCCTCGTGCATCGAATTGTGCTGCGAGATGTGTTCGTGGATTTGCCGGAGTTGGGCTGGCTCATCGCGGCGATCTATCTCATCTGTGGCGCATTTCGGCTCGCGCGCTTTAACTGCTTAGCCGCGATGCCACAATCGCAGCAGAATACTTCTGGCGACTTCACCGGTGTGCCTATCCCAATGGCCGCAGGCATGGTGGCATCGCTGACGCTGTTCCTCATCTGGTGGGAGGGTAAGGAATTCGCCGTGGGCACCTGGCGTTATGTCCTGCCGGTGCTGCTGCTCTTCTTGTCCTACTTGATGGTCAGCGAGATTAAATATCCATCATTCAAGAAGCTCAACTGGCGTGCGGCTAAGCCGTTCCACAAGATGCTGACCATTCTCTTAGTGCTGGCCTGCTTCTTCGCGTTCCGCGAAAAAATTCTGCCCGTGATAACGCCATTGGTTTTCACTCTTTACCTCTTGTACGGATTCATCCGCCCGAAGATTTCCCGGCAAATGCGACGAGACATTGAGGAAGACGAGGAAGACGAGGAAGACGCCAAATCCGTGCCGCCCGCCGCCTGACCATGCTCGCCGACTACCCGATTTTGGAGGCCTTCCTAACCGGCTTAATCACCGGCTTCCTTGTGTCCATTCCTGTCGGACCGATCAACGTGACCATCATTCATGAGGGCGCGGAGCGCGGCTTTCGCTGGGGCGCGCTAATTGGCGCAGGGTCGGTACTGATGGAGGCGATCTATTGCGCCATCGGCTTCGCGGGCTTCTCCGAGCTGTTCACTACTACGCTCGCCAAAGCCGTGCTTCAACTCGCCAGCTTCGCGCTGATGAGCTACCTCGGCTTCAAGTACCTACTCACCAAGCAGGTGAACACCACCACGCGTGGGGCCGAACGCATGGAAAACCGCTTCCATCCGCATACCGCCTTCATGACCGGCTTCGTGCGGACGCTCGGCAACCCCGGCGTGCTGCTGCTTTGGGTGGCACTGTCTGCCACGTTTCTGGCGCATGAATGGGTTGAGCCAACTTGGGCCAGCAAGTCGTATTGCATCATGGGCGTTGCAACTGGCGGGCTGGTATGGTTCGCGATTCTAAGCTCCGTGGTGTCGTTCGGCAAACGGCACCTCTCGGACATATCACTCCTAAACCTGACGCGTAGCGCTGGCGCCATACTCCTCGTGGCCGCCATCGCACTGGGCTACAAGCTCGCGCTATTGCTAGCCGTCGTGCTCAAGAATGGCCGCACGCCAAAGTCCTGAATCCGTCAGGCCAACTCCCCCGCTCGACGGCGTTCCTAGGAAACTCTTCTTTCAAAGGCACGGGTAAGCGGATTTACCTCGTGCGTAAGACGAACAAGCGCGTGGTGCGGTTTGCTACTAGCGCATAGCAAAACGAGCGCGCTTACTGCGCCTTGGCCGACGCGGCAGTGAGCTTGGCCCAGGCCAGCAGACCAGCCGCAACCGAGACCCCGGCGCAGGCCAAATAAGGCCAGGCTGGGTGTAGGTGGAACAGAGACCCAGCAAAGATCGGCCCCGCGATTCGAGCGAGGCTGCCGAAACTTTGTGCCACTCCGATGGTTTCGCCCTGCTCATGCGCGGGCGTGAGGATGGACAGCAAGCCGAAGATCGGCGCACGCGCGAGGCTGGAGCCGATGGCCAGCAGCGCCAGCACGCCCAGCAGTTCACCCCAGCTCCGCACAAACGGCAGCGGCGCAAGACTCGCCGCCGTGAAGACCAGGCTCACGGCAATTAGCTTCCGCTCACCCAGCTTTTTCACCGCACGCCCAATGGCCCCACCCTGCACTAGCGCGCCAATCAACCCGCAGTAAGCGAACAAGTAACCGATGACCTTCGCGTCATCGGGCTTGTGAATGTCGAGATTGAACTGCTTGCTCACCAGCAAACCGAGGGTCGTCTCGAAGCAGGTGAAGGCGAACGTCGCGAGGAAAAACAACCAGACGAGCAGCCCGAC
>Ga0194127_10001393_pt1 | contig 35496 bp, 24 predicted proteins | sample TA2KigC100mmetaG_FD_148624 | JGI IMG/M metagenome (GOLD analysis project Ga0194127, IMG submission 148624) | Freshwater microbial communities from Lake Tanganyika, Tanzania - TA2015036 Kigoma Deep Cast 100m | ecosystem: Environmental > Aquatic > Freshwater > Lake | place: Tanzania: Lake...
CAAGTGACAGTAAAATATCACTGTAGGATAATAGCCAGTTCAAATCGATAACAGTTGTTTTTTGCTGTAATATCATGCAATTAAAATAGTTATATCATAACAGTCTCAAGTTAATGGGACAGTATTGATTCTGCATTCTCAATTCCCCACCCATAAGCCCCATTAGACCCATTAGTCCTATCCCGCCTGAAATTTTCTTGTTTATTCTTTATTTTCTCAATTCTAAATTCTGCATTCTCAATTCGCAATACGTTTTATCCAGATAAAACGTATTGCGATTGCACTATCCTGCTATCTTCTAAAATTCCATAAATTTTTAACCCCTTTTCCCATAAAGACTTACATCTTTTCCGCCCTCCAAAAATCACGACTTTTCGACACGGCTGTGCAAGTAGCGGGTAATTACAGTGGGCCGTTTTTCCGCCCTTGTGGTTCTTTGAAAAGTAAATGCGGCCAGCCTTCACAAAACTGCGGAAACTCCGTGTAAAAATAAAAAATCTGAGTCCTGTTTGTCCTGTAAATCCCGTCCAAAAAGTTTTTTTGGAAAAACAAACCCAATTCAAAAATCGACAACTCATTATACGCAAAGGACTAATCTCAAAAACGCAAAATCAAAGCAAACCCAAACAAACCCATTTGTGGATAACTTTACCTGTACGCTGAACGCTGTCCGCTGGACACTAAATTTTGTGCGGGACGGCCTGGCCGCGAAACTTGATGAGGTGGACGCAATTGCCGAGCGTGTTGTATTCGACGACGTCCATATAGGCGCGGATGAGCAGTACGCCCCGGCCTTCGGTCTTGTAGAGGTTCTCGCCCTGCCGGGGGTCGGGCACGCTCTCGATGTCGAAGCCGCTGCCCTGGTCGGTGATGGAGATGTCGAATTTTTCGGGCGTAATAAAGCAATCAATCGCGACGGTCTTTTCGGGGTCGCCGTGGTTGCCGTGATCGACGGCGTTGGTCAGGGCTTCTTCAAGCGCCAGATGAATGGCGAAGATGTCCTGTTCGCCGAAGCGATGACGCTTGACTTCACCGAGCAACTCCCGGCATATCTGCGCCGCCGCCTTTTTTGTGTTCGGCAGTACGCACGATTTGGTATAGACAGTCCCGGACTGCATTGTTTGCGATACCTTTCGCGGAACAGAGGCGGGCCCAGCAGATAAAGATAATGCCGTGGTTTCTTACAACCCTTCGAGGGCCTGTTCCCTGTCCTTATAAATTTCAAATACCTTATCGAGTCGAGTGATTTTGAAAATCTCGAGGATTTTCGGGTCAATCGCACAGAGTCGCAGATGGCCTTCGGACTGAAGAATCCGGCGGTTGAAACGAATCAGCAGGCCCAGCACCGAGCTGGTCAAAAACTGCACATTCGAAAAATCAATCAGCAGGCGCATTCCGGCGGTCTGCTCAATCAAAGGCATCAGCGTCTTTTCGAGCGACTGAATTTGTTCTTCGTCGAGAATTTTAGAATCGGTCGGGACCGCGACGGCCACGCCGTTAATATATTCCACACTTAAACTTGCATTTGTCTCCATAATGAGTCTCCTGTTCCAATTATCATCGAAGTCGAAATCCTACGGGCAAGGCGGCCTGCTGTCAAGGCGGAAGTCCGGGAAAAAAGAGCAAAAATAACGCCTTTGCGCCCTCTGCCGCATTGCCGGGGCGTGATAACGAGGTATAATTATTCGGCGGCGCCGGGGCGGTGCGAATGGCGTGCCGGGTGTCCCGTAAAAATATCGGCAGACTAATGATTCGAGCGATTGAATGATTTCTTTTCTGGTGCAGGTGATTTTGATTTCGCTGACGGGGGTGATGGCTCCGGGGGCGGTGACGGCGGCGACGCTGGCGCAGGGCAGCCGCGACCGCTGGGCGGGGGTGTGGCTGGCCGTGGGACACGGGATTGTGGAAATACCGCTGATATTCATACTGATATTGGGGCTGGGGACGGTATTGAAGACCGACGCGGCGAAAATCGGCATTGGGGTTGTCGGCGGGGCGTTTCTGGTTTATCTGGGGGCGATGACGTTTCGTGAGCCGGCGGCGTCGGGGCCGGGGGCGGAAAAGAGCCGGTCGGCCGGGCCGCTGCTGACGGGGCTTGTGCTGTCGGCGACGAATCCGTATTTTTTGTTCTGGTGGGCGACGGTGGGGCTGAATCTGGCTTTGCAGGCGAAGGGGTTCGGCCTATATGCGATAGTTATTTTCGCGGCGGTTCACTGGACGTGCGATTTAATCTGGCTGACGATTTTATCGCTGACGGCGTTTGGCGGTATGGCGATTTTGAGCGTGAAGAATCAGAAGTGGATTCTGGGCTTTTGCGGCATAGCCATGGCCGCCTTCGGTTTAAAATTTCTTTATGGCGCTATCGCGTTGATGGCCGAATAAATTATAAAATGTCTTTGAGATTAAATTTTGCCAGCTCCGCGCGAACCTGTTCCATTACCTGCCGCAATTTCGGGTTTTGGGTCTGAAAAGACGACTTTTCCACGGCGATACTGATATCGGCCAGTGTAATATTGGCACCATCAGTTGAAGGTACAAAACCCACAATCGGTTCGGTTGTTTTGCACAATAGATCCGCCCGGGTCAGATTTTCGAGAATATGTTCGATAAAATCGGCAGGCAGCGCCGTGGCGTCGGCGATTTCAGAAGGCATAATGGGCTTGCGGCCTTTGTCGTTGAAAGCCTGAAGAACTTCCCGCATAATCTGGATAGTTGTCTGTTCAGTCGCGATGAAATTAGTCTGTTTGGCCCGCAGCCGAGCCATTTTTTCGGCTTTTTCGAGCGAATGCACATGCTGCGTCGCATAGGTCAACTGCAAGCCCATCAGCACAACCCACCAGATAATATAAATCCACAACACCGCCAGCGGGATTAAACCCATAATCCCATAAACCGACTGGTAAGATGCCTTGGTGACATAAATCCCAAAACCATACTTGGCCGCGGTCCAGAAAATGGCTGCAAACACGGCCCCCAGCAAAGCAGACCGGGGTTTTACTTTGGCGTTGGGAATGAACATGTACAGAAAAAACATCAATATCATACTCAGCGCAAAGCTGAAAACAGGCTTGATGTACTTAAAAACGCTTTGTAGCAGCGTCTGTGAAAACGCATATTGTGAACCGTTGGGATCGGAGCTGCTGATGGGACTCCTTACATCAGATTCCTGATGGCTTGGTGGAAACGCATATTGTAAACCGTTGGGACCGGAGCTACTGATAGGACTCCTTACATCAGATTCCTGATGCGTATGTGGAAACGCATATTGCATGCTTTTTGCGCTCAAATATACGCCCACTCCTATCAGTAATGGACCCAGTGTCAGCAGTGCCCAGTAGTTGATGGTGCGATGCAGAATGTCGCGAGACTTTGGAACGCCCCAGATGGAGTTAAACGCCTTTTCAATCGTCGTCAGCAGACTGATCGCTGCCCAGATGGTGAGCAGGCCGCCGATAAATGTTATAGCGCCCGTATTTAGATTGGAAATATAGCTGCCTGTAATTTCATCTATTTTTGCCGCCAGTGAAATCTCTTTGCCGCCGGGGGTATCCGAAGGATAACTAATTTTGGTCAGATTGGACTGTTCATAAATAAGCTGCCTGACTTTATCACCCATATTCTTCGAGGCCGGAAACATCTGAAACACCATCAATATTACAATCGCCAGAGGTACGATACCAAACATCGTGTGATACGCCAGCGCGGCGGCCTGTGTGCCGCAGCGATTTAGAACCAGCAGGCGGCCGCACTGCCGCAAAACTCGAAAAACCAAAACCGCCTTGTTTGTTTCCGCGTCGTCCGAGCGAAATTTATCGAACATAAGTAACTCCTTATTTTTGATTACACCAGCAGTTATTTCAAAATATTTTTGAGTTGGTCCTGGATGATATCTTTGATTACCTCTTCACCTTGTCTTTGCAGTGTTTTCGATATATCGAGGTGCGGTTTATCGAGCGTTCCACTCAATGGCAGCATTAATTTTGTTTCCTTATAGGGTATCTGAACTTCCATATCCAATTGTTTATCCAGTCCAATCGCCCCGCGGAAATGAATAGCATAGTTCTGACCGAAATACATCGCCATATCGTCATATCGCACAATACCTTTTTTGACGGTGAACGGCGTCGCCGGGATGGAAAATAAATCCATTCCACCTCCGGCAGCCTGACCGATAATCTGCAGCAGCGGACTTTGCAGCCTGACATCGGTCAGTCCGACGGAACCATCCAGCAGAATATCATTCGGCGTGCCTTCGGCCAGCGGAATGACCAGTGTCTGGCACGTCAGATTGGCCGTGCCGCTGACATTGCTGCCGCGTGCGAACATCGGATTGAGATATTGCAGGAGAGTGGCGCTGATGACGTCATCGATTTTGACGTTTTCCACCACCTGCATCGGTTTTCGCAGCGTCAGGGCCATGGGCTTTGCCGCGAAATCCACATTCCCCGCGAAGCGCACCTTGCCGCCGCTGACGTTGGCGTCGGGGAGATCAATGGCCGCTTTACCCTGTTTGATATCCAGTTTCATTTCCGTCGGGCCGAATTTCAATCCCATGAAGTCGGCCTTATCAAAACCGACGGCGGCGGCGGCGTTGAGATTGGCAGCCATTTTTTCCGGCTGCGCCGTCGGGTATGCCGATGAGAACGATATCTTGTCGCTGCGTTTGCCTTCCATTGAAAGCCTCTGCGGCAGGAACGGTTTTGCCATCGCGGTTAAATCGCGCCAGTCATAGTCGGCCTGAACTTTGCCGTTTATTGCGGCCTGTTCATTTCGGGCCTTTTGAGCGATATTCCCCTGAAAGTGCATCAGTGACTGGGCCTTTTTGCCCTGAAGGTCGAAGTTGGCCGCGTAGTTTTTCATGTCGGGACTGGCCGTACCATCGGCGGTCAGCGTCAGTGTATCCTGCGTAAAAGGTGTCTGGCCGACCTGACCGATAACGAGATTCTGGATTGTGGTGTTGTCGGTACGAAACTGAATTTGGCCGTCTTTGGGCTGTATGTTCATCTTTGAACGCAATGCGCCGGCCAGCAGCAAATCCTTCGGCAACGCATCGGCGGCAAAGGCTTTGACCAGGGTCAATGTCTTTTGCAAATCCATCGCGATATCCGCCTGCGCCGAAAGCTGTGTCATTTTCCGCTCGTCCAGCGGGAGAGAAAGGTCTTTCAAGTCAATCGTTCCGGCGTCGGCGACGACGGAAATAGAAGCAGCCTTGAGCATCTGGGCCGCGGAATCCTGAGTCAGGTCATAATTGACCTTCAATGCCGTGGCGGGCATTCGGTCGGCGCCTTTGGCGACGACCAGATTCTGAAAATCAGCAAGTCCGGCGGCGGAAATGGTTTCCTCTTTTATACTCACGGTGCCGGACGCATTCAAAGACCCGGCCAGCGTATAGCCGGCAAAATCGGTGAACTGCGAAGCGAACGACTGGACGCCGGCCAGATCCGCCTTGGCCTGATAGGCCAGCGACGTCATATCACCCTTGCACGTTGCGGTACAAAAAGAGGAATCCACGTTCAGATTATCCACCCGCAATCCCTTGTCGGTCATTGCGGCCTGTGCCTGGATTTTGACAGGCTTATCCAAAGACGTCGTTTTACCGCCGAGGGTCTGTTTGAAATTTTCAACGGTCGCGTCAGCCTGAATTTTTTCAAATTGTCCGTCGGTCAGTTTGACCTCCGCCTGGGCGTTGACTAATCCCGCGATGTCTATCTTTTGTCCGGCCAGAGCCAGCAGCGGCTTGAAATCCTCCAGGTTCAGGTTGACCAATTCCATCCGCATATCGCCGGAAGCGCCTTCGAGCATCATTGTTTTTTTTGGCGTGATATTGGCGCCGGCCTTGATATTGCCCTCCTTTCCCGTTCGGGCCACCGCCAAAGCCAGCGATACTATTGACGCCTGGCCGGCGGGATTGATATTGACTTGTGTAGAGATGTTTTTGAATTCGAGGGTCTGCGGAGGCTGTTCAGTTTTAATGACCGCATTGCCCTGGCGCAATTCAAGCGTCAGTTTATCCAGCGGCAGCATAACCGTCGAACCGCCGGAAGAACCGGATGATTCAGACATTTTCGGAGCCGCCGCGGCGGACGACGGCGAAGACGACGACAAGGAAGAAGAAGGCGTTTCTGTTTTGGCGGTAAGGAGCAGTTTCATTGACGGCTTATCAATCAAGCCATCGGTCAACCCAATTCGGCCCCGCAGCAGAGAACCGAGACTCAGTTTGCCGCTGACTTCATCGACGGTAAAACTCGCTGTTCCCGCGTTGTCTTTGAAATTCACGCCAGAGAGCTTCATGCCGGAAAACCAGCCGAGGGACAGGTCTTTAATCTCGACCGTGCCGTCCGCAGATTTATTAATCTGCGCGATAAGGATTTGTTTGCCGAATGACGTTGACAGCAACGTCGGCAGCAGCAGCACCGTCAGCAAAAACAGCGCGAAAACGCCGGCAAGACTCCAGAGAATCCATTTTATTTTTGAACGTTTTCGGGGCTTTTTATTTTCATTATCTTCCCCGGGTTCGGTTTGTGTAGTCATACGCGAACCGTCCTTTCCATACAATCCGTTTTTTTGACGGGTATTTTAGTATAAATAAATGCAGTGCGGCGAAATCCCCGCCGCGTGGTGCTTAATTCGTCATCACTTCGTCCGATTTGGCTTTAACGATATGATCCACCTGGTCGGCGTATTTTTTGGTCATATCGTCGGCTTCTTTTTTGCCCTTGTCGCGGTCATCTTCGGTGATGCGTTTTGCGTCTTCCTCATCGTCGAGCTGCTTGATGGCGTCGCGGCGAATGTTTCGGATGCTGACCTTGGACCGCTCGCCAAGCTGTTTGACCTGATTGACGATTTGCTTTCTGCGTTCCTCGCTCAGCGGGGGGATATTGAGGCGAATCATTTTGCTTTCGACAACCGGCGCCAGGCTCAGTTCGCTGGCGCGGATAGCTTTCTCGATGTCCTTGATACAGCTGACGTCAAACGGCTTAATGACCAGTGAGGCCGGTTCGGGACAGGCAATTGTCGCAAGCTGCCTCAGCGGCGTGGGCGTGCCGTAGTATTCCACCATCAGATGTTCCACCAGCCCCGGCGAGGCCCTGCCTCCGCGAAGGCTGCGAAGTTCATTACGAAGAACCTCAACCGTTCTTTCCATATTTTTATCATGCTGTGCCAAAATCGCCTTCGAAGACATAATCTTCACTCCATCAAAGAATTTCTCTATATCCAGCGGGTCTGCGGTTCAGACCCGTTATTCAGAAATCATCGTGCCGACCTTTTCGCCGCGAAAGGCCCGTGTGATATTGCCGTCGATAAAGATATTCAGCACTACAATCGGGATTTTATTTTCCCGGCACAGGCTGATAGCGGCCGGGTCCATTACCTTGAGGTTCTGCTCCAGGACTTCCTGATAGGTGATTTTCTCCATCATTTTAGCCTTCGGGTTTTTCTTCGGGTCGTCGGTATAAACGCCATCGACCTTGGTGGCCTTAATCATCAAATCAGCCCCCAGTTCCGAGGCCCGCAGCGCCGCGCATGTATCGGTGGAGAAAAATGGATTTCCCGTTCCGCCGGCCAGAATAATAACGCGTCCTTTTTCAAGATGACGTATGGCTCTGCGGCGTATAAAGGGTTCACAAATGGACGAGACCTCAATGGCGCTCAAGACCCGTGTGGGCTGTCCCATGCTTTCGAGCGTTTCCTGGAGCGCACAGGCGTTGATGACAGTGGCCAGCATTCCCATATAATCGGCGGTAGTGCGCGGGATATGACTGGCCTGTGAGAAATTGGCGCCGCGGAGGAAATTTCCGCCGCCGACGACAATGGCCACCTGCGGGCCGAGTTTGCAGATGCGGGTGATGCGCTCGGCGATGGAGGCCAGCGTCTCGCCTTCGATGCCGAAGCCGCCGGGCCTGCAGAAACTTTCGCCTGATAATTTCAGTAATATCCGCTTGTACTTATTCGATTTAGTCATAAACATTATCCATGCAAATAAAAAAGGCAACCCGTTTTTGGGTTGCCTTATTATATCAGAATCTTAGCCGATTTCAAACCGGACAATTCGTTTTATTTTTGCCGTTCCGCCGGCGGTCTTGGCCGCCTGTGTCAGGGCTTCCGAAATGGTCTTGCTGTCGTCTTTGACAAACGGCTGATCCACAAGGCAGTTTTCCTTGAAAAACTTTGCCATTTTGCCGTCCACGATTTTTTCGATCATATTGGCGGGTTTGCCTTTGACCTGCTCGGCGGCGATTTCGCGTTCGCGGGCGATGACGGCCGGGTCCACGGAACTGCGGTCCATGGCCACGGGGTTCATCGCGGTGACGTGCATCGCGATTCCATCGGCGACGGTTTTGACGGCGGCGGCGGTGTTGTCGTTGGAGGTTTCGATTTCGACCATCGCGCCGACTTTGTCATTAAAGTGCACATACGAACCGATGACGCCGGGGCCGAAAAGCCGGTAGCGAATATAGTCGCCGATCTGTGTTTTTTCGCCGGTTTTGCTGACCAGTTCGGTAACCATGTCGCTGATTTTTTTGCCGTTGACTACCTCATTCAGCAGCGCCTCTTCGCCCTGATCGGCGGCGGCATTCAACGCCGCCTGAGCCAGTGTTCCACAGGCCGCGACAAAATCGTCGTTACGAGACACAAAATCCGTTTCGCAGCACAATGTCGCCAGTATCGCCGTTTTGCCATCAGGACTGAGGGCTTTTACCACTTTGCCTTCCGAGGTGTCCCTGTCGGCGCGCTTGGCCATTGTCGCCAGGCCTTTCTTGCGAAGCATGTCCAGCGCTTTTTCCATGTCGCCGCCGGCATCTTCGAGGGCCTTCTTACAGTCCATCATGCCCTGTCCACTGATTTTTCGCAACTTCATTACAACTGAAGCAGATATTTCCGCCATTGTTAATTACTCCCAAATCATTTCCGATTTATCGTGCCGCTTGCGCTGCACGTTTTTGTTCGATTGTTTTATTCCCGGTAAAACTTACTGCGGCGTCTGGGTTTCGGTCGGCTCTGCGGAAGCTCCGGCTTCCTGACCGGCCGGTTCGGCATCCGTGGCGCTGGCCAGAACCCGGCGACGGGAACGCGGCCGGGCGTGATGCGGCTGCGGCGAGCTTTCTTCCGGTTTAACCATCGTCTTGCCTTCCTGACAGCCGAGGGCCAGTTCATATAAAATAATCTCGATGGCCTTGAGCGAGTCGTCATTGCCGGGGATAACGACATCCACTGTATCGGGGTCGGCATCCGTATCAATCAGACCGATAGTGACAACGCCGAGTTTGCGGGCTTCACGCAGTGCAATATATTCCTTGCGAACGTCCACCACCACCACCGCGCCGGGGAGACGATTCATTTTTCGGATACCGTTGAGGTTTTCGGTGATTTTCTTGAGTTCGCGTTTGAGACGGGAGCCTTGTTTTTTGCTCTCCGCTTCCATCCGCCCATCGGCCAGCATTCCTTCCAGTTCTTCGAGCCGCTGAACGCGGGAACGAATCGTGCGGAAATTGGTGAGCGTGCCGCCCAGCCAGCGCTGGGAGACATAGTGCATCCCGCAGGCGGCTGCGGCCCGCTGCACGGATTTCTGGGCCTGCCGCTTGGTGCCGACAAAAACCACGTCTTTGCCGGAGGCGACGATATTGGCCACGAGTTTTCTGGCGACAATCAGACCTTTGAGCGTTTCTTTGACATCAATGACATGAATCATGCCGCGCTTGCCGAAGATGTAAGGCTTCATTTTGGGATTCCAGCGACTGACGGCATGACCGAAATGTACGCCCGCACTAATGAGTTCACGGGCCAGTTCTTTATCCACTGATACGTACCTCCACAATTTGTAAAAACATTTTTTTATGATCCAGCGTGAAAATTTCGACTTCCGCAAGATTACTGCGCCACAATTACGCTTATGGCTAAACCTTGCCAGCCGAACCAAACCCGCTGGATACCCGCCCACGCCGGCGGATAAGAGCTTTGTAAAGTACTCAATACTTTTATCTATGTCAAGATTTTTTCAGTGGATTACAGCACAATAGCCGAATAAAAAGCATAATCATAGTCGATATTGAAGATGTATTTTTGTTCATACAGAAAGAAATTTCTTGCCTAAATTTATTAAGAGTGCTTGAATGTACCCCATATAAATTTTATTCGGCGCAGCAATCGAGATTTAAGTCGTTTAATGTAAAGGTCTTAAGAAATACGATGTCACTTAAAACAGTATCTCTGACTTTTGTACTGACCCTCGCTTTAATAACGGGGTTTGCTTTTGAAGGCACTCGAGGACTCTACGAGAGTTCCGAGGGCCGATATGCAGAGTGTGCGCGGGAGATGGTCGAAACCGGCAACTATGTGGAGCCGCAGGTGGGGTATAGACCTCATCTCACCAAGCCACCGCTGACCTACTGGGCCATCGCGGGCGGTCTGGAACTGCTGAGGGACAATGAATGGGGCGCGCGTCTTTATAATGCTATCGCTTTTGTTTTAACCGTATTCGTGGCGACGGCTATTGGTTCCATACTGTGGGATAAGACCTGCGGCCTGATTGCGGGATTGATTTACGCATCATCGCCGTTTCCGGTGATCGGCGCTTATTTTGTGACTACCGATACGCTACTGACACTATGGGTGGCCACGGCGGTTTTGTGCTATCTGAAAGCATGCAAAGAAATGCCGGGCAACTTACAGCGGATTTGGATTTGGGGGATGTGGTTGTTTTTCGGGATAGCGGTTCTCACCAAAGGCTCCGCGGGTCTGGTTTTTCTCTTCCCGGTTCTGGTGTGGCACATCCTTCAAAAAAAACCGGCGAAAATCATCCTGTCACCGATAGGTATCCTGTTGTTTTTGGCGGTTGGATTCTCGTGGTACATCACGTTGTGTCTTCGCCGGTCGGGAACATTCGCCTTTCTGCTCAACGAACAATTCACGGGGCGGTTCACCGGAAATCTGAGAGGACATGAGGCTCCGAATTCAGAGTGGTATAAAGCATTCCTGATGTACCTGCCGGCGTTGACTGTTGGCGCCGGGCCATGGTTGTATTTTCTGGTCCGTGATTTAAGGATGAGTCGGATATTGGACATTCTTAAATTTCGCCATTATAGAGACGCCAATCGCATCGAAAATCTGCTGCTTCTGCTGTTAATGCCGGCGGTCCTGTTTTTTATCGCCAAAAGCAAGCTGATTTTTTACGTGCTGCCGTTTTACACAGTTATCTCGCTGGTTACGGCAAGAAGAATCCGGCAAAGCAACTATAAAATCAGCCCTATTGTCAGGATGGCTTTAATCAGCGGTCTTATACTTATCGCGGTCAAAGGCGTTCTGGCGTATCTGCCTATCAGAAGTGATATGAAACCGGTTTGTGCGATTTGTCGCGAGGTTCAAACGCCGGCTACGCGATTTGTCGCTTTTGACGAACCCAAACTTTTCGGCCTGCAGTTTTATCTTCACGGCAATCTTAAACACGTCTTTTCACCGGGCAAAGACGATGAGCATAACGGAGATGAGTCTTTGGAAGAAATGATTCGGGATATTCAACAATCGCACGGCCCTCAATCCTGGGCTATAATCGCGAATCAGAAGCATTTTCAGATTCTTGAAAGCCGGTTGAAAGAGGCCGGTCTGCCGTATAAGACGCGAGCCACGAAGTACTGGATTTTATGTCTGACTGGGCCGGCGTAATAATTTTTCGCTTGTTTATTGACCGTCAAGCCAGCCGCCGGTTTTTAGCCAGTCGGCATAGAGATTAATCCATCCCTCGGCCGGGCCGACGCCTTTTTTCATTCCGAAGCCGTGGCCGCCTTTGAGATAAATGTGCATTTCCGCGGGGACGCGGGCCTTGCGAAGGGCTTCATAAAACATAATGCTGTTTTCCGCCGGCACCCCTTTGTCATCATTGGCGTGAATCAAAAATGTCGGCGGGGTATCTTTTGTCACCCGAAGGTGGTTGGAAAATTGCCTGATTTGTTCAGCGGAGGCGTTTTTGCCAAGCAAGTTGTTGCGCGAGCCTGTATGCGCAAACGGCGTTTCCAGTGTAATCACCGGGTAAATAAGCGCCATAAAATCCGGCCGGCAGCGGATTTTGTCAATTTCATCCTGCGGCTCATATGCCGGGGTTTGAAAATGCGTCCCGGCCGTCGAGGCCAGATGTCCGCCGGCGGAAAAACCGATAATGCCGATGCGATTGGGGTCGATGGCCCACTCTTTGGCGCGATAGCGAACCAGCCGGATGGCCCGCTGGGCGTCGGATAGCGGGGCCGGGTGCTGGTAGCCTTTGCCGTTGTGGCGGTAATCCAGAATAAAGGCCGAAACACCGAGGCCATTGAGCCACTGGGCGGTCGGCGTCCCTTCCTTTTCTATTGCCACCCCTGAATACCCGCCGCCGGGACAAATGATGACGGCGCAACCGGTATTTCTGCCTTTGGCCGGAAAACTCATCAGCGAAGGTCTGTCTTTTTCATCTGTACCTTTGGCCCATGGCGCCTGCTCGGACCACAGATATATCTTGTCTCGTGTAAGAGACCGCTGTTTGGCGGCACAGGAACACAACAAACCGAGCAGCGACATAAAAATAACTCCTCTGGCAATAATCTTCATCGTTTTGGCTTTCCTAAATTGTCCGTTTTAATCATTTTCTAACCGCAGCCTCATTATCTTCTAATTGCAGCAAACCATAATATCTTTGTGACGTATAGAATACAAGAGTGGATTATATGGCAGGGAACAGCTATGGAAAACAAAAAAACATTAGATCGCAAGACGCTGGTTTCGGAGCGGGTGGAGAATTTGATGCTGATGGCGGTGCTGGGTCAGGAGCCGTATCGCGGGCAGGCCCGGCGGGAACTGCGGCGGCGCTGGCTGGTCGCCAGCTTTGCGAAGGGCCTCATAAAACAGAATGCTGTTTTCCGGCGGCATGGCCTTGTCATCATTGGCGTGAATCAAAAATGTCGGCGGGGTATCTTTTGTCACCCGCAGGTGGTTGGAAAATTGCCTGATCTGTTCGGGGGATGAATTTTTGCCCAGCAAGTTGTTGCGTGAACCTAAATGGTCCGCCTGCGGCGGATCGACTACGAGCACTATAAATCGCTGTTTTAAGCCAGTCCAGCCTTGCGTAAAACGTCGATGGGCCTGCCGGGAAAGCCTTTTTCCCGTGTATCCTGCGGAAAGCTTTTATCCGGATAACAATAATATTTTTCAATCTCTTCGACCGGCAGCCCGGGGTCGCCAAAGTGTTTCTGCCATTGTTGCGTCAGGGCTTCCATCTTTTCCTGAAGCGCAGCGGCCTTTTTTTTGCCGAACAGATTATTCAGTTGATGCGGGTCATTTCGACGGTCGTAAAGAGCGGCCAGGGTAGTTTTGAAAAGCTCGCGTTTGCCGTCCGGCAAAACACGAAAATGATTAATATGCCCGCGTCCATAGGTAAAATCTTTCGTACGAACGCCTGCCCAGTGCGGATAATAGAAAAACATCGGCAGCGAATCCACTGCATCGTCATCCCCTTTTTGAATTGCATCAGACAGGTCTTTGCCCTGCACTTCTTTTGGAATATCCAGGCCCATCAGGCCCAGAACCGTCGGCATCATATCCATCGAGCCAATCAGCAGATCGGACTTGCGATGGATTTTCAATCCCGCCGGCCATCGCATCAAAAACGGAATTCGCGACGAGGTGTCTTCGGGATGGCCTTTGGCAATCGCATATCCGTAAGACGACAGGTTATCCCCGTGGTCGGAAGTAAAGACCACCAGCGTATTATCATCCATACCCTTTTGGCGCAGTTTATCCATCAGCTCGCCAAACGCCTTATCCACGCCGCTGCACATCGCATAATAGCCATGATAGGCTTTGCGTACCTGGGGACTGTCTTTGACATTCGGACGCAGCTGGATTTTTTCAGGATCATACATCGCCATTAATTCCGGCATCGAATCATACCGATAGACCGTAGAGTTGGGCTGTTGACCCCAGTCATGCGGCGGATGCCAGGAGACAAATAACGCAAACGGCTCGTCATCTTTGCACTGGTCAAGAAATTCCAGAGCCTGACGGGTCTGTCCGTAAACTTCCCATTCGTTGAAAAAAACCTTTTCGCCCTGGTCATTCCAGTAGTAACATTTGCCCGGACGATAATCCACATGGCAATTATTGCTTAAAAATGTCCCGTCGAATCCATATCGCATCGGGCCCGGCGGAATGGGACGTTTTCGATCCCCGCCATACAAATGCCATTTACCGATATAACCCATTTTATACCCCGCATCTCGCAGGCATTCACCGAAAGTTTTGCCGTTATTGGCCAGCATGGGCCAGTCGTTGGTCAAAGCGCCATTATACAGCAGATGCTGACCGCTCATTAGCATCGCACGGAACGGCGTACATACCGGGCTGATGGATACGCAATTCTCAAACTGCAATCCATCCTGCGCCAGTTGATCCAGATTGGGCGTGATAATCTGCTTATTGCCGTAACAGCCGAGCGCATCCCGTGACTGCTGATCTGAAAACACAAACAGCAGATTGGGACGTTTTTTCATCGCAGGCATTTGATCCGCAACCTGACAACCGTTCATCAATCCAAATCCCGCCGCGGTGATTGCAGCCGAATGCAAAAAATCTCTTCGTGTCCAATTTTTAGTCATGAGCCACCTGCAAAACCTTCCGAAACGCGACAGAACCGCTCTGACGCTAACCTTTCGGCAAACCTCATTATTCATACATTAACACAGCGACATTTCCGTAGATTGTCAAGTCTAAAATTCGTTTTTTTGAAAAACTCACAAACTCTTTATTTATCTTGTCAATTTTGTGCCGTCCCGATGACGAGCACATGGGGACTATTATAACCTGTTCGTCCCCAGAGTATCTGGCTTTCATAGTTTCTTATACTTGACACCTTATACTTAACCCAAAACCAGCCAAATCCGGATCGGGTTTTTGAGTTTACGTGCCCGGGGTAGGCGTAATTGCCTGCCAGTTATTCGGGTCGTTGCCATATAATGCCGTATTTTTGCGGCCCAGCGATTTTCTGCCGCCGTCGGCGTCTATGGGCCACAAGTCAGGCTCAACGGAGTCCTCGCCGGGGTGCGAACCGTCGCTGTAGCCGACCCGTTCAACACGGATGTATTGGCGGTCGCCGAATTCATCCGTATCACCCGGTTTGCTCAGTTCAAGCTGTTCGCCGTCATTTGCCAGCCCGCCGCTGTATGGTCCGTAGATGATGCCGATGCGATTGGGGTCGATGGCCCACTCTTTGGCGCGATAGCGAACCAGCCGGATGGCCCGCTGGGCGTCGGATAGCGGGGCCGGGTGCTGGTAGCCTTTGCCGTTGTGGCGGTAATCCAGAGTAAAGGCCGAAACACCGAGGCCATTGAGCCACTGGGCGGTCGGCGTCCCTTCCTTTTCTATTGCCACCCCTGAATACCCGCCGCCGGGACAAATGATGACGGCGCAACCGGTATTTCTGCCTTTGGCCGGAAAACTCATCAGCGAAGGTCTGTCTTTTTCATCTGTACCTTTGGCCCATGGCGCCTGCTCGGGCCACAGATATATCCTGTCTCGTTTGAGAGATTGCTGTCTGGCGACACAGGAACTCAACAAACCGAGCAGCGACACAAAAATAACTCCTCTGGCAATAATCTTCGTCGTTTTGGCTTTCATAACTCGTCCGTTTTAATCATTTCCTAACCGCCGCCTCATTATTCTTTAATTGCAACAAACCAAAATACCCTTGTGACGTATAGAGTATGTGTGTGGATTAAATGGCAAGGAACAGCTATGGAAAACAAAAAAACATTAGACCGTAAGACGCTGGCTTTGGAGAGAGTGGAGAATCTGATGCTGATGGCAGTATTGGGTCAGGAGCCGTATCGTGGGCAGGCCCGGCGGGAACTGCAGCGACGTCGGCTGGTCGCCAATTTCGACCGTCTGGGCGACTGCATCCAGACCAACCTGGGTATGGCATATTGAGAGGTCAGCAACAGATGCACCGCTCTTAAAAAACGGCGCGTTCATCTTTGGCTGAAATGACGTTAATTTCGTGTTTTACATATTTTTCGAGAGGAAACTCCCGTCTAAAAGAAATCTTGAAGGATTGAGTTGCTCCGGCAGGGATAATATAAGAATAGTTCTCCTCCTGCGCCATATCCACAAGATTTCCCTCTGCGTCAAAAATATCGGCGTGAAATACAACTTCTTTCCAGCCGAGAGGACTGAGGTTATGCACTTTCCCGAGAATCACCACTGTGGGGCCGCATTGGTTTTCCCCAAACTGAATTTTCGATTCCACCACTTGTATGGAATCGGAATAATTGGCAAATGACTCGCCTTTATTAAACATGTTGTTGAACACATATCCCAGAAGAAATCCGTAAACAAGCAACGCAACAAAAATTCCTGTTGCCGGATGGCACAAGAAACCCAAAAACGATTTTTGCCAGTGCTGACAGTATGGACATTTTTTTGCCCCGGCGGGAATCTCCATACAGCACATCTTGCACAGCTTCTTTGTCGGCAGTTCCATAATCACTCCTTTTGTGTTATTTCACCTTCATATCAAGCATAGAACCACCATCTGTTTCTGTCAAACGCAATTTTGGCCGCCCAAAAAACCAACCTAATCAGGGCTTGGTTTCTGCGTTTATGTGCCCGGCGTAGGTGTGATTGCCTGCCAATTATTCGGGTCGTTGCCATATAATGCCGTATTTTTGCGGCCCAGCGATTTTCCGCCGCCGTCGGCGTCTATGGGCCACAAGTCAGGCTCAACGGGGTCCTCGCCGGGGTGCGAACCGTCGCTGTAGCCGACCCGTTCAACACGGATGTATTGGCGGGCGCCGAATTCATCCGTATCACCCGGCTTGCTCAGTTCAAGCTGTTCGCCGTCATTTGCCAGCCAGCCGCTGTATGGTCCGTAGATGATGCCGACAGGAACACTGGGGTATCGCCAGCGAAATGCCGTCGGATTTTTGACAACCAGAATCTTGCCCCCGGCCGGTATCGCAACCACATTCGGCGGGCCTGCGAATGTATAGTCAATGCCATTTGTAAATTTCCACGGCTGCTTTTCCGCAGCATCGTAAAGAGTCACAGGTGAACCACCGGCATTATAAAGTTCAATATATTCGTACTCGTTATTGACATACGCTCCGCCCGCTGGCCAATTTGGGTGATACATTATTTCCGTAATGACAATCGGTCCAACCTTTGGATACGCATTTGCCGCTCCTGAGGTATTGTGGTCCATTGACACGAAATTATACGTATTGGTGCTGGCCTTGTAATGACGTCCCAATGACACACCTCTATCAGACGCTCCGAAATCCTCTTTTGCCCGATAACCGGTAAGTACATCATTGGAGTCTAATGCCGAAGCCAGGCAGACCATCTCGCCGTTCTCGCTGAGTGCGAAAGGAATAAGCCGGCCGGGGTCGGTTGCCAATTGGCCGAAATTCGCGGTTTCGGTAACAATCCAATACCCATGTCCTGCGATAACAGTTCCTGCCGCGAAGCGATATTTCAGCGGGTTTGTCTCGTTGTCGCTCAGATACCAGCCGCTGATATCAATCGTATTAGCCGTCGTATTATAAAGCTCAATCCAGTCGGGCGCGCTGTCATCTGAATGAGCCAGAACTTCATTAATCACAATCGAACCAGGATTGGGAATAATGCCGGAGTCGTCGGTGTCGGGAGAACCGTTCACGTAAGCGCTTGCCCGCCAAGACTCTTTTTCGCCCCAGCTGTTCACGTCCGGATTGGTCGGCTCTATAATCGTAAGAGAGTAACCATCACCGTCAACAATAGAACGCCAGCCGTCTTTGTATTCAAAATCCAGTATTGGATTGCCCAGGGCGTCGTCTAATCGGATTCTTTCGCCGCCGTTGTCTAAGGAGCCGGTATATTGGCCCGCGATGTATTTACCCGTTCCGTATTTTGCTTCGAACGCATTTTTGTTCTTTACGACAAGGATATACTGATCCGCCGTAAGTATATTGGAGCCGAATGTGAAATCGATGCCTTTGTTAAACTTCACGCGGTTCAGGTTGATTGTACCAGTGCCGGTGTTCTTCAACTCGACATACTCAGTGCCGGGGTCATTGGGGTCGTTGGGATCATTTGGATGATACATAATCTCTGTGATGCGGAGAGAATCTCTGATGTTGCCCACTTCATAGACCGCCTCGATGACTGTGCTCCACTCACTGGTGCTGCTCTTATAAATCCGGGATTTAAGTTTTGTGCTTTGATTTATGTTGAAGCCTCCGGAATAAGCAATAGCAGTGGAGGAAACGGCCCCTGTAAATTGGGTGCGAGGGTCATTGCCGTCGATTGTGTAGTAGATAGTTCCTCCGGATGCGCCGGGGTCTGTGATGGTGAACGTGTCGCTTGCAGAGACGTAGCCGCCGAATTTATAAGTGCCGTTTACGTTGAAAACGGGGGCGTCGATACTGGGGAAAAGTTTCGGATTCTTGCTGCGCAAAACTTTGATAATGGCGGATGAGTTAGCCATATTATGAATTTCCGGGATATAGTGATTAACAACACAATCCCGCTCCGGAACCCAGGAATCCTCACGTGTGAAATAATAGTTGGGGCCGTGCGGAGGCGTTGGGTAATACGGATCGTCGAGGTTGTTCGGATTACTCGGTATCGGGAGGGCATTGCTGTAAGGCGTTTTCATCTTTGTATCGCCCCAGCGGGCAGATTCGGCAACGATGGCCTTGTCGATCCTATTGGCTGCTTCGAGGTAGCGGTTCTGCGAGTTGGGGATATTGAGGGCTCCATCGTTAAAACAATGTTTCTGGACACGGTCGGCGAAAAGAAGGCGAAACTCAGCGCTTTTTCGCAGGTTCTGAAAGATTTTGCCGACACCGCTGGTGTTATCTATTCTGGAGGAGGCAAGGGTTTGATTGTCGAGGACTATTTCCTGGTCCCAGACGAAAAATCGCAACTTGCCATCGCCGCTGACCGGATTAGCGGCAGCAGAGCCGTTGTGGCTGGGCCAGTCCTCAGCGTCGGCGTAAAAGTGCAGGAACATATAGTCTGCAAAATTTTCAACGTCGATATAATTTTGGATTTCCAGATAACCGGCCTGGGAGGTTGGGTCAATCTGGCTGGCCACTTTGTTCCAGATGGGGCCCATACTGCCGGAGGAACCAAAATCCTTGTCAATTTCCCAATCCTCAGGCTGGCCTCCGAAATGCTCTGAAAGAAAATCATTGTCACCAACCATCTCCGTGAGATTGTAGAGGCCAAAGTAAAGCCCGTTGACATAAAGTTGCACGAAATTACCATAGCTTGAGGGTTGCCCCATATCGTGGAAACTTTCCTTCATCCAGAAATCGCGGAGATACTGTGAATCATTGGGACGATAGCGGCTCGCCATCCAGGAAACAAGCCCCCATGAATCGGTGAAACTAGCGCGAAGGAGCAGTTTGTTGAAGTTCTCTACGGAAGATTCCGGGAAGAGCGGATAATTCAACTTGGCCGGACCGTATTGACTGGTGAACGTAAGCCTCAGGCTGTGTTTCTGCATACGCCAGGGTCGTCGGCTGGAACCGCCATGATTTTCGATTTTGCAGTCGTACTGAAAACCATGGGTACCGTTAATCGGAATGTATTCTATTGAGCACTTGTACTCGGTGAGTATGCTTGGGTTGGCCCAGAGTCCACTGGCATCACTGATAAAGTCGTCAGGCTTCATCGAGATACAGAACGTGGGGATGTCGAGCAGGGCATCTCGAATGGAGTATCCCGGCAGCGTGCTGGTGACGACCCGCTGGTCCATCTCGTAGTCGGATGGGACAATTCCGTTTCCACTGCCGTCATTGTTGTTGACCTCTGCATTGTAACCCCAATTGCTCGGCCAGCCGGGTGGATTTGCCGGTTGCTGAGCCACGTCATCGATGAAAATGTAGGTATGAGTGACTCGACTGGGCTTTTCACCCGCCTTATACGCTATCGCACGAAGACTCGTCGTGGTTCTAATCGGAATTCCGACACCGGGGGTATAGACCGTCCCGACCGTTTCACTGGGTTCTGTTCCATCCAGTGTATAGCGTATCGCAGCTCCATTGGTTTCACAGGCCAGCAATAAATCAAAATCGTTCTCATAGAAACCACGTTCGCGGCTGACCTCTATTTCGCTGACAAAATTGAAGTACGTATTGTCGTTGCCCGCCAGCGGAGTTGTAACGGCAAAATATCGCAGGTTGTCATCCGCATCGGGATAACGCCCGTATGAAATGTTTGTTGCTTGTTCACCAAAGGTGATACTATCAATCAGCGTACTGCCATCGGCGGCAAACAATCCGATATCTTCGCCGCTGGCAGAGAGTTTGAAATTAGCGTGAAGCGGCCCGTCCTGAGTATCTTCGTCCGCCCATATTACTACAAAGCTCTTGGCCGGTACTGTGGTCTGCGCTGAATACCCCGAGGGAATCTGCCATTTTATTGGGTTACCAAGGTCATCTGTCAGATACATCCCTGCAAGGTTTATCGGTGTATCGCCGAAATTATAAATTTCAATCCAATCGGCATACTCGCCCTGCGGGTCTTTAATGCCGCTGGCACTATTGTTGGAAGCCGCAAACTCATTAATAACGAGAGGAATGCCGCATTCCTGCCAATGGACGGCTAAAACCGAAAAATCGACAATATCAATACCGTTTATTCCGTCGAAATCAGCGCAGCCGGGTTGAGGGCAATCGTCTATGTTAAGCCACTGGTCTGCGAAGACTAAAATGTCTTCCAAATTAACCTCACAGTCGCCATTGAGATCGCCTTCCGGGCATAGCTTGGCTGCAGCGAAATCAGCTAATAAGACAAGCACCGCCAGCAAAAGGATAAGTTTTCTCATAGTTTCGAAGTCCCCACAGATTTTCCTATTTTAACAAATTCATGACAGGAAAGTCAACCCAGAATACGAGATTTTTTGTCTATTATAGTTAAGATAAAAAATTGCCCTGCAAAATGTATAAAAAAAACAAGACAAGTGCTTTGTTGACAACCCCTTATCACACAAACGATGGAATCCATAATACACTTTAAAAAAGTCTAAAAACAGCGATGGCCGGCAAGGGGAACCTTGCAGGCCGTCATAAAATAGGAGAGCCTCGGTACTTTTCAGTACCGAGGCTCATAATCCTGGCAATCACCTACTTTCACCCCGAAGGACTATCATCGGCCGTACGGGCTTAGCTTCTGAGTTCGGAATGGGATCAGGCGTTTCCCCGTATGTAAGGTCACCAGGAAGTTTGGTATCGGTCGCGGAGACCGAAAATTTCAAAACATAGCGGATGCGACTTAAGCGCTTACTGATGCCACACCTGTGTGCAGCGTCAGCGCACAATCTTTGATTGATATGGTCAAGTGATCGAGCGTTAGTACCGGTAAGCTGAATGGATTTCGCCACTTGCACATCCGGCCTATCAACCAGTTATTCTAACTGGGCTCTCTCGGGCACAAGGCCCATGGAATCCTGATCTTGAGGGAGGCTTCCCGCTTAGATGCCTTCAGCGGTTATCCGTTCCCGACATAGCTACCCGGCGGTGCCGCTAGCGCGACAGCCGGTACACCAGAGGTCAGTGCTTCCAAATCCTCTCGTACTAAAGAAACATCCTCTCAAGATTCCTGCGCCCACGGCAGATAGGGACCGACCTGATTCACATCGGTCTGAACCCAGCTCGCGTACCACTTTAATCGGCGAACAGCCGAACCCTTGGGACCGCCTTCAGCCCCAGGATGTGATGAGCCGACATCGAGGTGCCAAACCGCCACGCCGCTATGAACGCTCGGTGGCGATTAGCCTGTTATCCCCAGAGTACCTTTTATCTGATGAGCGATGGCCCTTCCACACGGGACCACCGGATCACTAAGTCCTGCTTTCGCATCTGCTCGACCTATACGTCTCGCAGTTAAGCACCCTTCTATCTTTGCACTCGCCGCGTGATTGCCAACCACGCTGAGGGTACCTTTGAACTCCTCCGTTACACTTTTGGAGGAGACCGCCCCAGTCAAACTGCCCACCAAGCACTGTCCGGTATCCGGATTCACGGCTTACCGTTAGGTGACTGTCATAGCAAGGGTGGTATTTCAACGTTGGCTCCACAATGCCCGAAAGCACTGCTTCACAGCCTCCCACCTATCCTACGCAAGATATGCCAGGCATCAATACCAGGCTACAGTAAAGGTTCACGGGGTCTTTCCGTCTTGCCGCGGGTACGTGGTATCTTCACCACATCTACAATTTCACCGAGTCGGTCTTTGAGACACTGCTCCAGTCGTTACGCCGTTCATGCACGTCGGAACTTACCCGACAAGGAACTTCGCTACCTTAGGACCGTCATAGTTACGGCCGCCGTTTACCGGGGCTTCAGTTAGGAGCTTTGCCCGCCTTGCGGCGAGCTGACCCATCCCCTTGACCTTCCGGCACCGAGCAGGCGTCATTCTCTATACATCCACTGTACGTGTTAGCAGAGAACTGTGTTTTTGATAAACAGTCGCTAGAGCCACTTCACTGCGCCCTCAGCAGGCATCTATTTACATAAATACCCCCGGAGGGACCCCTTATCGCGAACTTACGGGGTCAAATTGCCTAGTTCCTTAAAGACCGTTCTCTCGAGCGCCTGAGGATATTCTCCTCACCTACCTGTGTCAGTTTTAGTACGGTCACGCTGACTTCAACCTACAGACGTTATTTCTTGGCACCTTCGCCGGTTACTTCGGAATCAAAATTGTCCTCGACCTTTCGGAACCCACACGACTAGTCATGGGATAACCCTAAAAGATGCGTCACGCCTTTCGTCCATCAACGTGGTGCAGGAATATTAACCTGCTGTCCATCGTCTACGCCTTTCAGCCTCGACTAAGGGGCCGACTAACCCTGGGCGGATTTACCTTCCCCAGGAAACCTTAGGTTTTCGGCGAACGGGATTCTCACCCGTTTTATCGTTACTCATGCCGGCATAATCACTAGCAAACGCTCCACAGTTCGTTACCGTACTGCTTCGACGCTGTTTGCTACGCTCTCCTACCGCGTTCGGATACCAGATTCAATACCCCTTGAGATATTGAATCCAGTACCCGGAACGCCCGCAGCTTCGGTTCATCGCTTATCCCCGTTCATTATAGGCACCCCACTGCTCGATCAGTAAGCTATTACGCATTTTTTAAATGGTGGCTGCTTCTAAGCCAACATCCTGATTGTTACAGCAATAGGACTTCCTTATCTCTAAACTGAGCGAAAATCCGGGACCTTAGCTGGCGATCTGGGTTCTTTCCCTTTTGACCACGAACGTTATCGCTCGTAGACTGACTCCCGAGGTACGTCTTACGGTATTCGGAGTTTGGTAGGAGTAGGTAGTCTGGTGGACCCCTATCTCCAATCAGTAGCTCTACCCCCGTAAGATAATGTCTCGAGGCTAACCCTAAAGTTATTTCGGAGAGAACGAGATATCTCCAAGTTTGATTAGACTTTTACTCCTCCCCACAGCTCATCCCGTAACTTTTCAACGTTCCTGGGTTCGGTCGTCCAGGGACTTTTACATCCCCTTCCACCTGGCCATGGGTTGATCACTTGGTTTCGCGTCTATCCCTTACGACTGGTCGCCCTATTCAGACTCGCTTTCGCTGCGGCTCCGCACCTGAGGTGCTTAACCTTGCCGTAAAAGATAACTCGCCGGCTCATTATGCAAAAGGCACGCAGTCAGCCATGTCTCGACAAGTCGAGATATAGGCCTCCTACAGCTTGTAAGTGTATGGTTTCAGGTACTTTTCATTCCCCTAGTAGGGGTACTTTTCATCGTTCAGTCGCCTTACTGGTTCACTATCGGATATCGAGTAGTACTTAGCCTTGGAGAGTGGGCTCCCCGGCTTCGCACGGAGTTTCACGAGATCCGTGCTACTCTGGTACGTCACACAAAAGTTCAGCTTTCACATACAGGACTATCACCTTCTATGGTCAGACTTTCCAGACTGTTTTGCTGGCCGTTCTTTTGCTTATGTGACGCCCGCAACCCCAAGCCGAAGCTTGGTTTGGGCTAATCCGCTTTCGCTCGCCGCTACTAACGGAGTCTCGGTTGATTTCCTTTCCTGCAGGTACTGAGATGTTTCAGTTCCCTGCGTTCGCTTCACACGGACTATGCATTCATCCGTGGATGACGGGAATCGGTTGCCCGTTCCCGACAGGTTTCCCCATTCGGACATTCCGGGATTAACGGTTGTTAGACACCTGCCCCGGACTTATCGCAGTCCACCACGTCCTTCATCGCCTCTCGATACCAAGACATTCCCCATACACCCTTAATAACTTGACCATATCAATCGAAGATTGACTGGCCGCCGCTGACAAACTCAGTTGAGCTTGTCGTGCACAGGTTTATGGCACATAATTAAGCGCTAATTGTAGATTGTTGAAGATAAACAACCCGGTAATACAAAACACAACACAAAAATGAGAGATTGTCCATCTTACAATCTAAAATATCGCATCCGCTATGTACTTGTCAAAGAGCAATCTATATTCGTCGGCTTCGTCAAAAACCCGAAACCGTCCGATTCTATTTCATTGCTTCCAAATGGAGACGATGGGAGTCGAACCCACGACCTCTGGCTTGCAAAGCCGGCGCTCTCCCAACTGAGCTACGTCCCCGAACCCTTGATTCAGTTTTGAGTTCTAAGTAAGTTTTTAGTTTTGAATTAATTAGGAACTCAAAACTCAACACTCAAAACTATACTGGGCCCGGGAAGATTCGGACTTCCGACCTCACGCTTATCAGGCGTGCGCTCTAAACCAGCTGAGCTACGAGCCCGACTATTCAGCCGTTTTCGACTCGAACACCGCTGTCTTACCGACCAGTCGGCTCTCAAGACTCAACCATCCTATCCACTTATTCAAAGAGCAAAAAAAAATGTCGCTGCTCATGCGGGTCAGCGACATTGCTGAAAGTTCGAGAGTCTATTGACTCACCGCTAAGCAGTCAAGTTAAAAATTTCGTTTTTCTCAGGATTTTTCTCAACCCTTTATTCGTCCCTTGTTTTTCTTCCCGACGCCTATTGCCGGGCTTGCGAGGCCTACTCCCTTACTGTACGGCCAATCGCAGGACGTTTCTATTTCTTTCCATACCCTTACACCCTGTTTTTACAATTCCTGTCGAGAAATAACAGTTTATCCAAACGCGGACATACGTCAAGCGATTTTTTATGAAAATTTCATCAAAATTTTTGCCGAAATCTTAACTCTTTATTTCCAATATAGTTAAGACATATTTCAAAAAGACTGTTCCCAGAGTCCCCCTTTCTCCGATTCAGATACCCGCATATCCTTAAAAAAACGGAGTCGGCCGAAAAATTCCCCTCCTGTTTCAGCCGTTCTGGTATTTGCTGGTCACATACACGGCCTGGGAGGCCAGCAGATTGGGCCATAACTTGACCGCGATAGTGCTGAATCGGCTCAGCGGAATTTTCTTTTCAATATAAATATTCAACTCGGCGCAGAAGCAGTCGAAATCCTTAATCGAGAAGAAATGGATGTTCGGCGAATTATACCAGCGAAACGGCAACTGTTTGGTCTGCGGCGCCCGGCCGGTCAATGCCAACTGCAGCCGGCAGCCCCAGTGTGCAAAATTGGGAAAGCTGACAATGACTTTTTTGCCGATACGCAGCAATTCCCGGATGACTTTTTCCGGGTCGCGCAGCGTCTGCAGCGTCTGCGACAGAATCACGTAATCAAAAGTGTCCGTCGCAAATTGCGATAACCCCCGTTCAATGTCCCGATGCAAAACCGACAAACACCGCCCGACGCAATGCACCACGAGGTCTTCGTCCAGTTCGATGCCCAGTCCGTCAACATTTTTATCCGCAATCAGACGTGACAGCAGTTCGCCGTCGCCGCAGCCCATATCCAGTACCCGGCTGTTCGGCGTAATGACCGCATCAATTAATTCATAATCCACACGCGCCCTTTTGGAACATTCAAAGGTTTTCAAATGCTTAGATGGAGTTTTTTCGCAAAGACACTTCTGTCCCGTGCGGATGCGATATTGCGTGGACTTCAGAAATCCCGCGATGAGTTTGTCCTGCGACGGACATTCCAGCAGAAAGGCGTCATGGCCGTAAGGCGAATGAATATTGCAGTACGTCACATCTTTGCCTTCGGCGCTCAAAACATCAACAATTTCTTCGGATTGCGTTGGCGTGAACAGCCAGTCACTCGAAAAACTGATGACCAGAAACCGGCTGTGAATCCCGGCAAACGCGTTTTGCAGCGTCCCATACGCGCGTGTCAAATCGAAATAGTCCATCGCCTTGGTAATATACAGATAACTGTTGGCGTCGAACCGCTCGACAAAACTCTGACCCTGATAATCCAGGTACGTCTCGACCGCAAATTCGGAATCAAAATCGTATTTATATTTTTCCGCCTCGTAGAGTTCCCGTCCGAATTTTTCGCGCATCGACTGCTCGGACAAATAGGTGATATGACCAATCATCCGGGCAATGCCCAAGCCGCGGGCGGGAGCTTTATCATCGCGATACTGACCGTCGCTGAAATTCGGGTCGCCGAGGATGGCGTTTCGTCCCACCGCGTCGAATGCGATGGATTGGGTGTTGAGCCGCGTCGTTGCGGCAATACAGATTGCCGAATCCACCAGTTCCGGATACGCAATCGCCCATTGCAGCACCTGCATCCCGCCCATGGACCCGCCGATGACGCTCAGTAGGCGAGGGATGTCGAGTTTGTCCAAAAGCAGTTTCTGGACTTTGACAATGTCTTCAATGGTAATAATTGGAAAGTCCAGGCCGTACCGCTTTCCTGTGGCCGGGTTGATATCGGATGGGCCGGTCGTGCCGCTGCATCCGCCGAGGAAGTTGGAACAGATGACAAAGTATTTATTGGTATCGATGGGTTTTCCCGGCCCGACCATAATATCCCACCAGCCGGGCTTGCGGTCGTTGGGACTGTGATAGCCCGCAACATGGGCGTCGCCCGACAGCGCATGGCAAACCAGCACAACATTGTCTTTTTCCGCCGACAACTGCCCATACGTTTCATACGCCACATCGATCGGGCCCAACGTCTTGCCCGATTGCAAAACAAGCGGGCTGTCCTGCTCAATTACACGAACCTTGCGACTTTCGACGATGCCAACAGAATTTTTCAGGTCTTTTTCCATTTGAGAAATTGTAAATCGCTTTCGGTCGCTTGTAAAGAGAGTAGCTTTGTTAATAGAGATTGGGAATAGTTGCATTAAACGCGATTAAACACAACAATTCATACCCACTTTCAGAGCTGTAAAGTTGAAAATTCGAACGTTATCTCTGAATTTTCAATATGCCTCTCATACCGCCAAAACAACGCCAATACAAGATATGTGTAGTCTTTTTAGTTAAATATTTTGTTTTTCGACAAAATTTCCCTTGCTACTCTTGAACTTTTTTCTGATAATTATACTATACAGAGGAAGCTAAGATAGAATTCGACGTTTGCCCGTTAAAAATCGACTCAGAAGACAACGTCCGATAGAACGTAGAAGTTTGTAACGGTTTACAATAACTTTATTCCCTATATTCAGGAGGTCTGAATATGAAAATCAGCAGATCAACCGGTTACGCTCTCGTAGCGGTTGGCTACATCGCAATGAACTATAAAGAAGGTGCGGTGCTGGCGGCCCGAATCTCCAAGGAATACACCATCCCGCTCGAATACCTGCTCAAGATTCTGCAGCAGCTGGTTCGGGCTAACGTGCTTCGCAGCAAGCGCGGCCCGCGCGGCGGATTTTTCCTGGCCCGCCCGGCCGAGAATATTACGCTTCTGGAAATCATCGAAGCCGTGGATGGCCCGCTGCACAGCCATCTGCATCTGGCCGAGCAGACGAATAATGCGCCGTTCAGCATGAAAATGGAAGACGTCTGCCGCAAAGCCACCGACGAGGTGAAAGCGATTTACGAAAGAGCCAAACTCAGCAAGATGCTCGGCTGGGAATAACGAAAAATCAAAAGTTAAAAATCAAAACTCAAAATTCAGGACAGCCCTTTGGGCTGAACTATAATAACGGGTTTTTGATCTTGATTTTAATTTGCCTGTGGCTTTATAACTGTTTCGACTAATGTCAGGTGGGCATTTAGCCCACCTGTTTTTTCGTTTTTACTTGCAGGCAAAACTCACTATCCGGAAACGATCCATTTATGGAAATTTGCGAATTTCAAAAGTTCATCGATAAAAAATACGGCAAGCGCGATCGTGAACGCGGCACCGCGGCGACATTTATGTGGTTCGTCGAGGAAATCGGCGAACTGGCCACGGCCCTTGCCGGCGACGACCATGCCAATAAAGAAGAAGAATTCGCCGACGTCCTGGCGTGGATGTGCACGTTAGCCAATGTCAATAACGTGGACCTCGAAAAGGCCATCGAAAAATACACCAAAAAAGGCGTCGAAGGATACAAATAAAGTTATCCATAATTGGGTTCGTTTCGTTTTTTTGCCTCCATTTCTCACATTCATTTCTGGGTTTTTGATATTGATAACGCATATTCGGTCGTGAAAAAATTGGGTTCGTTTTGTAACAGGTATAAAGGGATACAAGTATGCAAGAATTAGAATGGTCCTTCGGCGCTGCTCAGTGCAGGCTCTGCGGCCGGGGTAAAATTCAAAACTATATTTCAAAGAATCACAGGGGCGGAAAAAAGGCCCTCTGTAATTACCGGGGACTTGCACGCCGGTGTCGAAAAGTTGTGATTTTTCGGGCGCGGGAAAGCTGTAAGTCTTTATGTGGAATGGGGTTAAAAATCTATGGAATTTTATAAGACAGCAGGATAGTGCAATCGCAACTGTGACTAAGTATGCAGGTATGGAGGAATGCAGGTATGCAGAGATGGAACAAAGACAAAGGGCAAAAGTTAAAAATCAAAAGGCAAAATTAAGGACAGCCTATGAGGCTGGACTAATTAAAAAAAGGGGGGGGGGGGTACCACGAAAAACACAAAATATATTTAGACCGGATTAACAAGATAAGAAATTATTTTACCACGAAGAATCGAAGGATACGAAAAGAAAGCGGGATAAGACTAATGGGTCTAATGGGTCTTATAGGAGGAAGGTTGAGAATTGAGAAATTGTGGAGTGTAAAGGGCGGGCGTTTTAATTTTTCATTTTCAATTTTCTATTTTCAATTCAAGAGGGGGATTGTATTATGTGGGGCTGTAAGGTGAGGCTACATAAATTCAAAAGGGGAAACCCAAAACGCAAAATTAAAATTTTAAATTCAAAGATATTTCGCGGAAGAAATCCGCTTAAAAAAGCTCGTTGTTCCCACCGTCGCTAAAGTTATGACGGACAAGAAATGCAAAACTCAAATCCAAAATTAGGCGAAAAATGTACCTGACCCCTTTATCTTTCCTAAGGGACCGCCGTTGGCGGCTGTCCCTGTTTCGTTCACCCCGCAAACGACCCAAAAAAGAAAGAGTGCCACTATAATGATTCCTGCCGCTTTTTACTTAACCCGTATAATGAAGTCGTGTATAATCGTATTTAAACGGCAATAAATGAATATTCAGGAGGTCTTTGTGTTGAGAAGAAAACTGTTTTTAACTGTGTCGTCAATTCTGCTGTTAACAATTTCGGGCATCGGTTTTTGCGGGAAGATAGTTTATCCCTGGCGGGCGACAACGGCAATTGTAAAATCAGGAAAAAGTTTTGAAGCATGGTTTGATGCAGACAATGGTCAGACGGTTAATTCTGTAGAGATGAAAGGGCCGTATAATCGCGTTATCGCCTCTTTCAAGGTTAAAAGTGGTGACTGGAAATACGACCAGTGGTCGGGTAACACTTACAATCGCAAAATTACTGTAAAAGTACCGGTTGACGCGCCGGCCGATCGTTATGGTCTGATCTTGAAAACTTCAACCGGCGATGAAATATCCTTCGCAGCGGTCAAAGTTATTAAGGACTATAAAAGCAGCTACTATGTTATGCACTTTTCAGATCCGCACAGATGGCAGAGACCTGAAATTACTCCGTCTATTATCTATAATGAGCAATCAACAGTGATTGATATTGCTAATATTATAGACCCTGAAATATTTATTGAAACAGGGGATAGTTTCTGGATGAGTACCGACAGTAGTACCAATACGGCACGATTAGCAGAATTCATAAATGGTACGGGAACTATAAAAGGTTTGAATGATCTGTATGCCCCGGTATTTATGATTCCGGGCAATCATGATACGCCTGCTCATAACTATTACAAGGAGCCCAACCTGGTTGTCCCGGCCCGGGCGTGGAATGAAAATTTTGGACTTACCTGTCAAAATTTCACCTATGGCAAAACACGCTTTATTGGGGTAAATAACTCGTGGTGTCCGGCTACCGGGGGTGAAGCCTCGGATTATGCAGCAAATTATCAATGGCAACTGGATGCGGCCAAAGACTGGATTAACACCGCAGGAAAAGGAAATTTCAGGGTCGGATTTTTTCATGTCCCGCAGGAAAGCGTTCCTCCGGTATATAACGCCCTTAAGTCAGCCGGAGCCTCTTTTGGTTTAATGCTGGCCGGACATATTCACAGAACCAACAGCAATCCGTTCACAATAGACGGAAAGGCTATCGTTTATGCGGCAGGCGGTGTTAAGAACGGCGATAACGGCGCCCCGTTTAACCTATATAAAATAGATCAGATTAACGGTACATACGAACCTGTAGGCAATTCATCCGCGGCTCATTCAGGTCTTGAGGTTGCAAAGGATTACAGTACCAGCAAACTTAAACTGACCTTTGCCGGCGTAAACGACGGAACCCATGCAAAGAATACTGCAACAATTGTTAATAAATTCGATTTTCCGATTGAAGGTGCTCGGGTGCGTTTTGTTGTGCCGAAGGGTGCTGTTTATGGCGTGTCACAAGGTACCGTAAAACAGCAATTCGAGGGCGATTCAGTTCGTGTCGTCGATGTGAGTGTTGATCTTAATGCCAACAGCACTACGAAGGTAATAATAGACCCTTTGAGGGCTTCCCGGATTAAGTAAATCGCCGGACCGGTGCATGCCAACAGAAAAATATTGATATGCCGCCTTGAGTATGCTACAGTCCATTGAGTCAAAAATGTGTATTTTGAGATTGAGTACGTTGCTCAATACCCTCAAAATGCCTGTGAACGGTTATCATTTACCAATATCATCAGGAAGCACCAATTTTATGAATACTAACAAAAAAGCAGTTGCTGTAGTTATGGTTTCATTCATTGTCATGAGTTTTGTAGATTTGGTTGGTGTTGCGACCGATTATGTAAAGTCAGATTTAAACCTGTCGGATGGGATTGTTCAGTTTATTTCTTCAGCGGCATTTCTGTGGTTTTTTGTTTTTTCGGTGCCGACCGGATTGATGCAGGCCCGTTTTGGCAAGCGAAACGTTTTAAGCGCCGGCATTTTGCTCTCGGCAGTCGGTTTGATACTGCCGTTTTTAAGTTATGGTTTTACCTCTGTATTGATTGGATTTTCATTCCTGGGCATCGGCAACGCCATTATTCAAGTGTCAGCCAATCCATTGCTTATCAGCGTTTCGGGCAGTGAGAAAGCGGCCAGCTGGATGAGTTTATCGCAGTTTATTAAATCAGTCGGTTCGATGGCAGCTCCTTTTTTAGCAGGTTTCCTGGCATCTCAAGTCGGTGATTGGAAATGGACGTTTGTTGTTTTTGCGGTTGTATCTGTTCTTTCGGTTGTGCTGTTGTATTCCGTGAATCTGAAAGAGGACAAGAGCGGCCAACTGTCCAATACCACGATCGGTTCCTGCCTGAATCTGCTCGGGAATAAATATGTTGCCTTGATGGTGCTGGGCATTTTCCTAATCGTCGGTATCGATGTTGGGATCAATGCTGTTTCGGGACAATTTATGATAGAGAAATTTCAGATGAAACCCGATGTGGCCGCAAAAGGCAGAAGCCTCTATTTTTTTGGCAAGCTGATCGGATGTTTTCTTGGTGCCGTACTGTTAACGAAATTTAAACCGCGTACGTTTCTGAATTTGACGAGTACGCTGTTGTGCGCAGCGTTGCTGGTGTTTGCTTTTTATCCGGTGGCCGGCGTCTCTGTTGCACTTTTGGCCGTAATTGGTTTCTTCGGGGCCAACATCTTTCCGCTGATCTTCACCCTGGCGGTGGGCAACCTGCCTGAAAAGTCAAATGAGATTTCGGGCTTGATGATGATGGCCATCAGCGGAGGGGCGGTGATTCCGCCGGTGATGGGATTTATCGCGGGCAAATTCAATTATACGATAAGCATGTTATTTCTGCTGGCGTGCGCGGCGGTCATAGTGTTGATCGGATTGACGAATAAATCACAGGAACAGGAGGTTACGGCATGAGTTACAGCGATGACCAGCGAACAGTCGCCACCCTGGACGCAGGGGGAACCAATTTTATGTTTTCGGCGATTCGGGGCAATCAGGAGATTGTTGAACCGATTCGGTATGATGCCCACGCCGAAAACCTGGAGTTGTGTCTGAAAACCCTGAAGCGGGGTTTTCGGGAAGTGATCTCCAGGTTAGGCGTTCTGCCGGCCGCCATCAGCTTTGCCTTTCCCGGTCCCGCCGATTACCCGCGCGGCATCATTGGGGATTTGCCCAACTTTCCATCATTTCGAGGCGGTGTGGCTCTGGGGCCGATGCTTAAAGCTGAATTTGGTATTCCTGTCTTCATCAATAATGACGGAAGTCTTTTTGCATATGGTGAAGCACTGGCCGGGGTTCTTCCCGATCTCAACGACCTGCTGAAACAGAAAGGCGTAAAAAAACAATATAAACACCTTCTGGGAGTTACGCTGGGAACCGGGTTTGGCGGCGGTGTCGTGATAAATAATGAATTGTTAATCGGCGATAACAGTTGCGGGGGAGACATTTGGTGCTTTCGCAATAAAAAATATAAGGATTGCATTGTTGAAGAAAGCGTCAGTAAACGTGCTGTTTGCAGAGTCTATGCAGAGCTGTCAGGAGATAGGACAGAAATGACACCGGAAGACATTTTTTACATTAGTGAGGGGAAAAAATCCGGAGATCAACATGCTGCCGTAAAGAGTTTTCAGGAAATGGGGGAAATGGCAGGAGATGCCATTGCTCATGCAATAACTTTAGTGGACGGTATCGTTGTCATTGGCGGTGGTCTTGCAGGGGCATACAAATACATTATTCCTGCGATAGTTAAAGAACTCAACAGTCAGCTTGGTCTGATGGACGGGACACGATTCTCCCGCCTGCAGGCCAAGGCATACGATCTGACTGACAGAGAGCAGTTAGATGCTTTTTCCTCTTCTGCGAAGCTTGCAGATATAGCGATTCCGGGAACAGGTGAAACACTATCGTATGAGCCGGAACGAAAAACAGGAGTTGCTGTTTCCCGACTGGGTACAAGTACATCGATAGCGTTAGGTGCCTATGCTTTTGCATTGCGCAGTTTGGATAGTTAATCCCCCTGAATTAAATGAATTGTGATTGTCTGAAAGATGATGCCGTAGACTGCGAGATGGCGGCTCGAAGAAATCGAAAACCGGTATGAAAAAAATATCTAAAACCCGTTGAGCCAGGGTTATTAATGAACCGGCAAAAGCGTTATGTTTAGTAATTAATAATGACACAAATGACACATAGAGAAAGGATAAAAGCTATATTTTCCGGTGAGCCGGCAGATCGCTGCGGCCTATGGCTTGGGAATCCTCATGAGCAGACCATCAGAATCTATTGCGACTATTTTAAGGTAAATTCTGAAGAGCAGGTCAGAGAAACACTGGGCGATGACATCCGCTGGATCAGGCCCGACAGGATCGGCCGTTATTATCATGACCCTGCGGGCAAAACCCGTTTTGACAGGGGCTTTACGAAGCATACTTTTGGGCAGCCCGGACCTCTTGCCGACTGTGAAACCGTCGACCAGGTGGATGAATTCCCCTGGCCTGATCCTGATAACCTCAGGTTCGATGATTGCATAAAAGTCCTTGAGAATACGGGCAATTACTACCGCATGGGCGGTTTCTGGACAGACAGACCTTTTTGGCATGGAAAACTATTTAATCAAAATGTTTACCAATCCGGATGTGGTTCATGCCGTTACGGACAGAGTTTGTCAATTCTACTTACAAGCCAATGAAAAGTTTTTTGACCTGGCCGGTGATCAAATGGACGGGTTCTTTTTTGGAAATGATTTTGGAACTCAGCTTGATCTGCTTATGGGGCCGGACCAGTTTGATCAGTTCATTTTGCCCTGGTTTAAGAAATTTATTGAACAGGGACACCGTCATCATTACCATGTTATTTTGCACTCCTGCGGTTCGATCTATAAAGTCATTGACAAGCTCATCGCCGCAGGCGTGGATTGCATCCATCCCCTCCAGGCCAAAGCCGCAAATATGGATGCCAAGACTCTTGTACAACATTTCAAGGGGTCGGTTGTGTTCATGGGTGCGGTGGACACACAGGACCTGCTGGTCCACTCGTCACCCGAACAGATCAAAGCTGAGGTAAAGCGGTTGATGGAAATACTTGGTCCTCAATTTATAGTCAGTCCCAGTCACGAAAAAATATTGCCTAATATACCGCCTGAGAATATCAAAGCAATGGCCGATGCGGTAAAGCGATAGATGAAAATTGATAAAGGTCAATAAAATGTAGCTGATGCCGGGAGACAGTTACGAATGGCGTTTGCTTAAGGTTATTAAGTAAAAAAGTCTCCTATGGTAAAACCGTAAAACCGGGGACAGCCATCTGGTTTTATAATGATGTTATAGGCTATGCGGCGTCCCTTTTGGTCAAGTTGGGCCAAGAAGGCTCGCCATGCATCAAGCCAGATATCTTGTTCCTCCCAGTCGCGTAGTCGTCTCCAGCAGGTCGAAGGACTTGGAAATTGTTTTGGCAGGTCTGCCGCCGTGTTTGGATGTCTTGAGCTTCGGCAGTAATGGCTCGATTTTTTGCCACTGGACATCCGTCAGTTTCCACCGTTGTTTTGCCACCCTTGACTCCTTAAAAATAAAGACTTTGGAGTCAAGTTTACATAAGTCCTTGCAGTGCGCAAGGTTAAATTATACAAAATTTAGGTTATGAAATGGCTTGTATGAAAAACGAAATTTTCCATAACCATAACCAGTTGTATTTATTCGACTTATAACCGGACAGTAGTGATGTAACATATAAGAGTAAGATAAAATGATTCAATTGGCTTTGTGCATAATCCGACGTAAACGGGGGATTTCTGTATAGGCGGAAAAGAGCAGAAATACACATGCGGCCAGTACGAAATACAGCAAAGCGCCGTCACGCAGGATTTCGATATAGCCGGGCCATTGCGGATGGCCTATAAAGTCCCACAGGCCTAAAAGCCATGGATTTCCGCAGAGATGCCAATAGAGCAGATACACATAACCCCCGGCCAGAATAGTGGCCGGTATTGCTATGCGAACAGGGGCAAAAAACCAGAACGGAATTGACCACGAAAGGTACTGAAAGGACCAGTAATTGGAAAAGCCGTTGATAATCATATAGACG
>Ga0194127_10001397_pt1 | contig 35420 bp, 19 predicted proteins | sample TA2KigC100mmetaG_FD_148624 | JGI IMG/M metagenome (GOLD analysis project Ga0194127, IMG submission 148624) | Freshwater microbial communities from Lake Tanganyika, Tanzania - TA2015036 Kigoma Deep Cast 100m | ecosystem: Environmental > Aquatic > Freshwater > Lake | place: Tanzania: Lake...
CTCTACAGTCATAAGTTTACATTAGGCAGCTTTCTTGTCAATCCCTTTATTTTTGCGCGTTTTTTGCTTTTGTCGAATTAATTGTGTTATCAAGTCTTTGGCGAAACCGTATAAATTGTTTTTCAGGATATTGGTCAAAGCGGTTCGTGTTACAAATTCTGACGGCGTTTTTGCTGAAAATGTTCTGAGCCAGCAATTGGCCTTGGTCTTTACTTGTGCCGGAAACTTTTTTGCGATCAGCTGCAGCATGCCCAGTACGAGCAGTTGGACATTGACGAATTTCTCGATAGCCGCAAGAGTATTTCTGGTTTGTGTTGGATTTGAGGAATTCTGCTCTTGCTCTTGTTTTTTCTTTGGACGGCGCGATGCCGGGCTGAGGTAGTGCGACCAGAAGTGGTAGGCCATCGCCCCCAGCGTATTTTTAAGCGTATCAAACATGGTCTCGATGGTTACTCGCCGGCAGTAGAGTTGTATCGCCGTCGCCGGATCAAGGGTAAGGTCGGAAGTCATCAAAATAATACGGCCGCGAGAGGTCTCCACCAGAATAAAACGCAGCATTCCTTTGACGGGCTTCCAGAGTAAATCAAGGACAAGGTAGCGAACAGTTTCGCTTTTATCGTAGATATCGGCTTGCATTGTCTGAAAAGCATACCTGCTGGCGGTAGAATCAAAAAGTGTGGTCAATTTTATTTTAGTGCCATATATTTTTGTTCGTCCTTTTTGGTGCTTTTTCCGTGCCGGCGGTGTATGGTGGGCGACAACATTTTTCTTTGCCCGCGTCAGAATGTGAACGACGTTGTCGATGCCGTTGAGTTGCTCGGCTGCGGCTGAGAATACCGGCCCCACGGCAAAATAGGCGTCAAGCACCAGATATGCTTTTGTTCCCATAGCCAGGGCCGTTTGCTTAGCCGTTTCAATAATTTGGACGGTTTTTGGCAGCAGTCGTTTTTCCTCAGAACTCGCCACAAGCGTCAATCCTTCCTGTATAGTAGCCCAAAGCGGCACAGCGAAGTATTTGTCACACGCCTGAACCAGTAGCGAGATACAACCCCAATGATGACCTCGAAAGTAGGAAGGTTTGCTGCCGGTTTCTGAATCTTGGTGCAAGGTGGTTACTGCCGGCATTTTACGTCCGTCTTTGGGTGTCTTGGTATGGTCGCCAAGCATGACCAAACGATCCGCGACACGATAGGCGACATTTTGTTGAACCAGCCACCGCCACCAGATCGGCATGATTGTTTCAATGCTCCATGCGGTCGAATGGAAAAAATGCAGCAGGCAGGGATAGGTCTCCGGCGCCAAGGCCAGAGCCCGGATTATTGAGCTGACACCGAAAGTATCTGTTCGCAGAATGAGTCCGGCAAAGACCACTACAAACCAGCAATACGTTGCCTGCCTTGAAAATGCCGGCCGCATGAACAGCAGAAAGCGTTTGAGTTCTTCGAGCATGTCGGAATCCTTTCAAAATAATTTTATTTTTTTGCTTGACATCCATTGTCGACATAACTATGCTATATAGCATAGTCTTGGTAAATAAATAGTCAAGTAAGAAAGGACAAAAAAGATGGAAAAAAGTGAGCTGGCAAAAATGAATCGACGGGTCAAAACACTTCAAAAGCAACTGGATACAGTAGGCCCTGTGATGCGCGGCAGTGTGGTGATCATAGGAACACGCAACAAGCAGCCGTACTTCTCACTCAACAAGAACAAAAAGACCTGCCTGATTTATCTGGGAAAAGAGAAGGAAGATACGGCCAGACAATATTCGCAAAACTACAAGAAACTTCTTGAGATTGTTGAGGAAATGACTATACTCAATATGACACTATTAAAAGAAAATGCCTGCCCGTAACGCGAAATTGGGCGGCGAGAACTTGTGACTGTCGAGATATGCACACATGATACGCATTTTTAAGGAGAAAGACATGTTTCTTGATTTTCTGGTATTTGGCATTTTTGTGGCGTGTGTAGTTGGCATTGGGATGTATAAGAGCCGTCATGAAGCCACCGGCGAGGATTATTTTCTGGCCGGGCGGGGATTGAGCTGGTGGCTGATTGGTTTTTCATTGATTGCGGCCAATATTTCCACGGAACAGTTCGTGGGGATGTCCGGTAATGCGGCCAGTCATGTGGGGCTGGCTATCGCCAGTTATGAGTGGATGGCTGCGATTACACTGATTGTAGTCGCCTTTGCATTTCTTCCATACTTTTTGAAGGCAGGCATTTATACGATGCCGGAATTTCTTGAGCATCGTTATAACACGACCACAAGAACCATTATGGCCGTGGCGATGATGTTTATGTATATGTTGCTGCTGGGGTCTGTCACCTATTCTGGTGCGTTGACGATTCGAAGCCTGGCAGAGCAATTATGGGGTCTGAAAATCAGCCTGGCGATTGCTTCCATTGCAATTGGTTTGATTGCAATGATTTATGTTGTAACCGGCGGGTTGAAGGCGTGCGCCTGGGCGGACCTGATTCAGGGAAGCGCACTGATTGTCGGCGGCGCCGTGATTATGTTCTTTGCGTTTGACAAGCTGGGCAGCGTGACGGAGGCGTCAACTATTGTGGACGTCAAAACCGGCGCTGTAGCCGTGGTGCAACTGGAAGAAGGCCAGGGCGCGGTAGGGCGTTTTATGGATCTGAATCGGGTGCGTTTAAATATGTTTTTGCCGGATACGGACTCGGTATTACCCTGGACGGCCCTTTTGCTGGGATTGTGGATTCCGAATTTTTATTATTGGGGATTAAATCAGTATATTACACAGCGTACTCTTGGTTCAGCTTCTCTGGCACAGGGACAAAAGGGGATTGTATTTGCCGCATTTATGAAACTGCTGATTCCGTTTGTGATAGTGATACCGGGTATTATCGCCTTTAATCTTTTTGCCAAAAATATGCAATTCGAGGCCGTGTATGATAATGCGCTGGTGATTGCCAAATATCTCAAAGCCAATCCTCAAACCCTGCTTGTTGATGTGGTGGAATCGCCGTCGGAAGAGGCGATCGCAAGCTGGCCATCGGGGCGATTCATGCTGGCCATATTTGAGCACCAAGAGGCAGTCAAGTCATTGAAGACCAAAAATATATACGTTCTTCCACTTATCAAAAGCGATTATGAAACACTCAGTCCTGAGGAATTTACGGTATTTACATCAGATGATAAATCCTGGAATTTTGTGTTTCCATCTTTGGATGCGGAACTGAAAGCTTATAATGAAAAGACTCAGGCCGCGGCGGCAATCGGAGGTAAAACAGTAACGACGGAGAAATTTATCGCTCACAAATACGATACCGCTCTGGCTCAATTATTGGGCAATGTTTTACCGCAGGGCAATGGGATTGTGGGATTTGTTTTGGCGGCGCTGCTGGGAGCGGTGGTCAGTTCACTGGCCGCGATGCTGAACGCAGCATCCACGATTTTCAGTATGGATATTTACAAGAAATTTTTGAATCCTGAAACGACACAGAAGCAGCTTGTGCTGGTGGGCCGTATTTCCGTTGTGGTATTTGTTCTTATAGCGGTCTTTCTGGCTCCGTGGCTTGGCAATCCAAAAATCAGCCACAGCATTTTTACCATTATCCAGGAAAGCCAGGGATTTATCTCGCCGGGTATTCTTGCGGTGTTTGCGTTTGGCTTGCTGGTGCGAAAGGCGCCGCCGATGGCGGGGGTTCTCGGACTGCTGACCAATATCGTGTCGTACGGCGTTCTTAAGGTTGCCGTTCCTCAGGTTCAGTTTCTCAACCGTATGGCGATTTGTTTCGGTTTGTGTCTGGCCGTGATGGCTTTCATCACATTGGTACGTCCTCTGGCTCAACCGATCGAATTTAAGCACAACACTTCGATTAACCTGGAAAGCTCCAAGGGAGCACTTCTGGCAGGAATCGTGGTTGTGATTGTGACGTTGATTTTATACGTTATTTTCAGTCCGCTGGTCCTTGCCAAATAAAGGAGTTTTGTGGTGAAAACAGCATTTCAAGTGACAAACGATAAAGAGGCGTTTTTGGCGCTGAAGAAAATCGCCGCCAAAAAGAAAATCGATATCAAGGGCGCCAAGGTCCGGCGGACGTCGTCGCGGTTTTGCCTTGGCGTTGAACATGGTGATTATAACGGTACCGAATTGTTTGGCGTGGGAACGGACCGATTCATCTGGATGGCGTATAAGCCCAACGGCACGTCAAAAATGCGGCTGTACAGCGAGAATTTCCCCGGCGACGGTGTTGTGGAGTTCGAGCTGGGCAATGTGCCGGCGTCAAAGACAGTCGCTGACAGTTGGGCCAGATTCCCTTACGGTGTCGATTATATCCTGCGTAACGCCGGGTATAATCTCAAGCAGGGTATCAATGCCGTGCTGCTGGGCAATATTCCCGGCGGCGGGATGAGCCGCTCGGCATCACTGTCGCTGAACCTGATTTTGTCGGTGCTGGACGCCAACGGCATCGTCGAAAAAGACCAGATGAAAATCGTCGATATGGCCCAGTTGGTGGAAAATGAGTACATCGGTTCGCCGTGCGGGAAATTGGATCAGATTATGATATTTTTTGCCAAAGCGGGAATGGGGACACATTACAATCCTGCCACGCGGTCGATTAAATATGTCAAGCTCGGCAGCAAGGCGAAAGATTTTCGTATCGTCGTGATGGATACGGGAACGGTTCGTCCGGGTCTGGAGAAATCCACGTATAAAGTCCGCCGGGCGGAATGCGAAGAGATGGCTCAAAAGGCCAGGGATGCCGGGTTTGGAATTAATTGCCTTGCCGATATTCGCGAAGAAGCGTTGTATCAGCAAATCAAAGCTCGCTTTGAAAAGGGATTTCCGCATCTTGTGGACCGGATGACCTATATCTTCAAAGCGCAGATGCGGTTTTACAAGATGATGGCGGCATGGAAGCGAGGCGATATCGCGACGGTCGGGAAGGTATTCCGCGACGACGGTATTGGCCTGCGGGACGAGTACAAAATTTCCGGGCCGGAACTGGAAACGATGTGCGATATCGTCCGCACGGTGCCGCAGGTGCTGGGCGAACGGATGCTGGGCGGCGGGGACAAGGGTGCGGCCGGGGCGCTGGTTCTGGCAGACGGGGCAGGCGCTTTGAAAAAGGCGGTCGAGACGGCTTATCCGCGGAGTCGGCCGGACTTCGCCGATAAGTTCGCCGTGCATACCTGTAAGGTGGTCGATGGTGTTAAGGTTTTCGAAAAAGGACTGTAAGTCGTTTTTTTAAAAAGAGTTGCCATCAGAAGGCTCGCTGATTCGGCGGGCCTTTTTTGTTTTTAAAAATGGCAATAACAAAATTGTATTTTATTTTAAATATGCTACAATTTTGTTAAGTATTAAACTGCATGAATAACCCAAAAACGCACGGGAAGGTCGGAATTATGGCAAAAAAACTTGCCCGGGAAGTAGAATTACTGGCCGATGTGGCCAAGGCATTTGCGGAATCGTTAAATCTGGAAGCGACGCTCGAATCCATCCTCAAGTCGCTGGATACACATCTGAAGTTTGAACGGGGTATTGTCACACTGCTCAATCCCGATAGTGAAATGATTAATATCAAGGTGGCGCACGGGATTACGGAGGAATCTAAAAAGGCTGTGACTTTCCGGGTAGGCGAAGGCATCACGGGGCTTGTGGTGCAGACCGGCAAAGAGGTCGTGGTGCCGGATATTCGTCTGGACCCGCGGTTCCTGGCCAAAACGGGCGACCGGCAGATTCCCAAAGGCCGCAAGATTGCTTTTATCTGCGTTCCCATCAAGCTGGAGGGGCAGACGGTTGGCGCAATCAGCGCGGATAAAAAGGTTGGGCCGGAAGAAGATTTTGAATCCCATGTGCGATTATTGGAAGTCATTGCCGCGATGATTGCCCAGGCGGTCAAGCTCAATAAAAGTATCGAGTCCGACAAAAAACGGCTTCGGAATGAAAACGAACGTCTGCTGCGGGAATTAAAAACCAAGTTCAAGGTGCAGAATATGATCGGCACCAGCAACGCCATCCAGGAGGTGTATCGGCTGATTTACCAGGTGGCCAACAGCAACGCGACGGTTCTGATTCGCGGCGAAAGCGGTACGGGTAAAGACCTGGTGGCCCATGCGATTCATTATAACAGTCTGCGCAGCGATAAGCCGTTTATTAAGGTCAACTGCACGGCGCTGCCGGATACGCTGCTGGAAAGCGAACTGTTCGGCCACGAGAAGGGCGCTTTTACGGGGGCCGTGGAGCGGAAGCTCGGACGCTTTGAGCTGGCTCACGGCGGGACAATTTTTCTGGATGAGATCGGCGATTTTTCAATCAATTTACAGGTCAAGCTGCTGCGGATAATTCAATTTCGTGAATTTGAAAGGGTTGGCGGAACCGAAACGATTAAATGTAATGTGCGAATCATCGTGGCGACCAATAAAAACCTTGAGGAAGGCATTCAGAATAAAGTGTTCCGCGAAGATTTGTATTATCGCATCAACGTTTTTCCGATATTTATTCCGCCACTGCGGGACCGCAAGGATGATATCATGCTGCTGGCGGATTACTTCGTGGGGCAATATGCCGGCGAAAACGGCAAGCCTATTACGCGGATTTCGACGCCGGCCATTGAAATGCTTACGAGTTATCACTGGCCCGGCAATGTGCGAGAACTGGAGAACTGCATCGAGAGGGCGGTTCTGGTCTGTGATGGTGATGTCATCCGTTCGGACCACATGCCTCCGTCACTGCAAATGGTGCAAAAGACACAAAGTACCGATGGGCTGACGCTCGCCGAGCGTGTGGCCACGCTCGAAAAAGAGATGATTGTCGATGCGCTGAAGAAGACCGGCGGCTGTCAGCGTCGCGCTGCTAAAGAACTGGGAGTGACTGAACGTATCTTTGGCTACAAAATCCAGAAATATAACATCCTGAGAAAATAGATGTTTTGCTAAAAAGTCGATATGTTACAATAATGTAGATGGCATTGTTTTATACTACAATAATGTAGTTGTCTAAACAATAAAATACAACTTCGATGTCTTGCAGTTTAATGAACGGACTCCTTTAAATTTTTGTATCCTCTTTATTCTAAAGGAGATAGAAAAAAGATGCGAATTTAAATATCACGTCTGGCATACCTGTTGCTTTACTTCTTCTGTAACGAAAAAACAATGTAAGTGCATCTAAATAAACTAAACATTGTGGAAATGGAGAAAGAAATGAGCAAAACAAGAACAGTAAAAATGGTGTTTTGTGCAATGGTATTGCTGGCAAACTGTATGGGGATGGCGGCCGATGATGCTCCCGTGACTCCGGCGGTATCCGACGGACCTTCGCTGGGCTTCAATGTTTCGACGGCGTTTATGAGCAAGTATATCTGGCGCGGGCAGCTGCTCAACGACGACTATGTGATGCAGCCGTCCGTCGGCGCCAGTTACGGCGGTTTATCGGCATCCCTGTGGGGTAACGTCGATATGACTAATTATCACAGGCAGCGAGATGGAGGTGGAGTCAGCTATGGTCACAGTAATGAGTGGGAATTTACGGAATATGACTGGACGATTGGTTATGCCGACAAGATTCCGGGTTCCGATATCCTGAAGTATTCGGTTGGTGTGATTTATTATTATTTCCCGAGCGGTACAGATGAGGGTATTTTGGCACATGATACGACAGAAGTTTACGCCGGTCTGGGGCTGGATACATTCTTAAGTCCCACTGTGACATTGTATCGTGATATCGATGAATTTGATGGTACTTATGCCGCATTCAGCGTCAGTCATGCGATAGAGAAGATTTTTGAGTTGTCGCCGGATATGCCGGTGGGGATGACGGCTTCGGCCAGTGTCGGATGGGGCAGCGCATCTTACAATAAAGGCTACTGGGATTCTACTCAGACGTTCGAGAAGGGAAGTTCATTACAGGATTTAACGGTGTCGGTCGGTTTTCCGGTTGTTGTTATGGGCTGGACGGTAACACCGAGTGTGAACTATGTGACACTGCTGGATAGTGATATTCGCAAGACGGACGCATACTCGAATGGCAGTATAGCCGGACATTCTACGAATAAGACGTGCAGCGATTATTTTTTTACCGGTTTGACGCTTTCACGAAGTTTCTAAACAGGCAAATTCAATAGAAAGGAAAGAATATATGGGACTGCGAAGAATAAACAAAAACGTTTTAGGATTGAGTATTTTGCTGTTCATGCTTTTGGGCGGGGCGGCGCTGGCAGATGAGGCCGCCCCCGCTGCGGCCGCTGAGGTGGTGATTAAGACCTCCGATCTTAAAGTTGGCATGGATACAATGTGGGTTATGCTGACTGCATTTCTGGTCTTTTTTATGAATCTTGGTTTTGCAGCGGTGGAATCCGGATTTGCCCGTGCCAAAAACTGCGTGAACATCATGTCGAAGAATTTTGTTGTGTTCGCCGTATCATCGATAGGTTTTTTGATCCTTGGATGGGGTTTGATGTTCGGCGATGGAAGCGGTTTGGTTGGGCTTAAAGGATTGTTCATGGCCAGCGGTGCGGATAACTCGCCCGCCACAGGCAGCGCTTATCAAGGGGTTTACTCTGCGATCTCCTGGACTGGAGTGCCATTCTGGGCCAAGTTCTTCTTCCAATTAGTGTTCTGCGGCACGGCAGCAACCATCGTATCGGGAGCGGTTGCCGAACGGATCAAATACCTGTCGTTTATTGTCTTTTCGTTTGTGATGGCGATGGTGATTTATCCGGTGGTGGGACACTGGGTCTGGGGCGGCGGCTGGCTGGCAAAAATGGGAATGTTCGATTTTGCCGGATCTACGGTAGTGCACTCTGTCGGGGGATGGGCGGCGCTGGCAGGGGTTATTATACTCGGTCCGCGAATCGGTAAATTCTCAAACGGTACAATCAAATCAATTCCAGGACATAACCTGTCTTTGGCGACTGTTGGAACATTTGTATTGTGGTTCGGATGGTTCGGGTTTAATCCCGGTTCAACCATGGCCGCCGATCCCGGTGCGATCAGTCATATTGCGGTAACAACCAATACGGCCGCTGCTGCGGCGATTTTCACTGCTACGCTTATGTCTTATCTGCTGCTGGGCAAACCTGACCTGGGTATGACATTGAACGGATGTCTTGCGGGGCTTGTGGCAATTACGGCACCCTGTGCGTATGTCAGTGTCGGCAGTGCCCTGATTATCGGTTTAATCGCCGGCGCCCTGGTGGTACTGGCTGTGCTGATGTTTGACCGGCTGCGTCTGGATGACCCGGTGGGCGCCTTGTCCGTTCACCTTGTCAATGGTGTGTTTGGAACGATTTGTGTGGGTCTGTTTGCCCAGGATAAGATTACCGGAACGGCCACCGGAAACGGATTGTTTTACGGCGGCGGTTTTGCCTTGCTCAAAGCTCAATTGGCGGCTGTTGTTACCGTAGGAATCTTTGTGTTCCTGATGTCGATTGTTGCATGGGTTGCCATAAAGGCAATTATGGGAGTGCGTGTATCACGTGAAGAAGAGCTTCGCGGCTTAGACATCGGCGAACATGGCAACGAAGCCTACAGTGGATTCCAAGTCTTCAGTACAATGTAATTTAATTGGAGAAAACGATTATGAAACTGATTATTGCTTATATACAACCGCACAAACTGGAAGAAGTCAAAGCCGCTCTGGCCAAAGCCGAAGTGGGAAAGATGTCCGTGACGAACTCGCTGGGCTGCGGTGCCCAGATGGGCTATGAAGAAAGCTATCGCGGCGTCAAGTTCGAGGTGAATCTGCTCAAGAAAATACGTCTTGAGATCGCCGTCAACGAAAGTTTTGTTGACAAGACCGTAAATGCCATTATCTCGGCGGCACGGACCGGTCAGATTGGCGACGGCAAGATATTTATTGTTGAACTTGCGGAGTGTATCCGCATTCGCACCGGCGAGAAAGGTTCCAACGCCATCGGCTGATAGGCTTTCCAAAAACAAGCAGTTGGATTACAAAAACGTAGTCGATTCTTGTTTATATTACAAAAATGTAGGATTTAAAAAGAAATGCGGTTTTGGAGATAGATTTGTATCTCTATTTCCTGCAAAAAGTTACGAATGCGTCAAGTTTCTTTGTGGTGTCTGGTATGGGCTTTGCTATACCTGTTCCGAAAGAAGCCTGATACAGAACGAATCAATGCCCTCGGCTTCGGTGCAAACGGAAGCCGGGGGTTTTTTAGTGTGACTCTGTTTTTAACAAAAGCATGAATTTTTTGGAGAACAGCAAAATGAGAAAGAGAAATGTATGGTGGATTGCGCCGGCGATGCTGTTGTTGATGCTATCGACAGGCGTACTGGCGGACGAAGCAACTCCTGCTGCCGCGCCGACTGCGAAGATTGATACCGGCGACACATCGTGGGTGCTGATCAGCTCGGCGATGGTGATGCTGATGACGCCGGGACTGGCATTCTTTTACGGCGGGCTGGTCCGCAGGAAGAACTACCTCAACGTCCTGATGCAATGTATGATTATCCTGGCCGTGCTGAGTATTCAGTGGGTGGTTATCGGCTATAGTCTGTCGTTTGCGCCGGGGAGCAAATGGATAGGCGGTCTGCAATGGATGATGCTTAAAGGTGTCGGGCTGGAACCCTACGCGGATTATTCCACGACGATTCCGCATCAAGCGTTTATGGTATTTCAAATGATGTTTGCGGTGATTACGCCGGCGCTGATTATCGGCGCGTTTGCCGAGCGAATGAAGTTTTCGGCGTTTCTGATTTTTACCGTGCTGTGGGCGACGTTTGTCTATGATCCGGTGGCGCACTGGGTCTGGGGTATGGGCGGCATTCTTCGGAATCTTGGCGCGCTGGATTTTGCCGGCGGTACGGTGGTGCATATTAATGCGGGCATCGCGGCGCTGGTGACCGCGCTGGTCATTGGCAAACGCAAAAGTGTTGACAAGCATCCGATTCCGCCGCATTCGCTGCCGTTCAGCGTTCTCGGCGCGGCATTGCTGTGGTTTGGCTGGTTTGGATTCAACGCCGGAAGCGCGTTGGGCGCCAACGGCATTGCGGTCAATGCTTTTGTGGTGACTCATACAGCGGCTGCGGCCGCGGCGCTGACCTGGGCTTTGATTGACTGGCGGATTCACGGGGCACCAACGATGCTGGGAACCATTTCCGGCGCGGTGGGCGGGCTGGTTGCGATTACACCTGCGGCGGGATTTGTCGGCGTGGGCAGCGCCATCATCATCGGTGTTATGGTCAGTGTCTTTTGTTTTCTCGCCGTCAGTTGGCTCAAACCGAGATTTGGATACGATGATTCGCTGGATGCGTTCGGCGTACATGGCATCGGCGGATTCTGGGGAGCATTGGCGACGGGGTTATTCGCGTCTAAAGCAATCAACCCCGCCGGGGCCGACGGGTTATTTTTCGGCAACCCCAAACAATTCGTGATTCAGCTTGCCGCATCGCTGGTGACTGTCGTGTATGCATTCATTATCACTCTGATTCTGTACAAGGTGGTGGACCTGTTTATCGGTGTTCGCGTCAGCGACAAAGAAGAGGCAATGGGCTTAGACGTGACACAGCACAATGAACGTGCTTATACGGCGCTGGAATAATTTCTGAAATTGACCACTATACGGGAGATATAAATATGAAACTGGTTATAGCCATTATTCAGCCGCACCGGCTGGAAGAAGTTAAAGAAGCATTATACAAAGCGGAAGTCAATCTGATCACTGTATCCGAGGTCTTTGGACATGGTCGTCAGGGCGGCGTGACGGAAGTTTATCGCGGCTTTAAGGAAACGGGCAACCTGCTGCGGAAGATTCGTCTTGAGATTGCCGTCAATGATAGTTTTGTCGATCCGACCATCAAGGCGATCACTCAGGGTGCCCGCACCGGCGAGATCGGCGACGGGAAAATTTTTGTCCTCGACCTGGAACAATGTGTTCGCATCCGCACCGGTGAAAAGGGAAGTGCTGCGATTGGATAACCCTGCTTTACAAGAGCGCGCGGGCCTAAACGGGCTAAAGAGCAGGATGATTCCTACAATTTTGTTTTTTGCGGAGTTGAAAAATACAATTTTGTAGAATTTGTGCCTGTTCTGAAGACAGGTGCGGTTTTTGTAACTCGTTTATTTTGAATAAGATACGGTTGTTAATATGGAAATTTTCGTATTGGCACGTGGTTTGCGAATAAGTTTATACAACTGAAGTTAAGTGAAAATGAAGAACCCAAAAATGACGACAACCGGGGGGTTACGGGTTGACCTGTTGGAAAAAGGTGCGGTAGGGACAACAGGAGTTGTCCAGGCAGGTTCATCCGAGATCAAGTCGCTTATTTGGGATACCTTGCCGAATAACGGCGTTTTTGGTGTTCTTCATGCGGGCCGGCTTCGGCGCTCGTCGGGGCCGGCTCTTAATTGAAGCATGGAAAAGTCGTGTATTACGGATACGTTTTCTCAGTTGGAATGCGCTTGCTTGACTTGCTTGGTGTGAAGACTATAATAGGTGCTGCCGGTAAAGGCGATAAACATCAATAAATCTCCTGGGGCAGCGAAAAATAAAGAGACCGATATTTTTATGGAGATGCAGTAATGGAGACACCAAAATGTACATCTGAAATTTTTGGAATTAATGTGTTTAATGACGCTCTAATGCGAGAGAGGCTTCCGAAGAATATCTATAAAGCATTTGTTTCCGCTCGCAAGGGGCATCAGGAAATGACGCTGTCGGTGGCGGATGTTATCGCTAACGCGATGAAGGACTGGGCGATTGAGAAGGGCGCAACGCATTATTGCCACTGGTTCCAACCGATGACGGGCCTGACGGCGGAAAAACACGATGCGTTTATTAATCCCACGCCGGATGGAAAAACCATTCTCGAGTTCAGCGGCAAGGAACTGATCAAAGGCGAGCCGGATGCATCGTCATTTCCATCGGGCGGCCTGCGTGCCACGTTTGAAGCCCGCGGTTATACGGCATGGGATATTACATCGCCGGCGTTTGTTCGAGAGAACGGCAAGAATATCATCCTTTACATTCCGTCGGCATTCTGCAGTTATACGGGCGTGGCACTGGACAAGAAAACGCCGTTGCTGCGTTCAATGGAAGCCCTGAGCAAACAGGCGGTTCGTGTGTTGAAGGCGTTGGGAAATACCAGCGTTAGCGCGGTGGCGGCAACGCTGGGCCCTGAGCAGGAGTATTTCCTGGTGGACCGGAAATTTTTTGATAAGCGGCTGGATCTGCTGCTGGCCGGTCGGACGCTGTGTGGCGCTCCGTCGCCCCGCGGACAGGAGATGGAAGACCATTACTTCGGTTCGCTGCACGAGCGTGTAGCAAACTTTATGAACGAGGTCAATGTCGAACTGTGGAAGCTCGGCGTTTCCGCCAAGACGCAGCACAATGAAGTTTCCCCGGCGCAGTATGAACTGGCTCCGGTTTTTGCCACCGTTAACGTCGCGACGGACCATAATCAATTGACGATGGATGCGATGCAAAAAATTGCGTTGCGGCATGGGTTTGTCTGTCTGCTGCACGAAAAGCCGTTTGCCGGTGTTAACGGTTCCGGCAAGCACAATAACTGGAGTATGTGCACCGATACGGGCATCAATCTGCTGGATCCGGGCAATACGCCGCATGACAATATGGTGTTCCTTGTTTTCCTGTGTGCGGTGATTCGCGCGGTTGATAAATACGCCGGGATACTGCGGGCATCCGTTGCCACGCCTGCCAACGACCATCGGCTGGGTGCCAATGAAGCACCGCCGGCGATTGTGTCGATATTCCTGGGTGAACAATTGACCGACATCTTTGAGCAACTTGCCAGCGGCAAAGCCAAAAGCAGCAAGCAGGGCGGTGAAATGAAAGTCGGCGTCACGACGCTTCCGCCGCTGCCCAAGGACAGTACCGACCGCAACCGGACCAGCCCGTTTGCCTTTACCGGCAACAAATTTGAATTCCGGATGGTGGGTTCGTCGCAATCCACGGCAGGGCCGATGTTTGTGCTTAATACCATTGTAGCGGACATTCTGTCGGAAGTCGCCGATGAGCTTGAAAAAAGCAAGAATATCAATGCCGATACCCAAAAACTGCTGCAACGGATCGTCAAAGAACACGCACGGATTATCTATAACGGCGACAACTATGTCGAAGAGTGGGCCAAAGAAGCTGAAAAACGAGGTTTGCCAAATGTCCGTTCCAGTGTAGATTCCATTCTTACTATTTATAGCCCTGAACATATTAAGCTGTTCAGCAAGCACAATGTGCTCAGCAAGGTGGAACTGCACGCCCGGATGGAAATACTGCTGGAGAACTATGCCAAGACCCTCAACATTGAAGCCAAGACGATGCTCCAGATGGGCCGGCGTCAAATTTTGCCTGCGGCGATAGCATTTGCCGGTAAAGTGGCCTGCGCGATGAACAGCATGACCACAGCCGGTGTAAAGCCCGAGGCACAAAAGGCATTACTAAAGAAAGCCAACGACCTGATTGCAGAACTGAGCGAGGTGCTGAATGTGCTGCAGGTTGCCGTGGCTAAGGCGAAAGAGACGGACAAGGCCGACAAGAAGGCCGACGCCTACCGGGACAAAGTCGTTCCGGCGATGGTGGAAGTCCGCCGGGTCGCCGATGAACTGGAAACAATTGTGGATGCCGAGTTGTGGCCGATGCCGACATACGCCCAAATGCTGTTTATCCGGTAAGCGGTTGGCGATATAAAATTCCAACAATTAAAGGACTTAAAGCCCTGTCGGATGGATGTCATTCGGCGGGGCTTTTTTGTCATTGATTGACGGTCTCCGGTCGGATGATTTAACAAACGGAAGGGGATTGATTCTTGACAGTTTTTCCGGTTTTTGCTAAACTATCCCGAATTTTGTGAGTTCGGGGAACAGATTCCCTAATGACGAGACGATAAAGCATGAATCAGACACCTGAAAATCAGGGTTTATATGAGCCTTCCCAAGAACACGATGCCTGCGGCATCGGTGCGGTGGTGAATATTTCCGGCCGCAGAGATCATACGATTCTCGACTATGGCAAAGAAATTTTATTAAACCTGCATCATCGCGGTGCCGCCGGCGCTGACAATATCACCGGCGATGGGGCGGGAATTCTGTTTCAAATTCCTCATGAATTTTTTCAGTCCGAATGCAGGAAGCTGGAGATAACACTGCCGCAGCCGGCGATGTATGGGGTAGGGATGGTTTTTGACAGTCGTGATTTTCATATTCAGGCCCGCTGCGACGCGATTCTGGAAAAGGCGATTGAGTATTATGGGATGAAAGTATTGGGCTGGCGTGATGTGCCGGTCAAAAATGATTGTCTTGGTCCCATTGCCCTGCGTGCCGAACCGGCCATCAGGCAGATTTTTGTTGACGGCAGGGGGTTTCAGAGTGAAGAACTTGAACGTCACCTGTTCCTGGCCCGCCGGCGCGCGGAAAAACAGGTTGCCGGCGTTCTCGGCAAAGACGGAAGCGATTTTTATGTTGCCTCGCTGTCGTGCCGAACGATTTGCTATAAAGGCATGTTTATGGCCTGGCAGTTGTTCGCGTATTATCCGGATTTGTCGGATGAACGCGTGGCTTCTGCTCTGGCGATTGTGCATCAGCGGTACAGCACCAACACCTTTCCCAACTGGCAGTTGGCTCATCCATTCCGCTGCATCGCCCACAACGGCGAAATCAATACGCTCAGCGGCAACCGCAATTGTATGCGGATGCGTGAGAAATATCTGGAATCCACGGTTCTCGGCGACGACCTGTCCGATTTGATACCAGTACTGACGCCCGGCGCCAGCGACTCGGCCAATTTTGACAATATGCTGGAACTGCTGGTTCGCGCCGGCCGCAGTATGCCGCATGCGATGATGATGATGATTCCGGAGGCATTTGGTGCGCGTTATCACATCAGCACGGATAAACGTGCGTTTTATGAATACCATTCTACGATTATGGAACCGTGGGACGGTCCCGCCGCGATGGTCTTTACCGACGGGCGTTTCCTTGGCGGTACGCTGGACCGAAACGGTCTTCGTCCGTGCCGGTATCTTGTGACGACCGATGGGCTGGCGGTGGTGGCCAGCGAGGCGGGCGTGATTGAATTTCCGCCGGACAAGATTCGACAAAAGGGACGTCTTCAGCCCGGCAAGATGTTTCTGGTCGATACGGAAGAGGGCCGCATTATTACCGACCCTGAAATCAAGAGTAAAATTGCCCGCCAGAAGCCCTATCGCCGCTGGCTGGAAGAGAACCGCATAGAACTGCGGGGATTGTTTGACACGCCGGAAGTTGCCGTGACGGATACCAAGTCGCTGTATGTACGGATGCGGACATTCGGATATACCCGTGAGGAAGTAAGGATGATTATCGCCCCGATGGCCCGCAACGGTCAGGAGCCTGTCGGCTCGATGGGCAACGACGCGACGCTGGCGGTGCTGAGCGACCGGCCCCGGCTTTTATATGATTATTTCAAGCAATTATTCGCGCAGGTGACCAATCCGCCGATCGACCCCTTGCGGGAAGGTCTGGTGATGAGCCTGATGAGCTACACCGGCAGGAAGCGCAATATTCTGGAAGAAACTCCGCAGCACTGCCGTCAGTTAAAACTGCCGCACCCGATGCTAACGAATGAAGATTTGATTCGGCTGCGCAATGTCAAACATGGCGATTTCAAGATTGCCACGCTGCCGATATTTTTTGACGCGTATTCCAATGACCCCGGGAGAAATCTGGAAAGGGCGATGGAAAAGCTGCTGGCCGCGGCGCAGAAGGAAATTGAAAACGGCGCATCCCAGTTGATTCTCAGCGACCGGGAGGTGAATCCGGAAAAGACGCCGATACCGGCCTTGCTGGCGGTGTCGGCGGTACATCACGGCCTGATTGAAAAGGGTCTGCGCGGCGAAGTGGGTCTGATTGTTGAAACGGGCGAGGCCCGCGAGGTGATGCATTTCTGCCTGCTGTGCGGCTACGGCGCCAACGCCATCAATCCGTATCTGATATTTGAGATGCTGCCGGAATTGCAGCGTCAGGGCGAACTGCCCGCGGGTGTGGAAGCGGCTCAGTTCACCGACCAATATATCGCCGCAGTCAAAAAAGGTCTTCTGAAAGTGATGAGCAAGATGGGTATCTCGACGCTGCGCAGTTATTTTAACGCCCAGTTGTTCGAGGCCATTGGATTAAATAAAGAAGTGGTAGATCAGTACTTTACCGGCACCGGCTCACGCATTGAAGGCGTCGGTTTGCATCAAATCGCGACGGATGCGATTCGGCGGCACCAGGAGGCGCATCAGCCGCGCAGGCCGGGCGAACTGGAACTGGATTTCGGCGGAGATTATCATTTCCGCTGTGACGGTGAACGGCATCTGTGGAATCCGACTACAATCGCTTCTTTGCAGCATGCGGTGACCAATAACGACCCGAAGGCTTACGACCAGTTCAGCCGGGCGATCAATGAACAGGATAAAAACCTGTACACCTTACGGGGATTGTTTGAATTTGGGCCGGGCCAGTCCGTGCCGCTGGATGAAGTTGAGCCGGCAACGGCAATTGTCAAGCGATTCTGTACCGGCGCAATGAGCCACGGTTCCATCAGCAAAGAAGCCCACGAATGTATGGCGGTAGCGATGAACCGGCTGGGCGCGATGAGCAATACCGGCGAAGGCGGCGAAGACGCTGAACGATACAAGCCCGAACCTAACGGTGATTCCCGTAATTGTGCCATTAAGCAGGTTGCCAGCGGGCGGTTCGGCGTGACGATTCATTATCTGACTAACGCGAAGGAATTGCAGATTAAAATGGCGCAGGGCGCCAAGCCCGGCGAGGGCGGTCAGCTTCCTGGACATAAGGTGACGGATGAAATCGCGAGATTACGGCATTCCACTTCCGGCGTGACGCTGATTTCGCCGCCGCCGCATCACGATATTTATTCGATTGAGGATTTGGCGCAGTTGATTTATGACCTCAAGTGCAGCAATCCTTCGGCCAAAGTTTCGGTCAAGCTGGTTTCTGAAATCGGTGTGGGTACGATTGCCGCCGGTGTCAGTAAGGGCGGCGCCGACGAAGTGCTTATCAGCGGCCATGACGGCGGAACGGGTGCAAGCCCGCTGTCGTCGATTAAACATGCCGGCTGCCCGTGGGAAATCGGCCTGGCTGAAACGCAGCAGGTGCTGGTTCTCAATGAGCTGCGCGACCGGATTCGGGTTCAGGTGGACGGTCAGCTTCGCACCGGCCGCGATGTTGTGATTGGGGCGATGCTCGGGGCCGAACAATTTGGATTTGGGACAGTGGCGCTGGTGACGATAGGCTGTACGCTGCTTCGCAAGTGTCATGAAGGCGCCTGCACCTACGGCATTGCCACGCAGGAACCTGAGCTTCGTAAACGTTTTCGCGGCAAACCGGAATACATCACACGGTATATGCTGTTTGTGGCCGAGGAAGTCCGGCAGATTATGGCTCAACTGGGCTTTCGGAAATTTGAGGATATGATTGGCCGGGCCGATCGGGTGTGTATGAAAAAAGCTGTGGAGCATTACAAGACCAAAGGTCTGGATTTCTCGAAGATTCTGTATGTGTCCGAAGCAAAAGACCCCAAAACGATTCGTCTGAGCCGTACCCAGCCGGATCGCCTGGCGGACCATCTCGACTGGGAGATTATTAAAAAATGCAAGCCTGCGATAGAGGAAGGCCGCAAGGTTGAATTGGGAATGCCGATTCGCAACGTCAATCGGACGGTCGGCACTATTTTGAGCAGCAAGGTGACTAACCGAAGAGGTCCCGAGGGGCTGCCTGAAGATACGATTGATATTACGTTTCACGGTTCGGCGGGGCAGAGTTTCGGGTCGTTTCTGGCGCCGGGAATTACCCTGCGTTTGGTCGGTGAGAGCAACGATTACTTAGGTAAGGGGTTGTCGGGCGGTAAAATTATCGTGGAGACGCCGCCGGACTCGCCGTTTATGGCCCACGAAAATATTATTGTCGGCAATACGCTGCTGTATGGGGCTACCGCCGGCGAGGTGTATATCAATGGTATGGCCGGCGAGCGGTTCTGCGTGCGGAACAGCGGGGCCACGGCTGTCGTAGAAGGTATAGGCGACCACGGGTGCGAATATATGACCGGCGGGCTGGTCGTGGTGCTGGGTAAGACCGGCTGCAATTTTGCCGCGGGCATGAGCGGTGGTATCGCCTATGTTCTCGATGAAATGCAGTTGTTCGATACGTTGTGCAATCTCGATATGGTGGATTTGGAAAATGTCTGGCGGCAGGAAGATAAAGACCTGCTTTACCAGTTGATTACGAAGCATGAAAAAATGACGCGAAGCAGTCGTGCCAGACGTATTTTGAACGCCTGGCCCGATATGGTCGGGCGTTTCGTCAAAGTGATTCCAATTGATTATCGCAAGGCTCTGGAACGGATGCGCGCCCAGGAACGCCGTTCCACGGAGCAGACGCCGGCGACGGAAGAGGTGTTCCATGTCTAAGACAAAAGGTTTTCTTGACTATACACGGCAGTCCGTCGGCTACCGGCCGGTGGAAGTGCGGGTCGGGGATTATAAGGAAATAGAAATTCCGCTGACGCCCGAAGCGATCAAGCAGCAGGTGTCGCGTTGTATCGACTGCGGTATCCCGTTCTGTCACGGCACGGGTTGTCCGATACGCAACAATATTCCGGAATTTAATGACCTGGTGTATCAGGGTCGGTGGAAACAGGCCTGTGAAGTGCTGCATTCGACCAACAATTTTCCTGAAATCACTGGGCGGATTTGTCCGGCGCCGTGTGAAACATCTTGTACGCTGGCGATTAACGACAAGCCGGTGACGATTCGGCATATCGAATATCAGATTGTCGAGCGGGCGTTTGCGGAAGGATGGATAGTGCCTCAGCCGGCGGCGGTCAAGACGGGCAAAACCGTCGCGGTCATCGGTTCAGGTCCGGCGGGCCTTGCCGCGGCTCAGCAGCTTGCCCGGGCCGGCTATGATGTTTCGGTCTTTGAACGCGATGAAAAGCCCGGCGGCCTGATGCGTTACGGCATTCCCGATTTCAAAATGGAAAAGCATGTTCTCGACCGTCGGCTTGAGCAAATCAAAGCCGAGGGTGTCAGGTTTCATACCGGCGTCAACGCCGGAGTGGATATCTCATCGCACTATCTGCAGAAGATGTACAATGGCATTTGTATTACGATGGGTGCGGGCAAGCCCCGCGATTTAGCCATTCCCGGACGAGAACTGCCGGGGATTCATTTTGCGATGGCGTTTTTGACGCAGCAGAATAAACTGCTCGCTGATGAGACTGTTGAAACCTCCGGACTGATTAATGCCGGTCGTAAAAATGTTCTCGTTATCGGCGGCGGCGATACGGGCAGCGATTGTGTCGGAACGTCCCGCAGACAGGGAGCCAAATCAATTACGCAGATAGAAATTTTGCCTCAGCCGCCGGAAAGCCGCCCGGCGGATACGCCGTGGCCGATGTGGCCGCGGCAGATGCGGACCTCGTCTTCCCATGAGGAAGGCTGCGACCGCCGCTGGAATATTCTGACTAAAAAATTTGTCGGCGACTCGACCGGTGTCAGAGAAGTTCACGCCTGCAAAGTGGAATGGAAGCAGGAAAACGGCCGGTGGGTAATGACCGAAGTGCCAGGTTCCGATTTCGTTATTGGGGCCGAACTGATTCTGCTGGCGACGGGATTTGTCCACGTTGAGCATAACCAACTAATTCGGAATTTGAACGTCGTACTGGATGACCACGGCAATATCAAGGTCAATCATTACCAGTCGAGCGTTCCGTCAGTGTTTGCGGCCGGCGATGCCGTGTCAGGCGCGTCGCTGGTGGTTCGCGCGATTGACAGCGGGCGTCAGGCTGCCGAAGCGATGGACCGATGGTTTCGTCGGACCGCCTGACGAAGCGAGGATTAAAAGTAATGGCGATACGGATAGCGCTGGTACAGTGTAATGCCACAGTAGGCGACCTTGGCGGCAACGCGGCACTCGTTCGTAGTTATGCCGACCAGGCACAGACTTATGGGGCGCAGGTCGTTGTGTTTCCTGAACTGTGCCTGTGCGGTTATCCGCCAGAAGATTTGCTCCTGCGTCCGCAGTTTCTGCAGGATACGCAGTACGCTCTGGACCAGTTGGCGATGAGCCGGCAGGGGCCGGTTTTACTGGTCGGATTTGCCGAACAGCAGGATGGGCCTACGCATAATTCGCTGGCCGTGATTCGGGACGGCAAAATTGAGGCGGTTTATCGCAAAGGGCTGCTGCCCAATTACGGCGTGTTTGATGAGAAACGGTATTTTTCCGCCGGTTTTGAGCCGGTGATTGTGGATATCAATGGCGTCAAGCTGGCGCTGTCGATTTGCGAAGACATCTGGACAATCGACTGGCTGGAGCGATTTTTGGACGGTCGGGAATTCGATACGATAATCAACGCCTCGGCATCGCCGTTTTACGCCGGGAAAATTCGTCAGCGACAGGACATCGTCGGACGCTGCGCGAAACATTTCAAAAGGCCGGTGCTGTATTGCAACATGGTCGGCGGACAGGACGAACTGGTTTTTGACGGGCGCAGTATGGCCGCCGATGCACAGGGAAATATCTTGGCGTGTGCCAAGGCTTTTGAGGAGGATATTTTCTACGCGGATATCGAAGTTAAAGGCGGCGAACGGATTATTTCCGTGCCGCAGGAGACTTCATCTGTGGTTTCACAGCCCTCTGTGGACCCGGTGTCGGAAGTCTGGCAGGCGCTGGTTCTGGGCACGCGGGATTATGTCCGCAAAAATGGCTTCAGCAAAGTAATGATTGGTCTCAGCGGCGGTATCGATTCAGCCCTGACGGCGGTTATCGCCGTCGAGGCGTTGGGCAAAGAAAATGTTGTCGGTGTGACAATGCCGTCACGTTTTAACAGTCCGGACACGCAGTCGGATGCGCAAAAACTGGCCGGGAATCTGGGTATTCAGTTTCACAGTCTGCCGATTGAGGGCGTACTGAAAAATTTCAGCGAAGTTTTGTCTGTCGTGCCGGGGTGGGATGAAAAAGGCCTGGCGTATGAAAATCTGCAGGCCCGCATTCGCGGCAGCCTGATGATGTCGCTGTCCAATCAATTGGGCCATCTGGTGCTGACCACCGGCAATAAAAGCGAAACGGCGGTGGGCTACTGCACCCTGTACGGCGATATGGCCGGCGGATTTGCGGTGATTAAAGACGTGCCCAAAACACTGGTATATCAGTTGAGCAATTATGTCAATAAAACGAGCGGCCGCGAAGTCATTCCGCAAAGTACCGTCGACCGGATTCCATCTGCGGAGTTGCGCGACAATCAGAAAGACAGTGATTCGCTGCCGGAATACGATGTGCTGGACGCGGTCTTGCAGCGGTATATCGAGCAGGAAAAATCGCCGTTGGAAATGATAGATGAAGGTTTTCCGGCCCGCACCATCGGGCGCGTGATTCGCCTGGTGGATTTGGCGGAGTACAAGCGACGGCAGTCTCCGCCGGGAATCAAAATTACGCCGCGGGCTTTCGGCAGAGACCGTCGGATGCCGATCACCAACCGTTATCGGCCGGGACCGTCTGGCCAAAACGGAGCATGAATAAAATTTCGCATGAGGATACCAAACAATGCCAAAACGCAATGACATTCGAAAGGTTCTGATTATCGGCTCCGGTCCGATAGTCATCGGGCAGGCCTGTGAGTTCGATTATTCCGGCACACAGGCCTGTAAAGCGCTGCGCAAACTGGGATACCAGATTGTGCTGGTCAATTCTAACCCGGCGACGATTATGACCGACCCGGGAATGGCGGACGTGACGTATATTGAGCCGCTGAATGTGCAGACAATGGAGAAAATTATCGCCAAGGAACGCCCGGATGCGCTGCTGCCGAATCTGGGTGGCCAGACGGGCCTGAATCTGTCGTCGGAACTGTCCAAGAAAGGCATCCTTGAGAAATACAACGTGCAGATTATCGGTGTCAAAGAAGACGCCATCGAACGCGGCGAAGACCGACAGATTTTTAAGGACACGATGACGTCTCTGGGTATTGAAACGCCCAAAAGCGAAATTGCCTACAATATAAAAGATGCCGAACACATTGTTCAGAGTATTGGTCTTCCATGCGTGATTCGGCCCGCCTATACGATGGGCGGCACCGGCGGCGGCTTAGTCTATAATATGGAGGAATTCCGCACGATTGTCAGCCGGGGCCTTTCGGCCAGCCTGGTGGGGCAGGTGCTGATTGAAGAATCCGTCGAGGGATGGGAAGAACTGGAACTGGAGGTTGTCCGCGACGCCAAAGGGCAGAAAATCACCGTCTGTTTCATAGAAAATATCGACGCGATGGGCGTCCATACGGGCGATTCATTCTGTTCGGCTCCGATGCTGACGATAGAGTCGAAACTTCAGAAGAAACTTCAGGACTATTCCTACGCCATCGTGGATGCCATCGGCGTTATCGGCGGAACGAATATCCAGTTCGCCCACGACCCCAAAACCGGCAGAGTGGTGGTCATCGAAATCAACCCGCGCACATCGCGGTCGTCGGCGCTGGCGTCCAAGGCGACGGGTTTTCCCATCGCGATGGTGTCATCGATGCTGGCCGGCGGCCTGACCCTCGATGAAATTCCATACTGGCGGGACGGCACGCTGGAAAAATACACGCCGTCGGGCGATTACGTTGTTATCAAATTTGCCCGCTGGGCGTTTGAAAAATTTCGCGGCATCAAAGACCAGCTTGGTACCCAGATGCGCGCCGTCGGCGAGGTAATGAGCATTGGCAAGACGTACAAGGAAGCGTTCCAGAAGGCCATTCGTTCCCTGGAGAACGGCCGGTATGGACTTGGTTTTGATAAGGATTTTCATGCCAAATCGCTGAACGAACTGATGGCTATGCTGGCGGTTCCAACCAGCCAGCGGCAGTTCGTGATGTATGAAGCTCTTCGCAAAGGAGCAGATGTCAACGAACTGTATCAAAAGACGTATATCAAGCCCTGGTTTATTCAGCAGATGAAAGAACTGGTTGAACTGGAAGAAAAAATTCTGAAGTATAAAAACAAATCGCTGCCGAAAGAGCTTTTGATTCAGGCCAAAAAGGACGGTTTCGCCGACCGGTATCTGGCTAAATTGCTGGCTGTGCCGGAAAAGGAAATTCGTCAGCAGCGTGTTGCGCTGGGTGTGGTGGAGGCATGGGAGCCGGTGCCGGTCAGCGGTGTGGAAAACGCTGCGTATTATTATTCCACTTACAACGCCGCCGACAAAGTGCAGTCCAGCAGCCAGAAAAAAGTGATGGTTCTGGGCGGCGGTCCCAACCGCATCGGGCAGGGCATTGAATTTGATTACTGCTGTGTTCATGCGGCCTTTGCGGTGCGCGATATGGGCTATGAGACGATTATGGTCAACTGTAACCCGGAAACCGTCTCGACGGATTACGATACCTCCGACAAGCTGTATTTTGAGCCGCTGACAGTGGAAGATGTGCTCCAGATATACAACAAGGAAAAACCCGAAGGCGTCATCGTTCAGCTTGGCGGGCAGACGCCGCTGAATATCTGTAAGGAACTGGAACAGGCGGGCGTGAAGATTCTGGGTACGTCCACCGAGTCGATAGACCTGGCCGAAGACCGCGACCGTTTCCGCAAAGTTATTGAAAAGCTGGGTATTCCCCAGCCGGCTTCCGGCATGGCCAGCAATCTGAAAGAAGCGCTTGCCATCGCCGGTAAAATCGGCTATCCGCTGATGGTCCGGCCGTCTTATGTTCTCGGCGGACGCGGTATGGAGGTGGTTCACGATGAAGAAATGCTGACACATTATGTCAATGCCGCGGTGGATATTTCTCCCGACCGTCCCATCCTGATTGACAAGTTTCTTGTCAATGCCCTCGAAGTGGAAGCCGACGCGATTTCCGACGGCAAAGAAGCCTTTATCCCGGCCATTATGGAACATATTGAACTGGCCGGGATTCACTCCGGCGATTCGGCCTGTGTCCTGCCGCCGGTGTCTATCCCGGAGAAACATTTGAAGACTATTGCAGAATACACAAAAAAAATCGCAATGGAACTGAAAGTGTGCGGGCTGATTAACATCCAGTACGCCATCGCCGACGACAAGGTTTATATTCTGGAAGCCAACCCCCGCGCCTCGCGGACAGTGCCGCTGGTATCCAAGGTCTGCAATATCCAGATGGTTCGCATCGCCGTGCAGTTAATGCTCGGGAAGAAACTGTCGCAGTTGAATCTTGTTCACAAAAAGATTCCGCACTTCGGCGTCAAGGAAGCGGTCTTTCCGTTCAATATGTTTCCGGAGGTGGACCCCATTCTCGGCCCTGAGATGCGTTCCACCGGCGAGGTCCTCGGCATCGCGGATTCATCGGGACTTGCATTTTACAAGGCTCAGGAAGCCGCCCAGCAGTTTCTGCCGCTGGCTGGAAGCGTGCTGATTTCCGTGGCGCAGCCGGACAGGACAAATGTTCTTGAAACGGCTCGTCTGCTGCAAAAAACCGGCCTTGCAATTCTGGCCACCGAAGGGACGCAGCAATATCTGGCGGAAAACAAAATCCAGGCGGAAAAAATTCTCAAGCTGCACGAGGGACGCCCCAATATCACGGATGCGATTATGAATGGCCGGATTAAATTAGTCATTAATACGCCGATTGGTAAACAAAGCACCACCGACGATTCGTACATCCGCAAAACGGCGATAAAATACAAGCTACCGTATATTACCACCACTGCGGCAGCCCTGGCGGCGGCCAAAGGCATTCTGGCCTGCAAAGAAAAGAAACGCGACGTCAAGTCACTTCAGGAATATCATCGAGAGATTGTATAAAAGGAAAGTTGTGCCGAAACGAAAAGACATAAAAAAGATTTTGATTATCGGTTCGGGGCCGATTGTCATCGGTCAGGCCTGCGAGTTTGATTACTCCGGCGCCCAGGCCTGCAAGGTTCTGCGCAAGGAAGGCTATAAGGTCATCCTGGTCAACAGCAACCCGGCTACGATTATGACCGACCCGGAACTGGCGGACAAGACTTATATCGAGCCGATTACACCGGAGATGGTCGCCAAAATCATCGAGAAAGAGCGGCCCGACAGCCTGCTGCCGACGCTGGGCGGACAAACGGGGTTAAATACCGCCGTAGCTCTTGCCGAAAGCGGCGTGCTGAAAAAATACAAAGTCAAACTGCTTGGCGCCGATTTAAAGGCCATCAAACGGGCCGAGGAGCGTGACCGTTTCAAAAAAATCATCCAGGACATCGGCTTAGATGTACCGCAAAGCGGCTACGCCCATTCGCTGGATGAGGCGATTAAAGTTGCCGAAGAAATCGGCTTTCCGGTGATTATCCGGCCGTCCTATACGCTGGGCGGTATGGGCGGCAACGTCGCCTACAATATCGAGGAATACAGGCGTATGGCACAGTGGGGGCTGGACCTCAGTCCCCGGCATCAGATTCTGGTCGAAGAGTCCGTAGTCGGCTGGAAGGAATTCGAGCTGGAGGTGATGCGCGACCGCAAAGACAACGTCGTGATTGTCTGCTCGATTGAAAATCTCGACCCGATGGGCATTCACACCGGCGACAGCATCACCGTTGCCCCGGCCCAGACGCTGACCGACAAAGAATATCAGATTATGCGCGACGCCTCGCTGAAAATTATTCGTGCCATCGGCGTCGAGACCGGCGGCTCGAATATCCAGTTTGCCGTCAGTCCCAAAAACGGGAAATTATACGTTATCGAAATGAATCCCCGCGTCTCGCGCAGCTCGGCGCTGGCCTCCAAGGCCACGGGATTTCCGATTGCCAAAATTGCGTCGCTGCTGGCGGTGGGTTATACGCTCGACGAGATTCCCAACGACATTACTAAAAAGACGCCGGCCTGTTTTGAACCGACGATTGACTATGTTGTGGTCAAATGGCCGCGGTTTACATTTGAAAAATTCCCGGCCACAAGCCCTGAGCTGACGGTGCAGATGAAATCCGTCGGCGAGGCGATGTCCATCGGACGTACCTTCAAAGAATCGTTTCAAAAGGCCATTCGTTCGATGGAAATCGACCGTTATTCGCTTGACGCCAAACACATCAAGCCCGGCCTGAATGATGAACAAATCAATGAACGGCTCCGGAAAAATTACTGGGACAAACTCTGGTATGTTGCCGAGGCCTATCGGCGTAAATTCACCACCGAGCGGATTTATGAGCTGACGCATATCGACCCGTGGTTTCTTAATCACATCCGTGACATCGTAGAGATGGAAGCGAACCTCTTTGCCGGCGGGCTGGAAGAACTGATGCCTGAATTGCTGCGGCAGGCCAAGCAGTGGGGGTTTTCCGACAAGTACCTGGCGATGAAATTCGGCGTGGAAGAAACGGAGATTCGCAAAAAACGGTTTGATGCCGGCATCCGCGCCGTCTATAAAATGGTCGATACCTGCGGCGCCGAGTTTGAAGCGGCGACGCCGTATTTATATTCGACTTTTGAAACCGAGTGCGAGGCCAACCCGACAAAACGCCGGAAAATTATGATTCTGGGAGGCGGCCCAAACCGTATCGGGCAGGGTATTGAGTTTGACTATTGCTGTGTCCACGCGGCCTTTGCGCTCAAGGAAATCGGCGTCGAATCCATCATGGTCAACTGTAACCCGGAAACCGTTTCGACCGATTATGATACGTCCGACCGGCTGTATTTTGAGCCTTTGACGTTTGAGGATGTGATGTCGATTGTCGAGACGGAAAAGCCCGACGGCGTGATTGTACAGTTCGGCGGCCAGACGCCGCTCAAATTATCAAAATCCCTGTACAAAGCGGGTGTGCCGATTATCGGCACGTCGCCCGAAAGCATTCAAAAGGCCGAAGACCGCAAATTATTCAATCAGCTTGTGGACAAGCTGGGCCTCCTGCAGCCGGCCGGCGCTACGGCGATGACGTATGAACAGACGCTGAAAGTCGCGGGCAACCTGGGCTATCCGGTTTTAGTTCGGCCGTCGTTTGTGCTGGGCGGCCGTGCGATGCATATTGTCTATGATGAGTCGGCGTTGAAAGCCTGTGTGCGGGAAGCGCTGGAGGTCTCCGGCGAACATCCGATTCTGATTGACAAGTTTCTCGATGATGCGACCGAGCTGGATGTCGATGCCATTTGTGATGGCAAGACCGTCGTCATCGGCGGTGTGATGGAACATATCGAGGAAGCCGGCGTTCATTCCGGCGACAGCGCCTGTTTTCTTCCGCCGGTGTCGCTCAAGCCCGAAATTATCGCCGAGGTCAAACGGCAGACTAAAATGCTGGCGATGGAATTGCAGGTCAGAGGCCTGATTAATATCCAGTTCGCCGTCAAAGACGACAAAATTTATATCATCGAAGTCAACCCGCGCGCCTCGCGGACGATTCCATTTGTCAGCAAGGCCATCGGTGTTCCGCTGGCGAAATTGGCCGCCAAGGTGCAGGCGGGAATGACACTGGAAGAATTGGGTTTTACCGAAGAAGTCTCTCGAAATTATTATTCAGTCAAAGAAGCGGTCTTCCCATTTATGAAGTTCTCCGGGGCGGATGTGATTTTAGGCCCCGAAATGCTTTCGACCGGCGAAGTGATGGGCATTTCCGACGATTACGGCATTGCCTATGCCAAATCGCAGATTGCCGCCGGGTGCAGTTTGCCGACGAAGGGCACGGTTTTTATCAGTGTCCGCGACGCCGACAAAGCCCGCGGCATTCAGGTCGCCAAAAAATTGCTTGAACTGGGATTTAAAATTCTGGCCACGCGCGGCACCTGCATTGAGCTGATTAAGAACAATATCCCTTCGGAATTCGTGCGCAAGGTGGTCGAAGGCCGGCCCAACGTGGTCGATTTGATGATTAACAACGAGGTGGATTTGATTATCAACACTACCATCGGCGAACAGACGATAAAGGATTCATTTCCGATTCGCCGGACGGCGCTGGATCGTCAGATTCCGTATTTTACCACGATTCGCGGCGGCCTGGCCGTCGCGCGCGCCATCGAAGCTTTGCAAAAGGAAAAATTAACCGTCAAAGCGATACAATCCTATTACAGGAAATAAATACCTATGCCGCAGAACAAAGCGATACTTTTATTGGAAGATGGAACAGTGTTTGAAGGCCGGTCCTTTGGTGCCGAGGGTGTTGCCGTCGGAGAAGTGGTCTTTAATACGTCGATGGCCGGCTATCAGGAAATCACCACCGACCCGTCGTATTATGAGCAGATTCTCACAATGACCTATCCGATGATCGGCAACTACGGTACCAACGCACTGGACTGGGAATCGAGAAAGGTTTTTTGCTCCGGCTTCATCGTCAAGGAAAACTGTCCTATGCCCAGCAACTGGCGAAGCGAAAAATCCTTCAGCGATTATCTGAGGGAAAATAAGGTTGTCGGTCTGGAGGGCATCGATACGCGCAAACTCGTCCGGCATATCCGCAATGAAGGTGCGATGCGGGGGATTATTTCGTCGTCGGAACTGAATATTGGCGTACTTAAAAAGAAACTCGGAGCATACCCCGGCTTGGTCGGACGCGATATCGTCAAGCAGGTCACGCTCGGCCAATCCTATAAATGGGACAAAGGTGTCGTCGATGTGCTGGCGGATAAAGAACTCAAGCCCGCCAAGAAATATAAAGTGATAGCGATGGATTACGGCATTAAACAGAATATACTGCGGCTGCTGGTGTCCCACGGCTGCAAGGTCGAGGTAATGGGCGCCGAGGCGACTGCCAAACAAATTCTGGCCAAAAAGCCCGACGGCATATTTTTAAGCAATGGCCCTGGCGACCCGGCGGCGGTGACTTACGCCATCAATACGATTCGCGATTTGCTGGGCAAACTGCCGATCTTCGGCATCTGTCTGGGCCATCAGCTTCTGGGGCTGGCGCTGGGCGGCAAAACGTATAAGTTAAAATTCGGCCATCGCGGCGCCAATCATCCCGTCAAGAATCTCGATACCGGCGCCGTCGAAATCACCAGCCAGAACCACGGCTTTTGCGTGGACATCGATTCGCTGGCCGGCAAAAATGTGGAATTGACGCACATTAATCTCAACGACAATACGCTGGAAGGTCTGCGTTGCAAAAAGCTCAAGGCGTTTGCCGTGCAATATCACCCCGAAGCCTCGCCCGGCCCGCACGATTCACACTATCTGTTCAATCAGTTCACTGCATGGATGGATAAGGTCAAAAAGCGAAAAAGTAAGCCGTTGTTATATTGACACGACAAGCTTAATGAAGCGTCTCTGCTTCGGGTTATTTCCTTAAAGACATACTAAATAATGCTCGAATTTATGAATAAATATTCCGTTTTTTTGGTATGTTTTGCTTTAGCGGCAAGCACGCTGCTGGTCTTTTGGCAGGTGCGTACTTTCGACTTTGTCGATTTTGACGACCATGACTATGTCTATAATAATCAGCACGTTTCAGGCGGACTGACCTGGGATGGTATTATCTGGGCATTCACTTCCGGTCATGCGTTTAACTGGCATCCCATGACATGGCTTTCCCTGATGCTCGATTGTGAGTTATTCGGCGTCAATCCCGGCCGGATGCACATAGTCAATGTGGTTCTGCATCTTGCCAACACCTTACTGTTGTTTGCGGTTCTCAGTAAAATGACCGGCTCCTTATGGCCGAGTGCGTTTGTTGCCGCCGCCTTTGCCCTGCATCCGATGCACGTCGAATCGGTCGCATGGATAACCGAACGCAAGGACGTTCTGAGTACCTTTTTCCTGCTGCTGACCCTGGCCGCTTATGCCGGATATGTCAAACGCCCGTCCGTTTTCAAGTATATAATATCGCTTATCTTTTTCGCGCTGGGTCTTATGGCAAAGCCGATGCTGGTGACGCTGCCGTTGGTACTGCTGCTTTTGGATTATTGGCCACTGAATCGATTTGATTCCCTGCCGGTAAGTGCCTCTGGTCGCCAGCCCAGAAAACTCGCCTCTCCTCCGACCGGCCGTGTGATTTGGTATAGAATGCTGATCGAAAAAATCCCTTTCTTTGCTCTCGCGGCTCTATCAAGTGGTATTACGTTCATTGTTCAGCTGGCCGGGGGCGCAATTAAGGATGTCACTACTCTTTCTTTGGCAAGCAGGGCTGCCAATGTCTTCCTGTCCTACTTACGATATCTGGGTAAACTTTTCTGGCCGCAAAATCTTGCGGTATTTTATCCTTTTGACGCTCACCATTTTTCGTTCCGGCAGATTGCACTGTGTGCGATACTGCTGCTGAGTATATCCGTTTTTGTGATTCGTTTTGGGCGAACACAAAGGTATTTACCGGTGGGCTGGTTCTGGTTTGTGATCACACTGATACCCGTGATAGGATTGGTTCAGGTTGGCGGCCAGGCTTTTGCCGACCGTTATACTTATATACCCTATATCGGTCTTTTTATCATGATAGCCTGGGGTCTGCCGGAACTGTGTTCGAAATGGCCCTATCGAAACGCAACCCTCGGCGTCACCGCGGCCCTTGTGCTGACTGCTCTGGGAATAGGTACATACCGACAGGCAGGCCATTGGAATAACAGCATAACCCTTTTTTCTCACGCCATCAAAGTCACGAAAAATAATTATCGTATACACAATAATCTTGGCATTGTTTACAGCAAGCTTTGTCGATGGCAGGAGGCGATAGAGGTCTACGAACAAGCCATACGAATCAAGCCGGATTACGCCGAGGCACACTATAATCTTGGGAATGCTTACAGCAATCTTGGCCGCAGACAGGAGGCGATAGAGGCTTACAGACAGACGATACGAATAAAGCCGGACGAAGCCGAGGCATACAATAATCTTGGCAATGCATACGCCACTTTTGGCCGCTATCAGGAGGCGATAGAGGCTTACAGGCAGGCGATACGAATAAAGCCTGAGTGCGCTGATACACACTATAATCTTGGTATTATTTACGGCAATCTTAGCCGCTGGCAGGAGGCAATAGAGGCCTGTACGCAGGCGATAAGAATCAAACCGGATTTCGCCGAGGCATACAATAATCTTGGTAATGCTTACGTCAATCTGAGTCGCCGGCAGGAGGCGGTAGAGGCCTTCAACCAGGCGATACGGCTCAAGCCGGATGACGCCAAGGCATACGATAATCTTGGCAATATTCTTCTATCTGAAGGAAATTTCGGCGAGGCGATACGCCAAATAAAACGCTCCCTTGAAATAGAACCGAATAATATCGGCACAAAGAATAACCTGGCATGGATGCTTGCCGTTTGTTCCGACCCGGCGGTCCGGGATCCTTCCGAGGCGATTCGTCTTGCGCAGGAGGCATGCACCGCAACAAACTCCATGAACTTCAGCGTGCTTGACACACTTGGAGCTGCCTATGCCTCGGCCGGCAGATTCGCCGAGGCAATTGAGACCGCCAGGACTGCTTTGGCCCTTGTCGATACTAAAGACCGTTCAAAGATCAAGGATGACATTCAGCATCGTCTTACCTTTTATACTCAGGGCAAACCATATATCGAATCAGCACAAAAACGTCCCGGCGACCCCAATAAACCGTAGCTCACTTGCCTGATAGCCCGCTTTTCGCTTCTTGACAGCCGAGTTTTTTGTAAATACACTGTTAATCTATGTTCGAGTCTCTGAAAAAATCTGCGCTGATTTTTATCTGTTTTGCTTTAACGGCAAGCACGCTGCTGGTCTTTTGGCAGGTACACACATTTGATTTCGTCAATTTTTTTGATGATGATGACTATGTCTCTAACAACCAACACGTTTCAGGCGGGTTGACCGCAGAAAACATCCGCTGGGCATTCACTTCCGGCCATGCGGCCAACTGGCATCCCCTGACATGGCTTTCCCTGATGCTCGATTGCCAGATGTTCGGCCTTCATCCCGGCCGGATGCACCTGGTCAATGTGGTTCTGCATCTTGCCAACACTCTGCTGCTTTTTATGGTTCTCAGTAAAATGACCGGCTCCTTATGGCCCAGCGCGTTTGTTGCCGCCGCCTTTGCCCTGCATCCGATGCACGTCGAATCAGTCGCATGGATAACCGAACGCAAGGACGTGCTGAGTACCTTTTTCCTGCTGCTGACCCTGGCCGCTTATGCCGGATATGTCAAACGCCCGTCCGTCTTCAAGTATATAGCCTCGCTTATCCTTTTTGCGCTGGGTCTTATGGCAAAGCCGATGCTGGTGACGCTGCCGATTTTACTGCTGCTGCTGGACTATTGGCCGCTGAATCGTCTTGATTCCCTGCCGGCAAAGACCTCTGGCCGCCAGCCCAGAAAACTCGCTTCTCCTCCGGCCGGCCGTGTGATTTGGTATAGGATAGGGATCGAAAAAATCCCTTTCTTTGCTCTCGCGGTTCTATCAAGTGGTATTACGTTAATTGCTCAGCGGGCCGGGGGCGCAATTAAGGATGTCACTGCTCTTTCTTTGGAAAGCAGGGCTGCCAATGTCTTCCTGTCCTACTTACGATATCTGGGTAAACTTTTCTGGCCGCAAAATCTTGCGGTATTTTATCCTTTTGACGTCGACCGTTTTTCGTTCCTGCAGATTGCGCTGTGTGCTTTGCTGGTGTTCGGTATATCCGTTTTAGTGATTTGTCTGGGGCGAACACGAAAGTACTTGCCGGTGGGCTGGTTCTGGTTTGTGATCACACTGATACCCGTGATAGGATTGGTTCAGGTTGGCGGTCAGGCTTTTGCCGACCGTTATACTTATATACCCTATATCGGTCTTTTCGTCATGATTTCCTGGGGTCTGCCGGAACTGTGTTCGAAATGGCCCTATCGAAACGCAACCCTCGGTGTCACCGCGGCCCTTGTGCTGACAGCTCTGGGAATAGGTACATACCGACAGGCAGGCCATTGGAATAACAGCATAACTCTTTTCTCTCACGCCAGCGAAGTCACGAAAAACAATTTTACTGCGAACAATAATCTGGGCGCTGCTTACAGCCATCTTTGTCGATGGCAGGAGGCGATACAGGCCTTTAAACAAGCGATACAATTCAAACCGGATTTCGCCGAGGCATACTACAATCTTGGCATTGCTTACATCAACCTTGGCCGCTGGCAGGAGGCGATGGAGGCCTGTAAGCAGGCAATACAATTCAGGGCGGAATACGCCGAGGCTCACAATAATCTTGGCACTGCATACGCCAATTTGGGCCGCTGGCAGGAAACAATAGAGGCTTACAGGCAGGCGATACGAATAAAGCCGGATTTCGCCGAGGCATACTATAATCTTGGGAACACTTACGTCAATCTGAGCCGCCGGCAGGAGGCGATAGAGGTGTACAGGCAGGCGATACGAATCAGGCCGTATTACGCCAAGGCACATTACGATCTCGCCAATACTCTCCTGTCTGAGGGGAATTTCGGCGAGGCGATACGCCACCTAAAACGCTCCCTTGAAATAGAACCGAACAATATCGGCGCAAAGAATAACCTGGCATGGATGCTTGCCGTTTGTTCCGACCCGGCGGTCCGGAATCCTTCCGAGGCGATTCGTCTTGCGCAGGAGGCATGCACCGCAACAAACTCCATGAACTTCAGCGTGCTTGACACACTTGGAGCTGCCTATGCCTCGGCCGGCAGATTCGCCGAGGCAATTGAGACCGCCAGGACTGCTTTGGCCCTTGTCGATACTAAAGACCGTTCAAAGATCAAGGATGACATTCAGTATCGTCTTACCTTTTATACTCAGGGCAAACCATATATCGAATCAGCACAAAAACGTCCCAGCGACCCCAACAAACCGTAGCTCACTTGCCTGATAGCCCGCTTTTCGCTTCTTGACAGCCGAGTTTTTTGTAAATACACTGTCAATCTATGTTCGAGTCTCTGAAAAAATCTGTGCTGATTTTTCTCTGTTTTGCTTTAACGGCAAGCACCCTGCTGGTCTTTTGGCAGGTACACACATTTGATTTCGTCAACTTTTTTGATGATGCTGACTATGTCTATAACAACCAACACGTTTCAGGCGGGTTGACCGCAGAAAACATCCGCTGGGCATTCACTTCCGGCCATGCGGCCAACTGGCATCCCGTGACATGGCTTTCCCTGATGCTCGATTGCCAGATATTCGGCCTTCATCCCGGCCGGATGCACCTGGTCAATGTGGTTCTGCATCTTGTCAATACCCTGCTGCTTTTTATGGTTCTCAGTAAAATGACCGGCTCCTTATGGCCGAGTGCGTTTGTTGCCGCCGCCTTTGCCCTGCATCCAATGCATGTGGAATCGGTAGCGTGGATCACGGAGCGCAAGGATGTGCTGAGTACCTTTTTCCTGCTGCTGACCCTGGCCGCTTATGCCGGATATGTCAAACGCCCGTCCGTTTTCAAGTATATAATATCGCTTATCTTTTTCGCGCTGGGTCTTATGGCCAAGCCGATGCTGGTAACGCTGCCGTTGGTACTGCTGCTGTTGGATTATTGGCCGCTGAATCGTCTTGATTCCCTGCCGGCAAAGACCTCTGGCCGCCAGCCCAGAAAACTCGCTTCTCCTCCGGCCGGCCGTGTGATTTGGTATAGGATAGGGATCGAAAAAATCCCTTTCT
>Ga0194127_10001400_pt1 | contig 35389 bp, 50 predicted proteins | sample TA2KigC100mmetaG_FD_148624 | JGI IMG/M metagenome (GOLD analysis project Ga0194127, IMG submission 148624) | Freshwater microbial communities from Lake Tanganyika, Tanzania - TA2015036 Kigoma Deep Cast 100m | ecosystem: Environmental > Aquatic > Freshwater > Lake | place: Tanzania: Lake...
TCGGACTCCGTGGCGTTCCTGAGAGAAGATCGTTTGTGGCACAAACAATCTACTCCAGTTCCGCCTGGAGTCCAATTCGCTAGTCTGAATACTTGCCAGTCTTTTCTACTTCAGGGAAATCAGTGTGCCAAGCGATTTCTTCGACGTCGGCGCGGCGAAGCTGTTCGACGAACGCGGCAACTTGATCACAAATTCGATCGCGCACTTGGCGCACGCGCACCAGAGATTCGCCGCTGGTGTCTTCGAAATCCCAGACCAGGGTCGGCGCAAACGCGCCGGGGTGAATGTCTTTGCCCATCAGCACGATGCGATCGTGCTGATTCAAAAGTGTTTGAGTCACCGGCTTGGTGGAATATTGCGAGAGATCGATCCCCAACTCTGCCATTACTTTGACGGCAAGTAAACTGACGTGCGGCGCGGGCATCGTCCCGCACGACTGCGCCTGCGCGAATCCATTTGCCAGATGGTTGAACCACGCTTCGGCAATCGGACTGCGAATCGCGTTGCGGACATCAATGAACAGAATTTGTTTCATTCTGCCCTGACTGCGGGGCTCGCGTAATCTCGACGCGATTCCGCTGATATAGGCATTCGGTACAGACGAATTGGCGGGACACCAAATTCCAACCCCACCGACGATTGATGATTTCAGGCGTTCCGACCGATTCCAGCCGCCCGTTGCAGATTGGGCAACGCGGCGTAAGGCGTTCAGGCAAGATGAGAATCGCCAGAATGAATACGATCAATAGCGTGAAGATAAAGAAAAATTCCACTTGTTTACCTCGACCTTGTCTTTCCGAGTGCCACTCTATCCGGCTGGTGTTAAATTTTGTTTGATGGAGTGTAAAGGCGAGGCAAAATTTGTGTTAAGATTTGTTAAACAAAACGAGACCCGTCAGGTTTTCTGAAACCTGACAGGTCTCGTTTTCGTCGCGTTTTACGATTTCAATTCTCGATTCGTGCGCGCGCTTGCCGCGCCAACTCACCGACCGAGCGCGCGCGTAGTTCATCCTCCTCGAACACGCGCAACTGTGCATCATCCTCAACAAGCTGCGCGAGTGCGTCGCGCGATGCCGCGTCGCGCAAGCGCCCCAGACAAAACGCCGCCATCCCGCGCGTCTCCGGCGACGCGTCGCGCAGCAACGCGCGAATCTGCGGCAGCGCGAATTGCACGCGCGCGCCGTGATCTTCCGCGATCACGCCGATTGCCCACAAAACGCCCGGATAAAAATGTGTCTCGTCCACATGGAGCGTGGACGCGATGATGGGCGCGAATTCCGCGAACGCGCTTGGCGTCGCGGCGAGAATCGCGCCCATCGCTTGCGGCGCGCGCCAGCCGATGCTGCCCGATTCGTCGTTGAGCGACCACTGCAGGCGGCGCAAAATGCCGCGCACGAATTCCGCGTCGCGCGCGGCGATCACCGCGCTGGCTTGCCCCAACGCCTTGACCGCGCGCCAGCCGATCAAATCATCTTCGTTCAGCGTCAGCGCGATCAGTTCGCTCAAGACGCGCTTGTCTTTTTCCGCGCGGCGCGTGATGGCGGGGTAGTTGGATTGGTGGAGGAGGGTGGCGAGGGTGGGGTGCATTTATCAGACAAAAGCGGCTGCCGCGTGGGGATGGTGGGATTGGTGATCAAGGAAAACAAGACGTATTTGGCGATTACGTTTTCTGTCTTGGTTTGTAAGCCCAACCACCCCGGAACTTGGATCTTTCGAATTGCCTCTCGTAACGGGAGTCGTGGTCTGTGATTCTCTTGCTGAACCACTGTACCATGTTACTTGCCATCTTGTTTGCTGACCATCGGTTAGATGTTTGCCGTTTTTGTTCTTGACATGCTCTCTCAACCAAGTCCTTGCCGATGGGATCATCCAATAGAGCCTCAACGATTTCCTTGTGGGGAACGAAATCATTCTTGTAGTTCTTTCTAATTACATCGGCAATGATTGGTTCGGTTTCGTCTTGATTGAAGAAAGTGTCTTTCATTTTTCCCTCCGAGAATTTTGACGAGCGTCAAGCGCAATGCCCACCCGAGTGTCTCAAATCAAGACAACTGAAACAGTCTGCGCAATCGGTCGTTGACTTGAGTTTGCAGAGTAGGCGGCAACGTTCCCAGTTCGCGGCGAAGAAACGTTTTGGTAACTGTCATCAAGCGATGCAACTGCAGTGTGGATGATACACGCAATCCCGTCGCCGCAGAATCAGCGTCGTTGACGTTGATGACCAAATCGCTTGGCAGTAGTTGGTCTGGCACGCGGCTGGTGATGAAAGCCAGGATGACGTGATCGTGCGACCCAATTGGGTCAGTTAGACAAAGTGCGGGACGGACCTTTTCGCTTGAGAGGTCGTCAAAAGGAAAGGGGACGAGCACGATTTTATGCTTGGTCATCTAGCGGTCTCCCGTCCGCAAGCGAGTAAACGTCTTCTTGGGGGTCTCGCAAAAAAGCGAATGCAGGATTGCGCGCTGCGGCATAGAGCCATTCCTCTTCGCGCAATTCATCCAGCGGCGAATACAACACGATGACGCGTACTTTTTTCGGCCCCGGAATTGGAAGCGCATCGTCTAATTCTAACTGACGTTGCTCATTTACAGTTCCCGTCATTTCGATTGCAGTCATTGTGGTTTCCATATGCCCCTCCGTTTACGTTTCAAGATGCCCAGTCAGGTCATTTTTTAATTTGCGCGGCAAGCACTCGTCAAGCAGAATTTTCATGCAGGTTGCGCCATGACCACTTGCTTTAACAATTCAAGTACACCGATCACTTGACTGCGATCCACGGTCGGGAAATCATCCAAGAAATCTTCCAAAGAGTGACCGCCTTCAAGATAATCAACGAGTGTTTGCGCGGGCACACGCGTCCCGGCGAAGACAGGTGTACCACCCAAGATCTCCGGATCTCGCGCAGTCCATTTGTGTTCGTTCATGTCTTCCTCACTTCCAAGTCCACCCCAAGTATACGACGGATTCCGCCAAAAATCAATCGCGCGCGCAATCTCTCATCTTTCATCCCTCATCTTTCATCCCTCATCTTTCATCCCTCATCTTTCATTTTTTCCAACGCGCGCCGCGCCGCTTCCACCGTCGCCTCAATCTCCGCATCGTTATGCGCGGTTGAAAGGAACGCGGCTTCAAATTGCGAAGGCGCGAGATAAACGCCGCGCTCCAGCATCGCGCGAAAATACGCGCCGAATTTTTTCGTGTCGGACGATTTCGCGTTTGCCCAATTCGTCACCGCGCGGTCGGTGAAAAACGTTGTGAACATTGTGCCAACGCGATTGACGACAACGCGCACGCGCGCCTCCTCTACCGCTGCGCTCAATCCCGCGATCAATTGTGCCGCGCGATTTTCCAGCGTTTCGAACGTCCCCGGTTTTTGTAATTCCTTCAGCGTTTCGATCCCCGCCGTCATCGCGAGCGGATTGCCGGAGAGCGTTCCGGCTTGATACATCGGACCCGCCGGCGCGACCATTTGCATCACGTCGCGGCGTCCGCCGTACGCGCCGACCGGCAAGCCACCGCCAATCACTTTGCCGAGCGTCGTCAAATCCGGTTTGATGTTGTAGAGCGTTTGCGCGCCGCCGCGATGCACGCGCCAGCCGGTCATCACTTCGTCGAAAATCAACAGCGCGCCATACGATTGTGTGAGCGCGCGCAAACCCGGCAAAAAATCGCGCGTGGGCGGAACGACGCCCATATTCCCCGCGATCGGCTCGACGATGATCGCGGCGATGTCGCGCGGAAATTGTTCAAACAATCGCGCAACCGCGTCCAGATCGTTGAACGGCGCGACGAGCGTATCGGCAGTTGTCGCGGGCGGCACGCCGGGCGAATCGGGCAAACCGAGTGTCGCGACGCCGGACCCGGCTTGAACGAGTAGCATATCCGCGTGACCGTGATAGCACCCTTCGAACTTGATGATCTTGTTGCGCCCGGTGAACGCGCGCGCGAGCCGGAGTGCGGTCATCGTCGCTTCGGTGCCGGAATTGACAAAACGAATCATTTCGATGTTCGGCATAAACTGCTGAATCAATTCCGCGAGCTCGATTTCGAGCGGACTCGGCGCGCCGAAACTGGTGCCGCGCGTCGCGGCATCCGCCAGTGCGGCGACGACGCGTGGATGCGCGTGTCCCAGGATCAGCGGACCCCACGACAAGACGTAATCCACAAAGCGATTGTCGTCCACGTCGTACAAATACGCGCTCGCGCCGCGCGCGATGAAGAGCGGTTGCCCGCCCACCGCGCGAAACGCGCGCACCGGCGAATCCACGCCGCCGGGGAGAAGCGTTTGCGCGCGGGAAAAAAGTTGTTGAGAGTTTGTTGTATTCATATCAAATTTACCAATTGTCCAATGAGCCAATGAGCCAAATCAAATCTTGCACCGAGCATTTGGCTCATTGGTAAATTGGTTCATTGGCTCATTGCCTTGGCGAACTCTGGTGCATGGTAAGTAATGATCAAATCCGCGCCCGCGCGTTTGATCGCCGTGAGAATTTCGATGACGATCCGTTGCTCGTCAATCCAACCGTTTGCGCTCGCGGCTTTCACCATCGAATATTCGCCGGAGACGTTGTACGCGACCAGCGGCAGATCGAAATGTGCGCGCGCTTTGGCGATCAGATCGAGATACGCGAGCGCGGGTTTCACCATAATCAGATCCGCGCCTTCCGCGATGTCGAGTTCGATTTCACGCAGCGCTTCGCGCGCGTTTGCCGGATCCATTTGGTACGCGCGCCGGTCGCCGAATTGCGGCGTGGACGCGGCGGCTTCGCGGAACGGTCCGTAAAATCCACTCGCAAATTTCGCGGCGTACGCGAGAATCGGCGTGTCGGCAAAGCCATCGCGATCCAGCGTCGCGCGAATCGCCGCGACGCGCCCGTCCATCATATCGCTCGGCGCGACGATGTCCGCGCCCGCGCGCGCGTGGCTGACCGCTTGCCGCGCGAGCAGTTCGAGCGTCGGATCGTTCGGCACGCGCCCATCCTTGACGATGCCGCAATGTCCGTGCGACGTGTACTCGCACAAACAAACGTCGGTGATGACGACAAGTTCCGGCGCGACGCGTTTGATCGCGCGAATCGCGTTTTGCACGACGCCGTGATCGTCCCAGGACGCGCTGCCGGTTTGGTCCTTGCTCGCCGGTTCCAGCACGCCGAAAAGCAGCACGGCGGGGATTTTCAGCGCGGCGATCTGTTCGATCTCGCGCGGCAACCGATCAACCGACCAACGATACTGCCCCGGCATCGCGCTGATTTCTTGTTGGACGTTCGCGCCTTCCGCGATGAAAAGCGGATAGATCAGATCGCGCGCGCTGATTTCGGTTTCGCGCACCAGATCGCGCAGCGCCGCGCTGGCGCGCAGACGTCGGAGACGCGTGATAGGGAAGGGTGACATACGCTTACCTCGCAGATGACCGACGCCCGATGACCGCGTGTCTCGACGGTCGTTGGTCAACGGTCATCGGTCGCCAGCAGCATTGACGTTCTGTTTTCGATGTGGTATATTTCTTGCGCCAAGCGCGCGTCGAGTATAGCATACTCGACAGGGTAGGACAAATTTGTAATTGCCCGAGGTGCATTCGCGGGCAGAATCAATTTTTCGGCGGTCGGCGGTCACGCAAAGCGGTCGGCGGTCGTAATTTCAAGGAGGAGCAATGCTAGAGGAATTCAAAAAATTTGCGATGCGCGGCAACGTGATCGATCTCGCCGTCGGGTTCATTATGGGCGGCGCGTTCGGCGCGATTGTGTCGTCGCTGGTCAACGATGTGATTATGCCGCCGATTGGTTTGGTGCTCGGCAAAGTGGATTTCAAATCGCTGTTCATTGACCTGTCGGGGCAAGGGTTCAAAACGCTCGAAGAAGCGAAGAAGGCGAGCGCGGCGACGATCAATTACGGGGTGTTCATCAACACGCTGATCAATTTCGTTATCGTCGCGTTCGTGCTGTTTTTGTTGATTCGCGCGGTCAATCAGTTGACGACCAAGCCCACGCCGCCCGCTGCGCCGACGGAAAAAGAGTGCCCGTTCTGTTTCTCCAAAATTCCGCTCAAGGCGACGCGCTGCCCAAACTGCACGTCGCAGTTGTAAACACAAAACCTGGAAGGTTTCCAAAACCTTCCAGGTTTTTTCACGGGCGCGGGGTTGCCGTAGCGAACGGCGTTGGTGTGCGCGTCGGCGCGCGCGTCGGCGTAGGCGTCAAGCGACGAATATTTTCAAACTCGTTGTAGAACGCTTCACGCGAAATTCCAAACGCGATTTGAAAACTGGCTTCCCAGGTATTGCCCTGTCCAACCGTCTCCCAGTATTTTTGAAAGACGGCATCCTTGCCGGCTTTCTTCTCCAAGTTACCGCACGCGTAATAACCCAGATAGTATTGCCCCGACTCGTACGTTTCAGAACTTCCGGTCTTGGATTCCATCGCGGACAACGGCGCGCTGAGCGGAATGTAGGGAAAGTTCTTGGGCAAGCGCATCCCGTAGTATTCCAGCACGCGATCTTCCAGATGCTCCGCGCATCCTTCGATCAGCCAGAGTGGTCCTTGATCCGGCACCGCGCGTGAATTGGGAATCCCTGTCGTCCCGCTTAGCTTGTCCTGCCACAAATGAAAATATTCGTGCGCGATCAGCCCAAACCGATTTTCCAAGCTCGCGTTCAGATAGCGCGTGGACATCAAAACCGCGATATTTTTGTGACCCGCCAACGCTGCCACCTTGCCCCGATCCATCTCCGTCAGTTGCGTGACGTTGAGCCACGGATCGCTTTTCTTGAGCGCGGCGGTCGTCGTGAACGCGTTCACTTGCAACGGAAACTGACTGCCGAGATAATGTTGCGCGAGCAGGATAAAGTTCCTGATCGTTTGCCGGTGATCGCGCGCGATGTCATCTCCAAACTCGAATTGCGCGTCGAGCGGATCGAGCAGGGGCTGGGTGGCGTACTGCGGATTCAAGCGGATCGCGCTGGTGAAATCGTTCAATGCTTGCGCGCGATCGTTTTGCGCTCCATACACCAACCCGCGCCGATAAAACGCGTCGGCGTTTTTGGCATCCAGTTCGATGATCTTGGAATAATCGGCACGCGCCTGATCCAAGCGTCCGGCGGCTTGGTAGATGCGCGCGCGATCGGCATAGTGCGTCAGCGCTTGCGGTTCCAGTTGCAACAGGTGCGCGTAATCGGCGAGCGCGCGATCGTATTTTTGTTGCGCCAGCGATGCCGCGGCGCGCGTTTTGTACGCGGCGACATTTTTCGGTTCCAGCGCGACGATCTGGCTCAGATCGGCGATCTGCGCGTCGAGTTCGCCAAGATCGGCGTAGACGCGCGCGCGCTGCCAGTACGCGCCGACGAACGCGCCGTCCAGTTCGATCGCGCGCGTCAAATCGGCGAGGGCTTGGACGAACTGATTGCGCCGCGCGTAGATCGCGCCGCGTCCGAGGTACGCGCGCGCCAAACCGCCGTCCAGTTCGATCGCGCGCGCAAAATCGGTGAACGCCGCGTCGAACGCGAGTTGCGTCTGCGCGATTTCGCCGCGTCCCAGGTACGCCCGCGCGAGCGTGGGATCGCGCGCCAGCGCGGCGGTGTAATCTTCGGCGGCGGGCGTGAGATTCCCTAGCCGCTGATTCGCTTCGCCGCGTCCCAGATACGCCGGCGTCAATTCCGGATCGAGTTCGAGCGCGCGCGTGAAATCGCCCGCCGCGCGCGCGTCTTGCTGTCTGTGCAGGTAGATCGCGGCGCGTTGCAAAAATATCTGCGCCTGCCTGGAATCGAGCGCGAGCGCGCGCTCCCAATCGTTCAGCGCGGCGTCCAACTGATCTTTGGCGCGATACGCGCTGCCGCGTCCGGCATACGCCGCCGCCAGATCAGGCGCCCATTCGACGGCGCGGCTGTACTCCGCGATGGCTTGATCGAGATCGCCCAGGGTCCGCGCTTGTTCGGCGCGCGTCAGCGCGACGCGCGCGCGCGCGAGCGGCGATTCGGTTGGGGCGAGTGACGGCGCGGGAGTCGGCGCTGGCGCGCACCGGACGATCAGCGCGATCAGCAGAACGCTCAGGGCGAGGAACACTCGGTTGGCGTGTGAACGGCGAGGCATCGCGCGTATTGTATCACGGGGCGAGGGCTTTTGCCAAATCGGCTAGGAATAATTTCCGAATTGTCTTATCCCGCAATTTGCGTTATAATGGCGACAATCTTCAGGAGAAATGATGCAATGAGTTTCAAGGTTGGCGAAACGGTCGGTCCGTACAAAATCGTTCAACACATCGGTCAGGGCGGAATGGCGACGATCTACAAGGCGTATCAGACGACGCTGGATCGCTATGTCGCGCTCAAGATTATGCATCCCGCGCTCAAAGAAGATCGCTCGTTCGTGATGCGCTTGCAGCGCGAAGCCACCGTGATCGCCAAACTCAATCATCCCAACATCGTCGCCGTGCACGATTTCCGCGAGCACGAAGGGATTCCGTTTTTGGTTTTGCATTTCATCGAAGGTAAAACGCTCAAGGACGTGCTCAAGGAACAGAAACTCAACAAGCAGCAAATTCTCAACATCATCCGCCCGGTGGCGGACGCGTTGAATTACGCGCATTCGCGCGGCGTCTTGCATCGCGATGTCAAGCCCTCCAATATTTTGATTGATAACGACGGTCACGTCTATCTGAGCGATTTCGGTCTGGCGCGCATCGCGCAGAGCGGCGAATCTACCGCGTCGCAGGATATGATGATCGGCTCGCCGCACTATCTTTCGCCGGAGCAAGCCAAGAGCGAGCCGGTGGACGCGCGCACCGATGTCTATTCGCTCGGCGTGATCTTGTACGAAATGTTCGTGGGGCGCGTGCCGTTCATCGCGGAGACGACCTACGCGACGATTCTCGCGCAGATCAACGACACGCCGCCCGCGCCGCGCGCGTTCAATTCCAAAGTCCCGATTGCCGTCGAGCAAGTGTTGCTCAAGGCGCTGGCGAAAAATCCCGCCGATCGGTTTGCCAGCATCCGCGAAATGATGCGCGCGCTGGAGAACGCGGTGCGCGGTCCGCGCGAAGAAGATGATCCCGCCGCGCCGATTCCGCTCGTCGAATACAAGCCCGCGCCGGATTCCGTTTCGCCGCAACCGGTGCGGCGCGCGGACGACAAGAAACAGCCGGAGGCGAATGCGCTGCATCCACTCCGCCGCGCGGCAGACAAGGTCAAGCCCGCGACGCCGCGCGCGTCGGCGGATCGCAAGCGGCGGGCGTCTTGGCTGCCGCTTGCAATCGCGGCGCTGGTTCTCCTCGCGTTCGTCGCGTGCGTCGGAATCGTCGTCGCCACATTCATCCCCGGACTGATGAGCAGCCCCACGCCGGTGCGCGTCACGCTGACGACGCCGACGCGCGCGGGCGTCATCGCGCCGACGGCGACCGGCGGAATTCTCGTGCCGGGTATTTCTGCCACGCCCGCGCAATCGCCCACGCGCGCGGCATCGCCGACAGTCGCGGCGGCGCTGCGCGGCAAGATCGCATACAGTCTCGCCACAGGTGACGCCGCCGATAATCGGACGATTTTTATCGCCGACGTGGACGGCACGGATGCGCGCGCGATCGTCGAATTCGGCTTGTGGCCCTCGCTTTCGCCGGACGGAAAACAGATCGCGTACTATCGGATCAAGGACGAAGGCATCTATGTCGCGAACCGCGACGGGAGCGGGGCGCGCAAGATCGTCACCGGCGAAACCTGCTGCGTGCAATGGTCGCCCGACGGCAAACGGCTGATGTACTTGCAAGGCAAACTCAAAGTCGGCGACACTAAAATCATCATCGCGAATCCCGACGGCACCGGTCGCGCCGAAGTGACGGCGGGTTTCAGTCCGGCCTGGGCGCCGGAGGGTAATCGGATTGTGTATACCGCGTGTCAACCTGGCACGACGTCGTGCGGTTTGTACACGTACGATTTGCGCGCGAATCGCGCGACGATGATCACGCGCGACGACGGCAAGACGCCGCATTGGTCGCCGCGTGGCGACAAGATCGTCTATCACGCCGATAGCGGCGGCTTTACGAATTTGTTCGTCGTCAATCCGGATGGCAGCGGACGCGCGCAGTTGACCTCCGGTCGCGGCAATACCGGTCAAGCCGTGTGGTCGTTGGACGGCAGTTTCATTTTCTTCCGTTCCGATCAAGACGGCAAGGCGTGGGGAATTTTCGTGATGCGCGCGGACGGCACCGGTCGCCGCTTGTTGATCAACAACGCGCCGCCGGACGGCGATCTCTGGGCGCGCGAATTGTTGAGTGTCGGTCCGTAGCGGCAGATAGCGCATAGCGAATGGTTGATGGAAAACCATTTGCCATCTGCGCTCTGCCATACGCGATCAGTGGAGATTTCGATGCCGATCTCACCCGGCGACACTGTGGGTCCCTACCGCGTCATCGAGCCGCTGGGGCAAGGCGGGATGGCGACGGTATTCAAAGCGTACCACCCCGCGCTCGATCGTTACGTCGCGATCAAAGTTCTGCATCCCGCGTTCAAAGAAGACCCCAACTTTAACGCGCGCTTTACGCGCGAAGCGCGCATCGTCGCCAAACTCGATCACCCCAACATCGTCCCGATTTACGATTTTGCGGAACACCAGGGCACGCCGTACCTGGTGATGCGTTTCGTCGAAGGCAAAACGCTCAAAGCCGTTTTGCGCGACGCGCCAAGCGTGCTGCCGGCGCCGCGCGTCCTCGCGATCGTTCGCCCCGTTACCGACGCGCTGGCGTACGCGCACGCGCAAGGCATTTTGCATCGCGATATCAAGCCGTCGAACATTATGCGCGCGCACGACGGTCACATCTTCCTCGCCGATTTCGGACTGGCGCGCATCGCGCAGGCGGGCGATTCGACGATGTCGCAAGATATGTTGATCGGCACGCCGCAGTACATTTCGCCGGAGCAAGCGCGCGGTGAACCGGCGACCGAACGCAGCGACATTTACTCGCTCGGCGTCGTTCTGTTCGAGATGTTCACCGGACGCGTGCCGTTCAGCGCGGACACGCCGTACGCGATCATCCACGATCACATTTACACCGCACTGCCGCTTCCCACCTCGATCAATACAAACCTCTCTCACGAGATCGAACGCGTTTTGCTAAAGGTGTTAGCCAAAGACGCGAACGCGCGTTACGCGAGCGCGACGGAGTTGATGAGCGCGCTCGAACAAGCGGCGGGTGTAGACGCGGCAAACATTGCCACGATGTCGCCGCCCACTCCCGTTCCTCCACTCGTTCCGCCGAGCATGCCGGAGCCGCTTGCGGCGGGAACTCCAACGCCGCTTCGCTCTACGCCTCCGCTTGCCGCCGCGTCGCCGCACATATCGGATCTGACCCCGGCGCTGCCGCAACCCAAGCGACCATCGCGCGCGAAAATCGTTGCGCTGATCGGCGCGATCGTTCTGGCGTTTGTCTTGTGCGGCGGCATTGCGTTTGCGATTGGACAGCGCAGCGCGATTTCGAAAATGCTGGGAGTGCCGTTCGGTCCGCCGGATCCGGCAAGCGCGCTCAAGACCAAAGCGGCGACGAATCCGCAAGACTCTGCGACGTTCATTCAACTCGCCGAGGAATACGTCAAGCAAAAAGATTTCGACGGCGCGTTCGCCGCGTACGACCGCGCGATCAAACTCGCGCCGCGCAACGCGCGCGCCTACGTCCAAGCCGGACGCCTGGCGACGCGGCTCGGTGATTTCGAGCGCGCCAACAAATATTTGACGCAAGGACGCAACGTCGCGCCGGACGATCTAGAACTCTTGCTCGCGCACGGCGATCTCTTTTTCGAGTGGAAAAAGTACGACGACGCGCGCGCGGTCTACGAACGCGGCTTGAAGATCGATCCGAACAACGCGCAATTCCTGTGGCGGTTGGCGAACGTCCAGCGCATCCAAGGGCAACTGGCGGACGCGCTGCGCCATTACACGCGCGCGCTCGCCATCGATCCCAATTTGCCCGAAGCGCATTGGGGAATGGGAATGTTGATGATGGAGCGCGGCAACAAGGACGAAGCGCGTCGTCAATTTCAAATGGTTGTCGCTAATCCCAACGCGCCGCCGGAGTTGAAAGACCAGGCGCAACAGCACTTGAACGCGCTGGGGGGAAAATAGCCGATGGCTGATGGCATATAGCCATTCGCCATTTGCAATTCGCCATTCGCCATTCGCCATTTGCCGGATGAACTTATGCCCGAAGTAACCACCTCCACGATCGCGCGTGCGCGCGCCGATATTGCCGATCTGCGGCGCGGCTTGAGCGAACTCTCCCAGTGGCTCGACGCGCAAGCAGACGCGATCCCGCACGCCGACGAAACGCGCCAGCGTGTCTCTCAACTGGGACTCTTCCTCGAACGTCTCAACGCCGGGTTGGAACAGCAAGATCGCGAACGCGCGCAACTGCTGGGCTTGTTTCAGGTGAGCCGCGCGGTCAACTCGACGTTGGAATTGAACGCGGTGTTGAATCGCGCGATGGACACGATCATTCAGGTCACGCGCGCCGAGCGCGGTTTTTTGATGCTCACCGACGAAGAGGGTCGGCTCGTGTTCCAGGTTGCGCGCAATATGGATCGCGAAACAATTTCCAGCCCCACGTTCCAAGTCAGCCGCAGTATCGTCGAGCACGTCGCGCAGAGCGCGCAATCCATTCTCACGACGGACGCGCAGCGCGATCCGCGCTTTGCGACGCACGACAGCATCGTCGCGCTCAATCTCCGTTCGATTCTTTGCACGCCGTTGATCGCGCGCGAGTACGTGATCGGCGTCGTCTATGTGGACAATCGGCTGCACGCCGGAATGTTCCAGCCCGCTGATCTGGACGCGCTGCGCGCGTTCGCCGATCAAGCCGCGATCGCGATTGAGAACGCGCGTTTGTTCGAAAGCGTGCGGCAAAAAGTGAACGAGATCAGCGCGCTCAAAACGTTTCAGGACGATATTTTCGCGAGCATCGCGTCCGGCGTGATTGCGACCGATTGGCAGGATCGGATCACCGCGTTCAATCGCGCCGCCGAGACGAAGTCAGGACATCTTGTTCGATTCGTGCGGGAGGATCGGATCACCGCGTTCAATCGCGCCGCCGAGACGATCTTTGCGGTGCCTGCCGCGCGTTCGCTGGGGCAGCCGTATCGCGAGACGCTTGCCGCGCTGGCTGATTCGCCGTTGCCGCAACTTTTGGAAGAGGCGAAACGCGCCGGCAAGCGCTTCGTCGGCGCGGAATTCAAATCGCAACTGCCGGAACGCGGCGCGGTCAATTTAAGCTTCAGCATTTCGTCGTTGTGCGACGCGGCGGGCAATCCGCAGGGGATCACGATCGTCGTGGACGATCTGACGGAAAAGCGGCGGCTGGAAGCGACGCGCGGAATGTTTCGGCGGTACGTTGCGCCCGCCGTCGTGGATCGGTTGGAGAGCAATCCCGCGCAGTTGAAACTGGGCGGACAGCGCCAGGAACTTACGATTTTATTCGCGGACATTCGCGGCTATACGCATTTGAGCGAACAACACCCGCCGGAAGAATTGATTGACATTTTGAATCAATATCTTGCCGCCGCCGCCGACGCGATTTTGAAACAGGAAGGGACGCTGGACAAATTTATGGGCGATGCAGTGATGGGTATTTTCAACGCGCCGTTGCCGCAAGACGATCATCCGTTGCGCGCGGTGCGCGCCGCGCTGGCAATGCGCGCGGCGATTATGCGGTTGCATCGCGGCTTGCCGAGTGAGTTACAATTGCATTTCGGGATCGGCATTCACACCGGTGACGCGGTCGTCGGCAACGTCGGCACGGAACAGCAAATGAATTACACCGCGATCGGCGACGCGGTCAATCTGGCAAAGCGTTTGCAGGAATGGGCGAACGGCGGGCAAATCGTGTTGAGCGAACAAACGTACGCGCAGGTTCGCGAGCAGGTGGCGGTGACTCCGATTCTGCCGTTTCACGTCAAGGGACGTGAGGCGATGGTGGAAGCGTGGGAAGTGCGCGGCTTGCAGGTGAAGGAAAATGTTTGAACTCTGTTTCTTGGGCACCAGCGCGTCCGCACCCAGCATCGAACGAAATATGACTTCGACGCTGGTGATCCACGAGGGGCAACGATTCTTGTTGGACTGCGCGGAAGGAACGCAACGTCAAATTTTGCAGAGCGGTCTTGGCTTCAAAGGGATGCGCCGCATTTTTTTGACGCACGGTCATCTCGATCACATCCTGGGTCTGGGCGGCATCGTCTCGACGTTTGGACGCTGGGAGGCGATTTCGCAGATCGAAATTTTCGGCGGACGCTGGGCGATCGAGCGCGTGCGCGATCTGATCAAAGTCGTCTTGCGCGGCAAAGAAGTGGAGATGGAGATCGAGTTCGTCGAAGTCAAGCCGGGCGTTTTGATCGAAGAAAAAAATCTGACGATTTCTGCCTTTTCGGTGATTCATCGCGGCAGTGGTTGTTTCGGTTACGTTTTTCAGGAGAAAACGAAACGCCCGTTTCTGGTCGAGCAAGCCGAAAAATTGGGCGTGCCGATCGGTCCCGAACGCAAACGACTTGTCGCCGGAGAAACGATCGCGCTCGCTAACGGCGTCGTCGTCACGCCGGACGATGTGCTGGGCGATCCGGTGCCCGGCACCAAACTCGTTTACGTCGGCGATATTGCGCGCACCGACGAAGTGTTGGAACCGGCGCGCGACGCGGACGCGCTCGTGATGGAAGCGACCTACGTTGAAGCGGACGCGGAGATCGCGCGGCAGTTTGGGCATATCACGGCGGCGGCATCGGCGCGCTGCGCGCGTGACGCGCAAGTCAAGCAACTGTATCTCACGCACATTTCGCGGCGCTATTCCGGCGCGGTGATCGAAGCGGAGGCGCGCGCGATTTTCCCGGACGCGATCGTCGCGAACGATTTGGATCGCGCGGTGGTGGTGCGAGCGGTCAGCGGTCAGCCGTCAGCGGTCAGCGAGGGGAGGGCGAAATGAGTACGATCAAGAGTGTCGTCAAACGCAATGGCGCGACGGTGCCGTTCAATCCGGATCGGATCACGAACGCGATTTATCGCGCGGCGGTGGAGATGGGCGGACGCGATCGCGCGCAGGCGGAACGCTTGAGCGCGCAAGTCGTCCAGATCCTGGAAACGCGCGCCGCGTCCGGTTACGTTCCAACGGTCGAAGAGATTCAGGATGTCGTCGAAAAAGTATTGATCGAAAATGGACACGCGCGCACGGCGAAGGCGTACATCTTGTATCGCGCCGAACGCGCGCGCTTGCGCCAGGAACATACCGGGCAAATGCCGCGCGATTCCGAGAATATTCCTTGGTCAAAATTGTGGCACGCGCTCGATTGGGCGGTGGAACGCGGCGTCAACACGCTGGCGGGCTTGAACGCGCGGATCGCGCGCGGCGAGTTTTCGCAGATCGTTCAGGAAGCCGAAGCGATGTACGCGGAAGAGATCAAAAATGCCGCCGCGCTGATCCTGGATCGCCGCGCGGAACTGAAAGTGGTGATCATCACGGGACCGTCTTCCTCCGGCAAGACGACGACGACGATTAAGGTCGGCGAGCGCTTGAAACGCGCCGGACTGAATCTGGTGACGCTCAACGTAGACAATTATTTTTTCGATCTGGAACTGCACCCCAAAGATGAATTCGGCGATTACGATTTCGAGACGCCGCACGCGCTCGATCTCGCGCTGATCAATCAACACCTGGCGCGGCTGATCGCGGGCGAAGAGGTGCGGATTCCGTTCTACGATATGAAAACCGGCAAACGCTTTCTGGATCGCACGCCGATGAAATTGCAAGCGAACGACATCATCTTGATTGACAGTTTGCACGGCTTGTTTCCCGCGATGACGCAAGATGTTGCCGCCGCGCAAAAGTTCAAACTCTATCTCGAACCGTTGCTCCAAATGAAAGGTCCGAATGGCGATTACGTGCGCTGGACGGATTTGCGTTTGATCCGGCGGATGTTGCGTGACGCGGTGCATCGCGCGTACGATCCGCGCCGGACGTTGCTGCATTGGCATTACGTTCGCAGCAGCGAGATGCGGAACATCATCCCGCGCATCAACGCGACCGATTGCATCGTCAATACCGGAATGGCGTTCGAGTTGCCGCTCTATCGCCCGCGCTTGCTCGATCAGTTCGCGCGCTGGGAAGAAGAACTGCGCGGCGACCCGTTGCGTGAAGACGCGTTTACGCGCGCGACGCGCGTCCACGCGCTCTTGCGCGCGGTGACGCCGGTGGAGGACGATGCGCCGGTGCCGCCGGATTCGGTGTTGCGCGAATTTATCGGCGGGAGTGTGTACGAGTATTAGCGGGAAAACACAAAAACCCGACAGGTCTCTGAGACCTGTCGGGTTTTCCATTCGCGCTTAACGCTTGGCGCAGCACATCAAGAACTTACCGGCAGAAACCAAATGGTGTCGTGATATTCTGCGGCGTCTGACGCGCCCCAAATGAGTAACAACTCCTCAATCGTTTCACCGATGCTCATATCGGCATTCATCACAAAGATACCCGGCACGTGCTGCCCTTGCGCCAGATGATTTTGCAAATGCGGTGGGATTGATTTGCGATTGTTCGTGACCAAAACAAACGCGTGATTCTCGCACCAAGCCAAAATCTCCGGGTCGAGCGTGCTTTCGGGCGGCGCGCTCACGTCTCCGACACGCCACACCACCATCAGCGGTTCGCGGCGGAGCAACTCCTGACGGTAGAGCGGGTGAACATTTTCGTCGAGCAGATAACGAATGTCACTCATTGCGCCATTTGCGCTTTTGCGCGTTCCGCTTTTAAGGCGCGCAAGCGCACCACGACGGGCGGAGGATTGCGATCTTGTTTGGCGCGCATCCGTTCGCCCCATTCCAGCCACTCTTTCATATACGCTTCTACTTTGGCGCGATTGTGCAGGTAATAGAGGATCGTCGCGTAAATTTGTTCCAGTGTCAGCGATGGGAAACGTTGCGCGATCTCTTCGGGGCTCTTTTCGCGAAAGAGGTATTCGTACAGCACAGACTCGATGCCGACGCGATGTCCCTTGACCCGAATGTCATCAGGCGCGAGAAAATCGAAATATTCTTCGATCTGCATATCAATCACCTCCCGACGCAGATTATACCACGAAACGACGCACACCGCCAAACACAAAACCCGAAGGGTCTCCCAGACCCTTCGGGTTTTTGATTCGCGTTTAACGCTTGGTGTATTGCTTCGCCTTGCGGGCTTTCTTCAAACCGGGTTTCTTGCGTTCCTTCTCGCGCGGATCGCGCGTCAGCAATCCGGCTTTGCGGAGCGCGCCCTTGAACGCCGTGTCCGCCGCGAGCAACGCGCGCGCCAAACCCAACGACACCGCGTCGGCTTGGCCGATCGGACCGCCGCCCTTGACCTGCGCGGAAACGGTAAAGCGCGCTTCGTTCTGCGTCGCGCGCAGCGGCGTCTGCGCCAGAGTCGCCAGCGTATCGAGGTGAAAATAATCGTTCAACGGTTTTTCGTTGACGGTGAACGCGCCACTGCCTGCGAACAAGCGCACGCGCGCGACTGCCGATTTGCGTCGTCCGACGCCTTCGTAATATTTTCCGGTTGCCATCGCTAGACCTCCAACTTGGTCGGCTTGTGCGCCACGTGCGGATGAGTCGGCGCGCCGTAGACTTTGAGTTTCTTGAACATCTGACGTCCCAAACGTCCCTTTGGCAACATTCCGTGCACCGCGGCTTTGAGCACGCGGTCGGGATGCTTTTCCAACTGCGTCCGCAGAATCACTTTTTTCTGTCCGCCCGGATAACCCGAGTGGGTGAAGTAAAAGTTCACGTCCAATTTTTTGCCGGTCACGCGCACCTTGCCCGCGTTGACGACGACGACGTAATCGCCGCAATCGAGGTGCGGCGTGTAGTACGTCTTGTGTTTGCCCTTGAGCACGCGCGCGATGCCAGCCGCCAGTCGTCCCAGCGTTTTGCCTTCGGCATCCACAACGTACCAGCCGCGTTTGATGTCGGCGGGCTTGGTGTTAAATGTTTTCATTCATCACTCCGACTACAATTTCAGCCACTGAAACACACAGAAGGACACAGAATCTTTTTTCTGTGTGTTTCAGTGTGATTCTGTGGCTAGATCATATTTCACTGCGATTAAACACAATCCGTGCGGCGGCGCGGATTGTCCTGCGCGTCGTTTCTGGGCGAGCACATCTTGAAATTCTTCGACGCTCAGCGCGCCTGTGCCGACGAGCAACAACGCGCCGACGATGCGCCGCATCATTCGGTACAAAAACGCGTTCGCTTCGATCTCGATCAGGACGCGCGCATCTTCACGCGTCACGTGCGCGCGATAGATTTCGCGCACGGTGTTTTCCCCGCGCGGCGGCGTACCGAACGCGCCCACATCGCGCGTGCCGATCAAACACCGCGCCGCGGCGTTCATCGCGTTTGCGTCCAGCGGCTCCAGCGCGATCAGCGCGTACCGCGCCGCGAGCGGAGATCGAATCGGCTGATTCAGAATCGTGTACCGATAGGTTCGGCTCTGCGCGCTGTAGCGCGCAGAGAAATCGTCCGGCACCTGCCTCAGCGAACGAATCGCGATATCGTTTGGTAAAACGGCGTTCAGCGCGCGCTGCAAAACTTTTTGCGGTCGAGTCCACGCCGTATCGAAATGTGCGCCTTGACCGGTAGCGTGAACGCCGGTATCAGTGCGCCCCGCGCCAATCACGCGAATTTTTTCGCCGGTGATTTGATGCAACGCGCGTTCCAGTTCGCCTTGCACGGTGCGCTTGCGCGCTTGAATCTGGAACCCTTCAAAATCCGTCCCATCATATTCTACAATTGCTAGGAGACGGTATTTGTCCATAGTTGGATAGTTTGTTAGTTTGATAGTTGGATGGTTGTAGCAAACTAGCCAACTATCAAACTATCCAACAAATCACGCTTCGCGATCGACCAACTCCATAATCACGACCGGCGCGGCGTCGCCCAGGCGCGGTCCCACTTTGAAAAGGCGCGTGTAGCCGCCCTTGCGTTCTTTGTAGCGGGGTCCCAACTTTTCGAACAACTTTTTCGTCACGTCCGGGTCAATGATCGTCTGCGCGGCGAGGCGGCGCGCGTGCACGTCGCCGCGTTTGCCGAGCGTGATCATTTTTTCCGCGTCGGCGCGCACGGCTTTGGCTTTCGCTTCGGTCGTTTCGATGCGCTCGTGGCGCAACAGTTCGGTGATCAAACTGCGGAACAGGGCGCGGCGTTGATCTTTATCGCGATGGAGTGTGCGCCCTGCGATTCGGTGTCGCATAACTTATTCCCCTTCACTCGGTGTTTCGGCTTCGCCGGACGCGTCGGTCGGCGCGGTCAAATCGGCGGGGGGCTGGATCGCATCCAGAAACCCTTTGGCTTGCAACCGCTCGATCAACTCGTCGAGTGATTTCTGGCCGAAATTGCGAATCCCCAGGATTTCGTCCTTGCCTTTTTGCAAGCGTTCCAACACTTCGCCGACTTTGGTGATGCTGGCGCGTTTCAAGCAGTTGTACGCGCGCACCGTCAGTTCGAGTTCTTCGATCGGCGTGTCGTACACGCGGCTCGGAATCTCGGACTCGGGCGCGGCTTCCGCTTCGGGCTCGCCCGCAAAACCGGAGACGAGCGAGAAATGGCGCACCAGGATTTTGGCGGCTTCGGTGAGCGCTTCGCGCGGCGTGATCGCGCCATCCGTCCACACTTCGATCACCAGATTGTCGAAGTTGGTCATCTGCCCGACGCGCGCGGGTTCGACGCGGAAATTCGCTTTCTTGACCGGGCTGAAGACCGCGTCGATCGGAATTTCGTCAATCGGCAATTTGCCGCGTTCTTCGGCGGGCGAATAGCCCTTGCCGCGCTGAACCGTCAAATCCATTTCCAGGTTGGCGTCGTCGGAGTCGAGCGTGATGAGATGTTGATCGGGATTGATCAGTTCGACTTGGGCGGGGAGTTGCACATCGCCCGCGGTGACGTTGCCGCGCCCGCGCGCTTCCAGTTGGAGGCGCACGGACGTTTCCGGATCGTGCAGTTTAAAGCGCAACTGTTTGACGTTCAGGATCAGTTGCGTCATATCTTCTTTGGCGTTCGGGAGCGAGGTGAACTCGTGATGCGTCCCTTCGACTTTGATGGACGTGACTGCCGCGCCGGTCAGGGACGCGAGCAAGACACGGCGCAATGCATTCCCGAGCGTCACTCCATAACCGCTTTCCAGCGGTCCGATGATAAATTTTCCGTAACTTTTAGATGTTGCTTCCGCTTCGATCTTTGGCAAGACTGCTTCCAAGGCGGAACCTCCTCGGCAAGTTAAAAGTTTCAGGTTCAAAGTTCAAGGTTGGAAACCCAACCTTAAACTTTGAACTTTGAACCTTCATCCTACCGGCTATAATACTCGACGATCAATTGTTCTTTCAACGGCGTTTCGATTTGCTGGCGCGAGGGCAAACCGAGCACAGTGGCGGTCAGATTTGCCGCGTCCAACGAGAGCCACGCGAGGGGCTGGCGCCGCGTCAGTTCTTTGGCGACGGCTTGAAAGTACGCGCTCTTGCGGCTGATTTCCGTGACGGCGATTTGCGCACCCGGTTTCAGCACGTACGAAGGCACGGTGGCTTTTGCGCCGTTCACGGTGAAGTGTCCGTGCAAGACGAGTTGGCGCGCTTGCTTGCGGCTGCTGGCAAAGCCGAGCCGATAGACGACGTTGTCGAAACGCGTTTCCAAGAGTTGGAGCAATGCCGCGCCGGTCACGCCGGAACTTTTCGACGCTTCGGCGAAATAGCGGCGGAACTGGCGTTCCATCACGCCGTAAATGCGGCGCGCTTTTTGTTTTTCGCGCAACTGGTTCGAATAGTCGCTGGTCTTGCGGCGGAACGAGCCGCTTTGCCCGTGGGGCCCGGGCGGATAGTTGCGTTTTTCAATCGCGCATTTGTTCGAGTAGCACCGATCGCCCTTCAAAAATAGTTTTTCGCCTTCGCGGCGGCACAACACGCATGCCGATCCAAGATATCGAGCCATCAATCCTCCTGATTAAACACGGCGTTTCTTCGCCGGACGACAACCATTGTGCGGAATCGGCGTCGTGTCCGTAATCGAACGCACTTTGAGTCCGGCTTGACCGAGCGCGCGAACGGCTGATTCGCGGCCGGGTCCGGGACCCTTGACCAAGACGTCTACTTCGCGCAAGCCCATTTCCAGCGCGCGCTTGCCTGCGTTTTGCGCGGCGATCTGCGCGGCGTAGGGCGTGCTTTTGCGCGAGCCCTTGAAACCGCTGGAACCGGCGCTGCCCCACACAATCGCGTTGCCTTGCGCGTCCGTGAAAGTGATGAGGGTATTGTTGAACGACGCCTGAATGAAGACGCGCCCGTACGGAACTGCTTTCTTTTCTTTCTTTCCGCCGCGTCGCACCGGTCGCCGGGGCGCGGCGCCGGATGCGGACGTGGTTGTCTTTTGTTCTTCCGCCATTGATCCTCCAGATGAGTCAACTAGTCAATTGGTCAATTAGTCAACTAGTCACCAATTGCCTAATCACTAGTTGACTAGTTGACTATTTCTTCGCCTTGCTACGCTTGCGTCCGGCGACGGTCTTGCGCGAGCCGCGCTTGGTGCGCGCGTTCGTGCGGGTGCGCTGTCCGCGCACCGGCAAATTCCGCCGATGGCGCAAGCCGCGATACGCGCCGATTTCTTGCATCCGCTTGATGTTCATCGCGATCTCGCGCCGCAGATCGCCTTCTACTTTGTAATCGCGATCCAGCACGGCGCGGATGCGCGCCACTTCGGTTTCCGACAAGTCTTTCACCCGGATCGCCGGATTGACTTGCGCCTGATTCAACACCTCCACGGCGCGGGTGGGTCCGATGCCGTACAGATACCGCAATGCAATGTCCACGCGCTTGGCGCGCGGTAGATCAACGCCCGCAATACGAGCCATAATTCCTCCGGGATGGTCAACTAGTGATTAGTGATCAGTGACTAGTTGACTAGTCACTAATTGACTAATCACCAATCTCCAATTTATCCTTGTCTCTGCTTATGTTTTGGATTTTCGCACACGATTCGCACGACGCCGCGCCGGCGAATGATTTTGCATTTCTCGCAACGCGGTTTCACTGAAGGTTTGACTTTCATTATTCCTCCAAACAGGGATCAGGGGTCAGGGATCGGGGATCAGATTTCTGACCCCTGACCCCTGATCTCTGACCTCTGCGCTTACAACAATGTTAATATGTCAGGTTCCCCGTCCGTAATCACGACGGTATGTTCAAAATGTGCCGAGAGTTTGCCGTCTTTCGTGACGACCGTCCACTTGTCGCGCAACACGCGCGTCTCCGCGACGCCTTCGTTGATCATCGGCTCGAGCGCGAGCGTCATTCCGGGTTTGAGTTGCGGACCGCGCTTGCCTTGCCGATAGTTCGGAATCTGCGGGTCTTCGTGCATCTGCCGCCCGACGCCGTGTCCCACGTAATCGCGCACCACTGAGTAGCCGCGCGACTCGGCGTGATCCTGGATCGTGCCTGAAATAGCTTCCAGGTAATTCGCGGCGCGGCATTGCGCGATCGCCGCCCACAACGCGCCTTTGGTCGTTTCCATCAAACGCTGCGCGCGCTCCGACACGCGTCCCACCGGCAACGTGATCGCGGCATCGCCGACCAAGCCCTTGAGCGTCGCGCCCACGTCAATCGAAATGATGTCGCCTTCGTTCAGCACGCGCTTTTTGCTGGGAATCCCGTGCACCACTTCGCAATTGATCGAGGCGCAAATCGAAGCCGGAAAACCGCGATACCCTTTGAACGTCGGCTTGGCGCCGTTCTTGGTAATGATCGTCTGCGCGAGTTGATCGAGTTCGTACGTCGTCACGCCGGGCTTGACGATGCGCCTGAGCGCGTCCAGCGTTTGCGCGACGATTCGTCCGGCTTGCCGCATCGTCTCGATTTCGTATTTCGATTTGATGACAATCACACGATTGCCTTGCTACAACGCTTGCGCGATTGCAACGACCTCGGCAGTCACGCGCTCGATCATTTGCTCGCCGTCCACCGGACGCAACAAGCCGGTCTGGCGATAATACTCGATCAGCGGCGCGGTCTGTTGTTGATACACGGCGAGACGGCGGCGCACGGTCTCCGGTTTGTCGTCTTCGCGCTGAGTCAGCGCGCGGGTGTCCTTGTCGCATTGTCCGGCGCTGCGCGGCGGATTTGTCAGCAGATTGTACACCGCGCCGCAAGCCGGGCAACTCCAGCGCGCGGTCAAGCGTTCGATCAGAACCTGGTCGCGCACCTGGATAAACACCGCCGCGCCGATTTTTTTGCTCTGTTGCGCCAACGCCGCGTCCAATGCCTGGGCTTGCGCGTGCGTGCGCGGAAAGCCGTCGAAGACGACGCCGCGCGCGCAGTCCGGTCGCGCGATCCGTTCCATCACCATCTTGATCGTCACGTCGTCCGGCACCAACTCGCCCTTGTCCATATAGGACTTGGCGAGGACGCCGAGCGGCGTTTGTCTGGCGACATTCTCGCGAAAGAGATCGCCGCTGGAAATGTGCGTCAGTCCAAAACGCGCGTGCAACACTTCCGCTTGCGTTCCCTTGCCCGCGCCCGGCGCGCCGAGGAGGATGATGTAGATCGCGTTACTCACGATGGTCTCCGTACGGGAATTGCGAATTGCGAATTAGGAATTGCGAATTAAGAATTGTGATCCACTGTGCGTTTTCGCGATTCGCGATTCGCAATTTGCAATTCGCTACTTGATAAAGCCCTCGTAATGCCGCATCACCAACTGCGCTTGCAGCTGCTTCATCGTGTCCAACACCACGCCGACGACGATCAGCAAGCCGGTGCTCGTGATGATCATCGCGGTCGTTTCCGTCACATCCCGCACCAGGAACGGCAGAATCGCGACCGTACCCAGGAAGAGCGCGCCGACCAGCGTGATGCGTTGCAAGACGCCGTTCAGATATTCTTCCGTGCGCTTGCCCGGACGAATGCCCGGAATGAAGCCGCCTTGCTGTTGCAATACTTCGGCGAGATTCTGCTGGCGGAAAATCACGTCGGTGTAAAAGAACGTAAAGCCGACGACCATAATGAAATAGGTGAGCCAGTACATAATGTTGTTTTGATTGAACGCGTTGACGATCCAGTTCGCCACGTTTTCCGACTGACCCGGCGGCGCGGCAAAGTATCCGGCGATGACGCCCGGGAAGATCAAGATCGAGATCGCGAAGATGAGCGGGATCATTCCCGACGAGTTGACGCGCAGCGGAATGTGCGTGCTTTGTCCGCCGTACATCTTCGTGCCGCGCACGCGCTTGCCGTATTGCACCGGCACGCGGCGATGTCCTTCTTGCACGAAAATAATGCCGACAATCGTGATCACGGTGACGCCCAAGAAAAAGATCAGCGTCAACAGATTGCCTTGCAACATCTGTCCGATCCGTTGCGGCACGCCCGCGACGATGCCGCCAAAGATGATGATCGAAATGCCGCTGCCGATCCCTTGTTCCGAGATCAACTCGCCGAGCCAGATCGCAAAAACCGTTCCGGCGGTCAACGTCAACAGCACGGACAGCGTTTCGAGCGGATACGCCTGAAAGCCGAAATTCGTCAAGACCGGCGGAGTGCTTTGGGTCAACATCGCCGCTTGCGCGAACGCCTGCAAAAAGGCAAGCGGCACGGCGGCGAGATGCGTCCACTGATTGATGCGCGCGCGTCCGGCGTCGCCGCCTTCCTTCCACAGTTTTTGCAACTGCGGCACGATGCCGACCGCCAACTGCATAATGATTTGCGCGGTGATGTACGGATAAACGCCCATTGCGACGACGGAAAAATTCGAGAGCGCGCCGCCGGAAAAGAGATCGAGAAAACCTAACAACGTATTGGAGCTAAAGAGCGTGTCCAGGGCTTGCGGATCAACGCCCGGCACCGGGATATGCGCCGCCAACCGATAGATTACCAGAATACCCAACGTGAACAAAATCTTGTTCCGCAGATCCGGCAAGCGCATTGCATTTCGAAGCGCGTCAATCATAGTTCCTCCAATGACAAATTATCAAATGACAAATGACAAAATGTGATTGCTCTGTTCGTTTGTCATTTGTTCATTGGTCATTAGTCATTTGATCTCTTCTGCTGTGCCGCCCGCCGCCGCGATTTTTTCTTTCGCGCTGGTGGAGAACGCATGCGCCTTGACGGTCAACGCCTTGTTCAGCGTCCCGTTGCCCAAGACTTTGACGTGATCGGGTTGGCGGATGATGCCGCGCGTGACGAGCAATTCCGGCGTCACTTGCGCGCCCGCGTCGAACGCGTCGAGCGCGCCCAGATTGACGACGGCGTACTCGGTGCGGAAAATATTTTTGAATCCGCGATTGTGCGGCAGACGACGGACCAAGGGCAGTTGCCCGCCTTCAAAGTACGGCTTGATGCCGCGTCCCGTGCGCGCGCGTTGACCTTTGGTGCCGCGCCCGGCAGTCTTGCCTTGCCCGGCAGAAATCCCGCGCCCCACGCGGCGGCGGCGATGCTTAGAGCCTTCGGCTGGCTGTAGATCGTGTAATTTCATTTCAAATTTCCTATGGACGTTGAAAGTTCAAGGTTCGATGTTCAAAGTTGTTCCCGATGACTGCAACTTTTAACTTTGAACTTTTAACGTTTAACTTCCTCGCACTTGACCAAGTGTCGAACGGTATGGACCATTCCGCGCACCTGCGGCGTATCGTTATGCTCGATCATCTGTCCGAGTCTTTTCAAACCCAGCGCCGCAATCGTCGCTTTTTGATTCTTCTTGTACCCGATGGCGCTCTTGAGCCACGTAATTTTCAATTTACCCTGGTTTGACATCTTGCGTCTTCCTCCACGGCGGCAGGAATTGCTGCACCGGTTTGTTGCGCCGCCTGGCTTCCACTTCCACTTGGCTCATCTGCTTGAGCCCTTCCCAGGTCGCGCGCACGACGTTCAAGCGATTGGAACTGCCGAGCGACTTGGTCAACACATCGCGCACGCCCGCGCATTCCAAGACTGCGCGCACGCCGCCTGCCGCGATCACGCCCGTGCCCGGCGTCGCCGGTTTGAGCATCACTTGCGACGCGCCGAACTTGGAAACGAGCGGATGCGGAATCGTCGTGCCCGCCAGCGGCACCTTGACCATCGTCTTGCGCGCGCGTTCAGTCCCCTTGCGAATCGCTTCCGGCACTTCGCGCGCCTTGCCCACGCCGATGCCGACGCTGCCATTGTTATCGCCAGCGACGACGACGACGCGGAATCCAAAATGCCGACCGCCCTTGACGACCTTCGCCGTGCGATCAATCGCGACGACGCGCTCGTCAAATGAGGGACCTTCTTCTTGGCGGTCACGTTCTTGTTGTCGTCCGCGTCCGCGTCCTTGCCCTTGTCCTTGTCCTCTGCTTGTATTCTGAGGCATACTAAAACTCCAATCCACCGGCGCGCGCGCCATCTGCCAGCGCTTGGACGCGTCCGTGATATTGATACCCGCCGCGATCAAAGACGACTTGCTTCAAGCCCTTGGCTTGCGCACGTTGCGCCAACAGTTTGCCGACGGCTTTGGACTCGTCCGTTTTTTTCAATGCGGCGGCTTGCGCGCGAATTTCGGCGTCCAGCGTCGAAGCGGCAACCAGGGTATGCCCTTGGGCATCGTCAATGATCTGGGCGAAGATGTGTTTGGCGCTGCGAAACACATTCAAACGCGGTCGCGCCGCCGTCCCTTTGACTTTGGCGCGCACGCGGCGCTGTCGCCGCGCGCGGCGCACCTGAGTTTCGATGGTCTTCATTCTTCATTCCTTATCGCGCGATTCTATCCGCGCCGTGAATCGATCTATTTCGCTCCAGCGCCGACTTTGCCCGCCTTGCCGGCTTTGCGGCGAAGGCGTTCACCCTGATAGCGAATGCCTTTGCCCTTGTATGGTTCGGGCGGGCGCATCAAGCGAATCTTTGCCGCCAATTCGCCGACCAATTGCTTGTCCGTCCCCTCGATCGTAAAGAGGCGTTGTGATTTGTCCACGGTGAACGTAATTCCGGCTGGCGGCTCGACCGTGATTTGGTGCGACAAGCCGACGGCAAGCACCAGACTCTTGCCTTGTAGTTCCGCGCGATAACCCACGCCTTCGATTTCCAGACTGCGCTTGTAGCCGTCGGTTACACCTTGCACCATATTGTTGAGCAGCGCGCGCGTCAAGCCGTGCAACGCGTCGTAGCCGGGCGCGTCCGGCGGCGTCACCACGATTTGCCCGTCGTGCGTTTTGATTTCCAAATTCGGATCGAAGGTTTGCTTCAATTCACCTTTGGGTCCCGTGATCGCAACTGTTGCGCCTTCGATGTTCACTTTCACGCCGGTCGGAATTTTCACCGGCATTTTTCCAATTCGCGACATTATTTCCTCCGAATTGCGAACTGTGAATTGCGAATTGCGAGAGTCGGCTGGCAATTGTTTCGCAATTCCTAATTCGCAATTCTTACCATACGTAGCACAAGATTTCGCCGCCCAGCCCCATCCGCTTGGCGCGCGTCCCGGTCATCACGCCGCGCGTCGTCGAAATGATGGCGACGCCCAAGCCGTGGCGCACCCAGGGAATATCCAATTTACCGGCGTAGACGCGGCGCCCGGGTTTGGAGACGCGGCGCACGCCGCTCAGCACCGGTTGTTTCTTGGTGTCGTAGCGCAGCCACACGCGCAACTGGGGTTGCGGCTTGTCTTTGGTGACTTCGAGTTTTTCGACGTACCCTTCGTCTTTCAAAATCTTGGCGACCGCCACACGCAATTTTGAGGCAGGCATCAACACCTGCGGATGTTTGATCTCGGCCGCATTGCGTAAACGGGCGAGCATATCGGCGATGGGATCGTTTACCATTAGTCCCTGCTCCTTACCAACTTTGTCTCCTAGTCTCATTGTCGTGTAGTCGTTGGGTCGGACTTGCCGACTACCTGACGATCGGACTAACTGACTACTTACCAACTGGACTTGGTCACGCCGGGGATGTGTCCCTCCAGCGCTTCACGGCGGAAACAAATCCGGCACAGCTTGAAACGACGCAGATAACCGCGCGGGCGCCCGCACACTGTACAGCGATTGCGCACTCGATTGGGATACTTGCGATGTAGTTCGCGATTTACCATTGACTTTTTTGCCACATGCCCTCCTGCCGGATTACTGTGCCCGAAACGGCATGCCCATCAACTGCAACAGCCGCCGTCCTTCTTCGTCGGTTTTGGCGGAAGTGACGATGCTCACTTCCATTCCGCGCACTTTGTCAATCGCATCGTAATCAATTTCTGGAAAAATCAACTGCTCGCGCAAACCCAGCGTGTAATTGCCGCGTCCGTCGAACGCGTCGCGCGGCACACCGCGAAAGTCGCGCGTCCGCGGCAGCGCGATGTTCATCAGGCGATCCAAGAAATAGTACATCGTATCGCCGCGCAACGTCGTCATCACGCCGATGGGCATTCCTTCGCGCAGTTTGAACGTCGCGATCGATTTCTTGGCTTTGCGGACGAACGGTTTCTGTCCGGCAATCGCCGTCAAATCTTTCACCGCACTGTCGAGCGCTTTGGCGTTGCCAATCGCTTCGCCCACGCCGATGTTGACGACCACTTTTTGCACGCGCGGCGCCTGCATTACGTTTTGATATTTGAATTCACGCATCAACGCCGGCAAAATTTCTTTGCGATAGCGTTCTTTCAAGCGCGGCAACGTCGCCGATTTGGGACGTTTCCCCGCCGCGCCTTTTTTGTCTTTTGCTTCAGGCGGCGGCGCGCCCTTCGCGCCCTTGGGTTCTTTTTTTTGCTCTGGCTTTGCCGCCTGTTCTGGCTTTGCCATCTCTACCTCTGGTGATTAGTGATTGGGGACTAGTCAACTAGATGACCAATCACTAATTGACTAGTCACTAATCAATGAATTGTCCGCACTTTTTGCACTTGCGGGATTTGCGATCCCCTTGCGCGCCGAATCCGATACGAGTCGGCTTGTTACAGTTCTTGCACACCAACGCGACGTTTGCCAATGGCAGCGGACCTTCACGTGTGATGATGCCGGCTTGGGTGCGCACGTTGCCGGTGCGTTTTTGATGCTTTTTCACCAGATTGATCCCGGCGACCACGACGGTCTCGTCTTTGGGCGAGATGCGCTGCACTTCGCCTGTCTTGCCGCGATCATTGCCGGCGATCACTTGCACCGTATCGCCCTTGCGAATCTTGTTCATTACAAAACCTCTGGCGCCAGGGACACGATTTTCATAAACCCCTTGTCGCGCAATTCGCGCGCCACCGGACCGAAAATGCGCGTGCCTTTCGGATTGGTCGAATCGGTTTCCAGGATGACCGCCGCGTTGTCGTCAAACCGAATGTACGAGCCGTCGGGACGACCGTACTCTTTGGACGTGCGGACGATCACCGCGCGGACGACCTCGCCTTTTTTGATCGGGCTGGTTGGAATCGCGGATTTGACGGCGGCGACGATAATATCGCCCACGCCGCCGCTCTTGCGATTGCCGCCGCCCATCACGCGGATGCACATTACCTCGCGCGCGCCGGTATTATCGGCGACGACGAGGCGCGTTGTGGTTTGAATCATTCCGCTCCCCCTTCGCCTGCGCTCAGGGCAGAGGTTTCCGCCGGGGCTGCGGCGGGCTGGTCGTCTTCCTCGCCCGCGAGTTTCGCCAAGCGTTCGGCGGCGCGGCGTTCTTCGTCCGCGCGGCGCGCGGCGCGATCGGCGTCTTCCTTCGCGCGCAGGTCTTCCAATTCCTTCTCGCGGATCTCTTCGACGACGATCCCGTGCTGGACGATCGCGTTCACGCGCCAGCGTTTTTCGTGCGACATTGGGCGCGCTTCGATGATCTTGACCAGGTCGCCCAATTGGGCGACGACCGGCTCGGCGTTATGCGCTTTGAAGCGGCTGGCGCGGCGCACGACTTTGCCGTACAGCGGATGCGTATACGTGGATTCCACTTCGACGATGACGGTCTTTTGCATCTTGGTGCTGACCACGCGTCCCTGCATTACTTTGCGACGTTCTTTCATTTCGCCTTGGCCTCCTCCGCGCCCACTCGTTCGCGCAGCAGGGTCTGGATGCGCGCGATCTCGCGCTTGACCTGGGTCAGGCGATTAAAGTTGGGCAGTTGTCCCGCCGCGCGTTGGAAGCGCATATTGAACAATTCGTGGTGCAAATCGTCCAGCTGTTTCTTCAACGCGGCATCGTCCATCGTTCTCAGTTGGGTGGCGTTCATGCCTGCGCCTCCAATCTCGAAATAAATTGCGTGCGGATTGATAGTTTGTGGGACGCGAGGCGCATGGCTTCGCGCGCGGTCTCTTCTTTCACGCCGCCGATTTCAAAGATGATTCGGCCCGGCTTGACGACGGCGACCCAGTGATCGGGCGCGCCTTTGCCGCCGCCCATCCGGGTTTCCGCGCCCTTGATCGTGACCGAGTGATCGGGAAAGACGCGAATCCACAACTTGCCGCCGCGCTTGACAAAGCGCACCACCGCGCGCCGCGCGGCTTCGAGTTGGCGGCTGGTCATCCAGCACGGCTCGAGCGCTTGCAAACCGTAATCGCCGAAATCGAGCGTGACGCCGCGCGTCTCAGTTCCTTTCATCCGCCCGCGATGTTGCTTGCGGTACTTGACACGTTTGGGCATCAACATATTACGATTCTCCCGCCGCGGCTTCGGCTTGGCGCGCGGCTGCTTCGATCTGTTTGATGATTTCTTGCTTGCGTTGTTCGGGCATCACTTCGCCCTTGTAGATCCACACCTTGACGCCGATTTTGCCGTACGTCGTGAGCGCTTCGCGGCGCGCGTAATCAATGTCCGCGCGCAGGGTGTTCAATGGAATGCGTCCTTCTTTGACCATTTCGCGGCGCGCCATTTCCGAGCCCGCCAAACGCCCGCCGGTCTTGATCTTGATGCCGAGCGCGCCGGCGCGCATCGCGCGCGTCATCGCTTGCTTCATCGCGCGCTTGTGCGAAATGCGCTTTTCCATTTGCTGGCAGATGCTTTCGGCGACGAGAAACGCTTCCGTTTCTGGTTTCGTCACTTCGATCACTTCGAGTTTGATTTTTTGCTTGGTCAGGTCTTCCAAATCTTTTCGCAATTGATTGACGCTCGCGCCTTTGCGCCCGATGATGATGCCGGGCTTGGCTGTATGCACGTAAATCGTGACTTGCTTTGGAAAACGTTCGACGCGAATGTCGGCGATGCCGGCGTGCCCGACTTTGGCGCGCACCAATTTGCGGACCGCCATATCTTCTTTGAGTTGCGCGGCGTACACTTTTTTATCGGCGTTGTACCATTTGGAGCGCCAGTCTTTGATGACGCCGAGTCGAAATCCGTATGGATGAATTTTTCGTCCCATTATGACTCCTTCGCGCGTTCCGTCACGCCGACGGTGATGTGGGCGGAGCGTTTCAAAATCGGTTTGTAGCGACCGCGTGCCCCGGCTTTCATCCGTTTCAAGGTGGGTCCTTCGTCCGCGAAAATTCGAGTAATCCACAAGTCTTCGCGCACCAGCCCGTAGTTGTTCGTCGCGTTGGACGCGGCGGCGTTGACGGCTTTTTCGACGGCGCGCGCGGCTTCCTTCGGCGTCATTTTCAAGATGCCGATGGCGTCATCCACGCGTTTGCCGCGCACCAGGTCGGCGACCAGGCGCACTTTGCGCGGCGACATTCGGATGTATTTGGCGACTCCGGTGATTTCTTGATATTCCGCCATCATCAACTCCCTGCGCCTTTCGCGGGTGCGGGCGCCGCCGCGGCGGCTGCCGCTTCGGCTTTTTCGCGCGTCGAGTGCCCTCGAAAGTGGCGCGTGGGCGCGAATTCACCCAGCCGATGTCCGACCATATTTTCGGTGACGTAGATCGGCACGTGGCGACGACCATCGTGTACCGCAATCGTATGTCCGACCATTTGCGGGAAGACGGTGGACGCGCGCGACCAGGTTTTGAGCACGCGCTTTTCGCCGGTCTTGTTCATCTGCTCGATGCGTTGCAATAATTTCGGTTGTACAAACGGTCCTTTTTTCAGCGAGCGACCCATAATTCCTCCAATGAACCAATTGCCCAATTTACCAATGAGCCAAATTGTTCGAGCCGCGTGTTTTGGCTCATTGGCACATTGGTTCAGTGGCTCATTTCTTGCCGCGTCCTTTGACGATGAAACGATCGGTGTATTTGCGGCGGCGCGTCTTTTTGCCGAGCGCGGGTTTGCCCCACGGTGTCTTGGGTCCCGGCATACCGACGCCGACTTTACCTTCGCCACCGCCGTGCGGGTGATCGCGCGGGGTCATCACCGCGCCGCGTACCGTCGGGCGCCAACCCATATGGCGTTTGCGTCCGGCTTTGCCGAGTTTGATCGTGTTCCATTCGGAATTGCCGATCGCGCCAATCGTCGCCATACATTCGATGCTGACGTAGCGTACTTCGCCGGAGGGCAGGCGCACTTGCGCGTACTTGCCTTCCTTCGCCATCAATTGCGCGGCGGTGCCAGCCGAGCGCGCGAGTTGTCCGCCTTTGCCTTTTTGCAGTTCGACGTTGTGGATCATCGTGCCGACCGGAATCGCGGTGATCGGCAAGGTGTTGCCGGGTTTGATTTCGGCGGTCGTGCCGGAGAGAATCGTATCGCCGACGACCATTCCGACCGGCGCGAGAATGTAGCGTTTTTCGCCATCGGCATAATGCAACAGCGCGATGCGCGCGGTGCGATTGGGATCGTACTCGATCGCGGCGACTTTGGCGGGCACGCCGATTTTCTCGCGGCGAAAATCCACGATGCGATACTTGGGGCGATTGCCGCCGCCGTGATGGCGGACAGTGATGCGCCCTTGGTTGTTACGTCCGGCTTGGCGCTTGAGCGAAACGAGCAACGCTTTTTCCGGCGACTTTTTGGTGAGTTCTTCGAACGTCGGCGTCGTCATATTGCGGCGCCCCGCCGACGTCGGTTTATAAATTTTGATCCCCATTGCTACACACCCTCGAACAATTCAATGCGTTGATTTGCCGGAACGCGGACAATCGCTTTTTTCCACGTTGGTTTGTAGACGACGCGGCGTCCATAGTGGCGGCGTTTGCGTGACATTCGCATCACGTTCACGCTCAAGACTTGGACGTTGAACGCTTTTTCGACGGCTTCTTTGACCTGTGGTTTGGTCGCGCGCAGATCAACTTCGAACGCGTATTGGCGCAACTCGTCTTTGAGATCCGTGGTCTTTTCGGTATTCAACGGTCGTTTCAAGATTTCGTAGAGATGCATTGTTAACCTCGTTTAGTTGGTTAGTTTGATAGTTTGATGGTTCGCTAGTACCGTGTCTCATAAATAATCCGACGGTCGCTGTGCTGGAAAATGCTTGTTTTCAGGCACTTTTCGAGCGGCCATAGTCGGAAAACTTATGATACAGGGTACTAGTTATGGAATCCAACTAACCAACTAGCCAACGATTCAACTATGTGCCTAGATAACTTTCGATGACCTTGACCGCGCCGAGCGGCAGGACGAGAACATCGTAGCCAAGCAGGTCGCGCACGTTCAGATAATTGGCGCGCAGCGTTTTCACATCGGGCAGATTCGCCGCCGATTTTTGCACGGTGGGATTCGCTTCCGGCAAGACGATCAGCGCGGACGCCTGAACCTGCAAACCGCCGAGAATCGTTTCCATTTCGCGCGTCTTGGGCGCGTCGTGTTTCAAATCTTCGACGACGCGAACTTGTCCTTCCGCGACTTTGGCGGACAGGGCAGAGCGGAGCGCGAGGCGGCGCATTTTGAGCGGCATTTTTTGTTCGTACGAGCGCGGCGTGGGTCCGAAGACGACGCCGCCGTGGCGCCATTGCGGCGAGCGGGTGGAACCTTGGCGCGCGCGTCCGGTCCCTTTTTGGCGCCAGGGCTTGGCGCCGCCACCTGCCACTTCGGCGCGCGTTTTCGTAGAGGCGGTGCCTTGCCGCGCATTCGCCAGTTGGCGGACGAGCGCTTGGTGCATCACCGGCTTGTTCGGTTCAATCGCAAAAATATCATCGCGCAATTCGGTCGTGCCGATCTGCTGACCGGCTTGGTTGTAGAGTGGTACTTGCATTATCAAACTCCAAACGTGTCAAATCTGCCAAATCCGCCAAATCTGCCAAACTTGCCAAATCATCCTGAACGGAGTTGAAGGATTTGGCACATTTGGCTTGTTTGGCACGTTTGGCTCATTTGCCCTTTTTCCCTGTTGGCTGCGCTTTCACAACTTTCTTTTCCTTGCGCGCTTTGCGAACGAACAACAAACTATCTTTCGTGCCTGGTACGGTGCCTTTGATCGCGAGCAAGTTGCGTTCTTGGTCAACTCGGATGACTTCCATATTCAACACGGTTGCGTTTTTGTTGCCGAGTTGTCCCGCGCCGCGCATTCCTTTGAGCACGCGCCCCGGGGTTGTCGTTGCGCCGCTGGAACCGGGGCTGCGCATCCGGTCCGATTGACCGTGCGTTTTCTTGCCGCCCTTGAAGTGATGTCGCTTGATTACGCCGGCGTGCCCCTTGCCTTTCGACACGCCGGAGACATCCACCAGGTCGCCCGCGCTGAACAGCGCGACGTTCAATTTCTGACCCACCTGAAAACTGGCGATGTTGCCGGTGCGAACTTCGCGCAAGTATTTGAGCGAGGGCAATTGCTTGAGATGACCGCGTTCCGGCTTGTTCAAATGGCGCGTCTCTTCCATTCCCATCTGAATCGCGCTATAGCCGTCTTTCTCCGGCGATTTGATCTGCGTCACAAAACAAGGTCCCACTTGCAGAACCGTGACCGGGATGATCTCGCCCTTGTCGGTGTAAATTTGCGTCATCCCCACTTTTTTGCCGAGCAATCCTTCTGCCATAATAACTCCAAATCTGCCAAACTTGCCAAATCTGCCAAACGCGCCAAACATTTTGGCATCTTTGGCTCATTTGGTACTTTGGCATATTTGTTAAAGTTTGATCTCAATATCCACGCCGGCGGGCAAATTCAAGCGCATCAACGTGTCAATCGTCTTTGAGGAGGGCTCAAGGACGTCAATCAAGCGTTTGTGCGTGCGAATCTCGAATTGATCGCGCGAATCCTTGTCAATGTACGTCGCGCGTTGCACGGTGAATTTTTCGATCTTGGTCGGCAGGGGAATCGGTCCGACGACAGCCGCGCCGGTGCGTTCCGCCGTTTCGACGATTTGCTTCGCCGATTGATCGAGCACGCGATGATCGTACGCTTTGAGTTGAATGCGAATCTTTTGTCGAGCCATAGTCTCCTCAGATCAATGAGCCAATGAGCCAATGCGCCAATGAACCAAACGCTGGAGTTGAATTTGGCTCATTGGTAAATTGGACAATTGGCTCATTTTTATCCCATCACCTTGGTGATGACACCCGAGCCCACCGTGCGTCCGCCTTCGCGAATCGCAAAGCGCTCGCCCTTGTCCAACGCCACCGGCGTGATCAACTTGACTTTGATCGTCACGCGATCGCCC